>JADMIO011638393.1_pt1 | contig 23167 bp, 23 predicted proteins | sample 8958161 | NCBI WGS metagenome assembly JADMIO01 (sample SAMN16585339, study PRJNA669376) | soil metagenome | isolation source: Crop rotation soil | place: USA: Cullars Rotation, Alabama | collected 2011 | reverse complement strand
CACGGGCCAGCCGAGCCAGCCGCTGCCGAGATCCTCCGCGACGGGGATCTTGAAGCGGCGTCCCAGCGAGACGAGCTCGTCGAGCGCCGGACGCTCGGTGAAGCCGACGACCTTGAAGTTCGACGGATGGACGCGGAGGATGAGGGCCGTCCGCTCGTTGATCGCCGCGGCGTAGTCGTTGGCGCGCGTCCGGTTGGTGGTGCCGACCTCGCGCAGCACCGCGCCGGATTGCGCCATCACGTCGGGCACGCGGAAGCCGCCGCCGATTTCCACGAGCTCGCCGCGCGAGATGATCACTTCACGTCCGGCCGCCAGCGCCGCGAGCACGATCATCGTCGCCGCGGCGTTGTTGTTGACGACCACGCCCGCTTCGGCGCCGGTGAGCCGGGCGATCAGCTTTTCCGCGTGCTGATCGCGCCGGCCGCGCGCGCCGCGCGCCACGTCGTACTCGAGATTGGTGTAGCCGCCGGCGACCGCGGTTACTCGCGCCAGCGCCGCCGCCGAGAGCGGCGCGCGCCCGAGGTTGGTGTGCACGATCACCCCGGTCGCGTTGACGACGCGGACGAGCGACGGCCGCATCGCGTCGCGCAGACGTTTTTCGGTGCCGATTTCAATTTCGTCGACCGCCTCGGCGACGGTGACGGCGGCGACGTGGCCCGACGCCAGGCGCGCCCGGAGCGCCGCGGTTTCTCCGCGCAGCGCGTCGATCAGCGCGTCGCGGCCGTAGCGGGTTTCGAGCGCGCGCATGGCCTCGCGCTGACGCAATTGCTCTATGGAAGGAATGACGCGCAGGTCTGACATGCGATACTATTCGTCGACGATTTTCACACACAATTTTATGGCATCCGACAACGACCAGCCGCGCGTGCCGGTACCGGACTATCGCCCGGTCGAGCGCTTCTGGCCCTACGTCGATCTGCCCGAGCATCCCAGCGACGAAGAGCTCGCCGCGCTCGATCCCGAGCTGAGCGAAGCGCTCTTCGGCACGCCGCGGCTGCCGTTCTCCATCACCCTCGAGTTCCCCGTCTTCGCCGGCCCCGATTACGCGCGCGCGATCGAGATGGCGCGCGCCGCCGCCGACTATCGCGAGATCGGCGCCGGCGATCGGCTGCGCCACCGCGCCCGTTTCTATCCGAAGGACGCCGTGCCGCTGCGCGACCTCTTCGCCCTCGTCGGGCGCTTCGACGCGACCGACGTCCTGATCGACGACCGCGCCGTGCCCTACGCCCGAGAGCTGTGGCTCCCTCTCATCTGGTTCCTGATCCGATGATCGAACGGCCAACTGTGAACTGTAAACTGTGAACGGTTGCCATGCCGGAGCTGACCGACGTCCAGAAGGACCTGCAGGCGCTCGCCGCCGGGCTCAAACAGCTCGAGGCGGAGTACAACATGTTCTTCTCCGGGCGCCTGCCGCGCCCGCCGTGGGAGACGCGCAACCGCGTGCAGGCGCTGGTGAAGAAGTGGGACCGCGCCTACATCCAGGCTGCGGTCGATCGCTTCCAGTTCGACACGCTCCAGCGCCGCTTCCAGACCTTCATCGATCTGTGGGATCGCGGACTGCGCTCGCGCGAGGAGGGACGCTCCGGCCCCTTCGCCCAGCCGCCGCCCAGGGAGATCCAGAAGGAGAAGGCGCCGGACCACAAGATCGTCCACGTCACCTCGTTCCAGGATCCGATGCGCGAGATGGACAAGCTCCACACGCTCTACGACTCGCTCATGGACGCGCGGCGCGAGACGGGAGACGACGTGGTGCCGTTCCACCGCTTCGCCGCGCTGGTGAAGGATCAGGTGACCAAGGTGAAATCGAGCGGCGTGCCCGAGGTGGCGTTTCGCGTGGCGCTGATCGACGGGAAGGTGAACTTTACGGTGCGCGGCTTGAAGGGGGACGGCGGGGAAGAGTAGGGGCGGCCTTGCGACCGCCCCTACGCACGGGAACTAGGCGGGTTTCGTGACGTTGCCGGCCTGCGGGCCTTTGGGACCGTCAACGATCTCGAACTCGACCGCCTGGCCTTCTTCGAGCGTCCGGAAGCCGTTTCCCTGGACCGCCGAGAAGTGCACGAAGACGTCGCTTCCGCCGTCGCGCTCAATGAACCCATAACCTTTTGCGTTGTTGAACCACTTGACCTTGCCTGTGATACGCATCGTGCTTTCCCTGCCTTGCAATGGCGATAAACATAAAAAAAGACCGCGAGTGCGCGGCCTCGGCTTACGACGCTGGCCCGCCAGCGCCGTCGGCATAGTACCGGCCGCCCCCGGAATGTGTCAAGAAAAACTGCCAATATGCGTGCAATTCTGAGCGTCTCCGACAAGACCGGGCTGATCGACTTCGCCCGCGGACTGACCGCCAGGGGCGTGCAGCTCGTCTCGACCGGGGGCACCTCGAAGGCTCTCGCCGATGCCGGCCTGCCCGTCACCAACGTCTCCGACGTCACCGGGTTCCCCGAAATGATGGACGGCCGCGTCAAGACGCTGCACCCCAAGATCCACGGCGGCATCCTGGCCCGCCGGCATCGTCCCGACGATCTCGAGGCGATCAGGTCGCAGGGCGTCGAGCTGGTCGACCTCGTCGTCGTCAACCTCTATCCGTTCGCCAAGGCGGCACAGAACCCCGAGACGCCGTTCGACGAGCTGGTCGAGCAGATCGACATCGGCGGGCCGTCGCTGTTGCGCGCCGCCGGCAAGAACTTCCGCGACGTCATGGTCGTCGTCAATCCGTCGGACTACCCGAGGGTGCTCGAGCAGATGGCGCGGCCCGGCGGGCCGTCGCTGGAATTCAAGTTCGAGCTGATGCAGAAAGCGTTCGCGCACACGGCGCAGTTCGACATGCTGATCGCCGGCACGCTGCAATCGATCACCTGCGCCGGCGGCGAGTTCCGCCGCGGCGACATGACGCACGGGAAGATGCAAGTGCGGCAGCTGCGCTACGGCGAGAACCCGCACCAGAAGGCGGCATGGGTGCAGGGGCACGGGCCCAACTGGCAGGTGAAGTGGGAGACGCACCAGGGGAAGGAGCTGTCGTACACGAACCTGCTCGATCTCGACGCCGCGGCGCGCATCGTGCTCGAGTTCACCGAGCCCGCCGCCGTCGTGATCAAGCATACGAACCCCTGCGGGACGGCGACCGGCGCGACGATCGCCGAGGCCTACGTCCGCGCCCGTGATGCCGACCCGCTGTCGGCGTTCGGCGGCATCGTCGGGCTCAACCGCGAGCTCGATGCCGACACCGCGACGGCGCTGACCTCGACGTTCATCGAGGCGGTCATCGCGCCGTCGTTCACGGCGGACGCCAAGGCGATCCTGGCGAAGAAGACCAACCTGCGCGTCGTGACGGCCGACTTCGCGGTGATGGCGAATCTGCCGACGCTCATGGGGTCGGGCGAGAACGCGATGGGCACCGAGATGCGCACGTTCCTCGGGGGGATGCTGCATCAGGAGCCGGATCGGGTCCTGGAGGCCCGCGATCCCTGGCCTCCAGGTGTCAATTCCCAACTTCCAACTACCAACTCCCAATCGACTCCCAACGCCCAAGACGAAATTCGTGTGGTGACCAAACGGCAGCCGTCGGCGGAGGAGTGGGTGGCACTTCGATTCGCCTGGCGGGTGTGCGCGCACGTGAAGTCGAACACCATCGTCTTCACCGGCGCGGACCGGACGCTGGCGGTCGGCGCCGGGCAGATGAGCCGCGTCGATTCGGTGAAGGTCGCGGTGATGAAGGCCGCGCCGGGATCGCTGAAAGGCAGCGTGGTCGCGTCCGACGCGTTCTTCCCGTTCCGCGACGGGCTCGACGCGGTCGCCGATGCCGGGGCCACCGCGATCGTGCAGCCCGGCGGGTCGGTCAAGGACGCCGAGGTGATTGCCGCCGCCGACGAGCGGGGCCTGGCGATGGTTTTTACGGGGCGCCGCCATTTCCGCCACTAAGGATCTCCCGCCCAAAGGCGGGAGCTACCTCCCGCTTGTACTGCTGCTCCTTGCGGGGGCCGGGGTCTATCTGGTTTCGCTCGGCAACTCCGCCATCTGGGACGCCAACGAGGCGTTCTACGTCGAGACGCCGCGCGAGATGATCGAGGCGAACGACTTCCTCAACCCGACGTTCAATTACCTCCCGCGCTTCAACAAGCCGGTCCTGAGCTACTGGATCGTCGCCGCCTTCTACCAGGTCTTCGGCGTGTCGGTTGCCGCGCAGCGCTTCGCGATCGCCCTTGGGGCGCTGATCACGATCGGCTGCGCCTTTGTGCTGGGCCGCCTGGCGGGGATCGGAGATTCGGGATCAGGGATGCACGATTCCCAATCAGGGATTCAGGATCCACGATCAGGGATTCAGGATCCACGATCAGGGATTCAGGATCCACGATCAGGGATTTCCGATCAGGGATCAGGGATTCGGGATCCAGGGATTCGGGATCCAGGGATCCGGGATCCAGGGATTCGGGATCCACTCGGCGCAGGCCTGTGGTCCGCAGCCGGCCTCGCGGCGGCTCCGCGGCTGGTGATGTTCGCGCGGCGCATCTTCATCGACATCTGGATTACCGCCTTCATGTCCCTGACGCTGGTGTGCTTCGCGCTGAGCGAGCGCTACCCGGCGCGGCGCCGCCTCTTTCTCGTCCTGATGTACGTCGCCATCGGGCTCGGCGTGCTGACCAAGGGGCCGGTGGCGATCGCGTTGCCCGCCCTCTCGTTCGGCCTCTACCTCGCCGCCCGGCGCGAGCTGCGTCGGGTGACGCGGATGATGATTCCGCTGGGAGTGCTGATCGTCGCCGTCATCGTGGTTCCCTGGTATGCGGCGCTCTATCACGAGCACGGCTGGACCTATATCCGGTCTTTCCTGATCAGCGAGAACGTCGAGCGGTTCACCTCGGGGTTCGGCGTGCGGCAGCATCGCGGACCCTGGTTCTACTTGCCGATCGTGCTGAGCGATCCCTTCCCCTGGTCGATCCTGCTGCCCTGCGCCGCGGTCGCGGCGTGGCGGACGCGTACGCGGATCGAAACGCTGCTGTGGTGCTGGATCGCGGCGATTGTCGGGTTCTTCTCGCTGTCGGCAGGCAAGCAGGATCTCTACATCTTTCCGATCGTCTCCGCGGTCGCGGCGCTCGGGGGCGTCACCATCGCGCGCGGTCTGTCGGACGCGCGGTGGCAGAAGTGGGTCGGCATCACGCTGGCGGTCGCCGGAGCCCTGCTCGCGCTCGCCGGCGGCACAGTGCTGTTCCTGTTCGAGACCGCCGGCCGGGTCTACGCCCTCGACGCGGCGGTGATCGTCGGCGCCGTCGGCCTCGGCGGCGGGGTGGTCACCGTCTTCTTCGGCTTCGCGCGCAGGCCGGCCGCCGCCGCGCTGGCGCTGCTCGCCGCGGTGGTCGCCGTCGACTGGGCGTTCGTCGTCCGCGTCCTGCCCGAGTTCGAGCGCTACAAGCCCGTCCCCGAGTTCAGCCGGACGCTCCAGGATCGCCTGCAGCCGGGCGACGTCGTCGCGCACTACCAGGTCTCGCTACCGAGCATGGTCTATTACCTGCGGCGCCACGTCGATCAGTACGTCGACGATGCCCCGTTCGTCAGCGCCGTCCTCTCCGACCGGCGCGTCTATGCGGTGATCTCGGCCGGCGATTACGCCGCGCTGGCGCCGCAGATTGGCGCCCGCACCTGCGTCATCGACCGCCGCCCGACGTTCGAGGTCAAGCTGCGCCAGGTCCTCGCGCGGCAGCCGCTGCCCGAACTGCTCCTCATCAGCAACCAGTGCAAGTGAATCCAATCCGTTACGTGACGCTTGCGTATGGCGAAGCGCCGGGCGTGTACCGGCAGTCGCTGATGCTGCTGGTGTCGGTGGTGGCGCACGCGCCCGAGCCTTACGAGCTGGTCGTCGCGACGGATCGTCCGGAGTGCTACGTCTGGTTCGGCACGCGGGTCGAGATCGAATACCTCGATCCCGCGCGGCTCGAGGCGTGGCGCGGCCCGGAACCGTTTTCGATGCGGCAGAAGATCGAGCTGCTCCGCGCCGCGGCGGTGCCCGGCCGCGACGCGACCGTCCTCCTGGACGCCGACGTACTCGCGCGGAAGCCGCTCGACCCCTTCGCCGCCAGCCTCCGTGCCGGCGATCTCTTCATGCACAAGCACGAGTACGTGCTGTCGCAGAACCGCCGCACCGGCAACCGCAGGCTGTGGGCCGCGCTGCGCGGCCGCGGTTATCGGGCGGACGACAGCATGTGGAACTCGGGGGTGCTCGCGATCGGTCTGAACGATCGGGAGCTGCTCGATCGAGCGCTCGCGATGTACGACGAGCTCGCCGCGACCGGCCCGCGTCACTTCGCCACCGAGCAGCTCGTCGAGGGCGTCGTCCTCGGCCGCACCGGCCGCCTGAAGGCGGCGGAAGAATGGTTCGCCCACTACTGGGGCAACAAGCCCGGCTACGACGCTGAAATCGCCCGCCGCCTCGCCGACGCTTTCATCGAAGGCCTCTCGGTGAAGGAGGCCGCGGCCCGCTACCGCGAGCACCCGATCGATCTCCCGGTCGAAGTGCGTCAGACCAAAGGCCAGAAGCTTGCGCGCTGGATCACAGCATCGAAAGCGAAGTGACGCCCGTTTCGCAGTGACGCTGTGAGACGCGCCACGGCGGCGGCACGAAGCTCACGAAGTTCACGAAGCACACAAAGATTGTCGACTTGTAAATCCGCAAGCCAAACGGTCTTCTTTGTGATCTTCGTGGTCTTTGCGATCTTCGTGCCGCTGCCGTCGGCCGTGTACGTGAAGGTGTGACTAGAAGGTCGCGGCGAGTTCTTCAGCGCTAATCGCAACCGGACCGAAGCGCGCGACGGCGAGGCCGGCGGCGCGGTTGGCGAGCCTGGCGCAGTCGCGCAGCGAGCCGCCCGCCGCCAGACCCAGCGCCATGGTGGCGATGACCGTGTCGCCGGCGCCGGTGACGTCCGCCACCTCGCGCGTGTCGGCCGGCAGATCGAACTCACCCTCCGCGCTCAGGAGCCACATGCCGTGCTCGCCGCGAGTGATGAGGACGCTGTCGCAGCCCGTCCGCTCCAGGAACTGGTGCGCGGCGGCGCGCGCTTCGGCGCTGTTGCGGATTCGGAGCAGCGTCACCGCCTCGGCTTCGTGGTGGTTCGGCGTGACCAGCGAGGCCCCGGCGTAGTAGCCGATGTGCGGCACCTTCGGATCGACGAGCGACATCACTCCGCGCGACTTCGCCGCCGCGATCGCCGCCTGCGCCGTCTCGGCCGTGATGGTGCCCTTCTGATAATCGGACACCAGGACGACGTCGGCCCGGGTCGCGGCGTCGCGGACCTTCTTCGCCAGCGCCGCCTCGAGGTCTCCCGTCACCGGGCGATCGTATTCGTAGTCGATTCGCGCCACCTGCTGGTTGCGCGTCGTCACGACGCGGAGCTTGCGAGTCGTGCACCGATCGCGATCGGCGATGACCGCGGCCGTCCCGACTCCGACCCGCCGCAGATCGGCGAGCAGCCGCGTGCCCTCGGCGTCGTTGCCGACCAGGCCCGCGATCTCGACGCTGCCGCCGAGCGCGGCGACGTTGTGCGCGACGTTGGCTGCCCCGCCGAGGCAGAAGCTCTCGTGATCGAACTGCACCACCGGGACCGGCGCTTCGGGCGAAATCCGATCGACGCGGCCGATGACGAAGTGATCGAGCATCAGGTCGCCGACGATGAGGACCGAGCGCCCGCGGGCGCGGTCGAGCAGGGCCGCGAGATCAGTCGGCGCGGCGGGCATGGGGCAGGGGCGCGGCGATCGGCGCCGGCGCGCGTTCCGCCGCGTAGGGCAGCGTCACCAGGACGAGGAACAGCATCAGGAACTCGGAATCGCCGAAATTGTATTCGAACAGTCCTGCTGCCAGCATCGCGCCGATCACCGCGAGCCCGGCGTTCGAGAGCGACGGGAAATCCGAGCGCCGCCGTTTCAGGAAATCGCGAACCAGCGTGACGATGAACCACACCCACACCGCCAGCGCCGGCAGGCCGCGCTCCGCCGCGATCTGCACCGGGACGTTGTGCAGGTGGAGATTGAGCTGGTTCACCGCGCTCTTGTCGCGGTAATGGGGATAGACCTGCCCGACCATGTCGGGTCCGATGCCCGCGAACGGATGATCCTTGATGATGCGCATCCCCGATTTCATCATCGCCACGCGATCGACGTTCGACGGGTCCTTGAGACTGAACGTCGAGTAGAGCCGGCTCGTCAGGCCGGACGGCGCCAGCGCCAGGAACGCCGCCAGCGCGACCGGGAGCAATCCCATCAGGCGGAAATCACGCAGCAGGAAGAGCAGCCCGATGCCGACGCAGGCGCCGACCCACGCGCTGCGCGTGAACGTGAACACCAGCGCGAGCAGGAGCGCCGGCAGGACGAGCGCCGCCCAGGCCCGATGGTGTTTCGCGAACATCACGCGCGACACCGCCGCGCACGCGACCAGCATCAGCAGGCCCGAATAGGTCATGTAGAGGCCGAGCGCGCCCTGCGGACGCCGCCCGAGGTGATCGAAGCTGAGGATCAGGTACTGGACGATCCCCCACGTCGCGCTCAAGGCGCCGATCGTGATGACGACGTCGACGGCGAGCAATGCGCGCCGGCCGCGGAACAGGCGGTAGGCGAGCGGAACGATGATCAGGAGGACGAGCTGCTTGGAATCGACGAGGCTGACGCGCGGGTCGACGGAGAAGACCGAGGCGATGAGCGTGGCGCCGGCGTAGGCGGCGAGCGGCCAGAACATCCGCGGCACTTCTACGCGCTCGCGGTTGCGGACGATGACCGCGAGCCACAGGAGCGCCGCGAGCGTCAGCAGGATGTCGGCGGCGGCGATCGAGAGTTGCAGCGCCGCGGCGAAGGCGAGCAGCGCGAGGCAGGCGGCGCGCTCCAGCGGCGCCGGCGGCAGCACGGGCATCGCCTCGAACCAGCCGTCGTTCCATGTGCCCACTTCGGTTCTCATGAGTTGAGCGCCCGCTCGGCTGCGTCGATGACCCGTCCCGGCATCAACTGCGTGAGGCAGCGGAAATCCTCGTGCACGCACTCCCGCTGATCGCAGGGACGGCAGGGCAAATCGGCCGGGGCCGCTTCGATGGAGTAGGTCGGCACCGACGAGGGGCGCCACGGCGCCGAGCGCGCCGCCAGCGTCGGGCCGTAGATCCCGACAACCGGCGTGTCGGTGGACGCCGCGATGTGCAGCGGCCCCGTGTCGCCGCCGACGAACAGCCGGCTCCGGCCGATCAGCGCTCTGAGCTCCTGCAGATCGAATTCTCCTAGATCGATGATGCGTTGGGCGGCTGTCCCGAGCCGCGCCTTCACGTCCGCCGCAATTCGTGACGCCGCCTGACGGTCCGACGGTCCCGAGCTGAATGCGACCCGGCGCCGCGGGCCCGCCGCCGCCAGCGCCGCCCCGGTTTCCGCGAAGAACGCGTCCGGCCAGCGCCGGAACGGGTTGCCGGCGCTCACGTGCAGGACCACCAGTTCGTCGTCGGGCCCCACCCCCGCCGCGGCCAGCCGCGCCGCCATCCGGGTGTCGGCCGCCGGATCGAGCGCGATGTCGATCCGATCGCGCGTCCGGTCCGCCGGGCCGCCGGCCCAGCCGGGGATCGCCTCGAGCAGATCCCACTGATTCTGCACCGAGTGCCGCGGCCGCAACTCGCGCGGCCGGGCCACGACCCGCGTGTACATCCAGGATCGGCCTTTGATGTCGTAGCCGATGCGCTCTGCCGCCCCGCTGGCCCACGCCAGCCACGCGCTTCGTGGACCGCCATGGAGATCGAGCACCAGATCGAACCGCTCGCGTCGCAGCCGGCGCGCCAGCCGCAGGTCGTCGGCGATCCGCCGCGCGCCGCGCGTGCGCGGCGCCACGATCACCTCGTCCAGATGCCGATTGCCCGCGACCACCGGCGCCGCGTCGTCCTCGACGAGATAGGCGATTCGCGCCTCCGGATAGGCCCGCCGCAGCGCCTTCACCAGCGGCGTCGTGAACACGACATCGCCTATGAGTCGAAGCCTGAGCAGCAGTATTTTCACTCCCCGCTGCTCAGGCCGGCGTCAATGCCGAATGCCGAATGCCGAATGCCGATGCCGAATGCCGAATGCCGAATGCCGAAGCCGAATGCCGAATGCCGAAAAGCTTCTCTTGGTATTTTTTGACATTCAGCATTCGGCATTCGGCATTGACTCGGTCAGGGCTCGATCGTCGCTTCGTCAATCAGCATGACCGGGATGTCGTCCTTGATCGGGTAGACACGCCGGCACTGCGGACACTTGAGCGCCGTGCCGCCCTTGATCAGCTCGACCTTCGTCTTGCAGTTCGGGCACGCCAGAATCTCGAGCAGCTCAGGATCTACGGCCATATGACAGACTATTATAGTCAGCGGCCTTAATAATGATCCTGCTCCCTTTCACGCTGTGTCTCTCGCTCGCCGTTCAGGCCCCGACACCCGCGCCGCAGATCCCCGAAGACGCGACCTATTACTTCCTGCTGGGACGCTACCTCGAAGGGAATGGAAAGATCGACGAGGCGATCGCCGCGCTGCGCAAGGCGATCGCGATGGAGCCGAAGAGCGCGGAGCCGCGCGCCGAGCTGGCCGGCCTCTACGCGCGTCAGGACAAGGCGGCCGAGGCGCTGACCGCAGCGGAAGACGCGCTCAAGGTCGATCCGCGGAATCGCGAAGCCAACCGCATCCTCGGGTCGGTCCTCGCGGCGCTCTCGTCCGGCCGCCAGGCGGCCCGGCCGGGAGACGATGTCGCGACCTATGCCAAACGCGCGATGACCGCGCTCGAGATCGCGCGCGGCGACGGCACCGGCGATCTGTCGATCGATCTCGCGCTCGCGCGTCTGTATCTCGATGCGGATCGACCGGCCGACGCCATTCCGCTCCTCCGTCGCATCGTCCTCGAGCAGCCGCAGTACGCGGAGGGCTCGGTGCTGCTCGCCGACGCCCAGGAAGCGGCCGGCTCTCCCGATGCGGCGGTTGAAACGCTGACCAACCTGCTCGACGATCAGCCGCAGTTCTTCCGCGGCCACGTCCAGCTCGCCGAGCTGTACGAGCACCAGCGGCGCTGGCCGCAGGCGGCCGACGCGTGGGCCAAGGTGCAGGGGCTCAATTCGCGGAACACCGAGGTCGCGGTCCGGCGCGCGTCCGCGCTCATCAACGCCGATCGCCCGGCCGAGGCGCGCGACGTCCTGCTCGCCGCGATGAAGATCGCCCCGAACGACACGCGGATGTCGTACATGCTGGCCCAGGCGCAGCGCGACGCCGGGGATCTCGAGGGCGCAGAGGCGACGGCGCGCGCGCTCCAGGCCAGACAGCCGGACGACGTGCGGGCGATCTATCTTCTCGGCCAGATGCTCGAAGCCCGCGGGCGTCACCAGGAAGTGATCGACCTCCTCAAGCCCGACATCGCGCGGCGTAAGGCGGCGAAGGGCAAGGGGGCGGAGATCGCGATGCTGCTCGGCAGCCAGGGGCTCGCGCTCCAGCAGCTCCATCGCTACGACGAGGCGATCGCCGCCTTCACCGAGGCGATCGAGCTGTCGCCCGACGAACCGGTGCGCCACGTGCTCCTCATCCAGGGCTACAGCGCCGCCAACCGCCACAAGGAGGCGCTCGCCGCCGCGGAAAAGGCTCGCGCCAGATTCCCGCAGGACACGGCGATCGTCTATCAGCTCGGCGCCGCGCTCGATCGCGCCGGCCGCGACGCCGAAGCGGAGAAGATGTTCCGCGACGTCATCGCGCGCGATCCGCTGGACGCCGGCGCGCTCAACTATCTGGGATACATGCTCGCCGAGCACGGGCGATCGCTCGACGAGGCCGCGTCGCTCATTCAGCGCGCCCTCGAGGTCGAGCCCGACAATCCGTCGTTCCTCGACAGCCTCGGCTGGACCTACGTGCAGCAGGGCAAGCTCGACCTCGCCGACAAGCCGCTCGCCACCGCCGCCGAGGCCCTGCCGAAGAACTCGGTGATCCAGGATCATCTCGGCGACCTGCGGCAGAAGCAGGGCCGCCACGCCGACGCGATTGCCGCGTGGCAGAAGGCGCTCGCGGGAGACGGGGATTCGATCGATCGCGCGAAGATTCAGAAGAAGATCGAGGCGGCGCGCAAAGGGAAGTAGACCGTTCACGGTCTCCAGTTCACGATTTGGTTTGTAGTTTCTAGTTTGCAGTTCGTGGTTCGATGCCTGCTCGTTGCCTCGCTGGCCGTCGCTTGCGGCTGTGCGGCGAAAGCGCCCCTGCTCCCATCAGGCGCGGGAGTGCCATTTCCCGATTTCGCCGCCGCGTACCGGCAAGCCACATCATCCTGCCGCGCAGTAAGAACTCTCACGACCTCCATGGCGATGTCGGGCAAGGCGGGACGAACGAAGCTGCGCGGTCGCGTCGACGCCGGATTCGAGGGCGCGCGGGCGCGGCTGGAAGGGATTCCGCCGTTCGGCAAGCCGGTCTTCATCCTGGTCGCCGACGGCACACGCGGCACGCTGGTGCTGCCGCGCGAGGACCGGGTGCTGAGTGACGCGCCGCCCGATGAAATCGTCGAAGCGCTCGCCGGCGTGCGGCTCGGACCGGAGGCGTTGCGGATGGCGATCAGCGGCTGCGGTCTTTCGGCCGGCGCGCCGTCCGCGGGGCAGACGTTCTCGAACGGGTGGGTCGCGATCACGATCGGCGCCGGGACTCTCTTCCTCCGGCGAAACGCCGACGCCTGGGAAATCGCGGCCGCGACGAATGGTCCCGTGACCGTGACGTATGCCGATTACACCGCCGGGCGACCCGCGACGATCCGCTTGCGCGCCGCGACGCAGGGTCAGACGTCCGCCGACATCACCCTTCGCCTCTCCGACGTCGAGATCAACACCACGCTCGACCCGAGGACGTTCCAGGCCGAGCTGCCCGCGAACCCGGTGACACTCACGCTCGACGAGCTGCGCCGCGCCGGTCCGTTGGGTGAGCGGTGAAAGTCAGCAGTTTGCAGTTCGCGGTTGCTGGTTGGTTGGCACTCCAGAGTTTGCGGTTGCTGTAAACGAAAGCGGAACAGCCAAACCCGAACGGGTAGACTCTGAGCTGCCCCGCGAGCCACGAACGGTGAACTGAACTGTGAACCTGAAACTCTGAACCGAACTTCGAACCGCAAACTGTGAACCGCAAACTTCGTCTGACGGTGCGCGCGCACGCCAAGGTCAATCTGGATCTGCGCGTGCTCGGCGTCCGCCCCGACGGATATCACGAGCTGCGCACCGTCTTCCAGGCGATCGAGCTGCACGACACGCTCGTCTGCGCCGAGACGCCGGGTCCGTTCACGCTCAAGTGCCGGAACCCGGGCGTGCCGCTCGACGCGAGCAACCTGGTGTGGAAAGCGGCGGCCGCGCTGTGGACGGCGCTCGGGCGCGCCGGAGAGATTCGCGACGCGGTCGTCCAGATCGACAAGAAGATTCCCGTCGAGGCGGGGCTCGGCGGCGGCAGCGCCGACGCCGCCGCCGCGCTGATGGCGCTCGGGCGGCTGTGGGGCGGCGCGCCGATCAGTCTGTTGCGTGAGGTCGGCGCGACGATCGGCGCCGACGTGCCCTTCTTCCTGTCCGGCGGCACGGCGCTCGGTCTCGGCCGCGGCGAGGAGATCTATCCGCTCGTCGATCTGCCGCCGCACTACGTCGTCATCGTCCGGCCGCCGTTCGGCGTGTCGACCGCCGAGGCCTACGGGTGGTACGACGAAGACCGGAGCGCCGGCGTGCGCGAGAACCGCGAGTTCCAGCAGTTGCCGGTGCCCTGGCCGAGCCGCGCCGCGCAGATGATCAACGACCTCGAGCCGCCGGTGATCCGGCGCCATCAGGAGATCGCCGCCCTCAAGGTGCAGCTGCGCGAGGCGGGGGCGTCGGCCGCGGCGATGTCGGGGAGCGGCTCGGCCGTTTTCGGCCTGTTCCGCAGTCGCGCGCTCGCCGAGCGCGCCGTTAAACCGTTGTCCCGTAACGGCGCGAAGGCCCTCGTCACCCGGACCTTGAGCCGCGCAGAGCACGAACGGCGGGCCAGACCATTTGCCCGACGGGCGTAAATCCTATACACTTAGCCTTTTGCGGATGGCCTCTCGGGCCCTGCTGGGGCGTGGCCAAGCGGTAAGGCGCGGGACTTTGGATCCCGTACTCGGTGGTTCGAATCCACCCGCCCCAACCCTTCGCCCATGCTCAGGGTTGCCCTGAGCTGAGAAGGGTAACCATGCATCCAATGGTGTCAGCGTGATTACGACGGGAGCGCTACCAGCGGCCATGGCCAGCGGGCAGCTCAAGATCTTCTCGGGCAGCGCGCACCGGGCCCTGACCGAGGAGATTGCCGAGTTCCTCGGAGTCCAGGTCGGCAGCGCGCGGCTGCAGCGCTTCCCCGACACCGAGGTCTCGTTCCAGATCGACGAGAACATCCGCGGCACCGACGTCTTCGTGGTCCAGCCGACCTGCGCCGACGTCGATCGACATCTGGTCGAGTTGTGCGTGATGATCGATGCGTTCCGCCGCTCGTCGGCGTCGCGCATCACGGCCGTGATTCCGTATTACGGCTACGCGCGGCAGGACCGCAAGGACAAGCCGCGGGTGCCGATCTCCGCGAAGCTGATGGCCAACCTGATCACCGCCGCCGGGGCGAATCGGGTGCTGACGATGGATCTGCACAAGGCGCAGATCCAGGGGTTCTTTGACATTCCGGTCGACCACCTGTTCGCCGCACCGGTGATCATCGAGCACCTGCGGATGTTCAACAGCCCGAACCTGACGATCGTGTCGCCGGACGCGGGCGGCGCCGAACGGGCGCGCGCCTACGCCAAGCGGATCAGCGCCGAGCTGGCGATCATCGACAAGCGGCGCTCGGACGAGGGCACGGCCGAGGTGATGAACGTCATCGGCGACGTCGCCGGCCGGACCTGCATCCTGCAGGACGACATCATCGACACGGCGGGCACGATCGTGAAGGCCGCCGCCGCGCTGAAGGCCAACGGGGCCGAGCGGGTGTTCGCCTGCGCGGTGCACGGCGTACTGTCGGGCCCGGCGATCGAGCGGCTCGAGGCGGCGCCGATCGACCAGGTGATCATCACCAACACCATCCCGCTCAATACGGAGCGGGCGAAGTGCTGCAAGAAGATCAAGCAGCTCTCGGTGGCCCGCCTGCTCGGTCAGGCCATCAGGAGCATTCATGAAGAGACTTCGGTTTCTTCGCTCTTCGTATAAGGGACGCTTCGCTGGGCGTTGGGGTTTGTGACGTTGGAAACTAGCGGAAGGTAACAAGCTGTATGGAAGCTACGCTCACGGTAGAAAAAAGAGAGACTCGCGGCAAGAACGAAGCGCGCCGGCTGCGCGCGGCGGGCAAAATCCCCGCCGTCGTCTACGGCACCGAGAAGAACAAGGCGACCGAGATCGCGGTCGACCCCAAGGTCCTGCTCCGCATCCTGCACTCCGAGTCCGGCGTCAACACGTTGATCGGGCTCGAAGGCGCGGATCTCAAGGCCGGCGGCAAGGTGCTGGTCAAGGAGTACCAGCTCGATCCGATCGACCACAAGCTGCTCCACGCCGACTTCTACGCCATCGCGATGGACAAGCTGCTCACCGTCACGGTGCCGGTCGTCATCAAGGGCGAGCCGAAGGGCGTCAAGCAGCAGGGCGGCATCGTCGACTTCGTGAACCGTGAAGTCGAAGTCGAGTGTCTGCCGGCCGATATTCCGCAGCACGTCGACGTCGACATCAGCGAGCTGATGCTGCACCAGGGCGTCCGCGTCCGCGATCTGCCGACCGACGGCAAGTGGAAGGCGGTCAGCGATCCCGACATGATGATCGTGCACGTCGTGACGGTCAAGGTCGAGGAGGCGCCGGCGGCTGACGCGGCGGCCGGTGCGGCGCCGGCGGCGGCGGCGGAGCCCGAAGTCATCAAGAAGGGCAAGAAGGACGAAGACGAGGGCGAGGCCAAGGCCGAGAAGAAGGACAAGAAGTAACTGGCGATTGCCGATTGCTGATTGGCGATTCACGGATTGCCGATTTGGCGATTCGGATTGCCGATTGTCGATTTGGCGGCTGGCGTGAAGCTGGTTGTTGGTCTGGGGAATCCGGGTCCGAGGTACGACGGGACCCGGCACAACGTCGGGTTCGCCGTAGTAGATCTGCTGGCCCGGCGGCACGGGGTCGACTGGCAGGCGGCGCCGCGGGGGATCGAAGCGCTCGTCGCCAACTGGCGGATGGGCGGCGTGCTGCTCGCGAAGCCGTTGACGTTCATGAACCTGAGCGGCGGCGCGGTGGTGGGGTTGTCGCAGTTCTACAAGATCGACGTGGCGGACGTCCTCGTCGTCGTCGACGAGACGCAGCTCGACCTCGGGCGGCTGCGGATCCGGCCCGAGGGATCGGCCGGCGGGCACAACGGGCTGAAGTCGATCATCGGATCGCTCGGCTCCGAGCAGTTCGCCAGGATGCGGCTCGGGGTCGGACGTGGCGACAGCCGGCGGGATCTGGCCGACCACGTCCTGGCGCGGTTCGAGGCGGATGAACGAGACACGATCGCGGAGGCGATCGAGAAGGCGGCCGACGCCGCCGAAACCTTCGTCACGGACGGTATCGCCGTGGCGATGAACCGGTTCAACAGGAAACCGGAAGCGGGAAACGGGAAACAGGAAGCAGACAACTAAACATTGTCTCCTTGGGTCAGCCGCATGGCTGCCCCCGTTCAGTCCAGAAGGAGAGTCATGAGTCAGACCCGACAGTACGAGCTCGTCTACATCGTCTCGCCCGACGCGAGCGAGCAGGCGGTCGCCGATCTGCACACGCAGGTCGAGGAGATCGTCCAGCGCTTCAAGGGCACCCTCGACAAGACGGAGAACTGGGGCCGCCGCAAGCTGGCCTACGAGATCGGCCACGCCCGCGAGGGCACCTACGTGGTCGAGACGATCAGCGGCAGCGGCGAGCTGATGAAGGAAATCGATCGCCGCCTGCGCGTCACCGACACGATCATCCGCCACCTGACCGTCCGCATCGACGAAGACCTCAAGGTGGCCGAGCGCCTGCGCAGCGAGCGCAAGGCGACGCAGGCCCGCCGCCGCACCGCGCGCGGACTGCCGCCCGAGCCGCTCGCGTCCGAGCGCCGCGGCGACCGGGACATGGACGATCAGGACGATGGCGTGATGGGCCTTGAAGCGGAGGGACAGCGATGAGTCCGGAACGTGGTGGGGGAGGCGGCCGCGGCCGCGGCGCGAAGAAAGACGACAAGGACAAGAAGGGGGAGCGCCCGCGCGGCGGCTTCTTCCGGCGCCGGCGCGTCTGCAAGTTCTGCGCGGAGAAGATCGACTACGTCAACTACAAGGACGTGCGCCTGCTGTCGCCGTTCATCCCGGAGCGGGGCAAGATCCAGCCGCGCCGGATTTCCGGCACCTGCGCCAAGCACCAGCGCGCGCTGCAGGTCGCGATCGCGCGGGCGCGCCAGCTGGCGCTCATACCGTACGTGACGGAGTAGGGGTTCGAACATGGAAGTCATTCTCAGAGAACACGTCGAACATCTCGGCCGGCGCGGCGACATCGTCAAGGTCGCGGCCGGCTACGGCCGCAACTATCTGCTGCCGCGCAAGCTGGCGCTGCCGGTGACCGAGGACGCCAAGCGGCAGATCGAGCGCGAGAAGAAGCTCGCCGAAGTGAAGGATCTGGAAGATCAGCGCGCGGCCGAGGCGGTCGCGGCGCGGATCGCCGAGCTCGACCTCGAGATCGGCCGCCGGGTCGGCGAGAACGACACGCTCTACGGCTCGGTGACCTCGGCCGACGTCGCGGCCGCGCTCAAGGCCAAGGGCTTCGACATCGACAAGCGGAAGATCGTGCTGCCCGAGCCGCTCAAGGCGCTGGGCGAGACCACCGTCCCCATCAAGATCCACCACGGCGTCGTGGGCCAGGTCAAGGTGCGGGTGGTGGCGCAGCAGAGCTAGTCAGCAGCGAACGGTTAACCGTTTACAGTTGACTGTTCGCGGTTACGGATCGAAGGCGGCGTAACCGGGGGGAACACTCCCGACGGTTGCGCCGTCGCATTCCACCCAGGCGTGCGCGTCGAATCCCCCGGCGGTTTTCACGCCGATGCGGACGTCGGCCTCGACACCCTTTCCCCTCAGCATCCACGCCAGCGCCAGCGACTTCGAGAGGCACGTCGCGCCCGGCACGTAGCGTCCCGCACGTTCGACAGCGGTGACCATCTCCCCGATCACATTTTTGGTGCTTCCTTTGATCGGTCGAGACGCCATACGCAGCGTACGGTCGACGCTGAACAGGCGAAGCGCAACAACCGAAGCGGCGATCGCGACGCCTGATTTCGCGGCGAGCCGCTGCTCGTGACTCGAGAGCGCCCGCCATCGGGTATATGCCCGCATCGCCTCCATTCTACGCTCCAGCACTGGGCACAAAGCACTCAGCACTGAGCACCCAGCACTGAGCACCCAGCACTGAGCACCGAGCACTGAGCACCGAGCACTCAGCACTGAGCACTTGTTGTATTCTTCTCTTCCCGCGCCATGCCAGAAACCATCGCACCGCCCTCACCCGAACGCGCGCTTCCACACAACCTCGAGGCTGAGAAGTCGGTGCTCGGCGCGATCCTGATCCACAACGAGGCGTTCAACCACGCCGCCGAGCTGATCGACTCGCGCGACTTCTTCCGCGACGCGCACCGCCGCATCTTCGACAAGATGGTCGCGTTGAGCGAACGGAACGATCCGATCGACTTCGTCACGCTGCGCGAAGAGTTGGGCCGGTCGGGCGAGCTCGAGGAGGTCGGCGGTCCGGCCTACATCGCGTCGCTGGCCGACGGCGTCCCGCGCAGCGCCAACGTCGAGCACTACGCGCGCATCGTCAAAGAGAAGGCGACGCTGCGCAACCTGATCCACTCGGCCAACCGCATTCTGTCCGAGGCTTATCGCGCCGAGGAAGACGCCGAGGTCATCCTCGACGGCGCGGAGAAGGCGATCTTCGAGATCGCCGAAGATCGGATCCGCGAGGGGTTCGTTCCGCTGCGCGATCTGGTGCAGAGCAGTTTCGCGACGATCGAGAAACTGCAGCAGCACAAGGGGCTGGTGACCGGCGTGCCGACCGGCTTCATCGATCTCGACGAGATGACGTCGGGACTGCAGCCGTCGGACCTGGTGCTGGTCGCGGCGCGCCCGTCGATGGGCAAGACCAGCTTCGTCCTCAATATCGCGCAGCACGTCGGCACGCAGACCGACATGACGGTCGGCTTCTTCTCGCTGGAGATGTCGAAGGAACAGCTGTTCATGCGCATGCTGACCGCCGAAGCGCGGATCGACGCGCACCGGTTCCGGAGCGGCTATCTCAACGAGAAGGACTACGGCCGGCTGTCGCACGCGCTCGGCACGCTGGCCGAGGCGCGCGTGTTCATCGACGACACGGCGTCGCTCGGCGTGCTCGAGATGCGCGCCAAAGCGCGCCGCCTGCAGGCCGAGCACGGCCTGCACCTGCTCATCATCGATTACATCCAGCTGATGCAGGGCCGCGGCCGGTTCGAGAGCCGCCAGACCGAGCTGGCCTCGATCTCCCGCGCGCTGAAGGGGCTGGCCAAGGAGCTGAAGATCCCGATCGTCGCGCTGTCGCAGCTCTCGCGCGCGCCCGAGACGCGGTCGGATCACCGGCCGCAGCTCTCCGACCTGCGCGAGTCCGGCGCGCTCGAGCAGGACGCCGACGTCGTGATGTTCATCTTCCGCGAGGAGCAGTACCGCGACGCCGACGGGCAGCCGAACCAGGAGGCGGAAGGCGTCGCCGAGATCATCATCGGCAAGCAGCGCAACGGTCCGGTGGGCACCGCCAAACTCGCGTTCATCAAGGAACACACGCGGTTCGAGAATCTCGCGCAGGGCGCCGCTTGACGCTGCCCGCTGCGCGCTACCGATAACCGATGTCCGATAACCGATATCCGATATCCGATGTCCGATGGTCGATGGAAGTAGCTCGCAGCAGCCGGGGATGATCCGACCCACAGTCGCGCGCGTCGATCTTGCGGCGATTGAAGCGAACCTTCGAACCATCTCGGCCTTCGTCTCGAGCCCCGACGCCGCAAGCCCTGAACATCGGATATCGGACATCGAACATCGGATATCGGTAGCGACGGCGCCAGCCGCGGCGGGAGCGAAGGGCGCGCCGCGGATCATCGCCGTCGTCAAGGCGAACGCGTACGGCCACGGCGCGAGCGAAGTCGGGCTCGCGCTCGAGCGCGCCGGCGCAGCGATGCTCGCCTGCGCCGACATCGAAGAGGGGATCGTCCTGCGCCGCGCCGGCGTGCGGATCCCGGTCCTCGTCTTCGGCGCGCTCGGCATCAGCGACCTCCAGGGCGTGTTCGAATTCGATCTGACGCCGACGATCTCCACGCCGTCCGCCGCCGCGGCGCTGCAGGCGGCCGCGGCGAAGTACATCGAGAATCCCGTAGCCTCCGCCTTCAGGCGGAAGGAATACGTCCGGTCCAAGCTCCGCTGCCATTTGAAGATCGACACCGGAATGAACCGTCTCGGTTTTCGCCACGACAACCTGGCGCGTACGCTCCCCGAGATCGCGAGCAGCGAGCACCTCGCGATCGACGCGGTCTATACGCACTTCGCGACCGCGGACGAGCCCGAGCACCCGGCCTTCGCCGAGCAGCGCGAGCGGTTCGAGAAGGTCCTCGCCGCGCTGCCGTCGCTCGGCATCACGCCGCGATACCGCCACGCGGCGAACAGCGCGGCGCTCCTGCGCGACGAGCGCGTCTGGTACGACTTCGTCCGTCCCGGGCTCCTCCTCTACGGGATCGTCCCTCCGCCGCTCGCCGCGGTTCTCCCGCTGCGACCTGCCCTGTCACTCCACAGCCGTATCGTGCATGTGAAGGGCATGCGCCCCGGGGAAGGCACCGGCTACGGGCTGCACTCGGTCGCCGACCAGCCGCGGACGATCGCCGTCGTTCCGGCGGGCTACGCCGACGGCCTGGATCGCCGCATGGCCGGCCGCGCCTTCATGCTGGTACGCGGAAAACGCGTACCCGTCGTCGGCTCGGTGTGCATGGACATGACGATGATCGACGTGACGGGGCTGGACGTGTCCACCGGGGACGAAGTCGTGATCGTCGGCGAGCAGGACGGCGCAGAAATTGGCATGCGCGAAATCGCCGCGTCGATCGGAACGATTCCGTACGAGCTCCTCTGTCGCGTGGGATCACGGATCGAGAGGCAGTACGATTGAAGACTGAAGATTGAAGACTGAAGATTGGTGATTGAAGATTGGTGATTGAAGATTGGTGATTGAAGATTGGACGGATTGTCGATTGTCGATTGACGGATTGGCGATTGACCGATTGGCGATTGCCAAATTGCTGCAATTGGGTCGCCAATCGGCAATCGAGACTCGACAATCCGTGAATCTGCAATCGGCAATCGAGATTCTGCAATGAAAGCGAAGACGGTTTACAGCTGCCAGGAGTGCGGCGCCCAGTCGCAGAAATGGCTGGGGCGCTGCCCTGAATGTGGCGCGTGGAATTCGCTCGTCGAAGAGCGCGCCGTGCCGGTTGCCGCCGGCGCGGGCGCGGCGTCTGCTGCCGCCGGAGCGCGCTACTCGCTCGCCGCTGCCGCCGGCCCGCAGCTCTACGAGAACATCGACACGGTCGTGTCGGCGCGTTTGACGACGGGGATTGAAGAGTTCGATCGGGTCCTCGGCGGCGGCGTCGTCCCTGGATCGCTGGTACTGATCGGCGGCGAGCCCGGTATCGGCAAGTCCACCTTGCTCCTGCAGGCCGCCGCGCACTTCGCCCACACGACAGGCACCGTCCTCTATTGCTCTGGCGAAGAATCAGAGCACCAGATCAAATCGCGCGGCCAGCGCCTCGGCGTCGAGAGAGCGCCGCTCTACCTGCTCGCCGAGACGTGTCTCGAGCGGATCCTCGAGGAGATCGCGCGGCTCCGTCCGGCGCTGGTCATCGTCGACTCGGTCCAGACCGTCTTCTCCCTGAAGTTTCAGTCGGCTCCAGGCAGCATCGGGCAGGTGCGCGAGGCCGCAACGCAGCTGCTCTTCGCGGCCAAGGGTCAGAACATCCCGACGTTCCTGGTCGGCCACGTGACCAAGGACGGCAACCTCGCGGGCCCCAAGGTCCTCGAGCACATCGTCGACACGGTCCTCTATTTCGAGGGCGAGAAGCACCACTCGCACCGCGTCGTTCGCGCCGTGAAGAACCGCTTCGGCGCGGTCAGCGAGCTGGGCGTGTTCGAGATGACGGGGAAGGGCCTCAAGGGCGTGCCCAATCCGTCGGCGCTGTTCCTCGCCGAGCGTCCGCAGAACGTCGCCGGCTCCGCCGTCCTCTGCTGCATCGAAGGGTCGCGGCCGCTGCTGGTCGAAGTGCAGGCGCTCGTCAGCACGAGCTCGTACGGCAACGCCAAGCGCATGGCCAGCGGCATCGATCAGAATCGCCTGTCGCTGCTGCTCGCCGTACTCGAGAAGCGCGCCGGCCTGAACCTGATCGGCGAGGACGTGTTCATCAACGTCGCGGGCGGGATGACGGTCGACGAGCCGGCCGCCGATCTCGCCATCGTCGCCGCGGTCGCCTCGAGCCTGCGCAACCGGCCGATCCGGCATGGGACGGCCGTCTTCGGCGAGGTCGGACTCGCCGGCGAAGTGCGGAGCGCGCCACAGGCGGCTCTTCGCCTTCGCGAAGCGGCGCAAATGGGCTTCTCGCGCGTCATCGTCCCCGACGGCAACACCGCGGGCGACGAAGCCCCCCCCGGCTGCGAACTGGTCACAGTCCGCAACGTCGGTGAAGCTTTGGACCAGTTGATGGATTGGTAGGTGGCGCGAGGTGGGAGGTGGGAGGTGGGAGGTGGGTAGCTTCCGCCTTCAGGCGGAAGATCAGTGGCCCTCTCCCTCTTCGGTTGTCCAGCGCGCGGTGAAGAAAAGTACCCCCATCGCTGAATAGCCGAACACGAACGGCCAGGCCGGAGCGAGGCGCAGCGTCGTATCGGCGAAGGTCCACTGGTACGAGTGCATGAGACCGGTCGCGGACAGGACGGCGGCGCACATGCACCACGCGGCCGCGACGGTCCAGCGCCGTTCGATCACCCCGACCACCGCCGCCGAGAGGAGCATCGCGGTGAAGAGGAACCCCTGCTCCAGCGCGAACGCGCCGGCAATCCACGTGTCGTTCTTCTGGAACTCGCCGATCAGCGCGGCGGTGAACGGGCCCGCCGGACCGCC
>JADMIO011101952.1_pt1 | contig 23167 bp, 18 predicted proteins | sample 8958161 | NCBI WGS metagenome assembly JADMIO01 (sample SAMN16585339, study PRJNA669376) | soil metagenome | isolation source: Crop rotation soil | place: USA: Cullars Rotation, Alabama | collected 2011 | reverse complement strand
TGGCGGGATTCCAGGCGACTCCGCCGACGTCATAGCCCGAAGGCTCGAGCCACACCGAGCGCCCCTCTTTAGGCGACCATTTGACGATGTGGTTGACGAGGGTGTCGGAGACCAGCAGGTAGCCGTTGCTGCCGCCAACCCAAACGGGTCCTTCGGCATGCAGAAAACCGTCACAGATCTTTTCCACCTTGGCGTCGGCGTCCATGAGCGCGTCGAAGCGGGGATCAAGCCGGTTGACCTTGCCAGCCTCGGGATAGGGCGCCTTCAGGTCCGTGGGAGGAAGCGCGACCTGGGGGCCGGTGATCGGCGCGGGCGGCGGAGGCGCTGTCGCGGGCGCGGCCGGAGCGCCGGTCTGGGCCAGGGCGGCGGACGGAACGGCGGCTGCCAGGGTCGCGATGAAGGTTCGGCGAGAAAGCTGGTTCGGCACGGGCGTGTCCTCCTCGTTGTTTACGATGGGTGCCTATAGTGCTTCGTGACCTTCGTGTATGCGAATGCCGTGGTGGCTATCCGAATGCGGATCAAAAGCATTGAGCCTTGAGCATTGAGCATTGATCGTCTATTGCCGATCCCGCTCCCCTCGATGCTCCTTCAACAGCAAGACGCAAATCAGGCTGATGACGGAACAGATCGAGATGTATATCGCGATCGCGTTCGAGGTGCCGTACTCGCGCAATAGATAGGTGGCGATGAGCGGCGCCGGACCGCCCGCGGTAATCGATGCGAGCTGATACCCGAGCGCCGAGCCACTGTAGCGCACTGAGCCGGGAAAGCTCTCGGCGATGTAGGCGGCCTGCGGTCCGTACTGAATGTCCTGGATCGGATTTGACAGCACGATAGCCAGGAAGACGAGCGGCAGCGATCGCGTGTCGAGCAGGCCGAAGTAAATGAACGGGAACACGATCATCAGCGCGCAGCCGATGGCCGTGATCGTTCTGCGGCCGTACAGGTCCGACAAGTGGCCGAAGAGCGGATTGGCAAGGCAGGACACGACGGCCATGATCATGACCATGTTCAGCACGACGCCTCGACCGAAGCCCAGCACGGTGGTGGCGTACGTGATGACGTACGTCGTGAAGATGTAGAAGCAGACCTGCTGGCTGGTGCGCAACAGCGCGGTCAGCGCCACTTCCTTGCCGTTCCGCTGCAGCACTTCTGCGAGCGGAGCCTTGACGATGCCTCCCGACTTTTTCAACTCCTCGAACACCGGTGTCTCGCGCACACCGGAACGGATGTAGAAGCCGGTGATGACGAGCGCCACGCTCGCGAGGAAGGGAACCCGCCATCCCCAGTCGAGGAACGCCTGCTCAGACGTGAGCCCGGTCATCAGGGCGAGTGCGCCGTTGGCGAGCACCATGCCCGCCGGCGCTCCGAGCTGCGCGAAGCTGGTGGTGAAGCCGCGCCGCTTCGGATCGGTCCATTCCGCCGCCATCAGCACCGAACCGCTCCACTGGCCGCCAATCGCGAGCCCCTGCAGGATGCGGCCAAGGGTGAGGAGCACCGCGCCCCATACGCCGATCACGTCGTAGCCGGGCGTCAGTCCCACGGCCATGGTCGACGCGCCCATGACGATCATGGTGAAGACCAGCAGCTTCTTGCGGCCGACGCGATCGCCGAAGTGGCCGAAGATGGCCGCGCCCACCGGTCTCGCGACGAAGCCGACGAAGAAGGTCGTAAACGACAGCATCGTCGCGATGAACGGATCGGAGCCCGGGAAGAACTTCTGCGGAAACACGGCGGCGGCGGCGACTCCGTACAGGAAGAAGTCGTACCACTCGATGGTGGTGCCGATCGACGCCGAGACGACGGCTCGAATCTGGTGACGACGGACGGCGCGGTCGTTGCGGAGGGCGGCGGCGGTATCAGTCACGCGCGACATTCTAGTCTCGTTTCTCGCGCGCTTCTGTCGGGGCAGGGCAGTAGTCGAAACGACCGCGTAGGGGCGGACCTGAAGGTCCGCCCCTACGAATCGTGACGCCTCTCCCTCATTCCTGGGTTACGAACAGTTTGAGGGACCACGACGTGACTGTCGCGAGCACGAGCAGGCCGGCCATCGCCATCAGTCCCGCAGAGAACGAGCCGGTGGTGTCGCGCAGCCAGCCCATCGCGTATGGGCCGACAAAGCCGCCAAGCGTGGCCACGCTGTTGATGAAGGCGAGTCCGCCGGCCGCGGCGAGACCTGTCAGAAAACGCGTGGGGATGGTCCAGAAGATCGCCCTCGCCGATGTGATGCCGGCCAGCGCCACCGTAATCCAGATGAGCGACAGCCAGAAGCTGGCGGTCAGGATGGCGAGTACGAGACCGGCCGCAGCGACGAGGCAGGCAAGCGTCAGGTTGTTGATCTTGCGTCCGGTGCGATCCACCCACGCCGCCCAGACGATCATCGTGATCGACGCGACGACGTAGCACGCGCCGGTGAGCATGCCGATGGCGATGTTCGACAGCCTGGCGTCCTTCATGATTTGCGGCAGCCAGATGCCGACGCCATACGAACCAGCGGTGAAGCCGAACTGCGCCGCGGTCAGCAGCAGCACGCGCGGATCCTTCAGCGCGGTGCGGAGGCGCCGCGTTTCACGTTCACGGCGTTCGCTTTCGATGTGCGCGCGTACGGCCTGGCGTTCGTCAGGAGTCAGGAACTCGGCATCCTCAGGCCGATCCGGCAGCACGCGCAGCGCGGCGAGGCCCATCAGTGTTGCCGGCACCCCCTCGATGATGAACAGCCACTGCCACCCTTCGAGACCGAGCGCGCCGTTCATCTGCAGCACAAGGCCGGAGATGGGGCCACCGATGACCGTGGATGCCGGAATCGCGACGAGAAACCACGCCAGCATACGAGCGCGGTACTCCGCAGGAAACCAGGTCGCCAGATAGAAGGTGATGCCTGGAAAGAAACCCGCTTCGGCGACACCGAGGAGAAAGCGCAAGGCATACCAGCTCTGAGGTCCGCGCACGAACGCCGTCGCGGCGGACACGAGTCCCCACGTGATCATGATGCGCGCAATCCAGCGCCGCGCACCGAAGCGATAGAGCGCGATGTTGCTTGGAATCTCGAAGAAGCTGTAGCCGAAGAAAAGGACGCCGGCGCCGAAGCCGAACTGCGTTGCTGTCAGACCGGTGGCGCGATTCATCGTCAACGCGGCGAAGCCGACGTTGTTGCGGTCCATGTAGTTCAGCAAGTAGCCAGCCGTGACGAACGGCACCAGCCGCCACGCGGCCTTCATGAAGGCGGCGTGTGTATCCACCGCATCGCCCGCCGCGCCGCGCGCGCTGTCAGGCGACGGCGGGCGCGCCGCGTCAGCGTCGCTCCGCCGAACGAGCATCGATCACCTTGCAGAGTTCCGCCGCGAACGCCGCCGTGCCCAGATCGCCGCCGAGATCGGCTGTACGTGTCGCCGGCTGCTCCAGCGCCATGTCCACGGCACTCTCGATGACGCGAGCCGCGGCGGCGAGCGCTGGCTGTTGATGGATGCGGCCGAGCCAGTCGAGCAACATCGCCGCGGAGAGGATAAGCGATGTCGGATTGGCCTTGTTCTGTCCGGCAATGTCCGGTGCCGAACCATGCTGCGCCTGGGCCATGCACTGTCGATCGCCGGCATTGATCGACGGCGCAAGTCCGAGGCTGCCTGCCAGCTCCGATGCCTCGTCAGAAAGAATGTCGCCGAACATGTTCGTGGTGACCACGATGTCGAACCGCTCGGCATCACGAACGAGTAGTGCCGCCATTGAGTCCACGAGTTGCTCGTCGTAGGTGATCCCGGAGTGGCCCTTCGCCGTCTCGCGCACCTCACGCAGAAAGAGACCCTCGGTTACGCCGAGTACGTTGGCCTTGTGCACCGCGGTGACGTGTCGCTTGCGCGCCGCCGCCAGTTCGAACGCGACTCGCGCAATGCGCGACGACGCCGTCGCGGAAATCTTGCGCACGGACAGCGCGAGATCGGGCGTCGGCATGAACTCGCCGCTGCCGCGGTGCATGTTGCGATCTGCGTAGAAGCCTTCCGTGTTCTCGCGCACGATCACCATGTCCATCGCCGTGCGGCCCCAGTGGGGCAGACCGCGGCGCGTGCGGCTCGGACGAACATTGGCATACAGATCGAGCTGGATGCGCAACTCTGCCGATACGTTGATGCCGCCGGCATCGCGCCCAGGGTAGTCCGCGGTCGAAACGGGACCGAGGATCACACCGTCGGCGCGGCGACAGGCGTCGAGCACCGATGAAGTGATCGTCGTGCCATCAGACCGCAGCGATTCGAGGCCGATGCGCTTCACATCGAAATTGAGATCGAGCGAGAGCATCTCCTTCACGCGATCGAGCACGCGCAGGGTGGCGTCGGTGATCTCGGGGCCGATGCCGTCGCCAGGAAGGACGACGAGGTTCATGCGATCACCCGCACGGGCGAGCCGTCCAGAAACGCGCGGATGTCTTCGACGGCCTCTCCGTACGCGAGACGGTAGTTGTCAGCTGTGACGTAGCCGAGATGCGGCGTGAGGACGACGTTCTCGAGCTGTCGGAAGAGGTGATCGGCCGGCAGCGGCTCCTCATCGAACACATCGAGCGCCGCGCCGGCGATGGCGTGGCGTCGCAGGGCGTCGATGAGCGCCTGCTCGTCGACGATTGGACCACGTGCGGTGTTGATCAGGAGCGCGCTGCGCTTCATCATCGCCAGTTCACGCGCACCGACGATGCCGCGGGTGCGTTCGCTCAGTACCAGGTGCACGCTGACGACATCCGATCGCTGAAACAGCGTGTCCTTGTCCACGAGCTCGACGCCGGCAGCAGTCGCCTTCTCGCGCGTCAGATTCTGGCTCCACGCCGTGACCTTCATCCCGAAGGCCTGGCCAATCCGCGCCACTTCGGAGCCGAGGCGTCCGAGGCCGATCACGCCAAGGGTCTTGCCGTGAAGACTGATGCCGACCGTGTTCTGCCAGGCGCCATGGCGCATGGCCTCTGCTTCCCGCGGGATGTGCCGCGCGAGCGCAAGAATCAACCCCCACGTCAACTCCACCGGAGGCGCGGCCAGGGTGGCGGTGCCGCTGACGACGATGCCGCGTGCAGTGGCGGCGGGAATATCGATGGCGGCATTGCGGCGACCGGTGGTGACGAGAAGCCTCAGTGAGGGCAGTTGGGCGAGCACCGATCCGGGAAACGGCGTCCGCTCCCGCATGGCCACGATGACGTCGAACGAGCGCAGGCGCTCGACGATCTCGCGTTCGTGGAGCCGGTCGTGAAATGGCTGCAGGGAGACGGCCGGGCCGAGCGACGCCCAGTCCGCCATCGACAGCGCGACACGTTGATAATCATCGAGAATGGCCACATGAGTCGGCATTGGGGAAATTCTATGGTCGAGCGTAGAATGGCTGCCCGATAAACGCCGGCGCTGAACGGAAATACGGCCGCGTTCGTAATGGGTGATGGACCGGTTCCGGGCCTTGCGGCATCCAGGGAAGCCAGCTATAAGAAATCTCTTGTGTAGTGCCAGAGGACATACGATGCGCAAAGTCTACGCGTTGGCTGCTGCCGCGGCGCTCTTGACAGGCGGTGTCCTGATCGCCCAGGAGGAAGGCGGTGGTCGTGGCGGCAGGATGGGTGGCGCTCCCGCAGGCCCGCCGCCCGCGTGTCCACCGAGCGGCTACGGCGCGCAGGCGTACTACTCGATGTTTGGTCAGAACGGCGGCGACGGAGCGACGGCCTACGAAGTGGCCAGTCCGTGCATCGGCAAGGACGTGCGTGAGGTCGCCGAGTCGATCGGCATGGGGCGCAACAAGCTCCTCGGTGTCAAGAGCGTCATCGGCGTGCAGTTCAAGGCCGACGGCACCTTTGCCGACGGCGCTGGCATGGCGAAGCTGACCAACGCCGAGTTCCACATCGCGTACTACATTCCGGCGATGCGCATGTTCCTCAACGGCGCGAAAGCCGACGGCCAGCCGATGAAGGAGATTCGCGTCTTCGCGGATCAATACGCGTGGAACGAGGCGCAGGAGGGCCGCGGCGCGACTGCCGCGATGAACACCCTTGGCGATCGCCTGCCGCTCATCAAACTCACGCCGTTCGGCGCGTTGTGGTCGCTCATCGAAGCCGAGGGCCACACCGTGGTCAGCAAGGCCGCTGACGGCAAGACGGTGCTGACAGGGACCTCGCCGTACGACGGCATCGAAGTCGCGGTGACCATCGACGACAATCGGCAGCATCCCAAACTGGGGCCGTACGATCCGACCGAATTGATCCGCTTGCCTGTGGCGGTGACGGCGAAGGCCAACGGGCATACTTACGGCGCCACGTTCGCGGACTACCGCGGCGATCTCGAGCCGAACGTCTGGATGATCTTTCCGACGAACATGAAATGGACGCTCGATGGGAAGCCACTGGCCGACCTGCATGTGACCTTCTTCCGTTCCAATCCGTACATCGTGTTTCCGATTCCGGACGCCGTGAAGGGGCAGAAGGCATCGAATTAGTGAACGTGCCCCGGGCGAGCGACGCGAGTCGAGGGGCTTCGTCAGAGAAAGGACAGTCGATCATGGTGAAGAGAATCGTCATCGCATCCGCCGCCGCGCTGGCGCTGCTGATGATTGGCGCGCCTGCACGGGCGCACCACTCCGCGAACGCCGAATTCGACACGCAGAAGGAATTCACCATCACCGGAACGCTCACGAAACTGGAGAACGTCAACCCGCACTCGTGGTGGTACGTGGACGTGAAGGGGCCTGACGGCAAGGTCCAATCGTGGAAGCTCGAGTCATTGAGCCCGGCGGGCCTGATTCGCCAGGGGTTGAAGGTGAAGACCGAGCTCAAGATCGGCGACACCTACAGCTACCGCATCTCGCCGGCGTGGAAGGATTCGGATCCTGCCACCAAGCTCGGGTTCATGCGCTCGATCACCGTCGACGGCAAGGAATACGTCGTCGTCGAGCTGTAGCGCGGAACGCGGAGGACTCGCGTGAGCAAGAACATCCGATCGTTGTTGACCGCGGCATGCGCGATGGCTATCGCGGTAATGGTTGCGCCGGAGCGAACCTCCGCTCAGCAGCCGGCGCGCACCGCTCCCGCCGTCGCGTCGCAGTTGCCACCGGCCGCGCAGCGTGCCGGCAACCTGCCATTGCGCAACGTGCCCTGCTCGTACACGCCGTGCGGCAAGCGTGTGTCGCCGCAGGACGGCATCGTGGGGCAGATCAAACCGAACGGCACCACGCCGCGTGATGCCGAGGGGCATCCGGATCTGTCCGGGAACTGGGGCGCCGCGTTCGTCAGCCCGTTCGGCGCGCCTGGATTGAGGCGCACGGGCGGGTTCGAGCCCGACCAGTCGGCAATGCAGCGCGGCGCGCAGTGGAACAAGCCCATCTACAAGCCGGAATTCTGGGAGAAGGTTCGAAGCCTTGACTACGGCAAGGCGGATATCGATCCGGCCTATGGCTGCTATAAGCCAGTTGGCGTCCCTCGACAGAACGTACCTGGCCGCATCGTTCAGAAGGACGGTCAGATCTGGCTGCTGAACAACGTCGAAAACGGTCTCCGCATTCTGCCGCTGAACAACGCGAAGCGTGAGGAAGAAGACCTTCAGTTCTCGACCTACAACGGCATGGGGCTGGCGCATTGGGACGGCGACACGCTGGTTGTCGACTCCGTTGGTTTCAACGACATCTCGTGGCTGGGGTGGGAAGGGTATTTCCACAGCGACAAGATGGAAGTGACCGAGCGCTTCACGCGCCAGGGCAACGTGCTCTTCTACAACTTCACCGTCAACGATCCCGACGTGTTGATGGAGCCGTGGACGTCCTATACCTACTGGCGTCGGCTCAATGCGAATCCGAACCGGCAGAACGAAGCGGTCGAATGCGACGAACGCGATCTCGGCCTGCTCGCCGATCCGTTCCTGCGCGGCTGATTTGATATCAGGGCGCACCTTCAGGTGCGCCCTGATGTCGCCGGAGGGACGGACCTGAAGGCCCGCCCCTACGATCTACCCGTAGAGGCCGGCTTCAGCCGGCCTTTCTTGTATTAGGATTCGCGCGGTTCGTCTATCGCCAGGAGGCGTGATGCGACGAGTTGCCGTGCTGATCGTTGCCGGGATGCTCACCAGTGCCGCGCTGTTCGCCCAGGGTGGTGCCGCGCCGTCGTCACAGCCAGCCGCCGCACCGCGGCCACAGCCGGCCGCCGCGCCCGCCGCGTGTCCCGCAAGCGGATATGCGGCGCAGAGCGCGTACGGCATGTTCGCGCAGAATGACGATGGGTTCACGGCGTACGAGATTGCGAGCCCGTGCGTCGGCAAGGACGTGCGCGACGTTGCGGAATCGATCGGCATGGGCCGTGGCAAGGTGATGACCGTGAAGAGTGTCATCGGTGTCCAGTTCAGAGCGGACGGCTCGATGGCCGATGGCGCGGGCATGGCAACGCTCGCCAATGCGGAGTTTCACATCGCCTACTACCTTCCCGCGATGCGCACGATGTTGAAGGGCACAAAGGCGAATGGCCAGCCCCTCGACGAGGTGCGCGTCTTCTCTGACCAGTACGCGTGGAACGAAACAGCGGAAGGGCGTGGCGCGACGGCCGCGATGAACACGCTTGGCGAACGACTGCCGCTCATCAAGCTGACGCCGTTCGGTGCGGTCTGGTCGCTTATCGACGCCGAGGCTCACGTCACGACCAGCAAGACCGCCGATGGCAAGACCGTACTGACGGGCACGTCTCCAAACGACGGCATCGAGGTCGCGGTGACGGTCGAAGACAACCGGCAGCATCCGAAGCTGGGACCGTACGACCCGACGGAGTTGATCCGGTTGCCGGTCGCGGTCACCGCGAAGGCCAACGGCCACACGTATGGCGCGACGTTCGCCGATTATCGTGGCGACCTGGAGCCGAACGTCTGGATGATTTTCCCGACGACCATCAAGTGGACCCTGGATGGCAAGCCGCTGGCGGATCTGAAGGTGACGTTCTTCCGCTCGAACCCATACATCGTGTTTCCGATTCCCGAAGTCGTGCATCCCGCGGCACAGCCACGACAGGCGAAGACGCTGCCGCTGCGCGACGTGGCGACGTCGTACATCCCTGGCGGCACGCGCGTCTCGCCGCAGGACGGGTACGCCTTGTCCATGGTGCCGAACGGCCAGACCCCGCGTGATGCCGACGGCCATCCCGATTTGAGCGGCACCTGGACCGGGAACATTCCCAACGTGTTCCAGATGCCGGGACTGCGTCGCAGCGGCGCGTTCGAAGCGGATCAATCCTCCATGCAGCGTGCGGCGCAATGGAACAAGCCGCTCTACAAGCCGGAGTTCTGGGAGAAGGTCCGCAGCCTCGACTACGGGCGCGTGGATGTGGACCCGTTCTACGGTTGTTACCATCCGCTCGGTGTACCGCGGCAGAACGTGCCGGGGCGCATCGTGCAGAAGGACGGGCACATCTGGCTGTTCAACGGTGTCGAGAATGCGCTTCGCATCCTGCCGCTCGATGGCGGCAAGCGCGACGAGAACGACTATCAGTTCTCGACCACCAACGGCATGGGGCTGGCGCACTGGGATGGCGACACGCTGGTCATCGAATCGGTCGGCTTCACCGACAACACGTGGCTCGGATGGGAAGGCTATTTCCACACCGACAAGATGGAGGTGACCGAACGCTTCACGCGTGCCGGCGACCTGCTCTATTACAACTTCACCGTCAACGATCCTGACGTGCTGATGCAGCCGTGGACGTCGTACACGTACGTTCGACGACTGCAGCCGCGTGCCGCGCGGCAGGATGAGGCGCCGGAGTGCATCGAGCGCGATAACGGGTTGCTCGCGGATCCGTTTCTGCGTGGGTAACGTCGCAAACCACGAAGGCCGCGTACGCGGCGCCCACGAAGGTCACGAAGAATTCATGCCTTCGTGGTTGTGTTTGCTCGAAACGAGCGGCCGCTATAATGACTGCTTTGCCACGGGACACGAATCACGCGAGAGTACACACGGATGGCTGACGAGACGCTCTACAACAACGGCATGAAAGTGCGACGACAGGTGCTCGGTGACGCCTATGTGGACAATGCCACGGCGAACATCGACGACTTCAACCGGGAGTTTCAGCGCATCGTGACGCAGTACTGCTGGGGCGAGGTGTGGACCCGGCAGGTGCTGACGAACAAGCAGCGCAGCCTGAACAACCTGGGAATCATCGCCGCGCTCAATCGCGCCGCGGAGTTCGAGATGCACGTACGAGGCGCGTTGCGGAACGGCTGCACGCCCGAAGAGATCCGCGACACGCTCATTCAGGTCGCGATCTACGCCGGCATCCCCGCCGGTGTCGAGGCATTCCGCATCGCACGCAAGGTGCTGACCGAGGAGGGCGTGCTTCCTAGCCGTCCTGCTTGAGCACTTCCTGCAGCTGATCTTTCGGCACCTTGATGTCCACGCCCGCGCGTTCTTCCTGCAGCAGCATCGCCACGCGCGAGTCACGTTCGCTCCAGCCGCGGTTGACCGCTTCGGTCAGCTCCTCCAGCGCGAGATTCGAGAGTCGCATCGGTACGTTGAGCTCGCGCGCGAGTGCCGTCGCGAGCGACACGTCTTTGTGCGCCAGGTGCAGCCTGAAGTTTGGCGGATCGAATACCGCCGGAAGGAACTGATCGGCGAGCCTGTCGAACACGCGTGCGCGTCCGACAAATCCTTGCCGGACGACGCGCCAGAGCACCAGCGGATCGACGCCTCCCTTGACGCCCATGGTGAACACTTCGGCGAGCGCGGCCTGAATCGTGTAGCCCGCGCAGTTGTGGACCAGCTTGGCCACCGACGCCGCCCCAATCGGGCCGATGTAGGATGGCTGATTGCCGATGTCGCGCAACAACGGCTCGTACTGTGCGTAGATCGCCTGCTCGCCACCGACCCAAATCGCCAGCGTTCGCGTGTCGGCGCCCTTCGGTCCGCCGCTGACGGGCGCATCGAGCAGGTGCAGTCCCTGCGCGGCGAACGTCGCATGGATGCTCCGGATGGTCGTCGGTGAATTCGTCGTCAGGTCGAACAGGACCGTGCCCTTCGCCATCCCGTGCAGCAGACCGTTCACGCCGGTCGTCACCTCCGTAAATTCCGCCGGTCCCGGCAACGACGTAAAGACGACGTCCGCGATCGCACCGATATCGCGCGCCGTCGCATGCTCGACGGCGCCCTCGGCGGCATGTGGTGCGACGGCCTCGGGCCGGATGTCGTTGACGTGCATTTCGTGGCCGGCCCTGCGAAGACTCGCGGCCATCCGTCCGCCCATGGTGCCGAGCCCGATGAATCCGATTTTCATGCGCTCGCAATTCTATTCGCCTCATACCGAGACCGTGCCTGAAACCTGAAGCCTGATACCTGTTACCTGATACCTTCCGAGTTCCTGTACGGTACACTCCGCCTTCACCAATGAGGTTTCCATCGAAGACGGCGTCTGCGGTGCTGCTCGCGATCTGTCTCGCCTCGGCGGTCCTGTCCGCGCAGCGGCAGGTGGCGACGCCGCGTACGCCTGATGGTCATCCCGATCTCAGTGGCCTCTGGACTGGAAACGTAGGCGGTGCAGGTGGGGGAGCAGCGTTCTCAGACGCTGCGGGCAATCCGCGCGGCGCGGTGGGCATCGCCCCCTCAATCGTGGCGACGCGCGATGACACCCTCGAGAACGTCGAGCGCGACAACTCGCTTGTGCGGCGCAGGGGGGCGAATAAGCCACTCTACAAACCGCAGTACTGGGAGACGGTGAAGAAGCTGGATCAGGAGAGCAATACCGCCGATCCGGGTTTCAACTGCATGCCTCCCGGTGTGCCACGGTCAGGGCCGCCCGCGCAGATTGTCCAGACGAAGGATCAGCTCATCTTTCTGTATCTCGGTGTCGGCGGAGCGGCCGCATTTCCGGCGACCTACCGTGTGATTCCCATCGATGGGCGTCCGCATACGAAGCTCGATGATCTGAACCGCACGTGGTACGGCGAATCGATCGGCCATTGGGAAGGCGACACGATGGTCATCGACAGCATCGGGTTCAACAGCTCGAGCTGGCTGGACACCGGCGGGTACTTCCACAGCGAGAACCTGCACGTCAGCGAGAAGGTCACGCGCAACGGCAACACGTTGACGTGGCAGGTGACGAGCGACGATCCCGACGTGCTGCTGAAGCCGTGGGTGTGGGAGCCGCGCACGGTGCGGCTCAATCCTGATCCGGCAGCGGTGCTGCCAGAGTCACTTCCGTGCAGCGAACGCGATCACCTGCATGACGCCACCAAGGAGCACCAGTGAGAAAGGGACTGTTCGTTGTGTCGTTGCTGCTCGCCGGCGCGACGGTGTTCGTCGCCCGGACGGCAGTCGAGGCCCAGGACGCGACACGCGTTCTGCGCGAGGCCGATCAGGCGCTTGGCGCCTCGACCATGAAGTCGATGCGCTATTCGGGCACCGGCTTCTCCTACAACATCCTGCAGAACTGGCGGCCGGACACTCCGTACCCGAAGTTCTACGCGAAGTACACCCGCACCATCGACTTCGACAAGAGCGTCTCGCGCGAGGAGACGACGCGCAGCCAGTTCGAGAATCCGCCGCGTGGCGGCGGACAGCAGCCGTTGTACACGGATACCACGCAGGCGGCGGTGACCGGCGACAATTCGGCGTGGGGCGGCGGCTCCGTCATCCTGACGCCGCAAGGATTCATCCGCGCCGCGCTGGCCGCGAAACCGGCCATCTCGCAGACCCGGCTTGCGGGCAAACCCGTCACGCTCGTGTCGTTCATGGTGAAGGACAAATACAAGGTGAACGGCTACATCAATGCCGATCATCTCGTGGAGAAGATCGAGACGTGGACGCCGCAGCCCACTCTGGGCGACATGTCAATCGAGACGACATTCAGCGGTTACCGTGACTTCAACGGCGTGAAATTCCCCGCGCGCATCGTCCAGAAGCAATGGATCTATCCGGTGCTGGAATTGAACGTTGCGACCGTCGAGCCGAACGCGGCGGTGAACCTGCAGGCGCCCGCCGGAGGCGCGCAGGCCGCGCGCGTGGAGTCGATGAAGGTGGCCGATGGCGTCTGGTATCTGGCGGGCACACCCGATCCGAACAGTCAGCTCATTGAATTCAAGGACTTCCTCGTCATCGTCGAGTCGTCGGTGACGGAGGGGCGGGCGCTCGCCAACATCGCCGAAGCGCATCGCCTCGTTCCGGGGAAGCCGATCAAGTATCACGTCAACTCGCATCATCATGGGGATCATTCGGCCGGACTGCGCGCGTTCGTGGCGGAGGGCTCCACCATCATCACGCACGAGATGAACAAGAAGTTCTACGAGGATGTGGTGTTGAAGGCGCCGCATACGCTGGAGCCGGACGCGCTCACGAAGACGCCGAAGAAGGCCAACTTCATTTACCTGAAGGACAAGGATAAGTACGTGATTACGGACGGGACGCGATCGATGGAGATCTACCACGTGGAGAACGGCCACGCGGAGAATCTGCTGATGTCGTACCTGCCGAAAGAGAAGCTGTTGATGATCACGGACATCTTCAACGACTTCGGGATGCCGCGGCCGAATGATCCGCCGGCCGGACTTGTCAGCCCGTACTATGCGGCGCTCGATGCGCGCATCAAGGAATTGAAGTTGAATGTGGAACGGCTCGCCCCGTCACACGGCAGGGCGGTTGTCCCGTTCAGTCAGTTTGCAGAGAAGGTCCAGGGCCGCGTACAGGCACCCGCGCCCCGGCCGATTACGGAAACACGGTAGGGCGGGTCCTTTCGGACCCGCCAGATTGTCCACGATCCATTAGGTGACACCATGACACGTGCATTCGTTTGTGCGCTGGGCGTCGTCGCCGCCGGCGCGATCGCATCAGCGCAGTATCCGGAAGGCCATTGGCAGAACTTTGCGCCGTATCCGCAGCCCACGCAGGAAGTGGGCGGCGCGGTGGTGAATGGAAAGCTGTACATCCTCGGCGGCTATGGCGCCAACGCACCGGGTGGCTTGGCAGGGTGGCTCAACGAGTACGATCCGGCCACCGACAAGTGGACGAAGAAGACGGACATCCCGATGCCGGTGCATCACATGGCGATGACCGGCTTCAAGGACAAGATGTACGTGTTCGGCGGCGGCGTGAAGATCTCGCCGACGAGCGACAACTGGTATCCCACGAACCGCGTCTGGGAATACACGCCGGCCACGAACGCGTGGCGCGAGCTCGGTCCGATGCCGACGAAGCGCGGCGGCGGCATTGCGCTCGTCCTCAACAACAAGATCTGGGTCATTGGCGGCGCCGGCTATCACCCGCTGCAGACCGATGACGTGTCGATTGCCGCCAACGTTCCGCATCGCACCGTCAACACTGTGGAGGTGTTCGATCCCGAAACCGGCAAGTGGGAAACGAAGGCGCCGATGCTGGTGCCGCGCAATCATCTCGCTGGCGGTGTCGTCAACGGGAAGATCTACGTGATGGGCGGGCGCATCGGATCGTCGTTCGTCGGCGCCAGCAGTACCGACGCCGTTGAGGAATACGACCCGGCAACCGACATGTGGCGCGTGCGCGCACGCATGCCGTATCCGCGCAGCGGGATGGCGTTCGCGAGCGACGGCAAATTGATCTATATGTCGGGCGGTGAGTATCTGAATCGCGACATGGTCGGCGTCTTCCGCAACGCAGAGGCGTACGACCCCGCGCGGAACCTGTGGTACGAGCTTCCGCCGATGACCGTCGCGCGCCATGGCTTTGCTGGCGGCATCGTCAACGGCGTGTTCCACACCGTGACCGGTCAGTTGCAGAGCGGGACCGGCGGTGGCGGTCCTGGCGGATCGCCGGCGCACGAGGGATTCCTCATCGGCAAGCTGGCGCCAGCAGCGGGGACGCGGTAATGAAAAGAATTGTCGTAGGAATCATGTTGGTGTCTGCAGCGACGCTCGTCGCGCAGGGCCGCGGCGGACGCGGCGGCGACGGGCAGCTTCAGGGGATTGCGCCGGGGCAGCCGCCCGGACAGCGCTGGGTGCGACTCGCGCCAGTTCCGGAGACCAATGAAGAGCGCAACGGCGTGGTCGCGAACGGAAAGCTGTATCTGTTCGGCGGCAACCCCGTTGGTTTGACCGGAACGCCTCCGGGCTCGGTCTGGGAATACGATTCGGCCGCGGACAAGTGGACGAAGAAGAAGAACATGCCGCTCGCCGCGCACCACGTTGCAGTCGCGGAGAACGGCGGCAAGATTTACGTCTTCGGAGGCGGCGTGCAGAAGCAGGCGGGCGGCGGCGCGTACGTGCCGGCGAACAACGCCTGGGAATACGATCCCGCTGCCGATGCGTGGAAGGCGCTCGCGCCAATGCCGACCGCACGCCTGGCGGCGGTCGCGGTGTCCGCCGCTGGAAAGATCTACGTGTTCGGCGGCGCGACCAACTACAAGGCACGGGACGGTCAGTCCCTCGATCCCAACCAGCCACACCGCGTGCTCGACATCAACGAGGTGTACGACCCGGCGACCAACACCTGGGCCGCAAAGCAGATCATGCCGACGCCGCGCAACTCCATGTTCGCGGGGGTCGTCAATGGCAAGATCTATCTGATTGGCGGCCGCGTCGCGACGGCGTTTGCGACGACCGGCAGCGTGACGGACATCGTCGAGGAGTACGACCCCGCGACCGACAAGTGGGGCTTCCTGAAAGACCGCATGCCGACGCCGCGCGATGAAGGAGTGGCCGGTGTCTTCAACAACCGGATCTATGTCGCGGGCGGCGAGAGCATCACCGCGCTGAACAACTCCGTCTCGCGTGCGTTCGAAGCCTACGACCCGGCGAGCAACAGCTGGCAGTCACTCGGCAACATGCCGCTGGCGCGCTATGGCCTGGCTGGCGGCGTCATCGGCAACCGCATCCACGTCGTCGGCGGACACATCACCGCGGCGTTCGGAGGAGGAGAGCCGTTGAATACCGCGCAGCATGATGCGTTGGAATTGCGGTAGATCGTTCGGAGCGTTCGAGTCGTTCGGATTGTTTGAAACGTTTTGAACCACGAAGGCTGACGCAAGCACGAAGCTCACGAAGAAAACTGGAATCATTCTTCGTGGTTGCGAACGCCTTCGTCGTTAATGCCCCGCGGCCTCGAGGTGCTGCACCAGCTCCACTTTGACGCCGTCCGGCGCCACCAGATAGACGATGCGGTGGGGGAGTTGATTGGGTTGGCTGCAGAAGAGCCGGCGGACGCCTTCATCGCCGCTGCCTGCGATGAAGTTGCACTCCGGGTTGGCGCGCGGGTTCGTGTCTGACGAGAACGTGTCGAAACCCATCGACTTCAGATCGTTGACCGTTTTATCGAGATCGATCGGACCCCACGCGATGCGATCGATGACATGCCCTTCGCTGGGCATGGCCGCATCATCCTTGACCGCAAATACGTAGAACAGCCCCAGATCGCGATAGCGGATGCCTTCGCGCCCGTACACCGACGCGCGATCTCCGCCGAACGCGCGCACGTACCAGGCGAGGCTGCCATTTGGATCCTTGACGTGCAGCGTCACGTGATGCAGGCCTAGGTTGTCCGGATCCTCGACGAGCTCGATGCGCGTCCCCCACGGATCCTCGATGAACGCGTGTTTCCAGTCGGGGTCGGTTTTCGAGGCCGGCGCGGTGATCTTCACGCCGGCGGCCTCGAGTTCCTTCATCTTTGCGTCGAGGTCGCGGTAGGAGAAGCCGATGCTGTCGATGACGCTGCCCGCGGTGGGCGTCGTCCCCGATGACATGTCGAAAATAAGCGAAACTGGCAGCGGGTGGTCGCCGGTCCACTTGCCGAATGCGATCCGGTCGGCCGTCTCGCCGACGTTGCCGCCGATGTTTTTCAGGTACCAGTCGCGCGCCGACGCAATCTCCGGCACGGCGAGGTGAATCGAGTCGAACGGAGGCGCTTCGTACGATCCCTGAGCCTTCGCGGTGCCTGACCACAAAGACACAGAGACACAGAGGAGAAGAAAAATCTCTGTGCCTCTGTGTCTCTGTGGCCAATAACGCGAGCTAATTCGTCCGCCCGGTCCCCCCAAATTCGAATACCTCATTGTTGGCTGCGTCCAGCGCGTGCCCGCCGCCGCCGGCGAACACCAGATGGCCACCGATGACGAACAGCTTACCGTTGAACGCGGCGACATTCACGCCGTGGCGCGCCGTCGGCAGAGCTGGGAGGCGATACCAGTCGTTGGCTGCCGGATCGAACACCTCGACGTCGCGAAGCGGACCCTCGATGTGATAGTCGCGGTGCTCCCCGCCGACCACGTAAATCTTGTTCTGGTAGGTGGTCCAGCCCTCGCCGCTGCGCGCGGTCGGCATACGGTTCATGGCGCGCCACGAATCCGTTGCCGGCGTGTACTCCTCGACCACGTCAACGTTGGCAGCGGTGAGCCCACCGATGTTGTTGGCCGTAATTCGTCCGCCGATCAGATAAATCTTTCCGTTCACCACACCGATGGCGGCGTGATTCCGCGGCGTCGGCATTGGCTTGTGCGTTTCCCAGCGATTGCTTGCCGGGTCGTACGATTCGTTGGTGCCGACAACCAGGCCGGCAGTGACATTGCGGCCGTCGGGCGCAGTCAGATCGGTGGAACCGCCGATGAAATAGATCTTGCCGCCCAATTCGACTGCCGAACCGGCCGTCCGCTTCGCGTTCAGTTTGGCCAGCGCCTTCCAGGAATCCGCGGCGGGATCGTATTCCCAGGCTGTGTCCAGCGTGCCGCTCGGGGCTTCCTGGGTCATCGCGCCGGAACCGCCAAAGACATAGATCTTGCCGTTCACCGACGCGGCGGACATGTGATCGGCGAAGAACGGCGTGTTCTTTTTCTGTGCCCAGGTGTTGTTCGCCAGGTCATAGACCATGACCCGCGCGGGGTGCGTCGGCCGCGCGCCGGGCATGAGCACCGCCGCATTGCCGCCAATGAGATACAGCTTGTCGTTGACCTGCACCGGCGTGTACTCCTCGGCGGGCTGCGGCAGCTTCGCGTATTTCTCGGTGTCCCACCGGCCGGGCGACTGCTGCGCGGACACTGTCCACATTCCGAGGGCGAAGGTGATAGCCAGACCGGCGCACGTGCGGCGCGTTGCCGATGTCGTCATGGTGCTCCTCCAGCGGTCGGTACCGCCTTCAAATTCCCGAATTCGATCCAAGAAAATCGAGGGGAGACACGATAGCACGTCGCTTTGTTCTGCGCTTGTGTTCGGCGCGCCCCCGGCGTAGACTCGCCCGCACCTGACATCTTTTCGGAGCTGTTTCCACATGTACGTGAGACGTGTCTTCGCGGTGCTCGTCGCCGCGTGCGTGATGGCGATTGCCGTCGGGCAGACGGTGATCGCGCAGAACCCGCCGGCGCGCGGCATGCGCTGGTCAAAGGCGGCGCCGTTCCCGGAGCCCGAAGAGGAACTCTATGGCACCGTCGTCAACGGCAAATTCTATGTGATCGGCGGATTCGGCTTCACGCCACCTGGCGTGCAACCGCCGCCGCCGAATGTGAGCAAGGGACCGTGCTTCAGTTGTCCGCCGGCGCTCGTGTACGAGTACGACCCCGGACCGGACAAGTGGACGAAGAAGAAGAACATTCCCGTCGCGGTGCATCATCAGGCGCAGGCCGCCTATAACGGGAAGATCTACATCTTCGGCGGCTGCACCCGCGCCATCTCTGGTGAAGGCGGCAGCACGAACGTCTGGGAGTATGACCCCGTCGCCGATTCGTATTCCGCTAAAGCACCGCTGCCAGTGAAGCGGTGTTCCGCGATTGCGGAAGAGGTCGGCGGGAAGATCTACGTCATCGGCGGCCTCGAGCCGCTCGAGAACGGACAAGGCACGCGCGTCACCGGACGCAACGAGATGTTCGATCCGGTGGCGAACACGTGGACCGAGCGGAGCCCGATGCCGACGTCGCGCAATCACGCGTTCTCGGGTGTCGTGAACAGCAGAATCTATGTCATCGGCGGCCGCATCGGCGCCGGCAACATTCCCGCGACGACCAACATCGACGTCGTCGAGGAATACGACCCCGCAACAAACCTGTGGGGTCCGATCAAGGACCGCATGCCGACTCCGCGCAGCGGCGGCGGCGCAGCCACTTATCAGGGGAAGATCTACGTCGGTGGCGGCGAGCTGCAGAACCGGCAGCTGTCCGCGGCCTTCCGCGCGCTGGAGGCGTACGACCCCGCCAGCAATACGTGGGAGGTGCTTCCCTCCATGCCGAGTGCCAGGCACGGCAACGCCATGGGCTTCATCGGCAACAAGCTGCACGTGGTGAGCGGAAAGATGGAGGGTGGCGGCGCGCCCGATATGGCGGGCACGGATCATCCGTATGCCACCGCCTCGCACGACGTGCTGGAGATACCGTCCGGGACCCAGTAGACGGACGCAAGTGGAAAAGTGGAAGAAGTGAAAGAAGTGGCACTGTTCCACTTTTCAAGTTTTCAACTTTAAATCGAGGGGGTTACATGTTGCGACGTGCTTCAAGGGGCCTGCGCCGTGCATGGCTATGCGGCGGGTGGAGTGTCGCGGCGCTGCTGTTCGCGCTGGCGTTTGTGGCGGCACCGGCGATGGCGCAGACGACCAACGGCGTCATCGCGGGCATCGTGAGCGACGCGCAGGGCGGCGTGCTGCCTGGCGTAACCGTCACCGCGCGCAACGTCGACACGGGCGCTTCGCGGAATATCACGACCGAGGCCGACGGCCGCTTCCGGCTGGCGGGTCTGAATCCGGGACGCTATGAGCTGCGCGCCGAGCTCCAGGGCTTTGGCGCGGTTACCGTCCCGGACATCACGGTGACCATCGGCAGCGAGACGACGCGCAATGTGACGATGCAGGTGCAGGGGCTGCAGGAGTCGGTGACGGTCACCGGCGAGGCGCCGATCGTGGAAGTCACGAAAACCGATATCTCCGGCGTCGTGACACAGGATCAGATGCAGAATCTGCCGCTCGCCACACGACAGCCGATGGATCTCGCGTTGTTGCTACCCGGCACCAATCAGGACGCGGTGCGCGCACGCAAGGCGAACTCGAACATTGGTGCTGGTGCGTTCACTAATGGGTCGGCGCTGCTCGTCGATGGCGTCTGGAACAAGGAAGGCAACACGGGTGAGCCGCGGCAGGATTTCCCGCAGGCGGCCATTCAGGAGTTCAAGGTGTTCGTCAGTCAGTCGCCCGCCGAATACGGCTGGACCGCCGGCGGCGCGGTGTCGATGGCCACTAAGAGCGGCACCAACAGCCTGCACGGCGAGGCGTTCGAGTTCTATCGGAACAAGGCGCTGAACGCGGTCGATCCGTTCGCCAAAGCGGCCGGGCAGCCGAAGCCGAACTTCAGCCGTCACCAGTACGGCGCCGCGATTGGCGGGCCGTTGGTGAAGGACAAGATACATTTCTTCGAAGCGGCGGAGGGACTGCAGAACAACCTCTACGACAACGTCGTCGTGCGTAAGACGCCGGGCAACTTTTACGACAACCTGAACGGCGTATTCAAGAGCCCGGAATGGAACCACATGTCGTTCACGCGCGGCGACTGGCAGATGAGTCAGAAGCAGAATCTGTTCGTGCGCTACGCGTGGCAGGTGTCCGACTTTACCTGTGAGGGGTGTTCGGCGTCCTCGTCTACTCCCTGGTTCTCGGGCGGCGGGATCAAGCAGAAGCGGTACTCATGGGCAGGCGCGCACACGTGGGTGCTGTCTTCGCGGCTGCTGAACGAAATCCGCGGCCAGTACACCAACTACCACTTCCGGCAGCACCCGCCCGGCGTCGATCCGCTGAATGATTTGTTCGACAGCTCGCCGGCGCGCTCAGCGCCGCTGACCGCGGTGTACACGTTCCCGAGCCTGAGTTGGGGCACGAGCGGCAATTTCTACACCGAGCAGATCTCACGCGAATTGCGTGACGACCTCTCGCTGACGACCGGTTCCCACACATTCAAAGTGGGCGTCGGGAGCCAGGAGCTGGCGGTGCATGGCGACAACCGTCCATCGCTCGGAACGTGGACATTCACCCAGGATCAGGCATTCAACCCGGCAAACCTGTCGTCCTTTGTGCCTGTCCCAGGCTCGGTGAGTCAGTTCTCGAGCGGCAACCTGGTGAAGCTGCCGACCTTCACACCGAACGTGATGTTTGCGACCTACGCGGAAGACGAATGGAAGCCGGCCGCGGGCGTGACGCTGAACCTCGGCCTTCGCTACGACTATCAGTTCCACGCGTTCAACCAGGGGCTGACGCTCGATTCGCAGGACCCCGTGTACGACGTCCCGCTGTTCCCGACGACGAACACGCCGACCAGCCTCGCCCCGCTCGTCCACTTCGACAAGCGTGGCGACAAGAACAACTTCGGGCCGCGCGTCGGTTTCGCGTGGGATGTTCGCAACGACACGAAGACGGTGCTCCGCGCGGATTACGGGATCTACTACAACCCGATGAACCTGCAGATCACGTCCGCCGAGCTGGCCAACTACCGGCAGCCGACGGCGATCATCGCCAATCCGACGTACCCGGATCCGTACGGCGGCCGCGATCCGCTGACGTTCGTCTCGACAGCGCCGGCCAACATCTCGGTGATGGCTGATGATCTCGAGAACCTGCAGTCGGCGGCGTACACCGTCGGCGTCTCGCAAGCGCTGACCAACGCGCTGGCGGTTCATGTGGACGGCGTCTACAACCACATGTCGAAAGTCCCGATGTCGATCGACATCAATCCGCGCAGCGGGGGCACGACCGGTACACGTCCGCTCACGCAGTTCGCGCGCGTGCTGCAGGCGCAGTCGAACGGGTTCATGGACTACAAGGCCATGCTCGTCCGCCTCGAGAAGCGGCTGGATCACAACTACATGTACCTGGTCTCGTACACGCTGGCGTCGAGCAACGGCAATGTGAACGCCTCGGGCGGCACCCAGTCGGTTGTCGTCGATTCGGCGCACATCGATTACGACGAAGGGCCGAACAACAACGACCGGCGGCATACACTCGTGGCCAGCGGGTCGTTCATGATGCCCGGTGATGTGCTGCTCGGCGGTGTGTTCAGCTATCGGTCGACGATGCCGTTCAGCGCGACGGCGGGCGTGGACATCAACGGCGACGGCAACAACACCGACTACGTTCCCGGGACGACACGCAATGTCTTCAACCGGGGGAACGATGCGGCGATGCTGGCGGCGGTCAACGCGTATCGCGCGGCCAATGGCCTGGCGGCGATCTCCCCAACCCTCAGCACCAACGAGTTCTACTCGTTCGATCTGCGCGGCAGCAAGTCGATCAGCCTGACGTCTGGCCGTCGTGTCGAGTTAATCGCGCAGGTGTTCAACCTGTTCAACAGGAAGAACATCCTTGGGGCCTGGACAACCAACGCCCGGTCGGCGGCATTTGGCACGAGCGTCTCGGCCGGCCCGATGCGCCAGGCCGAGATCGCGGCGCGGTTCACGTTCTAGGTCGGTTCAATACGTAGGGGCGGGTCTTCAGACCCGCCCTACACCCAACAACTCGGTCACGCAGTCATGAAACGCATCTGTTCGTTCGCGATCGCATCAGCCGCCGTCGCGCTCGCCTTCGCCGTCCCCCTCAATGCGCAGAACCCCCCGGCGCGCGGTATGCGCTGGTCGAAGGCCGCTCCGTTTCCTGAGCCCGAAGAGGAGCTCTACGGGACGGTGGTCAACGGCAAGTTCTACGTGGTTGGCGGGTTCGGGTTCAATCCGCTGCCGGCCGGCGGCACGGTGACGTTGAACCCACCGGCCGGAGGCGCGGCGCCTGCCGGACGCGCCGGTGGCGCGGCGACCAATCCTGGTCCGTGCGGTGGCTGCCCGCCGGGACTCGTCTACGAATACGATCCGGGGCCCGACAAGTGGACGAAGAAGAAGGACATCCCTGTTCACGTGCATCACCAGGCGCAGGCGGCTTACAACGGCAAGCTGTACATCTTCGGCGGCTGCCTGCGCGCGATCACCGGCGAGGGAGGTACGACCAACGCCTGGGAATTCGATCCCGTCGCAGATTCCTATCGCGCGCTCACGCCGATTCCCGTCAAACGGTGCTCGGCGATCGCCGAGACGGTGAACGGGAAGATCTATGTCATCGGCGGCCTCGAGCCACTGGAAAACGGCATGGGCACGCGCGTCACCGGGCGGAACGAGATGTATGACCCGGCCACCAACACGTGGACGGAGCGCAGTCCGATGCCGACGTCGCGCGACCACGCGTTCTCCGGCGTGGTGAACAACAAGATCTACGTCATCGGCGG
>JADMIO010838966.1_pt1 | contig 23168 bp, 25 predicted proteins | sample 8958161 | NCBI WGS metagenome assembly JADMIO01 (sample SAMN16585339, study PRJNA669376) | soil metagenome | isolation source: Crop rotation soil | place: USA: Cullars Rotation, Alabama | collected 2011 | reverse complement strand
CTTTCCTGATCCCGTCTGGCTGGTTCGAGGCGTGGTCCGAGGCGACGATCGCGACCGACCCGTGGGGTGTGAAGCAGAATCCGCCGGTGCTGCGCGCACCGAATGGGGTGACACAGGATGGACGCGAGTATTGGGGCGCCGGAAAGGCGCTCTACGATCCGGGCGAGATCCGTGTTCCGACCTTCCTCGCGCATGCCGAATGGGACGCCGACTTGCCGAGCTACATGCTGCACGCGTACTTCGCCAAGCTCACGAATGTGCCGTACAAGCGCTATGTCGAGATCGGTGAGGGCACGCACACGGTCATCATGGAGAAGAACCGGATGCAGCTCTTCCAGTCGGTCCAGCAGTTTCTGGACGAGAACCTGAAGCCGGGGCAGTGAGCCGGCGCAGGTCAGAAGTGGACTGCACTAATTGCGTATCCTGATCGCACGAACGTTAGGAGGACTGTCATGCTGCCAGCAGAGTACGACATCACGGGGAAGGTCGTTTTCATCACGGGCGCCGGCCGCGGCATCGGCAAAGGCATCGCGCAGGTGCTCGCGCATGCCGGCGCTGATATCGCGTTGAACGCGCTCACGCCGAAATACGTCGAGCCGCTCGCCGCCGAGATTGCGAAAGCGTCGGGCCGGCGGGTCGAGCCCATCGTCGCCGATGTGACGAAACCCGATAGCGTGCGCAGGGCGGTCGATGCGGTGCTCGCGAAGTTCGGTCGCATCGACGTGCTCGTGAACGCGCTGGGCGATTCGATTCGGAAGCCGCTCGTGAAGCTTCCGGACAAAAGCGAATCGCAGGCGGCCTCGGACGACGAAGTGAAGTTCGTCATGGACATCAATCTCACCGAGGCCATCCTTTGCACGCGCACCGTGGGCGCGCACATGCTCGAGCGGCGCAGCGGAAAAGTAATCAGCATCTCGTCGTGGACCGCGAGTAAAGGCGGCGGTGAGCTCGTTCTGTACACAGCTGCCAAAACTGCGCTCGTCGGTTTCACGCGCGCGCAGGCGCTCGAGTGGGCGCCGTACGGCGTGCAGGTCAACGCCATCGCGCCCGGCATCTTTCCGGACCCGGTGACGTCGGGTGAAGAGCGCACGAAGCAGAGTGCGGAGCGCGCAAAACGTACGGTGCCGCTGCAGCGCCACGGACAACTGCGCGAAGTGGGGCTCCTCGCGCTGTATCTCGCGTCGAGCGCGTCCGATTACATGACGGGCCAAACGCTCGTGCTGGATGGAGGGCTAAGCCTGTAGGAGTGCGCTCATGAAATTAGGACTGCTGCTTCGATATACGGGAGAGCCCGGCGGCCCGCGCATGGACGTGGTGCTCGAGGCCGAAAGGCTCGGCTACACGTCGGTATGGGCGGGCGAATCGTATGGCACGGATGCCGTCACGCCGATCGCGTGGGTGCTGGCTCGCACCGAACGCATCAAAGCGGGCACCGGCATCATGCAGATGCCGGCCCGTACTCCTGCGTGCGTGGCGATGACGGCCGCGACGCTGCAGGCGATGTCGAACAACCGGTTTCTACTCGGCGTCGGGCCGTCAGGGCCGCAGGTCGTCGAAGGTTGGCACGGCGTCGCGTACGGTAAGCCTCTCACGCGCACGAAGGAATACATAGACATCGTGCGCAAGGTGTTCGCGCGCGAGGCGTCGCTGCAGCACCGCGGCGAGCACTATCAGATTCCGTACGCCGGTGCGGATGCAAGCGGCCTCGGCAAGCCGCTGAAGATCATTCTGCATCCCAACCGCGATCTTCAGATCTACACCGCAGCGATCACGCCTGCGGGCCTGCGCACCGCCGGTGAAGTGGCCGATGGTGTGCAGCCGTTCATGATGAGCCCCGAGCGTACGAACATGATCACCGAACCCGTACTCAAGGGGCGGCAGGCAGCAGGGAAGGGCGGCACGCTTTCCGACTTCGACATCGCGCCGTACGTACCCGTTGCGATGGGAAAGGATCTGCAGGCTTGCCGCGATGCGATCAAATCCAGAATGGCGCTCTACATCGGCGGCATGGGCGCGCGCAACAAGAATTTCTACAACGACTTCGTCAGGCGCATGGGATACGAGGCGGCAGCCGCGAAAATCCAGGATGCCTATCTCGACGGGCGCCGCGACGAAGCGATCGCGGCTGTTCCAGACAGCTTGATCGACGAAGTGGCGCTTGTGGGTCCGCCCGAACGCATCAAGGATCGCCTGCAAGTATGGAAGGAGAATTCCAAAGACGGTGCGATCGGCACGATGCTGCTGGGCGGCGCGAGCACCGAAGCGCTGCGCGTCATCGCGGAAGCGGTTCTCTAGCCAGTGGTCAGACTGCGCCCGGTTGGCTGCGACCTTCTCGCTCCTGTTCGACGCCGCCACCACCTACTCGTGGCGGTACACGCTGCGACTGCTCGCCAACGACGGCAGCCTGCGGAACTCACGCACTGCTTCTATTCTTGTACGCGTGATCTACGCGGACAGGCTGTGCCAGTAACGACGGTAGAGCTGTTCGACAGTCCTCGGCCGAATTCCCGTCGTTGTCTGCGGTGCTCGCGCGCCTCAAAGGAGCTCCAAGGTCGCAGCCAACGTGGCGCGCAGTGCTACTACTCGCCAGGTGGCTAGAGGCCGCAAACAGTGAACGGCTGGTCGAACGCCACGAGTTTTGCAACCCGTTCGCGCTCTACTGTCGGCTTGCTCAAGCGGGAGGACTATCGGCCCGCATGGTGTCAAACGTATCGCTGCAGTAACTATTCGGCTTTCATGCCGATGCTCTGCGTTACCTTGGTCCAGCGCGCGACTTCGGAGACCAGGTACGCCGCGAATTCCTGCGGTGTGCTACCAATGGCCTCGGCGCCGTCCTTGGCGATCCGTGAACCAAACTCGGGCTCGTGGATCGCTCGCCTCGCTTCCGCACTGAGCTTGTTCAGGATCGGAGTCGGCGTGCCCGCAGGTAACAGCGCTCCGTACCATGACGAAAACTCGTATCCCGAAACCCCGGCTTCCGCCATCGTCGGAAGAGCCGGCAGCACCCCGACGCGCTTCGTCGTCGTGACGGCGAGCGCCCGCAACTGTCCCTGCCTGACTTGCGCCGCAGCTTGTAGTGCACTGTTGAATAGGAGCTGTACGCGTCCGGCCAACAAGTCGGGCATTGCCTGTCCGGTCCCCTTGTACGGGATGTGCGTGAGCTCGATACCGGCGAGACTGCAAAAGAGCGCTCCGGCGAGATGCCCGCTGTTGCCTATTCCGCCCGACGCGTAGTTGAGCTGCCTCGGCCGCTCCTTCGCATACGCGATGAGCTCCTTCACGGTGCGCGCAGGTACCGAGGGGTGCAGCAGCAGGACGAAGGGCGTCGAGGCGATCAGCGTGAGCGGCTGAAAGTCCTGCACTTGGTCGTACGGCAGGTTTTTGTACAGCGCGCTGTTGATCGCGAACGTGCTCGCGACGAAGAGCGCGGTGTATCCGTCAGGCGCCGCCTTGGCAGCGATTGCAGCGCCGACGGTGCCCGAAGCTCCGGGACGATTGTCCACGATCACCGACTGCCCCATCGTTGCTGCGAGTTGCTGTGCGAACGCGCGCGCGACGATGTCCTGTCCGCCGCCGGTGGGCTGTCCCACGATGAACCGGATGGGCCTTTCAGGGTACGAGCGCGCTGCCGCATCCTGAACGGCGGCGGCCGATACGCCGGCGGTTACGACGCAACACGCGAATGCGATCGCCGGGACCGAGTGACTGACGGACACGGGATTCCGTCTATGCAACCGTGCGGATCAGGCGCGTCTGCGGAAGGCCGGCCGAAATGTAGATGTCCTGAGGGCCCGGCCCTCCCGCGACGACAACGTGGATCTCGGCCGGATCCTTCGCGCGCCAGATCGTATCGGCGTCTCCACGCCCCATGTTGCGCTGATACTCGGCGAACGCCGACGCGTAGAGCGATGCCGGAAATCGTGCAAGCTCCCAAAGGCGGCGGCTGATGTCCTCCTTAGCGAGCCCTGCTTCGTGCAGCATCTGTGTGTGGTTTACGCCCAACAGCAACAGCACCCCTCCGCCTCCCGACGCCGGGGGCATGTTGGACGCGATGTGGCGCAGGATCTCGTCGGCGCCGATGCCTTCACCGCCGGAGATGTTGCAGAAGTTAGCGGCCCTGAAGACGGTCACCGTGCTGTCGTCACGCTTGAACCCGCGCGCAACATGGAACGGCGTCCACGGATTTTCCTCCTCGTTCTCACCGCAGATGTACGAGTAGCGCAACGGCGATGCGAAGGTGGATTTCGAATACACACCCGGAAGCGCACCACCGATGTTGGTCAGTACGAGACGTATCGCGCGGCCGATCGTCGCGTTCGCGCGCCAACCGGGCCCTAGACAGCCGATACCCGAATTGATGTCGATCGCGTGGCGCACAGGCCCGTTGATCAGCAGAAACGGTGTCATCGCGTTCGTGCTGACCTGCATCGGCTCGAGCGGGAACCCGGGATCGAGCATGCCTTCGAGCGCAGCAATGATCACCGGCATGTATTCCGGCCTGCAGCCCGCCATGATCGCATTCACCGCAATGCCTTCGATCGTCGCCTCACCTTTGCGAGGGGGGATGATGCCGATCATCTCGTCGGCTGGGCGCCCGGTTGCGGCGACGAATTCTTCTACGTCCTCGTCGGTAGCAGGCAGGATCGGCAGACCGTCGGTCCAGCCCTGCTCATAGGCATGTTCGTATGCTTTGCGTAGGAGTTTCGCGGGATGCTCATCCTGGATGTCCGTATAGACGCGGCTCATTCGTACGTGCTCCCTGATCAAACGGGTACTTGGGCTCGCACGGGAGCCGAACGGCGCTTGCCTGCCTCTATGCTGCGCCGTTCGATTTCGGCCGGCTGCAGCGTGAAACCTTGCACCATCGTGGGCAGCATCGCTTCGACACGTGCGCGCAGCGCCGCCGCGTCCAATCCCCGCACCGGATTGGGCGTGACGGCAATGACGGCATGCGGACAGCCCTGCGTCGTCGCCATGCGTCGGCCGAAGTCAACGAACGTGTCGGTGGCGATCATGACGGTCGGAATGCCGCGGCGCTCGAGTTCGGGTGTGACGTGGCTACACCACGTCGTACAGGACCCTCAGTCGCCGGTCGCTGTCATCGCCAGGTCGACACGCGCGCAGAGGCTGTCAAGCTGATCGCGCATGCCGTCGAGCAGCTTACCGCCACGCGCCATCGCGGAGACACGGACTGGCGGCTCGATGATGACGTCTTTCAACGCGTATCGCGCCTGGAGAAGATCGCCGGCGGCTTTGAGCAGATGCACCGCCGCCGGACGCCAATTGGGCACCAGGCCCAATACCTTTCCCTCAAGTGCACTCGGCCGTGGCGCGAGCGCATTCGGCGCACCGACCGTATCAAGGTAGCGTGCGCAGGGGGAGATCATCTTGACACTGGGCATCAGCTCGCTCCTTAGGTTGTGGGCCCTGGGACCTTCGATCATAACGCTACTGGCGCAGGTCGGACCTATCACGCTGCCATCGCTTCGCATCGGGCCAAAGTTAACGCTGCTTGCGACCCATAGCAGCCGTTCGCGTGAGGCGATCAGCGGTTAGACTCGAAGTCGGCGTGCCAATTGACGCCCCCGAAGAACCCCACAATCACGTGACTGAGCGTGTTCCCCAGACGAATAGGTGAAGTCTGCCAGCAACGAATCGCTGCGAATCAAATTGATCGCGCAGCGCCTGAATCCAGTCTAAGCGTTCTTGATTGGTAATCGCGCCGGCTTCCAAAGCGATGTCTGCCGCTCTCTCTGCCGCTTGTGCGTAGTACCCGGCCGTATCGAGCGGCATGAAACCACGGGTGCGCACGTCGCATAGCCCCAGTTCACGCAGTACGCCCGCGAGCGAGCGCATAAGCCAGCCATTTACGAGGCCATCATCAGAAAATGCTTGCACGATGCGGCGTGTCATCCCGCGGTCAGGGTGAGAGATCAGGAATGAGTCTCCATCAATATCGAACACACCAACTCGGCCGCCTGGTCGGATGACGCGGACGAGTTCGGGAATCGCGCGCTCCACGTTCGGAACATGCGAGAGTGTCGTCACTGCAAGAACAGCATCGAACGAAGCATCCGGGAACGGCAACGCGCGGCAATCGCCCGTTCGAAATTCGATAAGGCTGCAGAGGTCTGCGTCGTTCGCGAGTTTCCGAGCGACTTCAAGCAGAGCGGCGCTTGCGTCAAGGCCCACAACATGCCCGCCAGGCCCAATCCGCTGCGCCAGCTCACGTGCGACCGCGCCGCTGCCACAGCCGACTTCCAACACACGCTCACCGGGGGCAACCCCAAGCAGCCGTATGTACTCGTTGCGAACGGCGACTTCATCCGCCGACCGTGCACGAAGCTCAAGGCGCGCCGCATGTTCGCGCGCCTGCGGCTCGTTGATACCTTTACTTTCCCGCCAAGGGCTAAGTAAACCGCGTTCTCCCATCATCTGTCGCTACACCTCTGATTATGGGTATTTACGCGATCAAGGCGCGTCACGGGACACCGGCGCACCGGCCGCATTCCATGCTTCCATCCCTCCCCGGAGTACGCGAACGTCAGTCATCGCTGCTCCACGTAGCAGGTCTGCCGCCTTTGCGGATCGCTTGTCTGTGCGACAAACGAGGACAGTCCGGCGAGCGCCTGAGGCAGCGATCTCGGCAACGCTTATCCCTAGCGCTGCCATCGGCAAGTTGTGCGCGCCAGGGATATGACCGAGTGGCCCCACGAATTCATCCGGGTCGCGCACGTCCAGCAACATCAGCGCCGCGCGTGACGAGAGCTGGTCGCGTAGCTCCGGGGCAGTAATCCAGCCGCTGCTGCTTCGTGTTATGCGTCGCACCAGCCGTGGCAGAAGGACAATGGCTGCAAGTACAGCGAGTGCCGCCAGACCATACCCGATAGCATCAGTGTCGCGCGTTACCGCACGCCTGCCGGCATAGCCGAGCCAGGCGTACGCCGCCGTTCCCGGCATCATGCAAATGAAAGTCGCCGCGACGTAGTCCCGCAGCCGAATGCGTGTGAGGCCTAACCCATAATTGAGCAAATTGAACGGCACGACCGGTACGAGGCGCATGAGAGCAACGAAGCGCCATCCTTCTGCTTCCGCGCCGCGGACAAGTGTTTCGACCCTACCACCGAGCCGCTTGTGCACCCAATCCGCGGCCACATAGCGCGCAGCTAGAAATGCGAGTGTTGCGCCAACGGTGCCGCCCAGAAGATTCCAGACCGCTCCGTACGTCGGTCCGAACATGGCTCCCCCCGCAAGTCCGAAAAGCGAACCGGGTACAAAAGCGACGGTGCCGACCGCAAAAAGCAAGACAAATACAAGCGGCGCTGATGGGCCAAGATCAACCAGGATCTTCTCGAGCCGTGTCGCGTCGAAAGCGTCCCGAGCCAGTACTGTCGCAACCGCAGCACCAACTATGGCCGCAGTGAGTAACAGGCGCATCAACGGAATTCGACTCATGCGCGCGACCGACGGTTGATTGGATACTGGCCTGGTGTGAGCCGAAACGGCTGCAGGAGTAAGCGGTCGAGACGGGAGTCGCCCGGCATTCGGAAAGCGTCGACGCCGATCCTCATCGCGTCGTGCCCTGCTTCGGGCTGCGATCGGTACGTCCCGAACAGGCGATCCCACCAAGGCAGGCTAAATCCGAAGTTACTGGAGGATTCTGCATAGAGAACGGAATGGTGGACACGGTGCATGTCGGGGGTGACGACCAGCCATCGGAGCCACTGCTCGATAACCGGCGGCACGGACGCATTCGCGTGGTTGAACATGGCCGAGGCATTCAGCAATACCTCAAAGATGAGAACAGCTACGGCCGGCGCACCTATAGCGGCAATGGCCGCACACTTGATCGCGGTCGAGATAAGAATTTCGATCGGATGAAACCGAACACCGGTAGTCACGTCGAAGTGCAGGTCTGCGTGGTGCACCCGGTGCAGCCTCCACAACGTAGGTACCGCGTGAAACATGACGTGCTGAAAGTAAATCATCAGATCCATCAGTAACACGGCACTTACGACAGCGACCGGGGTCGAAACGGCGAGGCTATTCAGTAGGCCCCATCCGCGCGCTTCTCCGATGGCGGCGACCGTGATGGCGGCGCCAGGGCCGACGACCCTCGATATCAAAGTGTCTACAACAAGCAGACCGAGATTGTTCGGCCATCGAACAAGCCGGCCTATCGATGTGCGCCGTCGCGGCGCCAAAGCTTCCCAGATGGCGACCGCAGCGAATACGCCGATGAACGCGCCGACACGTATCAGAGGCTCGTTCTGTATCAGAGCCATAATTAGAGCTGCGCTCGCATCGATGGACAGCCGACGGTCGACTGCCGTATCATTCAATCAATCGCTTGAATACTAAAACTGAGGGTATGAGGATGTCAACTAACTTGAAGAGGGAGATCTACGCCAATCTAGCGCGGATCGGCTCTGCGCTATCGAGTCCAATTCGCATGGAAATGCTCGAGCTCGTCGCGCAGGCAGAGCGCAGCGTGGAGCAACTCGCCTCTTTGACAGGGGCAACGGTGGCAAACGTATCTCAACACCTCCAGAAGCTGCGGCAAGCGGGTCTGGTCGTTGCCCGCAGGGACGGCCAATATGTTCTATATCGGTTGGCCGGCGACGAGATCATCGCTTTGCTGGGAAGTTTGGGCCGCGTGGGCGAAGCTCATCTTGCAGAAGTGGAACGTATCGTCAAGACCTATCTCACAAAGATCGATGATCTGGAACCTGTACCAGCGAAGGAACTCCTGGAGCGCGCACGCAAAGGGCTTGTGACCGTGCTCGACGTGCGGCCACCGGAAGAGTTCGCCGCTGGGCATCTGCCTGGTGCCGTTAACATTCCTTTGCGCGAGCTCGAAAAGCGCCTGAAGGAGCTGCCTAAGAGCAAGGAAGTCATCGCGTACTGCCGGGGCCCTTACTGCGTCATGTCTTATGAGGCAGTAGCCCTGCTTCGCAAAAAGGGCATAAAAGCTCGGCGCCTGGAAGCCGGATTGCCTGAGTGGCGCCTGGCCGGTCATTGCGTGGAACACACCTGACCGGCCGTCGATATGCGCGCCACCCTACCGCGCCTCGAAATCAGCGACTTCCCGCGGATTTGCCGCAAACGTCTCGAAACGCTGCAGGTCAACGTCGGCTACCGCTGCAACCAGACATGCGTGCATTGTCACGTCAATGCGGGCCCGCGGCGCACCGAGGAGATGGACCTGCGCACGGCGCTCGATGTGCTCGCCTGCCTCGAGCTCGCGGGCATAACGCGGTTGGACATCACGGGTGGCGCGCCGGAAATGAATCCACACTTTCGCTTGCTAGTGGGATCAGCCCGCCGCATGGGCGTGCACGTCATGGACCGCTGCAATCTCACCATTCTTGAGCAGCCGGGTCAGGAAGAGCTTGCGCTTTTCCTCGCAGATCACCAGGTGGAGGTCATCGCTTCCCTGCCTTGCTATCTTGAAAAGAACGTCGATGCTCAGCGTGGTAAGGGAGTGTTCGAGGCGAGCGTTCGCTGCCTACGGCAACTCAACGAACTTGGTTACGGCGCGCGCGGGACCGGGCTCATGCTGAACCTGGTTTATAACCCCCAAGGCCCGGTGCTGCCACCGGCGCAAGCAGACCTCGAGCAGGAGTATCGCAAGCATCTCCGGGATGGATTCGGTATCGTTTTCAATCAGCTCTATGTGCTCACCAACATGCCGATACAACGCTTCGGCAGCGCGTTGATTTCAACCGGTCAATTTGAGCAGTACATGGGTCTGCTGAAGAATGCCTATCAGCCTGATAATCTGGATTCGGTGATGTGTCGCTCACTCGTCTCTGTCGACTGGCGCGGCTACCTGTATGACTGTGATTTCAACCAGATGCTCGATCTGCCGCTCAATTCGAACCAGCGGCAACGTATGCATGTCCGGGAGCTAATCGACGCCGACCTCACCGGCAATCCGATTGCAGTAAGGGACCATTGCTATGGGTGCACTGCTGGACAGGGCTCAAGCTGTGACGGTGCCCTCAGCTGAGTGCCGCTAAGTACCGGTTGCTATATGAATGTGTGTGCGAAACTCATTCGCCCAGGCGCGCCGTGGCTTTCCATCGTGGTTCCGTGCCTCAATGAATCGCAGACGATTGCCGCAACTCTCGACGCGCTTACGCCGCTAAGAAGGCGGGGAGTCGAGGTCATCGTGGTCGATGGTGGAAGCGCAGACGGTACGCTCGCGCTCGCATCATCGCGCGCTGATGTGGCGTTCAGTGCGCTGACCGGCCGTGCAGCTCAGATGAATGCCGGTGCCAGCCGCGCCCGCGGCGATATTCTTCTTTTCCTGCACGCCGATACCACACTCCCGAACGAAGCTGACATGTTGATACGAGAAGGTCTTGCCCGGCAGCGCGCCGCGTGGGGCCGCTTCGATGTCCACATCCACGGGCGCCGCGTCATCTTTCGCGTGATCTCATTGGGAATGAACCTGCGCTCACGTTGGACCGGAATTGCGACGGGCGACCAGGCGATCTTCGTGCGCCGCGACATATTCGAGCGCATCGGAGGATACCCTGCGATCGCGATCATGGAAGACATCGCGCTCAGTAATAAGCTCAACGCCTACAGTGCTCCGGTTTGCATTCGGCACATCGTGAATACGTCCGGTCGCAGATGGGAGAAGCACGGGGTGATACGGACTATCCTGCTCATGTGGCGACTGCGCCTCGCGTATAGACTAGGTGCAGACGCGAACAAGCTTGCACTGCGGTATGCGGCGCACAACTAGGCGCTTGATGGTTTTCGCAAAGGCGCCACAGCCTGGTGTGGTGAAGACGCGTCTGATATCCGTCCTCGGAGCCGATGGCGCTGCCGCGCTGCACGCGAGCCTCCTGATTCACACAATGGCCACCGCACGAAAGGTCGCGCCGGAAGCTCTTGAGCTCCATGGCACGGAAGTGGACCACGGCTTTCTGCGTTTTTGCGCTGAACACTTTGCAGCAACGCTGCTCGCGCAATCCGGCGGCGATCTCGGTGCGCGCATGCATGCCGCCTTCGAGGCCGCGTTTTCAAAGTCCCGTTTTGCGGTCCTCATCGGCTGCGATTGTCCAGTGCTTACGCCTGAGCGTGTGCGGCGCGCGTTTCGCGCGCTCGCCAGGGGGCATGATGCAGTTTTCTACCCCGCGGAAGATGGTGGATACGCACTGATCGGCCTAGCGCGCTGCGATAAGCGCCTGTTTGCCGATATTGGATGGAGCACTGCAAATGTAATGCAGGAAACGCGCACTCGTATTCGCGCACTCGGCTGGCGTTCGCTCGAGCTCGAAACATTGTGGGATATCGACCGACAGGACGACTACGCGCGACTGCTCCGTTCCGGAGTCTTATGGGAAGCATGCGATCACAGCGGGGCGTACTATTCATGTTAACCGACATCTTGCGCAACTTAGTTCCCGGTGCCGCGCAAACGCGAGAGCTAGAGGCCCGCGAATTTCTCTTCCGTCAGGGAGACCGGGCGAGCACGTGTTCTCTGTCGAAGAAGGCTATCTGCAGCTCACGCGCTATCTGAGCAACGGTAAGTCGGTCGTCATGTACGTGGCGCGCGCCGGAGGAACCTTTACCGAAGCGGCTTTATTCGCCGAGGTTTATCACTGCAACGGTATCGCCGAGGTCAAGAATCGGGTCTGCCTGTATCGACGAGACCCCGTGAACATGCTACTTAGGCGGACTTGCGAAGGGCCGCTTTTGGCCGTTTGCAGCCCTTCGCACGAAGCACCAACGCATAACGCAAAACCGAATCCCAAACCGCGCGCCGGGTTGGGCGCGTCATTGGAGCCCCTTTGAGGCGCGCGAGCAGCGCAGCCGACGACGGGGTTTCGAGCGAGGACTGTCGAGCCACACCATTCGTTGCCATAGGCAGGGCCTCGCCGCGTAGATCACGCATATGAGAAAACGAGCAGTGCGTGAGTTCCGCAGCTCGCCGTCGTTGGCGAGCAGTCGCGGCGTGCACCGTCACGAGTATCTGGTGGCGGCGCCGAACAGGGGCTTCAAGGACGCGCCTAACCCGGCGCTTTCTCAATCGAGTCGGACGCCGATCGCTTTGATGAGCTCTGAGTACCGCTTCAGATCGCCGCGAATGAGCGCCGCGAACTTTTCCGGCGTGCTGGCCACAACGTCTGCGCCCGTGCTCGCGATACGCTCGTTCACTTCGGCTGTCTTGAGAATGCGAACGATCTCCTGATTGAGCTTTAGCACGACTGGGCGCGGTGTTTTCGCGGGCACGAGCACGCCTACCCACGTCGTCGCTTCGTAACCCGGGAGGCCCGCCTCGGCGACCGTCGGCAGGTCGGGCATCGCGCGCACGCGCTCGGCGCTGGTGACGCCGAGCACGCGCAGCCTTCCTGACTTCATGTGCGGCGCGACCGATACGACCGAGATGAACGAGAAGTGCACTTCGCCGGTCAGCAGTGCTGCGAGTCCCAGCGACATGCCTTTGTAAGGCACGTGAGTGAATTTGATTCCCGCCATGCGCGCGAAGAGCTCCGCGGCGAGATGGTTGTTGTTGCCGGCCCCGCCCGAAGCATAGTTGAGCGCACCCGGTTGCGACCGGCCGAGCGCGATGAATTCCCTCACTGATTTCACCGGAAGCGACGGATGCACCGCGAGCACGTTGGGTTGGCCGAGAACCTGCGTCACGGGTGCGAAATCTCTTTCGGCATCGAACGTGAGATTGGAGTACAGCGATTGATTGATCGTGAGCGCGTTCGCGACGAGCAGCAGCGTGTAACCGTCAGGCGCCGCCTTCGCTGCCATCTCCGTTCCGATGTTGCCATTCGCGCCGCCGCGATTCTCGATGAGCACCGGCTGCTTCCAGACTTCGGTGAGCTTTTGTCCGACGAGACGCGCCACCACATCGGACGTGCCGCCCGGCGGATAAGGCACGATCCAGCGGATCGGTTTTGTCGGGTACTCCTGCGCGATGACGGTTGTCGGCGCGATCGCTGCTGAGAGCCCCGCGACGATGACCAACCACAAAGAAATGAAACGATCGAGCTGCGGCATGACGTCCCCTGATGCAGCGTGTTCCATCCGGCCGAGTGCGTGCCGCGCGTTACGTAACGCCTTCGCGGCGCAGACGCTCGAGCTCGTCAGGCTCGACATTGCATAGATCGCGCAGGAGAGCGTCAGTGTTCTCGCCGAGAAGCGGCGGTCGTTCCAGCGCCACGCGTGAATTGCGAAGCTTCACCGGGCAGCCGATCGTCTGCATTTTTCCGCGCCCGGGATACTCCATCTCGAGAACCATCTCGCGCTCGTGCAGGTGCGGGTCATGCAGCAGGTCGTGCGCGTCCTGGCACGCACCGCACGGTATGCCGGCCGCACCGAGGATTTGCATCACTTCGTGCTTGGTCCGCTGTCGCGTCCATTCTGAGATCATCGCGTTGACGGTCTCTCGCGCCGCCCAGCGCTTCTCCTCGGTCCAATAGCGCGGATCGGCTACGAGATCCTCGCGCCCGATTGCGCGCGCGAAGGCCGGCCACATCCGATCGCGCGCAAAGACGTAGACGTAATCGTTCGATCCGCCCGGTCGGCACGGGTAGACGTTTCCCGGCACACAGTGATGAAGCTGGTTCCCGGTGCGTGCGGGCACATGTTTATGCCGCATATGCTCGCGCATGTTGACACGCATGAGGTTCGCGACTGCGTCCTGCATCGAGACTTCGACGAAATCGCCGCGTCCCGTGCGATGCCGCTGCTCGATGGCGGCAAGTATGCCGATGGCGCAATGCATGCCGGTGCCGCTATCGCCAATCGCTGCCCAGGTGAATGTCGGTGGCGAATCGGCATACCCGCTCGCACACATCGCTCCGCCCATTGCCTGCGCGACCGGCTCGAAGCTCTTGTAGCCGCTGTACGGGCCGTACGTGCCGAATCCTTTGATGCTGGCGTAGACGAGGCGCGGGTTCAGGTCGGACAGAGTGTCGTAGCCAAAGCCCAGCCGCTCCAGCGCGCCGGGCGCAAAGTTTTCGACGAGAACGTCGCACTGCGTAATGAGCTTGCGGAAGAGCGCCTTGCCGTCGTCAGTCTTGAGGTTGAGCGCAAGGCTTTTCTTGTTCGCATTGAGCAGCAGGTAGAACAAGCTGTCGGCGTCGGGAATATCGCGTGAGTTCGTTCTGGCCTCATCGCCTTTGCCAGGCTGCTCGAGCTTGATCACCTCCGCGCCGAGCCACGCGAGTATCTGCGTGCACGCCGGACCCGCTTGGTTGTGCGTCATGTCCAGGATACGGATGCCCTGCAAAGCGCTGCTCATAGCTCTCCTGTCTTGTTAGCGAACCCAGTGCGAAACAACGATTGAAGCATGTGTGACGCTGCGCGACAATTCGGTTGTGCGCGAGAGTGTCCGAGTTCCGACATGCGGATCACGCAGCGCCTGGTCGCAAATCACTTCACAACAAGCCAACAGCACGCGCAATCGCGCTGCGCGGCTGACACGGATGTACACAGCAGCGTCAATTCAGGAGACATTAAATGAGCAAGCGAAACACGGCCGGGAACGGCGATTCCATCGTATTCCACGGCTGCAGCGCCACCAGTAACGCGTCGGCGGCGCCACAGGCGGGCGGCCAGCGCAGGCAAACCGTCATCAAAGGCAAGCGCGTGAAAACGATCGACATTCATGCGCACGCCATCATCCCGAAAGCGTTCGCGCTGTTGGGTCACAACATCGCGGAGCATCAATTCCCGGACATGGACGAAGTGGGACCGAAGCGCATCGCCGCGATGGACAAGCAGGGCATCGACATCGAAGTGATCAGCGTGAATCCGTTCTGGTACAAGGCCGAGCGCGATGTCGCCGCTGAAGTGTGCAAGATCAACAATGAAGCGCTCGCCGAATTGTGCGCCAAGCATTCCGATCGCTTCATGGGCTTCGCCTCCTGCACGCTCCAGGACCCGAAGCTCGCCGTCGAGCAGCTCGAGCACGCAGTGAAGAAGCTCGGCATGAAAGGCCCCGCGGTCGGTGCAAGCTGCGCCGGAGACGAATTTTCCGATGCCAAGTTTCATCCGTTCTGGGCGAAGTGCGAAGAGCTCGGCGTCGTCGTTTTCATCCATCCGCAGAGCACGCCGGAATTGAACAAGCGCTTCAAGGGCAACGGCTGGCTCGCGAACACGATCGGTAATCCGCTCGACACGACGATCTGTCTTTCGAAGCTCATCTTCGAAGGCACGCTCGACAGGTTCCCGAATCTCAAGATCTGCTCGGCACACGGCGGCGGTTACCTGCCTTCGTACGCTCCGCGCTCCGATCATCCCTGCCGTGTCGCGCCGTGGCATTGCAATCCGGAAGTGAAGCTCAAGAAGAAGCCGACGGAATATCTGAAGACGATGTACTACGACACGCTTGTGTTTACTTCCGAGATGCTGCGGCACCTCGCGGTGGAAGTCGGCTCGGATCGCCTGGTGATCGGCACCGACCATCCGATTCCGTGGCACGAGGATCCGGTCACGCACATCATGAATGCGCCGGGCTTCAGTGACGATGAGCGGATTGCGATGCTTGGAGGTACCGCCGCCAAGCTGCTCGGCATCAAAGACTGAGGTGTGTGAACGTCATGAACGAAGCCGCGGTCCAAGTATCGGCGACTAAGATAAGACGAGGCGAATGAAATGCGAAAGTTCAGCAAGGACCCCGAAGCGATTTCGAAGCTCTCACGCGAGCAGTATCGTGTCACGCAGCAAAGCGGTACCGAGGCACCCGGGACCGGAGAGTATCTCGACAACAAGGAACCGGGCATCTACGTCGATGTCGTGTCGGGCGAGCCGCTCTTCGCCTCGTCCGATAAATTCGAATCGGGATGCGGCTGGCCCAGCTTCACGAAACCGATCGAGCCGGCTAATGTAAACGAGCTGCGCGACACCACGCACGGCATGATCCGCACCGAGGTGCGCTCGACGCATGGCGACAGCCATCTCGGACATGTGTTTCCGGATGGTCCAAGGGATCGCGGAGGATTGCGCTATTGCATCAACTCAGCTTCGCTGCGCTTTATTCATCGGGACGATATGGAAGCCGAAGGTTATGGCGAGTATCTGAACCAAGTGGAGGATGTGCAATGACTACCGAACGCGCCGTACTTGCAGGGGGTTGCTTCTGGGGCATGCAGGACCTTATCCGAAAAAAAGACGGCGTGGTGTCGACGCGCGTCGGCTACACCGGCGGCACCAACCGCAATGCGACGTATCGTAATCACGGCACGCATGCCGAAGCCGTCGAGATCGTCTTCGATCCTGCACGCATCAGCTATCGGGAGATTCTGGAGTTCTTTTTCCAGATACACGATCCGACCACGCGCAATCGTCAGGGCAATGATGTCGGGACGAGCTATCGATCGGCGATCTTCTACACGAGCGACGAACAGAAACGGATTGCCGAAGACACGATCGCCGATGTCGAGGCTTCAGGTTTGTGGCCCGGCAAGGTTGTCACGGAAGTCACTCCGGCAAGCGACTTCTGGGAGGCGGAACCCGAGCATCAGGATTATCTGCAGCGCTATCCCGGCGGATACACGTGCCATTTCGTGCGGCCCAAATGGAGACTGCCGGTGCGCAACAAGACGGTAGCGAAGGAGATGTGAACGCGACGTTCAATGTCAAAATGGATTCCGGACTCGTCCATGACGACGCGCGTTTCGCATGCGTATCTCGCGCGAACGTTCATGCTGGCGTTCGCGCTGTGCGTGTCTACACCGGCACTGGCAGCCGAGCGCGATAACGCTGCCGCTTTCCCGAGCCGCCCGATCCGCATCGTCATCGGCTTCACGCCCGGCGGCCAGCCGGATATCGTTGCGCGCATCATCGCGGCAAAGCTCACCGAAGCGGTGGGGCAGCAGGTTGTCGTCGACAATCGCCCTGGCGCAGGCGGCACGATCGGTACGAGGCTCGTCGCGGAAGCAACGCCCGACGGACATACGCTTCTATCGGCGTCTCCGTCGCATGTGATCCAGCCGTCGATTTACGCGAAGCTCCCGTACGACACGCGCCGCGATTTTTCCGGCATCACGACGACAGCGACCGCGTCGTACATGCTCGTCGTTACGGCTTCGCTTCCTGTGAAGACCATGCAGGATCTGCTTGCCCTTGCGAGGGCGAAGCCGGGCACGCTCAACTTCTCTTCGGCTGGCACCGGCAGCGCGACGCATTTCGCCGGCGAGCTTCTCAAGGTGAGCGCGCAAATCAACATCGTTCACGTGCCTTTCAAGGGCATACCCGAAGCCCTGAACGACGTGGTCGCCGGCCGCGTGCAGTTCATCATGACGCCGCCGTCTACGCTCGGCACGCTGGTGAAGGACGGCAAGCTGCGCGCGCTTGCTGTGACAGGCCGGGAACGCATACGCAGTTATCCGGAAGTGCCGACGGTCGCCGAGTCCGGCGTGCCGGGCTATCAGTGGGAAACTTGGTCCGCCGTTTACGCGCCGTCGAAAACGCCGCGCGCGATCGTCGACAAGCTGAACCGCGAGATCACGGGCGTGCTCAGGATGCCCGAAGTACAGCAGCGCCTGCTGGCGATGGACGCGGAGCCCGCGCCGTGTACGCCCGCCGAGCTGGATGCGCTGGTTGCACGCGAGATTCCGAAGATCGCCGAGCTCGCGCGCAAGGCGGATATCAAGCCGCAGTAGCGGCCAGGTCCGAACGCATTTCAAAGGCCGATTGCCACGAGCGCCGTTCATGCGTCGACCGCGCTGCTCGCGCAGCTCAGCCGTGTCCTGAGCCAGGCGCGGCCGCAGTCGAAGGGACGAACGGGCTCAATCTGCCGTTCGCGCTGAGCTTGTCGAAGTGCGAACGCGTGGTTTTCAGTGAAGTTCGAGCTTCGCGTCCTTCACCAGCTTCCGCCACTTCGCGATCTCGCGCCTGATGTGCGCGCTGAACTCGTCAGGCGTGCTGCCCACCGGCGTCGATCCTTCGGCATTCAGACGCTGTGCGGTGTCAGGTGACTTCACACCTTCCGCAATCGCCACTGCAAGCTTATCGACGATCGGCCGCGGCACTTTCGACGAAGTGATGATGCCGTACCACTGATCGACTTCGTACCCGGGAAGTCCCGCTTCCGCAATGGTCGGATATTCGGGCGCAGTTGGAGACCGTTTGCGCGCCGTAATCGCAAGAGGTCGCAGGCGGCCGGCCATGAAGTGGGGTCGCGAGCTGAGCAGCGTTGCGAAACCGACCTGAATGTTGCCGGCAAGTGCGTCCGCGACAGCCGCGGCGCCGCCCTTGTACGGGATGTGCACCATTTTTACGCCGCCCAGGTAGTTGATCATTTCGCCAGCCAAGTGCTGCAGGCCGCCGGTGCCGGATGAGCCAAAGCTAAGCTTGCCTGGATTCGCCTTGGCGTACTTGACGAGCTCCTGCACGGATGTTGCCGGCACAGAAGGGTGAACGTACAGGACGTAGAACAGCGATGTCGCCTGGGAAATCGCCTGCAAGTCCTTTGTGAGGTCATACGGCAGTTTCGGGTTGGTCGCCGAATTCACCGAGTGCGAAGCCGAGATCAGGCAGATCGTGTAGCCGTCGGGTATCGCCGTCGCGGTGAGATCGACGCCGATGGTGCCAGCCGCGCCCGGACGGTTATCTACGATGACCTGCTGTCCCCAGCGTTCCGTCAGCTTCGCGGCGACGGCGCGGGCGGTGATGTCGGTGCCGCCGCCGGGGACGAAAGGCGCGATGAGCCTTATCGGCTTCGACGGATATTTACTCACTTCGACTGATGCGGCGTGCGCCAGCGATGCGAGCGACGATGTCACCGCTACCGCGAACATCACGTTCCTGAGGCTGAGCTTTGTCATGCGTTCTCCACGTCATTTGTATGGCGTCGCGGATGACCGCAGCACCGTTTCTGTCGTCAAATCGATCGCTGATGCGCGCGATTGTGACACACGCGAAATGCCTGACCTAAAATGGCGCGCACATCACAGTTTCGAAGTCGCGCACATCATCGAGCGGTGCGGCTTTACCAAAGGAGTAGTTGCATGTCGAGAGTCGCAGTCATCGGCAATACCGCGCGCGCGATCGGCGCCGTGTGTGCTTCGGATCTCACGCTGTCGGGCCACTCGGTTCGCTACGCGGTTTTTCGCGAACAGAGGGATCAGCTTCCGCAATTGCGCAAGGCGGGCGGCTTCACCGTCGATGGTGATGCGAAGCATCTCGTTTCGAAGAAAACCGGATTCGCGAAGCTCGACAAGATCTGCGATACGACTGCGGAAGCGCTCAAGGACGCCGAGGTGGTGCTGATCGAAGTCGACGTTCGTCAGCTCGAAGATAAATTCAGCACGATGATTCCGGAGTTCGCGCCTGGCGCGGTCGTGCACATTCAAAGCCACGGTTACTGGCCGGCTGCGCGCCTGACGCCGCTCTTGCGCAAAGCGGGCCGCGAAGACGTGCTCGTCACCGAAGCGCCCGCACCGACGCACGCGGCGCGCATCGACGGCACCGTCGTCACGCCGAAGGGTTTGCGCAACGGCATCGCGATCGCGACCGTGCCCGCGTCGCGGTCGGGCGAAGCTCTCGCGCGTCTGAAACTGCTCTTTCCCTATTTCACGGCCGCGTCTTCGGTGCTCCAGACCGGACTCGAGAACCTGAACCTGATCGTGCATCCGGCGATGGTGGTGCCGAACATCGGTGCGATGGAGCGCGCGAAGCTCGACGGTAAGAAGTTCGGCTTCTATCAGGAAGGCGTCGTGCCGGCCGCGGGCGTCCTTGGAGACGCACTCGATGCCGAGCGCAAGCGTGTATGCGAGGCGTATGGCGTCGAGCACACGCCGATGGCGAAAGCGATCGAGCAGTACTACGGTTTCCGGAGCAACACGTTCTACGACGCGATGCAAAATCCCGTGTACAAGACTTTCCCTCCGTTCCAGCCCGACATCTGGCGCGCGTGGGCATCCGATGATTTGCCGTATGCCATCGTGCCGTGCGTGCAGCTTGCCGATCAGGCGGGCATCGCGGTGCCGCTGCACCGCGCGTTCGCGGAGATCCTCGGCGTACTGCTCAACGTTAATCCGTGGAAGTCGGGGCCTTCGCTCGCCGACATGGACCTCGCTGGCACGCCGGAGACGGTCAAGAAACGGATGCTCGGAGGCGCAGCGCCGGTCTGAACGTACCGCTCACGATGTTGGCTGGGTCGACCGTACTTGCGTTAATCTGCGAGCATCGACGCGGCCCGCATGAACTCGTTCGGAGGAACCATGGCTACGGTTAACACACGACTCACGATCAAACGTCTGCATCCGCTCTTCGTCGGCGAGGTGACCGGCATCGATCTCACGCGGCCGATTCCGCGCGATGAATTCCGGACGATCTGGGAGGCCTTCAACGAACATCAGATTCTCGTTTTTCGCGATCAGGCATTCGATGATGAATCGCAGATCGCGTTCAGCCGCAACTTCGGCGAGCTCGAGACGATGATCGCGCATCCGGGCAACGACTGGAATCCTGGCCACATCTCGGTCATGACCAATCTCGGCAAGGACGGCAAGATGCTGCCTCTCGACCACCCGGCGATGCTGCACCGGGCGCGCAACGAAGAATGGCACAGCGACAGCTCGTTCAAGACTGTGCCCGCGCTCGCGTCGCTTCTCTCCGCGCGCATCGTGCCGCCGGTCGGCGGCGACACCGATTTCGCGAGCGCTCGCGCGGCTTACGAAGCCTTGCCCGCGGAGCGCAAGGCGCAACTCGAAGGCCTCGTCGCTCTCCACCGCATGACGTATCGCGACATGGAGAACGACAAGGGCTACAACGACGAGGACAAGAAGCGGCACGTCGTGACGCATCCGCTCATCCGCACGAACCCGGTGAACGGCCGCAAGGCGCTCTACGTCGGCTCGCACGCGCAGGAGATCGTCGGCATGCCGCCGGAGAAAGGCGCAAAGCTCATCGAAGAGCTGACCGGGTTCTGCACCCAGCCGCAGTTCGTGTACCGCCATCACTGGCGCGACGGCGACGCGGTCATGTGGGATAACCGCTGCACGCTGCACCGCGCGACATCGTTCGACAAAACCAAGTACACACGCAAGCTCCACCGCACGACCATCGCAGGCAAGGCGCCGGACAGCGCGTTTGCGAGCGTGCCCGAAGCGCGCGCGGCTTAAGATACGCGATCAGGCAGCGGCCTGGTTTCGGTATTGGCGCGTGGCGATCAGGAAGAGCAGCGTTTGAATTCGTGGAAGATCCGCCGGAGCTCCGCCACGGTCTTGTCGTGCATGTCGACGCGCAGATCGATCTGCGGCCAGTCGAGTGGGCCCACGACGCGCAGCCACGCAGAACGCTCGGGCCGATGACGTCCACCCGAGCGCTGACCTCCGGCGTCTCGTCCACCTTCGATGCCGCGCAGGAGGCGCTCTTCCAGAGGTGCGTCCGGATCCGACATGAAACCGGCGATGATGCCTTCGACCGTTTCGGGCCCCGCGAGTCCGTTGCCATAGGCGGCGTAATAAGGACCGACCTTCTGGCCCGCCCACTGTCCGATCTTCGGTCCGGTATAGGCGAACACATTGCTTTCGCGATCGATGATGCCGAACTGGCGGTACTCGAAGTCGGGGTCGTCCACTTCGAGCAGCCGCGCGATATGCGCCGGCGTATGGCCCTGCGCGAGCATGTTGAGCGAGAAAGGATCGACCCGTCTCAGATAGAAAGCCTGCGATTTGCTGATGCCGACGTTCGGACGCACGCTTTCGTTGCGCCGTCCGCAGGCGAGAGAAAACGTGGTCGTCGCGACGCCGAAGCGTCCGGTGTGCGGACAGCGCGCAATGATCGAGTACGTCATGGCGCTTGCTTCTGCCTGTTCTTGAGCATGTCCGCGAACTCCATCGCCGGTATCGCATTGCGCGGGTGACGCGCACGCTCCTCGTAATATTCGGCCGTAGGTTTGTAATCGATGTAGATGCGCCGCAGCTCGGCGATCGCATCATCGCGAAGATCGACGCGCAGATCGATGTCGGAATAGTCGTGCCTGCCCCAGACGATCAGCGCCACCGATCGTTCCTTGAGTGCGCCGCTGCTGTCCTTCAAGCCTCCCGCGTCGCGCGTGCCCTCCAGCGCATTCAGAAGACGATCTTCGAGATCGAGCTGATGGCCCGATTCGAAGGCCACAACGAGCGCGTCGATCACTTTTTCGCTCGAGAGCATCGTGCCGAGCGCGGCGAAGCCGCTGCCGATGCGCTGGGCGCAAATGGGCTGCACGCGCGACCCCGTGTGAGCGATGGCGGTACCTTCGCGATCCACGACGGCGATCTGACGCTCTTCGTAGTTTGTGTCGTTGGCCCGAAGCTCCGCGAGTACCTGCGCGGACGTATAACCCTGCGCGAGAAGGTTCATTGCCAACCGGTTGTTGCGCGGCAAAGGCGCGCCTTGCGTGAACGTCGCGCCGACGTTGGGACGGACGGCGCCATCGCTGTACGCGCCGATCGCCATCGAATGGCTCGCCGTAGCGATCCCAAGCCGGCCGGTGCGTGGGCAGCGTGCAATTACGCTATAGGTCATCGGATTCGATCGTGGAGGCCAGGCCGTGCATACGATGGAGTAGATTATAAGCACCATGCAGCCTACCGCCGCCGCACCTGGCGCTCCGGCACCCGCATTACACCGAATTCATTTTGCGCTCATCCCCGCTAGAGTTGACGGAGCACAGCATTAGCGGCCGCCCCGACCGGGGCCTTCGCAGCTAACACACCGTATCCTTCCAGGCGCGGTGCAGAAATCTATTTCATTTGTGATCTGAGTTGGCATCGCTGCAACAATAAAGCGATCTTGGAGTGGCAAACTGATGCGCTCCAATCGTGATCGGGAGCCTCAGATGAAGATCACCGCGTCTCTTACCCGTGCTTTTGCATTTATCTTGCTCTGCATCGGCTACGCCGTGAGCACCGCAGCGGCGGCCGATCTCTCCCAGCCGGTAACCCTGGTGGCAACACCGCGCGTCGAGAGGTCGGAGTTCGGCGAGACGGTGCTTTTCGCAAAAGCGCTTCCCAACGGAATGCACATCGGATTCGTCATCAATCGTCCGACCGACGTGAAGCTCGCCACGGCATTTCCCGAGCATGCGCCGTCACGAAAAGTTGTCGATCCGATCTACCTCGGCGGACCGATGTTTCCTCAAATGCTCTTCGCGGTCACTCGCACGCCGCCACCACCAGATATCGAGAGTCTGGGGAAAG
>JADMIO011678510.1_pt1 | contig 23171 bp, 18 predicted proteins | sample 8958161 | NCBI WGS metagenome assembly JADMIO01 (sample SAMN16585339, study PRJNA669376) | soil metagenome | isolation source: Crop rotation soil | place: USA: Cullars Rotation, Alabama | collected 2011 | reverse complement strand
ACAACTTGTCCACGTGGAATTCTAAGCTTAGGATCCCAATGTGCTGGAAAGCAGCTTTGCTGATAAATGTGGTGATAATGGCTGCCCTAAACGGTAACTTTCCGGATGAATGACAGTTTTCGGATTGCTGATCAGACTTTTAACCAACAAGCTATCGCTGATCTCTAAATCTCCGGACTGGATAGGCTTCCAGTAATCTGCCTGTAGCTTTTCGGTTAGGATAGCACTGACAATTGTTTTTCCGATACCTGTACCTATGCCTGTAATAAAATAAATGTTACTCATGATGTATGTAATAAGGTTAGTTCATCAACAAGCAACTGAATTTCTTTGTCACTGTTGAAAGTATGGATACATATTCTTAACCTTTCTTTTCCTTTAGGAACGGTGGGACTAAGGATTGCGCGTACATCCATTCCTTTATTTTGCAATTGTGCTGCAGCTTCTCTTGCTGCTGTATTATTGTTAAACAGGATAGTCTGTATTGCACCGCGGTTAGTTTTACACCTGATACCAGCTGTTTCAACTGCATTTTTATAAGTGTTTATCTTATCGGAAATCTGGGCTGTCTGATCTTTTTTAATCAAGCTTTCGTATGCACATTTTACAGTAACGATGTTATGAAGCGGTGCCGCAGTGGTGTAAATAAATGATCTTGCAAAATTGATGAGGTATTGCCTTAGAGATTCACTTCCCAATATAATGGCCCCATGACAGCCCAATGCCTTGCCAAATGTCATTACTCTTGCAAAAATTTCTTTTTCTAATCCAAGTTCATTAATGATACCTCTTCCATGGTCTCCAAATACACCTAATGCATGTGCCTCATCTACAATCAGATTAGCCTGATATTTTTTGCAAAGATGATTTATTATCTCAATGGGCGCGATATCCCCATCCATAGAGTACACACTTTCTATAATTACGTATACTGTTCCTGTGGCAAGTTTTAATTTGTTTTCGAGATCCTCAGGGTCATTATGCCTGAAAGTATAACGGGTTGCCGGACTTAAACGCCCTCCGTCAATTAAACTGGCATGAATAAGCTCATCTGAAATGATTGTATCTCCACGCTCCGCCAGGGAAGAGATCAGGCCAATATTGGCATCGTAGCCTGAATTAAAGATTAGTCCGGCTTCTGCATAATGAAAGCTGGCAATGAAGGCTTCAGTTTCTTCTGTGAAAGAATGATTGCCACTTAGCAGCCGTGAACCAGCAGATCCATTTTTGCAGGGCTGAATTTGTTGAAGTGTACATTCAATGGTATTTTTTAACTCTTCAGATACTGCAAAGCCGAGGTAATCGTTAGAGCAAAAATCTATAGGGAATATAGTTTCAGATAGTTTTCTCAATGATCCGTTTTCGGTTCTTTGCTGTAACCTGTTCTGAATGAATCTTTCGGCTGTGCTCATATTCAAAAATAAAGAAAGCAGACTAATCTGCTTTCTTTATTTTAATTATATTATTTGAAAAACTTAGTTTTTGTTCAGTTGAGAAATAGATTTCTGCATCTGGGCCATCATTGTACTTAATGTTTCAATGGTAGGCTCGGGGGTTGGATCTGGCAGGGCTGTTGATATATAAGCTTTAGCTTTCCAGATTTCCAGGATATCATCAGCTGAAACTGTATATGGCTCGTAAATCTTATTATCCGATATTAGTTTTAGATCCTTATTTTCTTTAAACCTGTTTCCTGCCCTTTTATAAACAACACCTTCATTTCTACTGATTACAATATAAGTCTCCCCGGTTTTAACATCATTCCAGTTGTCCATATATTCCGCAACGATAATGCTTCCAGATTGAATGGGTAACATGGAATCTCCTACGATTTCGAATGCCCTGAATGTCCCTTGCCTTAAAAAGGGAAGGGGAAGCTGGAATTTAGGAAGATCTTTAATATATTGGGGGTCTGAAAATCCATTTAAGTATCCGGCGCTGGCTTTTACAGGAACCATTTCTATATTTTCGTTATCGTCTTTATCTACCGATATACTTAATATACGAAGATTTGAACCTTGGCTTTTTGGCTTGGGTTTCCAGTCGTCATTGATGCTTTCATTGATAAACTCATCTATTGTTAAGTCAAAGTATTCTGCTATTTTTTTTAGCAAGTCATATTTCGGCTCGGCCCGGTCTTCTTCGTACGCTCCAATGAGCGAGCGTTTAATTTCCATAGCATCAGCGAATTGCTGCTGTGTGTGGCCTTTTTTCTTTCTTAAGTACTTAAGGTTGGATGAAATATTTGACATAAAATAAAAAGTTGAAATAAATTTGTTTTTACTAAAATTGTTAGTATTATTGTGCCAATAAAGTTAGTAATATTTATTCAAATAGCAAATAGGTGTACTAACTAATTTAGTTTATTTTATTTAAGCTTTATGTTATGAAAAAATTTGTGTACGTGGTAACAGACAGGAACAGAACGAGTTTACATGTAGGTATGAGTTCTGATCTAATTAAAACGTTAGATTTTTATAAACAAATGCCTTGTTTATTTTTTGATAGCGGGCAGCAGTTAACGAGGCTTGTTTATTTTGAGGAGTTTAAAACCGAGGCCCAGGCATTAAGCAGATTTAAACTGATCAGCAAATTTACCCGGATGCAGAAGGAGCGGTTGATTAGATCATGTAACCCGGATTGGGTTGATTTAACTATAGGTTTGGATTTTGAACACATTACTTCCGGGAGAAAAATGATCAACCAGGTAAACCTGTCATTTAGTATGCTTTCCTAAGGATATGAATTCCCTTTTGTTAATATGCACTCTATGGTTAGCGTTCTCAACGCTTTCAACGTTCTCCTGATTGCTATAAATTTAGTTATCAGTTGTTAACAGTATATTTAAACTGAGTTAAATGTACTGTTAACCTGAATTTTACCAGCCTGGTGCGAAGGTTAAACCAAATACACCGGCAGAAATGTCGTTACGCTGGAAAGGGATAGCATAGTAAGGTTCCAGTACAAAGGCACCGAAAACATTTACCCTTAAGGATATACCGACGCTCATTGCCGGGACACGTTGATTGGTATTTGTGTAAATGGGATTGCCATTCTGGTCAAGTACATTATTGCCATTACTATCAACTATTGGATTTATGTTATTTTCAGGTTGACTTTTGAATGTTATCTTAGATCCCTCATTCCAGGCCAGACCTGCGTCGAAGAATAAGTTAAGATCCGTAAACAGGAATTTAGAAGGAATGGCAGAAAGTTTCTTAGGTCCTGTAAAGGGGAGTCGTAATTCCAGATTGAATACTGCAATCTTATTTCCCGACAACTGATTAATATCAAAACCACTAGAAGTTCCGTTGCTGTTGTTATATAGTGAATTTGCTTCGTAGCCTCTGATTAAATATGGGTAGCCTATAAATAGAGGATAAAGGTTTTCACCATCTTTACCTATTCTTAGGTAATTGTAGCTCCTGGCAGCTAAAGTAACCGGTTTTAAACGCCAGTATTTCCTTAAATCAATTGTAGCAGCAGAGAAATGATAGTCGCCAAAGTACTGTTCTATTCCTACCCTGTATTTAAAACCATCGAGAGGAGAGGTGATACCATTTATCGAATTGTCTCCTACAAAAGAAGCGTTTGTCTGGAAAATAGAGAAGCTTTTAAATGGAACACCAATCTCATTGGTAGCCTGATCTAAAGGAACCTTGGTTTTATCAGAGGTAATATAATACCCTGGGTAACCACCTACATTTTCGTAATAATTGCTGATCCTGTCAATCCTGTAACTGTAACGGGAAAATGCTCCGCCAGCCTCAAAACGATGTACTTTATTAAAAGGATAAGCGCCAAAAAGCTGCGCCTGGTCTTCAAATGTCCTGATTAAATTAGTTCTGTCGTCAAATACATCTATTTCATTTCCATTGTTGTCTTTCAGCTTATCTGGAACAATTTCCCTAAAACCGGTTATGTATGGAATATGGGAAATACCTACGCCCCAATTGATCCTGCTTTGCTGGTTAATGTAACCTACTAATCCTCCAAAATCATAAATCTCTCCATTTACAGATAGATTTGCGATGATCTGATTGTGTCCAAGAATGTCACTGAACATTCCTACAATACCACCTTGTACTCCTGTTCCAAACCTGCTGGTAGAAACACCTACACCACTATTGGCCAGGTAATCCAGTTTAAATTGAGGCTTGTAAGGTATAAGTCGCATTGAATCTGTGCTTGTCCTTTCAAAACGTTCAAAGTTATTCAGATTGGAATTAACGATGTCAACACCTATACTTTCCATAGGGGGCAGGATGGCCGCATCAAAATTTACGGCATTGGCCTCAACAGGCTTTGCATGGAAACTGCTAGCCGGAGCATTGTAAAGTGTATAACGTTGAAAACGATAATAACTATATACAATTTCATCATTTCGCGATACAGAAATGGCTGGTGAGAATTCGGTGATGCCACTGATTCCGGTAAAGTAATCGGTCAGTTGTTTTACATTATTATCAGCCAGGTTGTATTCGTAAAGGTTTCTAAAACCATCTCTATTGGATAGGAAGAACAATCTTTTGCTATCTCCGGAAAATTGTGCATTAAGGTTGTTTGCGCCTGGAAATACGGGGATATCAGTTAATGACTTGCTTTCAATATCATAAATGGTAAGATTAAGAGGGTGTACAGCTGTTTTATTATTGCTGACCAGGGAAGCCCTGTCTGAAGAAAATGCAATCTTTTTGCCATCCTGAGAATAGGCGGGTGCATAATCAGAATAGGCATCATTTGTGATTTGGGTAACGTTCTTTGTTTTCAGGTTATAAGAGAAGATATCGCTTTGCCCTTGTATCATTCCTGAGAATGCGATATCATCACCATTCGGGGACCATGAAAGGTTTCCAAATTGGGCAACATCACCCATTTCTGCACGGAGTGCAACACTTCCATTATCAACATTAATGATCATCAGCTGATTTTTACCTTTACTGAAAATACTAAAAGCAAACTGCTTCCCATCTGGCGACCATGTGCCCGCAGATTCAAGGAAGTTAAAATCATCTATGTGTGAATTGGCTACCTGGCTGCTTAACTTTCTGATGATCTTCCCTGTTTTAGCTTCAGCTAGAAAAAGGTCGATTCCAAAAAGGTCTTTTTCAGATAAAAAAGCTAGGTATTTTCCATCGGGGCTGATAGATGGGGCAACATTTATGTTGCCGGCATTTTTATTGTCAATTATTTTTGTTCCTGTAATTCTGATCTGAGAGCTATCAGATCTTAACATTGGACGATAATGGGTTTCAATTGCATTTTTCCACAGGCCGGATAATGCTTTGTCATCATAACCGAAAGTATACCTTAATCCATTCTCATAACCATATTTTGCTGTTGCTTTAAATAAAGGAACTATAGTCGTATCGCCATAAACTGAACCAACAAAAGTCCAGAATGCCTGGCCATAACGGTAAGGAAAATATTTATTGGAATTGGTAAGGTCTTTTAATGAAGGAATATCCCTGTTTAGTAGGGCATCACGCATCCACATGGAAGTAAAAGCATCAGTTTTACCCACAGATAAGTATTCGGCCATACCTTCAATCATCCATAATGGGATCTGACTAATACTTTCAAGATTTATAGAATCTTTTTCAAGGAGTAAATGATATTGGAAAGCGTGAACAAGCTCATGACCCAATACATGCCTTGTTTGGTTGTTTAGATCCATAACAGGCATAATCACCCTATTTTTTAACGCTTCTGTAACGCCACCTGTCCCTATACCTATTTCACCCTGAAGTGCTGTTGTTTGTTGAAAATCCGGATGGTTATTGTATAAAATAATCGGATTCTTTTTTACAAAAGTGTCCTTAAATATTTCCTGATGCATTTTGTACCATGTTTCTGCATCCTGGGCAAACTTTTCTATCAGTTTTTCATTCTTCAGGTAGTAATAAATCTCAAAGTGCGGGGTTTGCAAAACTTTAAACTTCTCGTTGTTATAACGTACTTTATTTTGCCCAAAGTACTGAGCATGAGTGGAGAGATAAGATACCAGGAGGATAAATAGGGTAAGGATTAATCTTCTTAGGAAAGTACAGCTTTTATTCATATCGCTTATATTTCAAGAGTTATAGTTTAAATTTACGCAAAATTGTAATACATAAAACCTATGCTTATTGGGTATTGTCTTTCTTTTTTTCCTTTTCTTCTTGACGTTGCTTTCTTTTCAGTTCACGTTCTTCTTTTTTTGTCAGTGGTACTTCTGCGGAAGGTTGTTTGACAGGTTCCAGAATTTTCTTTTCTTCTGTTTTTGGAACTATAGGTTCATTTTGAGGAGTTGGTGGTGTTTGTTCAACCGAAGGTACATCGAAATTAGTAGAATCTACAGCAAGGCTATCATCTGAAGAGTTGTCAGCCTCATATCTTGGTGTAGGACAGTTAATTTCTCTTGTGATTTTTACCTTGGCTTTAGGAAATGGACCCATAGTATAGCCAGTAGTTGGATCTTTATATACTTTTTCCATGAATTTTGCAAAAATAGGAAGTGCTGTTCTTGATCCTTCACCTGTTTCTCCGTTTTTAAAGTGGGCTGTACGTTCATCACAACCTACCCACACGCCGGTCACCAGGTCTTTGGTAATTCCCATATACCAAGCATCCACGTAATCACTCGATGTTCCTGTTTTTCCACCTATCTGATTGTTCTTTTTCCAGAGATCCCATTCCCATAGTGCCTGGGAAGTTCCTCCAGGCTCTTCCATTCCACCTCGGAACATATATAACATCAGCCAGGAAATTTCTTCAGTTAAAACCCTTTTCACTTTTGCTTTAAATTCTTCAATGATGTTACCATCAAGATCAGTGATCTTTTCTACAAGAATGGGATCAGTTTTTAATCCACCGTTTAAAAAGGTGCCATAAGCTTTAACCATTTCAAATACAGAAACGTCATTTGGTCCCAGACTAATGGAGGGAACAGATTCCAGATGACTGTCAATACCGCATTCATGGGCCCATTCGACTACATTATCCCAGCCTACTTTTTCAGTAACTTGTGCGGTAATGGTGTTTACAGATTTTGCCATTGCCCATCGGAGTGACATTTCACGGTAACTTGTCTTCCAATCCGCATTTTTAGGCTCCCAATATGCTGTTTCCCCATTTTTCTGGTAAGCGATTTTTACCGGTTTATCAGTGAATTTATCACAAGGATTCATACCAGTTTCCAATGCGGCCAGATAAGCAAAAGGCTTAAATGTAGAACCTGCTTGCCTTTTAGCCTGATTTACATGATCATATTTAAAATATTTATGATCAATGCCACCTACCCATACTCTGATTTTACCATTAAAAGGATCCAGGGTCATCATTCCTGTATTCATTATTTTTCCATAATAACGGATGGAATCTATAGTAGAGAATAGTGTATCACGATCACCTTTCCAGGTAAAGATTTTCATCTTTTTCTTTCTGTTGAACCATGAAGTTACAGAATCGGGGTTATTAGGATATTTTTTTTCCAGTAGCTTATAAATAGGCAGGTTTCGCATTGCGCGGTCAGGGTAGTCTACTTTTTTCTTTTCAGAATCTTCCCAGGGATCTTCATTGCCCCACACACTATAAAACCGTTTCTGTAAGGTTTTCATCTGATCGGCTACAGCTTCCTCTGCATATTGCTGCAGTTTAGAATCAATAGTTGTATAAATCTTTAATCCATCTTCATACAGATCATAGCCATTGTCTTTACACCATTTTTCAAGATATTTAGCGACAGCGGCTCTTAAATACGAATCGCCATCACTTCCTTCATCTATTCTTCCTTCTTTGAGTTTTATTGGTGTGTTTTTATAGGTGTCCAGTTCGGCTGCAGATATGAAATTGTATTTATTCATCTGTGCCAATGCAACATTACGACGGTCTAATGCTTTTTGCGGGTTTCTGATGGGATTGTAGGTAGTTGTACCTTTTAACATACCCACCAGCAATGCTGATTCGGGTACTTCCAGTTGATTTGCTTCTTTATCAAAATAAATACGTGATGCCGTTTTAATACCATAAGCATTGTTCCCAAAAGAAACCGTATTTAAATACATGGTAATGATGTCGTTTTTAGAATAGTGGGATTCTAACTTTACAGCAGTAAGCCATTCTTTTAGTTTAGCGATTATAGTCCGGAGTACTGGAATGCGACTTAAAAAACCCTGGGATTTATTGTATCTGGTACGGTAAAGGTTTTTTGCAAGCTGCTGTGTAATGGTACTTGCCCCCCGTTTATCACCTGTTGCAGTAGAAATACTGCTGGAAAGCAGTGACCGGAAATCGATACCCATATGTTTATAAAAACGGACATCCTCTGTTGCAACAAGTGCGTTAATCACACTAGGTGATATTTCATTGAAATTTACAGGTGTACGGTTTTCTTTGTAATACCGGCCAATTAATTTTCCATCAGAGGTATATAATTCAGACCCTACACGAAGAGTAGGCTGTTTGATATCACTATAAGTTGGGGAGTAGCCAAATAACCATAAGAAATTGAGTTGCAAGGCACAAAAGAAGGTGATAATACAAAAAAGGAATATGCTTGAATAACGAATGTACTTATTGCGAATTTCTTTAAACATGGAGGTAAAGATCAAAAAAACGTAAAACAGTTTGTGTTAAATAGTGTTAAAAGTCACATTACAAATTAACGTAATTAATTTACTTAAATTTTAGTCTAAATTTATAAAGGTTTATAATTCTTTTGCACATATACTGCAGAAGTTTTCTGACTATAATATTTGTTTTTAAATAGAACTAAGTCTACATTTAACGGAGGTTGACTATAAAATAACGAATGAAAAAGGAAATTGAACAATATCTAGTTGCTCCGGGAAAAAAGGTTTCACTGAAGGATTATACAACAACTTACAGTGGTTCAAATGATAAGGAAAACGGCATAAAGGAACTGGAGAAGATTAAGGAGGTGCTGAGTGGTTTTCAAGAGACTCTGTATGCGGCTGATTCCCGCTCTGTTCTGATCATTTTTCAGGCGATGGATGCAGCGGGGAAGGATAGTGCGATACAACATGTTATGTCGGGCTTAAATCCTCAAGGTTGCCAGGTGTATAGTTTTAAAACTCCAACTTCAGAAGAATATGACCATGATTTTTTATGGCGCCATTATAAAGCTTTACCTGAACGGGGCAGGATTGGTATCCATAACAGGTCACATTATGAAAATGTGCTGGTATGTAAGGTGCATCCGGAATATGTACTGAATGAAAAGATTCCGAGATATAAAGATTTTAAAAAAATAGATAAGGCATTCTGGAAGAGGCGATATGAAAGCATACGGAATTTTGAAAAACATATTACTGATAATGGAACTGCCATTGTCAAAATATTTTTGCACGTATCTAAAGAAGAGCAAAAACAACGTTTTCTGGACAGGATCAATGATCCTGCTAAAAACTGGAAGTTCTCATCGACTGATATAACAGAACGTTCATTATGGAAGGATTATATGAAAGTATATGGAGAGGCGATAGAAGAAACTTCCACAGAAGCGTCGCCATGGTATATTGTACCAGCTGATAAGAAGTGGTATGCCAGGCTTGCGATAAGCCATATTCTTGCAGAAACATTTAAAAGTTTAGATCTTAAATTTCCAATTTTGGCTAAAGCCGAGGCGCAGAAATTAGATGAAATAAAGCAGCAGTTAATGGACGAAAAGTAGTTTCATCTAGAGGAATCACCATATTTAATTGAATATTTTAATATCTGGATTTATTATATCCTCCTTTTCCTGGCCATAATACATAGTTAAATATTAAAAATATATGAATTGCTGATGTTGGCGATACTTGTATAATTATGTACCTTCGCAACGCTTTTGGTTCCTGACAGGGTTAGCCTGTCTGGATTAAAAGGGAATACGGTGTAATTCCGTAACTGTCCCGCAGCTGTAAGCTCTGTAACGGTGTTCAAATCGAAGCCACTTTTTAAAACCTGCAAAGGTGATGAATGGGAAGGCAGGATACCGGGAGTAAGTCAGAAGACCTGCCTCAAGTATTATATTTCATAGCTTTCGGGGATTGAAGCTAGGAATGGATACTGAATTTATTGTATTTCATTTCTTTGATCTAACTGTTTGCTGTGAGTAAATAAGCTCACAAACAAAACAATATAAAATGAAAATTAATAACAAACTATTAATTGCAATGAGTACCGGGGTTATTCAGTTAGGCCTTTCGGGTACTTTGCATGCACAGGAGGCTATCGACCTTAACAATGTGGTAATTTCGGCTACTAAGAATGATCAAAAGCAATCCCAGACTGGTAAAGTAGTTACGATTATAGGAAGGGATGTTTTAGACCGCAGTCATGGAAAAAACCTTACAGATCTTTTGAATGAACAGGCAGGGATAGTAATAGGCGGCGGGACTACGAATCCAGGTGCCAACAAAAGCTTATTCATCAGGGGTGCATCCAGCGGATATGCTGTAGTTTTAATTGATGGTATCCCAATGAATAATCCAGCTAGTGTTGGTGCTACTTTTGATTTGAGGGCGTTTTCTATTGATCAGATTGATCATATAGAGATCCTGAAAGGCGGTCAATCGACTATTTATGGTTCTGATGCAGTTGCTGGCGTGGTGAATATTATTACCAAAAAAGGTGCACAGGCAGGAAACAGTGTATATGGAGTAGGCAGCTACGGCACTTATAATACTTATAAAGGAACTGTAGGAATGAACTACCATAGCAATGATTTTTCATACAATATTGCTTATACAAAAATGAGAACAGATGGTATTTCTGAAGCTGCTGCACCTGCAAATAGCACTACAGTTTTTGATAAGGATGGGAATAAAACAGCTGCGGTAAATGCAAACTTTTCGTTGCAAGCAACAGAAAAGTTTAGCATAAGTCCGTTTTTACGTTACTTCTATGGTAATTATAACACAGATCTGGGGGCTTTTAAAGACAGTGAAACAACTTATTTAAAGCTAAAACATTTTAATGGAGGACTGAATACCAAATATGAATTTGAGAGTGGTAAGATTAATCTGAATTACAGTTATGAAGATTCGCAACTTGATGATCATGGTAGTTATCCTAACTTGTATCAGGGAAAAATGAACCTGGTAGACTTGTTCTATAATCAAAAAATAGGCTCAAAACTGGATGTTCTGGTAGGGCTAGAGAATAGAGCTACTAAACTAAATACAGGTTTAAAAGCATCTACAAATCTTTTTAGTACTTATGCATCCCTTTTTGCACACGATTTAAGTATTTTTAACCTTGAAGTAGGCGGACGTTATAATAAAGCAAAGGTATATGGAGAAAATTTTACTTATAACATTACCCCATCCATTAATATCATTAAGCAGGTAAAGCTTTTTGGAACTATTTCTACTGCATTTAAGGCGCCTAACTTAGATTATCTTTTTTCTCCTTTTGGTGGAAACTTAAACCTGGTTCCGGAGGAATCGAAGAATTATGAAGTAGGGATAAACTTCGGCTTTGCAGATCAAAAATATACCTTGCGTGCAGCTGGGTTTAAACGCGACCTGACTAATGCAATTGTCTATGCAGGTAATGGGTATATTAATCAGCCCCGTCAGAAAGTTAAGGGTTTTGAAATAGAGCCGGCAGCCCAGATTGGCATACTTAACCTTAAGGGATACGTTGCTTATGTTAAGGGTAATGAATATACTTACTTAACTAACACTGTTTTAGATTATTTGTTTCGCAGGCCAAAAAATATCTATGGGATCAATGCAGGGGTACAGGCAACTAAAGACCTTTTTATCAGCGCTAATTTCAAATACAATTCAAAAAGCTATGATGCCGATTATTCAATTGGAAATGTAGCAGAACTGGCCGCTTACAAGCTATTAGGTGTCTATGCAGAATATACACTGGTTAAAAAACAGCTAAGGTTATTCGCAGATCTGAAAAACGTTCTGAACGAAAAGTATACAGAGATATATGGGTATAATAGCTTGGGATTCAATATGAATGCTGGGCTTAGCTTTACCATTAAATAAGGAAAAATTATAATTAGCAGCCCCTTTTGAAATATGTAAAAGGGGCTTTATAGCTGTCATTATTAATGGTTGTTTTATTATCCGTAGAAATAACATAACTTTGTGTAATAAATTTAAATGAACATGTCTGGATCTAAATTTAATCCTAGTGCGGTAATTTTGGTGTCAATTGTTGCTCTTGTAAGCATTTTCCGTATAGCAGCACCTTACTCTGATAACTTTAAAGAAATTGCAAATTTTTCAGCAATAGGGGCTATAGCCTTGTTTGGTGGTGCATATTTTAACACTAATATAAAGGCATTTGGCTTTCCTTTACTGGTATTATTGATCAGTGATGTTTTTATTGCCCAGACATCGGGCTATGGTTTTTTCTATGGGGGCTGGTACTGGACTTATATTGCATTTGTTCTAATGGTGCTTGTAAGTAAATTGCTGCTTAAGAAAATCAATGTTCAGAATCTGGTAATGGCAACAATTGCTGTTATTTTGATTCATTGGATTGTTTCTGATGTTAGTGCGATGTATATTCCTGGATTATATCAGTCAACACTTGCTGGTTTTGGTGCCTGCCTGATAGCTGCTATTCCTTATGAGCTGAAATTCTTGTATGGTACTGTAATATACAGCACTGTTATGTTCGGATTTATGGCTTGGTACCCGTTGTTAAGTTTTAAAAAAGGTGTAAACGTATAAGTTTAAATTTAAGGATATTCAATGATATAAAAAAAGGTTGCCCTTCTTCGGAAAGGCAACCTTTTTAGGTTTTATCATAATAAACCGGAGCGGGGTATTGCCACACCATAATGGTGTACTAATGGTATAAAGTTATGGGCTCATCATTTAATTAGCCAGCTAATCCCTTAATGCAGACATTATTTCTTCGCCAATACTGTCAACTGTATGTTCACATAATACGAAATTTAATCGCTCTGCATTTAAGTCTGGTTCATACAGGGGTAAATCTCCAGGTACGATTTCTCCATCAGGGACCTGTTCCCAAAATTCGCCATCCACATCCAGTTTAACTGCCCCAATAATACCACCAAAATAAAGAATAAGGTAATACCCCTCCTTAGCAGGTAATATGGTTAGCGTCACTTCATGCTCGCCAAAACCAACTTTGATATTGAATGGTTCCATATAACAACAACAATAAATGCAAACTTTTGTTTTATAGATAGTTACATTATGGATACGCCGGTATTAAAAACTGAGCTATTGTTTGGTTATGATATCAAAACTTGTATGATTTATCCATGGATGGTAGCGAATAAATTTTAATAGGGGCTTCTTTTTAGTTTTTGTTTTCCAAAATACAAGACAATAAAGGCTAGTATTGAGCTAAGTGCCATGATACTAATAGTTGGTACTGCAGATTTAATATTAAACAAGCTAACGCATACGGAGGCCAGAGCACCTATTCCCATCTGAATCGCACCCATAAGGGCTGAAGCGGTACCTGCATTTTTTGTAAAGGGTAAAAGAGAAAGTGCGGAAGTATTTGGACTTACAAAACCCAGACAGCATAGAAATATGAAAAGTAAGGCAGTTGTTTCTGCCAATCCAAACCATCCGTAAATGCTACCAGTTAGAAAGATAAGTGCTGTAAGTACTTGTGTAATCAATGCTGCATATATCAACTGCTGGCTGGTATATCTTTTAAGCATTAGGGTGTTTACCTGGCTGGAGCCGATAAAGCCTATGGATAGAAATGCAAAAATCCACCCATAAATTTCTTCGTTAACTTGAAATATCTCCATAAATATGAGGGGAGAACCTGATATGTAGGCAAATAATCCTGAAAAGGCTAGTGCACCAGTGAGGGCATAGGTATAAAACTGAGGGTTTTTAAATACTGTCCAGAAATTATTTATGATTGGCTTAGGCTTTAAGGAAAGGTTTGTGTCTGGTTTATAGCTTTCTGGTAACCAAAGCCAGCTAGCTATTAAATTGAATATGCCCAGACCCAGTAAGATTAAAAATATAGTATCCCATCCGAAGACTACAGTTACATACCCACCCAATGTAGGTGCTACCATTGGTGAAACACCCAGCACAAGCATTAGTAAAGCGAAAACTTTGGCATTCTCTTTTACCGGAAATAAATCCCGTACCATGGCTACTGCTGCTACCGGTGCTGCACAACTACCCATGGCCTGAATAAACCTTAAACCAATCAGGATATCTATGCTGGTTGCGAAAGCGCATCCTGCAGAGGCAAGTATATAAACCAGTAAGCCCATGAACAGGGGCTTTTTTCTCCCAAATCTGTCCAGTAATGGGCCATATAATAATTGTCCGGCTGATATACCAATAAAAAAGCTGGACAACGAGAGGGAAACTCTAGCCGTACTCGTATTAAGATCTGTAGCAATCGCAGGAAATCCAGGGAGGTACATATCAATTGAAAATGGGCCGAGAGCAGTAAGCGAACCTAGTATTAAAATCAGGCTGTAGTATTTTTTTTGTGTCATTTGTTTTTATTAGTTAACAAAACTTTATGCCGTAAGAGAGATGAGCAGGATTTGTGAAGATTTGCAAATATAATAATTGTGCTATTAACGGGTTAATAAGGGAAGGAAATGGTTGTAACCTTATTGTATAACTATCCCATTAATGGCCAGAATAGAATAATTATTGCTTTATCTTTGCAGAAGAGATAATGTCTGGACGATAAAGTATTAATTTGATTGCTTATGTTATTATATGTTAAGAATATGGTTTGCGACCGTTGTATTATGATTGTGAAGCAACAACTGGAAAATTTTGGCATAAAGGTTAATGAAATCTCTTTGGGGAAGATTGATGTTGAATCTGTTCCTGATTTAAGTCTGTTAAAGGAAATATCTTCCTCTCTTAATGCGCTTGGATTTGAACTGATTGATAAGGAAAGAGATCAATTGGTTGAAAGTGTTAAAAACCAGGTTATTGAACTGGTTCATTACTCTGACCTGAATGATATAGACCAAAGTTTAACGCAGGTAATGGCAGTTAGATTGAATAAAGATTATGCTTATTTGAGCAGGCATTTTTCAGAGGTTGAAGGTTTAACTATTGAAAAATATATCATTCAGCAAAAAATTGAGAAAGTAAAAGAACTAATGGAATATGGAGAACTAAATTTAAATGAAATAGCTTATCAGATGGGATATAGCAGTAGTGCACATTTATCAACCCAGTTTAAATTAGTTACCGGTTTTACTCCAAGTAAGTACAAATCGTCTGCACTAAATGACAGAAAACCTTTAGATAAGATTAATTAACGGTTTTTTTAGCATTTTTATCGGCCGGTACGAGTAAAATAAAATTATAAGTAAAAATGAATAATATGATCAATCATCCCGGTGTCATTATTGGGTTTGCGGTAGTTGTAATAGTGATGCTTCTTTTGGATCTGGGAGTTTTTAATAAAAAAGTTCATGCTGTAAGTAGTAAAGAAGCGGCAATTTGGTCTTTTGTATGGATAACCTTATCGATGGGGTTTAGTGGGGTGATTTACCTTACTTCAGGATTTGAAAAATTTACGCAGTTTCAATCTGCTTATTGGATAGAAAAGGCCTTATCTGTAGATAACCTGTTTGTGTTTATATTGGTATTTGGTTTTTTTAAAGTACCAAAAGAGCTGCATCACAAGGTTTTATTCTGGGGTATAATTGGTGCATTGCTGTTCCGTGCCATTTTTATTTTTGCAGGTGTAGGGCTGATTAATTTAACTTATTTACCGGAAACAGTATTGTTTGGATATAAGGTGCAAATTAATATAGTGTTACTTCTGTTTGGCCTGTTCCTGATTTATGCAGGAATAAAATCATGGTCGGGGCATGATGAGGATGATGAAAATAAGGATTTTAGTAAGAGTGCAGGGGCACGCCTGGTTTATAGGTTTTTTAAAGTAAGTAAGAATTTTGATAGTGGTAAATTCTTTACAATTGAAAATGGTGTTAAGCTGGCTACTCCTTTATTGGTTGTTGTAGCCGTAATTGAATTTACTGATCTGCTGTTTGCCGTAGATTCTATACCCGCAATTTTTGCCATCGCACCCGATGATCCATTGATCTTATATACTTCTAATATATTTGCCATATTAGGGTTAAGGGCACTTTATTTTCTGCTGGCTAATTTTATCCATATGTTCAGTTTGTTGAAATATGGTCTGGCAATTATATTATCCTTTATTGGGATAAAAATGATTATTTCTCCTTTTTACCATATCTCATCTCCACTGTCCTTATTAATAGTAGGGGGAATATTACTAATCTCAGTGATTGCATCCCTTATTTTTGTACCTTCGAAAGAAAAAGCTGAGATTTAATAACTCTTATATAAAAAAATAGGGTAACCGGCTGGTTACCCTATTTTTTTATAATGATTGTTTATAGATTAAAACAATGAAAACTCAACTCTACGGTTTTGCTGACGACCTTCAGCAGTTTTGTTTGATGCTATTGGTTGGTTAGGACCATAACCTGTTGCTTCAATACGTGAAGCATTTGCTCCCTGAGAAACTAAATAAGATTTAATTGCTTCAGCTCTTTCTTTAGATAAACGTAAGTTAGTTGCCATTGAACCGGTGTTGTCAGTATGTCCGGCTAATTTCAAGCTAAAGTTTTTCGCAATTAATAATTCAGCAACTTTATTTAATGTTGCATAAGATGTAGGGCGAATGGTAGCTTTCCCTAAGTCAAACTCTAAGTTTTTAATAGCTTCATCAACAACTTTACGATCAGCTTCTGTTACTACAACTTTAGTTTCTTTGATAATTTCACGTTGAACTTTGATAGGGCAACCTGATCCATCTACAACAGTACCAGCTTTCGTGCCTGCACATTTGTCAAACTTATTAGCTACACCATCATTATCTTCATCGCCCATATCTTTAGCATATTGCTCTCTGTCTCTTGCTGCATTTTGCTCAGCAGTAGATAATGCTCTTCTCAACTCCTCAGATTCTTCTTTAGATTGCTTACGCAGACTAGCCAAAGAGCTGTAGTTTTGTAATTGTGCTTTTTCTTTGCTTCCTAATGCAAATTCTAAACCTACGTGTCCAAATGAGAATTTATCATTTGCTTTACCCGATACAAATCCATCAAATTTGTCAGATTTTACAAAGTTTACGTCATAACCGAAGTCTAAGTTGATTCCTTTAGATAATCCTAATTTGAAACCTGCTCCAACTGGAATGAATACTCTTTCTTTATAACCTTCGTTAGCTGGTGTACCAGCAAATGTAGTGGGGACATCAGTCGTAGTAGCGCCTACTACACCATAACCTGCACCCGCTTTTATATAAGGGATCAATACTGCATTTTCTCTATTGATGCTGATGTTAGCCAGGTTATAAACAGCTGTTAATGATCCAGACCATTCAATTTTAGTTACATAACTAGAGTTAGCCAGGTAAGAATTGTTACCATTAATATCTGAACCAGCGTAAGATCTCAAACCTTCCATTTTCCCTCTGAGGAAATCAAGCTGAAGACCTAAAGATGGCAGAATTTGTTTCTTAATGAAAGCTCCATAACCAATTGATTTTCCTTCGTTAGCAGTCTCGAAATCACGCTCTTTACCATTAAATATTGTATTCTGGCTTAATATTCCACCTTGGATTCCAACTGACCAGGTACGAAAAGATTTTTCTGAAAACCTACCTGCTGATTGGTCCTGAGCAAATAGTTGCGACGATAGCCCAACTAGGGACAGCACTAATGCTGTTTTTGTAATTTTAGAATTCATTTCCTTATAATTAGATGTTATAGTTCATTTTTAATATGTTGAACAGCTATAGATACTCGTAATAATCTTGCCAAAGCCGATTTTCTTAATTATTAATTTTGAATTCATTAATAATCAATCATTTATTTAAATAAACAGGTGTATGGGTAAAAATGAATTATATGTATAGTATTTACTACAATTTAGATTTTTTTAATACTTATAGTTGAAAAGTATCTCCTCTTTTGGGTATAACTACATGATAGTTTTCCTGTTCAAGGGCATCAGATAATTTATGAAGATTATTTATTTCGCCGTGTACTAAAAAGACTTTTTTTAAAATGGCAGGATCTTGTTGTTTAACGGTGTTTACAAGGTCATTATGATCACCATGTCCACTCAGTAGATCTGTTTGTTTTATGCTGGCATATACCATTAGATCGCGATTTCTTAATCTTATAATAGGATCTCCTCTTAAAAGCCTGTTTCCAAGTGTACCTTTTGCGCAATACCCAATAAATAATATCGTACAATAGTAATTCTGGATGTTATTGTAAAGGTGATCCTGGATTCTGCCTCCTTCAAGCATCCCTGCAGATGATATAATAATGCAAGGCTCATGGTAATTACTTATAGAAGTGCTTTCCCGTTTATCGTGCACATAGGAGAGTTCTTTAAATTTTATATGCCCATTTTGAGATTTATAAAAGTCCTGTGCCTCAGTATTAAGGTAATGTTGGTAGGAATGATAGATTTCCGTGGCTGAACTGGCCATTGGGCTATCTATAAATACCTTAATTGGTGGAAGTAGTTTTTTACTGAATATTTTATTCAAGGCATAAGTAAGAGATTGTGTCCTGCCTATGCTAAACGCTGGTATGATCAGCCTTCCCGGGTATTTAATACAGGATTCAGTAATGGTTTCGATCAGTTTTTGCTCCAGTGTAGTGTCAGTACTGTGTAACCGACCTCCATATGTTGATTCTGAGACCAGGTAATCTACTTGTGGGATGGGCTGTGGATCGATGAGAAGAGGATAGTTTTTTCTGCCGATATCTCCAGTGAATGCAATTCTTTTAATTGAACTGTTTTCTTTTACTGTTAAAACCGCAGTAGCAGCACCTAATAAATGTCCTATTGGTATAAACGTTAATGTCAGATTTTCATTTATTTGGAATTCCTTCTGGAAATTTATTGTAATAAACCGTTCAACAGTTTCTGACACATGCTTTTGCAGATATAATGGTTCCGGGCCGGACTTATGTCTTTTAGACCGGGAGCCCTTGTTTTGTTTACTTAAAAATATATTGACCGAATCCAGCAATAGTATTTCAGTGAGTTCCGCAGTAGGCGGGGTACATAGGATCTGCCCATTGAAGCCCATTCTGACTAATGTTGGCAAATTTCCAGAATGATCAATATGTGCGTGAGTTAGTATAACAATATCTATACTTGCCGGATCAAATAAAAAATTCTGATTTTCGTGTTGATAGGTGCCTTTTTCATAATCAAGTCCGCAATCAATAAGTATACTGTAGTTTTCAAGCTGTAAAAGATGTATGCTTCCTGTTACTTGCTGTGCTGCACCTAAAATTGTCAATTTCATAGTTACTCTATCCTTAGCGGAGGCAATTTATCATTTTAAATATTTATACGTATTGTCATATTAGATTATCTTTGTTTATCCAGTTTATCCAATTGGATACAAGGTAATTATAGTTTAATAAGGATGATTGAATACTTGAAACCAATTTCCAGTTTAGTAATTCATCTTTAAAAACAGGAATTTTAAGTTGTGCTTTTAAAGCAGCGGCCGTATAAAATATTTGTTTGCTGGGATGATCGGGTGCACAGGCGTTAAATGTATAACCAAAAGTTTTATACTTGAGGATATTTAAACTGATGCCAATACAATCACTTAAATGAATGAGATTAATTGGGGACCTCCCATTTGGTATGTCTGTTTTTTCTGCAAAGAACTTTCCTGGATTTCTTTCAGGGCCCACTAAACCGGCAAAGCGAATAACTGTAGTGGTAAAGGCATCTTGACTTTTAAGTAGGTTTTCGGCCTGGAGAATTGCTTTTCCAGATTCAGTTTCTGGTTGTGGAATGGTCAGTTCAGTGATTTCAGCATTTATATCTCCGTATACAGCTGTTGAACTTATAAATATTAGTTGTTTGATGTTATTGAGCTTTACTGCATTTACTATACGTTGTATTTTATAATAGAAATCGGATTGCTGACTGCTACTTCTTTTAGGAGGGATGCAAACAAACAATACATCACTTTGAAAGAAAAGAGGGTCATAGTTTTCTTCATCTTTTTGGAAATTGATTAAGAATGGCTGTATAAGAGAGGCCGCCAACCTTTCAAGCTTTTGAGCGGTACTGCTGGAACCTTTAACTATATGGCCTTGTTGTACCAATGCTTTCGCCAATTCTAATCCATACCAACCACACCCTAGGATACTTATTGTTTTAGGTACTGTTGCTGCTAATGAATTATTCATTTAACCATTTTTTCTTTGAAGGAGTAAAATAAAAAAAAGGGTAATGTTTTGGACATAACCCCCTCATGAATAAAATGAGTTAATAATTAAAGCACTGTTACATTTTGTGCTTCAGGACCTTTTTTACCATTATTTCATTCAAATTCAACACTATCTCTTTCATTTAATTCTTTGAATGAATCTCCTGTAATTGCAGAAAAGTGTGCGAAGATATCTTTTCCACCTTGTTCCGGAGTCATAAATCCAAACCCTTTCGCAGAATTAAACCATTTGACCTTTCCTGTTGTACGCATATTATTTTGATATATATATCGATGTGAAAATAATCAATTGAACCTTAATATCAAAATCAGGAAAATGATTACAGATTAGCTATAATAGGGCTTTTTATTTGACAATTAAACTTATAGCAGTTTTTATTTCTTCAATGGTTGAAGACAAAAGGTTATTGATTTCGGTTTCATCATATGCATTAAGAGAACCTATTTTTTTTGCAATAACGGCAAGTGCAGTTAAACCTGATACTATTGAAGTATCGTAGATCTTATGTCCCAGTTCCTGTATCTTACTTAAATTTTTATTTGCAACATGTTCTTTAAAATCTTTAGTAAAATTCATGAGCTCGGTTCTTAGCAAGGAGAGTACTTTTGTAAGTACACCAATATCGTCTCCTACATATTCTTTTAGAAGTTCAATATTAAAGTGATAAGTTGTGTTTTCTGATGGAGATAATGATAAATCACTATGGGGATCTTCTGACGGATTCTGTAGCCATTTTTTTAGAGAAAGAGCAATAGTATGAACTACTACAGGTTTTGATATGAAATCGTCCATTCCTGCAGCAAAACATTTTTCTTTTTCTCCTTTAACATTTCCTGCTGTGAGGGCAATTATTGGCGTATTAGGTTTATGCTTAACTTCTCTTATCTTTTTTGTGGCTTCATAGCCATTCATTTCGGGCATCTGGATATCCATTAAAACGATATCAATCTTTTTGTCTTTATAAAGTTCAACAGCCTCCAGTCCAGTCTTTGCTTCAAATATTGTTGCATTTGGTGCAATTCTCCTGACAATAGTTTTTGCCAGAAGCATGTTTACCGCATTGTCTTCTGCTATTAAGACCTGGATAGGGTCGTCCATTCGCTCTGCTTCTTGCACTATACTAGTCTGCTTTTCAGGTTTTTTAGAAATAACCCGGAAAAGAGAACTATACATATCCTTTAGTTTAATTGGTTTTAGTAGACGATGTTTTACATTTAGTTGTTCGCAGGCTTTAATAATGGCTTCATCTGATGAACTGTGCAGTAAAACAATAGGCTGATCATTTGCTGATTCTCTTAAAATCTCTCTTATTCTTTTTATTGTTTCCAGTCCATCTAACTCAGGCATATGATAATCCATTAATATTACATCAAATTTTTCTCCGTTGGCAATCATTTTGATTGCTTCAGCGCCACTATCCGCTTCTATTGATTTAATTTGCTTTAGAGATAACATTTTGTTGATGATCAGTCTATTGTTTGTATTGTCATCAACGATGAGTACTTTTTTAATTGTATCAAGGGTCTGTATCTCTATGGATTCACCGGCCTCAGATTGCAGAAGTATTTCAAAATAGAAAGTACTGCCTTTGCCGGGTGTACTTTCCACTTGCAGTTTACTGTTCATGAGTCCCAATAATTTATTAGATATAGTCAGACCTAATCCTGTCCCTCCATATTTTTTTGTTGTTGAGGCATCTTCTTGTGAAAAAGCGTCAAATATTTTTAGTTTTTTATCAGGGTTGATACCGATCCCTGTATCTCTTACTGCAAAACGATATTTTATTTCCTGTAATTCCGGGTTTGTTAATGCTTCAACCTTTAATTCTATTTCACCTTTTTCAGTAAATTTTACTGCGTTTCCTAATAAGTTAATTAGAATTTGTTTTAGTCTCAGTTCATCTGCCCAAATGTATTTAGGTAAATCAGATGAAATATTCAATAACATTTCTAATCCTTTACTTTGGACCTGATATTTGATGACATCGGCAGATTCCTCTGCCATTTCATAAAGATTAAATTTAGATCGGTTCATATCAAGTTTGCCAGCTTCAATTTTAGAGAAATCTAAAATATCATTAATAGTATTGAGCAGGGCATTTCCGGATTGAGTGACTATTGAAAGGTATTGTTGCTGAGTTTCATTTAATTGAGTTTTGATGAGCAGGTCAGTAAAACCTATAATACCATTAAGGGGGGTACGGATTTCATGACTCATATTTGCTAAAAATTCTGATTTAGCTTTATTGGCAAGTTCAGCCTCTTCTTTTGCAGAAATCAAACTGGTTTCCAGGTTTTTAATTTTGGTGATATCCTGAACAGTACCACGTATTTTAATACACCTGTCTTCAAAAAACTCTGGTATACCTATTGATCTTATCCAGATATCATTGCCACGTCCCGTTGTTAATTGTAATTCTAGGTCCCAATTACTTCCTTGTAGCACTGCAACATTTAAAGCATTAAACCTGCTGTCCCTGCTGTTTCCTGATTTATAGAACAATAATTCATTTTCAGGGCTTGGTTCAAAATCAGGCCCAACTTCAAATATTTCTCTGGCTACTTCAGACCAGGATAATTTCTGAGCTATCAGATCCAGTTCCCAGCTGCCTAATCGCGCAATGTTATTAGCCTGCTCCAGTTTTTTATTTCTGTTTTTTAAATCCTGGGACAAATTATGTCTTTCTGTAATGTCAATTGCATTACAAATAATATAAGGTTTGTTAGCTCTTTCCAGCACAGTGGGATCCGAAGCTTGGAATTCACGTGACTTGAAGTCGCGGCCGCACTGACCCTATAGTGAGTCGTATTAATTTAAATCATACCAACATGGTCAAATAAAACGAAAGGCTCAGTCGAAAGACTGGGCCTTTCGTTTTAATCTGATCGGCACGTAAGAGGTTCCAACTTTCACCATA
>JADMIO011529856.1_pt1 | contig 23174 bp, 18 predicted proteins | sample 8958161 | NCBI WGS metagenome assembly JADMIO01 (sample SAMN16585339, study PRJNA669376) | soil metagenome | isolation source: Crop rotation soil | place: USA: Cullars Rotation, Alabama | collected 2011 | reverse complement strand
ACGAAAGGCCCAGTCTTTCGACTGAGCCTTTCGTTTTATTTGACCATGTTGGTATGATTTAAATTAATACGACTCACTATAGGGTCAGTGCGGCCGCGACTTCAAGTCACGTGAATTCCAAGCTTCGGATCCCACTGTGCTGGAAAGATTGTTCTGAATGCGGCCGGCGCGTCCGTTCGAGCGAAAACGGGCCTTTCATTGCGCGCTCGATCCGCATCGGCCAGCGCGAGCGCCGCCGGCGGCTGGCTCACGCCAGCTTGTTTCTCCTGATCCCATCGGTGTTCTCGCTTGTCATCATTGGGTATCTGGCCGCGAGGAAGGGTGATTTCAATCGGCACAAGCCCGTCGTCTGGCTGCTGTCCGATGCCCGCAGCGCCCGGCCGGCCGTGCGCGATGCCGCATTGGCGGAATTGCTGCGTCGCCAGTCCGCCAAATCGCTGAGCAAGTCGCAAACGGCGGAGGTCGTGGAACAGGCGCTGGCGGTGCAGGCTGATCTGAGTACTCCCTGGATCCCGGTGTGGGGCGATCTGGTTGAAAATGCGAAGGCGGCAAACGATATTCCGGCCGATGTGTATGCGAGGTTTCTGAACCAGATCCTTCACTTCAAGGTCAATGCGCAACCGGTCGTCACCAAGGATGTGCTCTTTCCGATCGAGATTGTGCAGGTGGAACGAGCCGGCAAACTGAAGCATTACTTTGCGGTTCCGGCCGTCTTTGTGGTGGATGGAACGGCGCTGCAGCCGCGGCTGCCTGATTCCCGTGTAGCCACGAAAAATGGTTACACGGTCATGGTTGCGCCTCCGCAGATTCCTGGGCCGCATTTGTTGCAGGTTGACTTGCGGCCGTACATTTCAGATGGATCGGTGCCGCCGCGGCGCGTGGTGGTGGATGTGCCGTACCGGCTGCAGCTTGAACCTGTGGTTCGAGCGATCAAGGATGAATCGATTAAGGAGATATTGGAGACGACGATTCGAGTGCATAGCACCGGGAATATTGCGCAGGCGGGTTGGATCGAATGGACTCGGCCGCCGCCGGTGCCGCTGGCGTTTGATATCTATGTGCGCTATGCGGCCGGGGAACGAAAAATGGGCACGTATACGTATCTGTCCGAGCGCGTGCCCGGGCGTTTGTCGATGGTGGCAACGACGCGGCCCGCTGGGACAATGACCCGCGGGGGTCCTGTAGGCGCAGGGGTGGCGGTTGGCGGCGGCACCGGGGCAGGCCCGGGATCTGGACGCGGTTCGCCGCCGCCACCCCCGCCGACGATTGCCGACATGATCCTTCGGCCCAACGCCGCACTTGCTGAATCCACCTTTGGGTTTAAGGAGTTCTGGGATGGTGAATTGGTGATACGGGGGGCGGAAGTTCCTAATCCATGAGAGTTTAAGGGGCAGTCGCGTGCTATCGCAGAAGCAGAGCCGATCAGGAGATCGGCGTTCCCAGGCGGGATCGGCGGTGGCGCTGCCGTAGCAGATCATGCAATTTGTCGAAGCGCTTGACTTTCGCTTGACTGAAGTCCTTTGACCGTCGATAATATGTATGAAGGTCGCAGCGCACGCCGGTCCGTTATGGACGTAAAGGTTGACGGTCGAAAGGCCATCAACTAACCGGATGTCCCCTGCGGCCTTCTCTTTTTATACGCGGTTTTCAATGAGAGTTCCTTGGGCCGTAGTTCTTCAACAACTACCAACACATCTTCTCCATAGACCCGTTCATAGATCAGTCGAGGCATTCCCTTCTTAAAGCTGAGGCCGACGATGTGGCGCGGATTGATCACTTCAGGGATGCGCTCAAAGTCTGCGATGGTCAACGACTGGTGGGCATCACCTGCCTCTGGCTCGCCGTGGCGATTGCAAATATGCGAGATGTGCGAATCCTCAACGATATGGAAATGGCCAAGCGGGACGGCGTACAAGGCTTCGATTTCGGCGATCCGTTTGCTTCCGAAAAACTCGACGAGCTTGCCGCGAATAGCCTGGCATTCCCAAGCCTCAACGACACGGTAGACAATTCCGCGGCGCGGGCGGCCGGGCTGGCGGTTTGCGTTGGCGTACATGTGCAAATCGTCAATGGCCTGACGCAATGCTTCGGGATCGTCGAGGATCGCGATGATACCTGCTGGGAGGCGGCGGCGGGCGATGGATGTTAGCGGGGGTTTGGAGGGCATGCGACTTCGATAGCATGGTAGTTTGTAGAAGGCGCGCATGGAATATGGCTCGACGGGGAACGAGGCGGAATCAATGTTGCTTTCATTTATTGACCCCCGTCCCCTTTTCTTCGCCCCTTTTCTTCGCGTCCCCTTTTCTTTGCCCCCCTTTTCTTCGCTACAGGCTTATCTGCAATTGCCAACGCAGGGCGATCTCGGTGTCGCCGCCGCTGTCACCGAGGTAGCCCAAAGGCCTGATGCTGCCCGGCGCGCCGTTGGGAAGCCAGTTCAGATCGACGGTGACTTTGGCCTTGTAGCCAAATTCTTTCCACAGGTAATAGTTCACACCCACGGCGATCTCATGAAAGGCGTCCTCGTTGGCGGCGACGATATTGTCGTCGTATTTGACAAGCGCGTAGCGGAAGAACGGTTCCCAGACGGGATCGACGGCATACGAAATCTGCAAGACCGCGCCCCAGTCGGTCTGCTGGGTGCCGCTGGCTGACAGGTTTTTGTTGATGTTGCGGACGATCAGGCCGCCGTAGATGCCCAGGCCATTAGTATGCTTAAACTGTACGTCAATCGTGCCGGCGACTTCATCGCCATCGCCGCCGACGTTCCATTCCAGACCGCCGCCGATGACCAGGAGATTTTCCTTCAGGCCGTTTATGGCGTAGTCGTCGTAGTCGGCCCAATCGCCCATGGCGCGCCATTCAGCGCGGGCGACGACGCCGAAGTCAAAGGCGTGCGCGCCGGGTGGGCCGAACTGGGCGATGACACCGGGGTCAGATGGATAGTGGCCGATGTAACTGCTGTTGGCGGAACCGGATCCGTCGATCAGGCCGGCTTCGATGTTGATGGGATTGTCCTTGGCGCGGCCGCCGTAGATGAGGGTGGCACCCTGGACGCGGCCGCTAAAACGGCCGCCGAGGGCGGCATCGAGGAGTGATCGCTCGACGGCGAGCGCCCGGCTGTCGCCTGCGGCCTCTTCATGACTCCATATTTCCTTGAACTTGCCGAAGCGCGCTCCCCAGGCGTCGGCGAACATGTAGCGGATGTAGGCATCATCAAGGGTAATAGTGCCCGAATCGGCGGAGTTGGACCAGGCTAATTTGTAGCGAAGATCCCTGGTCCAGGCGAAACCGTCAAACGACAGGTCCATGCGGCGGAGTTCAAAGCCGCTTTCAATCTCGTCATCCTTTCCGCGGCCAGTGTTGGCGCGGTAGTCCGTGACGTGGCGGAATTGAAGGAGCGCGCCTGGGCGAAGGAGGAACGTGCCAGTTGGGTCGCCGATGTAAAAGCCGCTGTCATGGCCCGCGCCGCTTTCGCCGACGGCCAGAAATTGAGAGCGCTTGTCGGCATCGCGTAAGACCTGTTCGATGATGGCGACGCTAGCGGTGCCCTGGTCTTGGGCGGTTTCCAATTGCGCGATCTGAGTCTTGAGATGGGTAATACTCTGTTGGAGTTGGTCGGCGGATGGATCTGCGGCGAATGCACTAAAACCTGTGAACGCGACCGTGGCCGCAATCGCGGCCAGAAGCTTGCAATGAGACATAAGACATCTTTCCTTTGCGCTAGCGCCGATGTGACGACGTGTCGCGGAATGGTATTGGTGACGGGCGGGATGTCAATTAGGTGCGCCGTGCTATCGCATAAGCAGAGCCGATCGGGAGATCGGCGTTCCCAGGTTACACCGCCCAAGCCTAAACCAACCCCGGCAACAACCCCGTGCTATCCCCCAGCCTCGGCGTGGATGCGCCAAAACGATCCAGCATCGACAGCCAGAGATTATTTAATGGCGTGTTGTTGGCATAACGCAGATATCGGCCGGGGTTGATCGTGCCGCCGCCGCGGCCGGCCATGATTAGGGGGAGGTTGTCGTGGGCGTGGGCGTTGGGATCGGCGATGGCGCTGCCGTAGCAGATCATGCAATTATCGAGCAGCGTGCCATCGCCTTCGGGGATGGATTTGAGCTTGCTGACCAAGTAGGCAAATTGCTGCATGTGATAGGTGCCGATCTTTTTGATCTGGGCCAGTTTGGTGGCGTCGTTCTGATGGTGGGAGATGGTGTGGTGGCCTTCGGTGACGCCGACCATGGTGTATTTCAGCTCGCTGCCTTCCTTGCCGAGCATGAAGGTGCTGATGCGGGTGACATCGGTCTGGAAGGCCAGGACCATCAGGTCGCACATCAGGCGGATGTGCTGCATGTTGCTAGCAGGGACGCCGACGGGCTGGACGGTGTCTTCGGGCAGGACCACCGGCGGCAGCTTGGAGGCCATTTCGATGCGTTGTTCTAGCTCGCGGACGCCGGTGAGATATTGATCGAGCTTCTGCTTATCCGCGCCGCCGAGCTTGTTGTTCAGGGCATTGGCATCTTCCAGGACGGCGCTGAGCACATCGGAGCGCAACTGGCGCTTAGCTTTGCTGTCGGCGTTTTCCTCGGAGAAGAGGCGGTTGAAGATGTTCTTGGGGTTGATTTCCGTCGGCAGGGGAGTGGTGGCATTTTTCCAGGAGAGGGTGGTTTCATAGACGCAGGCGTAGCCGCTATCGCAGTTGCCGGCGCCGCGGAAGCCTTCGATGGCCATTTCCAGAGAGGGCAGGCGCGTCTGATCGCCGAGCTTCTGGGCGGCCACCTGATCGGCCGAGGTGCCGGCATGGAAATTAGCGCCGGCCGTCTTTTTAGGCTGAGCGCCGGTGAGGAAAGCGCCGCCGGCGCGGGCATGATCGCCGCCGCCATCGCCATTGGCGCGGGCTTTGTCGCAGGTGAGGCCGCCGAAGAGGGTGATATCATCGCGGACATCTTTCAGAGGTTCGAGAATGGGCGAGAGGGTGTAGTCTTTGATAGAGGCGGGGGCGCTGCCGACGGGCAGGGCCGCGCCGGCCGGGAGCGTGGGGAACCATTGGGCCATGGGCGCGCCCTGGGGGATATAGACCCAGGCCATGCGGCGGGGCAGCGATGTTGCGGCCGCGGCTTGGGCGGTGGAGGGCATCATGGCTTCGAGCCAGGGGAGGGCGACGGCGGCGCCCAGGCCGTGGAGAACGGTGCGGCGGGAGAGTTGGCGGGTGCGGGTGGCGATGTTGATTTTACGGGTCATGGGGTAGCTCCTTAAGTAACTCTGACCGTGGCCTGACGGCCACGGCTACCGTTGTGTTGGCCCTTCGGGCCGGAAGTCAATTTTCCGTGTCTTTCGTTTCTTTAATGTCCTTCGACGGCTGACTCACCGTGCGCATTTGAAACGCGTCGCTCTTGACGATCTCGGAAATCAGCGTCGAAAACTTGTAATCATTCTTGGCCAGGGCGTCGGTGATATGGTCCACCGCACAACGATCATAGTACTCCAAACCCCGGCCCAGGGCGTAGGTGAACATTTTCTCGGTGATGCAGCGGATGAACAAATCCTTTTTATCCTTGAGGATCAGTTTCAGGCCATCGGGGCCGTCGAAGGATTTGCCATCGGGCAGGGTGCCGGAGGGATTGATCGGGCCGCCGGAATCCTTGTCGCGCCAGGCGCCGATGGCGTCGAAATTTTCAAAGCCAAAGCCGATGGGATCCATGCGGGCATGACAGGAGGCGCACATGGCATCCTTGCGATGCTGCTCCATGATCTGGCGGAGCGTGCCGGTGAGCTCTTTTTGATCGTCCAGGGCCGGGATGACGATATTATCTGGCGGCGGCGGGGGCGGGGTGTTAAAAATCTGTTCGAGGACGAATTTGCCGCGCTTGACGGGGGAGGTGCGCGTGGCGTTGGAGGTCAGGGTCAGGAAACTGGCCTGGGTTAAGACGCCGCCGCGATGGGCCGGTAGTTTTACTTTCACGAAGGCCGTGCCTTTGACGCCGGGGATGCCGTAGAGGCTGGCCAGTTTTTCATTGACGAATGTGAAATCGGAATCGAGCAGATCGAGGATGCTGCGATCCTCGCGCACGAGCGCATCGAAATAAAGCTTGCTCTCGGTGGCCATGGCGGATTTCAGGTCGGCATCGAAACTTGGAAACAGCTTGGGATCGGGCGAGGCCAGTTCCAGCTTGCGGAGGAGCAGCCATTGCTCGGCGAAGCCTTGCACGAAAGAGACGGATTTGGCGCTCTTGGTCATGCGCGTGATTTGGGCATCGAAATTCTGCCGCAACTGGCCTTTGGCGGCCAAGTCAAACAGTTCCTGATCGGGCATGCTGTTCCAGAGGAAATAGGATAGGCGGCTGGCCAGGGCGTATTCATCGACGGGGTAGGTATCGCCGGGTTTGGCATTGGGCGGATCGAGCTCGACGCGGAAGAGGAAATTCGGGGAGATCATGACGCGGTACATGGCCGCCTTGATGCAGTTTTCGAAGCGCTGGTTGCGCGCGCTTTCCTTGTCGAAAAGGGCGAGGGCGGCATCGACTTCGGCCGGTTTGGCTGGGCGGCGATAAGCCTGGTTGGCGAAACGGGTGATGATCTCCTTGGCGGCCTCGCGGGAAGGGATGTTGTCCTTGTGGGCCATCAGGCGGACGTGGGTGGGCGAATAGATATGAGCTGGGGGATTGGTGGGGCCATCGACTTGCAGGCTTTTGACATAGAGGGCGCGCTGGCCGGTGTTGGGGGTGGCTTCGATAGGCCCGCTGGGCAGCCTGCCGTTGGCTTTGGGCGCGGGGACAGGGGCAGCGTCTGCCGCGCCGGGGAGCGGATTCAGAAACGTGACGCCGACGCGGTCGGTGCCGGGCTCCATGCGAACTTTGGTTTCTAAGACCTGCGGCTTGGCGGCCGTGCCGGTGATCTCATATTCCCCGATAGCCTTGCCGGCGATTGCAAACTTGGCCCGAACGGGCTGATCCCCGGCCTGCTCCGCATAGACGGTGGCGCTGATCGTGTAATCGCCCGCGTCGAACGAAATCGTGCCGGCTATTTCTCCTGCCGTGATCGCGCTCTTGGGAGCGTTGAAATTCACGGGCGATTTACCCGCCTTAGGCGGATCGTAAATCTCGATGGCGTCGCCTAGGATCATCTCCGAAGCCGCCAGGTACTTCTCAAGCAGCAGCGGGGACATCGACAGGACATCGCCGATGTTGTCAAAGCCGTAGCCCACATCATCGGCCGGGAAATCATCGGCGGGCTTGTAGGTGACGCCGATGAGATCGTGGATGGTGTTGTTGTATTCCGTCTTATTGAGGCGGCGGATGGTCACGCGGCCGGGGTTCTGCGGGCCGGTGCCGCATTCAAGCTGGGCCATGACGCCTTCGATGGCGGTGAGGACGGCCTCGACATCGGCCTTGGCCGGGTGCTGCGGATGCTTCTCCGGGGGCATTTTGTTGGTGCGGAGCATATCCACGACCTTGTCCCAGGTTTTGCGGTCATTCTGGACGGACAGGTCATCTTTATAGGTGTCGAAGGCGACTTCGCCTTTGATCTTGGCGCCGGAGTGACACTCGAAACAATTCTTCTGTAAGAACGGGAGAATATGGTCGGTGTAGTGGAATTTGGCTTTTTCGGACTTTTCATCGGCCGTCGGCGCATCGGCTCCCCGGCCGGACTGGCGCAGGCCAAACAGCAGTAACCCCAGCACTAGCAATAACATATAGCGAAATTTCATCGGCCAAGGCTCCAGAAAATCGAGGCGTATAATGGCTGTGGTGTAAGATACACCAGAGCGGGCTATAAGGGGCTACAGCGGAGAGGGGCGAGTGTTGAGGCTGCATGTCAAGATTCTGAAAATCAGGCTTTTCCCTACGTCTGACCTGCCATTGGCTACTTGACTTTGCCGACGGACATTCACATAATGTGAAGTTGTGGATTTGCTCAACAGCATTGGATTGGACCGGGCGGCGCAGCGACACCCGCAGGCCGGGCCGTGGCTTGCGGCCTGGCGGGCGGCCGCGGAATCCGCAACCTGGCGCAGTCTCATGGAGGTCAGACAGAGCTATCCCGCAACCGATGGTGTGCCGCTGGGGCGCGGGAAGAACAAAGTGATCGTCACTGTCTTCAACGCCGGCGGGAACGATTACCGGCTGCTGACTCGCATCAGTTATGCCAGGCAGCTCGTACAGGTTGAGGATGTGCTGACTCATGCGGAATACTCGAAGGATCGTTGGAAGAAACAATACGAATAGGAAACAAAACCATGCCAACGAAAACCATCGCTGCCAATCGCGCTGTCAATCGCGCGGCCAATCGCAAAGACGACTATCTGGACTTGGTGCGGCAACATCCGCTTAAGAAGATTCGCACCGAATCCGACCATGCCGAGGCGTTGAAGGCTTCTGGCCGGCTGATCGCGCTGGAGCGCAAGCTCTCCAGTGGTGAAGGTGAGTATCTCGACGCGTTGGTGATTCTGATCCGCGAATATGAGGCGGGGCATCATGATTCGAGTTTGCCCAAGGCCAAAGGCGTTGATGTGCTAAAGCATCTCATGGCCGGGCATGGGATGACGCAGCGGCAGTTGGCGGGATTGCTCGACGTCGGGGAATCGGCCGCTTCGATGATTCTTTCGGGGGCGCGGGAGTTGACCAAGTCGCATATTGTGGTGCTGGCACGGCGGTTTGGCGTGGGTGTCGGGGCGTTTTTTTGAGTATTTCCAAAAATGAGTAGGATGGGCCGGGGATAGACAGCGACTGAGGAAGGTCATCGCTTCGATGCCTGCTTACGCGTCCGCCGTCGAGGTTCGCTTTCCAGCGCCTCGGTGCGCGTGATGTGAATCAGCGCGCAGCGCACCGTTCTCTCGGCTGGCCCATCAGTGCCTTTGGGGCCTGGGACGGCGACGATGACCTTCGACCGTTCCACGATCGCCATGTCCGGGTGGCGTACCTCGTAACTCGATTGATCCGACATGCGAATGCGGAAGGGTTCAAATGGCACGGTGCGCAGCAACTCGATAATATCTTGCGGGCTCATTCTTTTCTCCAATTGTTATCATAAATAAGAACGAAAGCTCGGTCAAATTGTATGTTCTCACAGAGGATTCATGCTCACTCTGGCGTTATCCACGTTATCCACTCCGTGGCCGCTTTCCGGGTCCGTCTGGGGGCTGGTGCTGCTGATCGGGTATCGGCTGGTGCGGACGGGGTGGTGGCCGGAGCGGTATGGGGAGACGCCGCGGTGTGCCAAGTGCGGATATATCCTGCTCAATAATGAATCGGGCGTCTGTCCTGAATGCGGGATGGACCTGACCACGGCATTTTGCATGCGCCTGGGCGAGCGGCCGCGGCGGCCGGTGCAGATGGTGGTTGGCGTGCTGCTGGGGTTGCTAGCGCTGGGGGCGTTGGGGAGCGTCGTGTTTCATACGGTGGAGTGGTATCACTTTCGGCCGGCCGGGTGGCTGGTGAGGGATTTGCAGTCGGGGAATGCGGGGGATGTGACGCGGGCCTGGGGGGAGCTGGAGCGGCGGAGGAAAGTTTCGGGCTCATCGTATTTGTCGGGGGATGTGGAGCAGAAGTTGATTGGGGTGGCGCTGGCGGAGCAGGCGAGGCCGGTGCTGGGGCCGGTGGGGCAGGAGTTGATTGATTATTTGGGGGAAACGTATTTGGCGGGGAAGTTGACGAAAGAGCAGGGGGATTTGTTTTTAGGGCAGACGGTGGTGTTGACGACTTTATCGGTGCGTCCTACGGCGGTTCTCGGGGAGCGGCTGGACTTTTTTGTGCAAGGGCAGCGACGGCTGCCAAAGATTCCGGGCAATGCGAACTGGCGCCTTTCCTCAGAGTTACCTCTCGCGACGCTGGAGGATCGGTCATCGCCCGGCGGACCCATCAGCACCACACGCCCGCCCGGCGGCCGCGGCGGCGGTAGCAGGGAGGGGTCTGGCATCGAAAGCATTATGGGATCGATCTACGCCGGCGGCAACGGGAAGATGACGCTCGAGACCAGCACGCTCGTCGGCATTTCGGCGGGTCCGCTTTCTCATACGATGGCCAACAATACGTTGTACGTAGATCGCAAGTTTACACTTAGTGCCGAGGTTCGCGTTGTCGGGCATGTTTCCGAGCTTATAACGATGATCGACAATCCGATGCTGCTGCCACGGATTCAACAATCTATCGCGATAGCACAGGCCAAGAAGAGCCAGGATGGTGCGAGGCCCAGTTTATTGGTGGAGTTCAAAGTGGACGCTCCTCCGATCAATATTGCATTCGATGTGTTTTGCCGCGAGTACGGCATTGACGAACGGATTGGCTCCATTGCCATTGGGAAGGGGAGTCAGGGAACGTTTACGACGGATCCGGGACACGGCATTGCCTGGTCGACCAGCCGGATTGGTCTTGTTTTGCGCTCAAGCGATAGCGTTGCGCACCTTGCGGGGGATTTGACGCCAATATGGAAGGGGGAGATTGTGTTTGAGAATGTGGAGGTTGGGAAGTGAGGCTATCCCTCAGCCAAACAATACCGTCTTGACGCCTGTACTCCGTTCCTGCGAAAAGCGACTTTGGAGTGCGGTGGCAAGACACCGCTTTGGCTGGTTCGGGAAATCGAATGGTGTTCGTTCGACCACGCCAACCAAAGCGGCCTCGTGCGGCCGCACTCCAAAGTGGCCTTTTGCGCTGCTTGCCGCCATGGTGCCTGCCGCATATCGTAATACCATGTCCGGATTCAATTCAATTCTCTGTAGCGCTCTCACCCTTTGCATCATCACCACCTCCACCCGCGCGGACTGGCCGCAATACCGCGGGCCCACCGCCGATGGCATTACCACTGAAAAGGCCCTCGCGCCCTGGCCGGAGGGCGGGCCGAAAGTGCTCTGGAAGAAGGAGGTCGAGGATGCGTTCGCATCATTTGCGATTCGCGATGGCAAGGCGTATTACCTGATTAAGACGGGGCTGACGGAAACCTGCACGGCCATCGAGCTGCGCAGCGGGAACAAGATTTGGGCGACGGATCTGGGCAAGACGATCCAGAGCAGCACCGGCGGGATCGGGCCGCGGACTACGCCGGCGATTGTGGGGGATAAGCTGTATACCTTTGGCACCTACCTTCAGCTTAACTGTCTGAATCTGGCCGATGGGAAGGTGGTTTGGCATCATGATATTCAGGCCGAGTTTGCCGGGCAGATGAGTGAGCGGCATCTGGCGGCCTATGGGAATGGGATGTCGCCGATTGTTGAAGGTGAGCTGGTGATCGTGGCTGGCGGCGGGGCGGGGCAGACGTTTCTTGCATTCAATAAAGATACCGGCGCGGTGGTTTGGAAAAAGGGCACCGAGGCGCTGACGCATGTCACGCCGGTTGCGGCCACGATTGGTGATGTACGCCAGGCGATTTTCTTTATGAAATCGGGATTGGTGTCGATCAATATCAAAACCGGCGCGGAGCTGTGGCGCTACGCGATGGCCAACCAGCAGCCGGTGTGTGCCTCGCCGGTGGTCAGCGGCGATATTGTCTATGCATCCGGCGGCTACGGCCTGGGGGCGGCCGCGCTGCGCATCGGCAAAGCCGGCGAGAAATTTACCGTCACACAAATCTGGCGCAACGCCAACGCCACCATGAATCATTTCTCCACGCCGATTCTCAAGGATGGCTATCTTTACGGCCTGTACGGCTCGATGGCGATGGATAACGCCCCGATCCAATGCGTCGAGCTGGCCACTGGAAAAACCATGTGGACCGGCCCGAATGTCGGCGAGGGCGAGGTGATTCTGGTGGATAATAAGATCATTCTACAAGGGTCGCGCGGCCAGTTGATGCTGCTGGAGCCGAACCCGGCTAGTTACAAGGAAATCTCGCGGACGCAGCCGCTGGCGGGGCGGTCGTGGGGGTTTCCGGCGTATAGCGAGGGGGTGTTGATTTATCGAACGGATAAGCAGATTGCGGCGTTGGAATTGGGAATAAAATAGGGCAAAGACGACTACCTGACCTTGGCGCGGCACCATCTGGGAATACACGTGAAAAACAGGGCCATGGCGTGAATTTGAATCTCGCCTCACCTGTTGGCAACCGGCGTGTCAAACCATTGAACGGCGACCGATGCCGCGATTTCGTCTTCTTGCAAGCAGTGGTGCTAACTCATAATTCCCGCAAGTAACTCGAGGTTCCTATGTCACTAATCGCCTGCCGAGAATGCAAAGCCGAAGTTTCCAACCTGGCGATTTCGTGTCCGCGGTGCGGTTGCCCGATCAGCATGGCAGCGCAGGGGCTTGAGCTTGTAATGCCGCCCTGCCCGGCGGGGATGCCAGCGGTCCATCGGGTTCCGCTCATTCAGCAAGGCACGCCACCAGTTGTTCCTAGCCCCGTATTTCGACCGATCAATACATTTGTCGGTATTGTCGTTCTCGTTTTCGGGCTCTGGTTGGTTTTCGGGTTTGTCCCAGATCATGATCCGCACAGGTTTATACGGTCGGCAGTTGATAGCCCGATCACCTCAGTAGCGGGCGCGGTTTTGAATGGTGACACCTTCTACGACGATACGAGTTTGCTTGTGCTGAAAGTTGTCGGCTGGGTTGTCGCTGCGCTTGGACTTGCTGAGCTTCTAGCGAATAGTTTTAAGCGAACTGGGTGGCTGGCGTTTTGCAAGAAATGCAATGGCCAAGTAATTGCAAGAAAAGCCTGGTTCAGAAAGAAATGTGAGAAATGTGGCTCGCCAGTCCGAGTTCATAAGTAGGTGCGTCTTAGGTGGGTCCGCTCATTCTCGCTCCTTTTTCTTCTCCAACTTCTCCCACCGCTCATACAGCCTCCGCACCACTTCATCCGCCGCGGATGATTTCGCACACACCTCGGCCATTTTTACGTGATCTGCCATGACGGCCGGGCTGGACATCTCCTCTTGCAGCCGCGCGGCCGACGCTTCGGCCTCGTGAATCTGGGCCTCCATCCGTTCCAGCTCGCGTTGCTCGTTCCAACTGAGGCGCTTGCCGGCGGGCGAACTGCCAGCGGGTTTCTTTTCGACCACCTTTGGCTGTCGTGCTGCCTGCTTGGCCTGCTCGTCGGCCTGCTCCACCGCCCGCTGATATTGCAACAAACTCCCATAAATCCCATGCCCGCCCAAGCCATCGAGACCTACCAAGTCCGTACACAGCCGATCCAGCATGAAGCGATCATGCGTTACCAACACCAGTGCGCCGGGGAAACTTTCGAGGCTTTCTTCCAAGACTTCCAGCGTGGCGATATCCAGATCGTTGGTCGGCTCATCGAGGATAAGCACATCCGCCGGCCGCAGCATTAACCTCGCCAACAACACCCGCGCCTGCTCGCCGCCGGAGAGTTCGGCCACTGGCAGATCAAGCTGCTGGGTATCGAAGAGAAATTGCTTGGCCCAGCCGGAAATGTGCATGGAGCCGCCGCGATAGAAGACTTTATCGCCGGCGCCGCCGGTTTCTTCGCCGAGCATGAGGGAGTAACGCAGGGTTTTTGTCCGGTCGAGCTGTTCGCGGGTTTGATCGAAACAGACGACTTTCAGGGCATCAGCGTGTTTGACTTCGCCGGAATCGGGCGTGAGGTCGCCCGTCAGCAGGCGGATGAGAGTGGTTTTGCCGCTGCCGTTGGGGCCGACTAATCCGAGCTTAGTGCCGGGCGAGAGGACTAGGCTCAAATCTTTTACGATTGACCGCCCGCCCAAACCCTTGCTGACTTTTTTGCATTCGAGCAGCTTGCGCGTCTGCCGGCCCGATGCCGAGAAATCGATGGTGGAGGATTGCTGTTGGGCGTTACGGGCCTTCAACTCGCCCAAGTCATCCATCAGGCGCTCGCCGAGCTGGATGCGGCCTTTGGCTTTGGTCGTGCGCGCTTTAGCGCCGCGGCGGAGCCACTGGATTTCGCGGCGGACGCGGCTGGCGACGGCCTGTTGTTCGGCGGCCTGCGCCTCCATGAATTCGGCCCGACGCTCGACAAAATCGCTATAGGTTCCCGGCACGCTGAGATAGCCTTGGGGATAGGCGCGGCTGAGTTCGACGATGCGGCTGGCCGCGCTTTCAAGGAAATAGCGGTCGTGGCTGACCATGATGCACGAGAACGATGCGGCGGCCAGCAAGTCTTCCAGCCAGGCGATGCCTTCGAGATCGAGATGATTGGTCGGTTCATCGAGCAGGAGCAATTCCGGCTCGCAGATAAGTTTGCGGGCGATGGCCAGGCGTTTGCGCCAGCCGCCGGAGAGCGTATCGACGAGTTGTTCGGGGCGGTCGAAGCCGATCTTGTGGAGCAAAATCGCGACCTGGGTTTCGCGCTCATGCGGCTCGAGATGATCGTTGTGTTCGCCATGCGCGCCATGTTCTTCATCAAGGGCTTCGAGCATGACTTGCTCGACGGTTTGGCCGGGCGTGAATGTTTCTTCCTGGGGGACATATTGCATGCGCAGGTTGCGCTTGGAGTTGAGTTCGCCGGTATCGGTATGTTCGAGGCCGGCGAGGATGCGTAGGAGCGTGGATTTGCCCGCGCCATTGGGGCCGATCAGGCCGATGCGTTCATCCTGGGCGAAGGAGATGGAGATGCCCGAGAAGAGCATGCGCGGGCCGAAGGATTTGCTGAGGTTGTCGCAGGTGAGGAGGATGGCCATGAGCGATATAGAGTGCGTCCGGCACGGCCGGGGGTGTAGTATATGGGGTTTGGGCGGTGGAGGGAAATGCGCGTGCCCAAAGTACTGCCAGTGTCCTCACTGGCAGGAAGTCGCGTAGTAGCCCCGCTGCCAGTGAGGACACTGGCAGTACTTGCGGCAATGGACAAGCTGGAAGCTTGTCCTACTGGCCACTATTATCGCCTGCGTGCAAACTACAGACAAAGATTACGCGACGGCCGAGTACACGGATGAATATTACCGCAAGGTGCAGCGGAACATTGGGTATCGCTCGCACGCCTGGCGGCTGGGGTGGATCGATCGGTGCCTAGCGCCGGGGCCGGGGGATCGGATTGTGGATTTGGGGTGCGGGCCGGGGGTGATGGCCAATCATCTGCTCAAGCGCGGGGCGAGCGTGCATGGGGTGGATTTATCGGATATCGCGATTCGGTTTGCGCGGGAGTTTAATAAGGATTTGCCCAAGGGGAGCTTTGAAGTGGCCGACGCCTCGGCCTGCACGAATCTGGCCGACAATTCGTTTGACAAGGCCTGCTCGTGCGATGTGACGGAGCATTGCGGGTATGACATCATGTGTGCGATTTTCAAGGAGGCGTTTCGGCTGGTGAAACCGGGCGGGCTCTATTTTACATATACGCCCAATCCGCGGCATTGGCTGGAGGTGCTGAAGAAGTACAAGATCGTCAAGCCTGATCCGAGTCATACGGGGTTGCGGACGGCGCCGGTGATTATGGATGCGCTCAAGGCCAGCGGGTGGGAGATTGCGGAATATGTGCGGCCGCCTTCGATGATGCCGGTGGTGCAGTGGTTTGAGAAGGCTTGGAGTTTTTTGCCGGGGGTGGGGGAGCTGGGGGTTTATCGGGTGGTGGTGTTGGCGAGGAAAGGCCATAAGAGTTAGAGCAATCAACCAGCTGATTTTCTGAATACAATACCGTAATCAGATGGTTCCCCTCTAACGTATCGCTCCAAATTGGCAATGCGATCCTCAACATTTGTGGCAAATGCCAAAATATTTGGCCGTCGTTTAGTTGAAAGCGCGCTCTTGCGGATGCCGGCCGCCGCCTTTTGCAGGACTGGAAGCACACCTTCGCGCACTATCTCAATATTTGGCCGTTGAATCCATATACACTCGTGGATCTTACGGGCCCAGCGGCACACCGAATTCGCCCAATGCTCATCGTGTGGCGGGGCCGACAGCGTCAAAGAACGCATCTCCTTTAATAAATGGTGAAGCATAATATCGTCACTCTCCTTCCTTTTCTTGCCTTGACGGCTCGACTTATCCCACTACTATTATTGTCCCCATTCCGCGTAGGCTAGTCAATTATTGTACGAGCGATTTTCGCATGTTTCCTTATACGTGTTTTCCCCCATGTTTCCCAGGCCTAATATTCGTTAGGTTTATCGCCATCGCCGTCAAACGGATAGCCGATCAAGCTCGCTGAAAGAATATTGGTAAGTCCATCGATTTTCTTTAACAATTTGCGGAACCCCGTCAATACTCTTTTCAATGTTCTCTGCACATCATGAACGGGTTTTGCTTTCTTCCGGCCAGTCTTTCGCGAGCGCTTGGCGGAAATGGCATGCTTTTCGAGTGGAAGAAGTATGTCGCGCGCGAGAGTGTTCATGGCGTTATCGAGTCCAGTAAATACGTACATGCAATCGGGCGCGCGTTCGGAAACGCGCATGAGGCGAAACACATTCAAATAGCCGGTCATGAGCGCCGACAGTTCCGTGGCGGCCAAAATATGGTCCAGCATGGCATCCTTCGTTGGCGCGCGCTCTCGCAGGATTTCGCCCATGTCGGCGTTAATGACATCGCGAATTTCCTTCAGTGCCGCAAGAAAGCTGTTGCGTAGAAATAATGAAAGCTCGGGCGACGGAATCTCCGGAACAGGTTTAATGGAATTCAATCCGAGGGAAAGGTCGGCGGCGGAGATTCTCTCTTCGGGGTTCTGCTTCAAGCATCGCGCGACCAAGTTATCCAGATTCGGGTCGCCGGTGTTCCTGCAATGGAGTTCGAACGGCACCTTTGGGAATCTGCCGGTGACAGCTTCGTACAACGACAGTCCGAGGCTGTATACATCGCTTGAGCCCGAGAGGCGCTCGCCCGCCAGTTGCTCGGGAGACATGTATTTTTTCGTCCCAATCGGGCGATCGTGAATCTCGGTCAAAGGATCGAGGCCAGTAATCAGCGCGATGCCCAAGTCGACAATCCATACCGACGCTCGATCGCGCCCAATGAGGATATTGGCCGGCTTTATATCGCGATGCACCGAGCCCTTCGCATGAAGAAACGCGATCGCCGATGCTAACAGCGAGAAATAATAAGCAGCATCCGGTGGCGAGAGGCGCTCGTCGCGCCGGATTCTATCGGCAAGTGATTCTCCTTCTATGTACTGAAAAACAATCTGAACTGAATCGGGCCGCGATATAAGATCGTAAACTTGAGGAATATTCGGATGGTTAAGCCGCGCCATCAGCTTCGCTTCACGGTTCAACCGCTCTCGCTCGGGTTCACAATCGATACCGGGGACCCCCTCGAAATGTTTTATTGCAACGGGACGGTCGAGAATCGAATCATGAAACAGCCAGACGGAGGCTTGAGCGCCATCGCCCAACGGCTTTTCATGAGTTTTTGAATATCTCTGCTCCATCCCGTCCTTTTCCGATAGACCGCGGACAGTATAAGAACGCGCCTTTTCTGTGCAAGTGACGGCTCGGCGCGTTTGTGAATGTGTGAATGGTGGCCGGGCCGCCGATTTTTCGAGCGCGCCAGTGGCCGAGCCAGATCTAGAAGCCGCCGCTAACCACAGGCGATGAGAATGCAGAGCGGGCACTATTCAGACCCGCGTCATGCAAACGTCAAATAATCCGGCGGTACAAAAATATTTCTCCGCCGCAGCGGCAGCGGCGATTCGGTTTCGCACAGATGCCGCAGCCGGGGCATGTGGGCGGCGGCCTGGACAAGGAATATCGGGGCGGGCAGTGGGCCGATTTGGGCAGTCCAAGCCGGAGGTTTCTGGCCGAGGCGATCGGCCATTAATTCGACCAAGCCGGCGGATATGGCGCGCGTTGGGACATCTTGAATTTGGGGAGCGGCGCAATTGGCGATGGCAGGGTTGCCGCGAATCCAATCCTGCATCAGGCTGCGTGCCCCAAGCGCATCCCCGGCAAGAGCGGCGGCGGCGATTTGTTCAATGTTGACCATGCTCTCTGTTCTCTCTGCGCCTCTGCGTGAGACTTCTAAGATTACGGCTCACCCTTCTCCGTTTCATCGCCGATCCTCGTCTTGCGTTTCTCCACCACTTTTTCCACTTTTTCCACGATTACATCGGAAATCGTTTCATGTTTCTTCCGCCGCCAACGGATGTAGAGCGCCATCAGGCCCGCGCCTACGACTAATCCGATGGTGATCCAGAGCGCATATGGCGCAGCGCGTTTGTGAATCGTGGCCGGGTCGCCGAGTTTTCCAGCGCCCCAGTGGCCCAGCCACACCCAAAACCCACCGCTAACCAGCGCGGCCAGGCCGTCGGTGATCACAAACTTGATGAAGCTAAAACGGATCGCGCCGGCGGCCACGCACATCGCTCCGCGCAGCCCGGCTATCAGACGACAGACGACGACAACACCTGATCCGTAGCGGCCGAAGAGGCCTTCGAGATGCGCGATCCGGCTGGCGGTCACATGTTTGCCGATAAACGGCACGCGGGTGATGTTCATCCCGTAGCGCCGGCCCAGATAATAGAGGACGCAATCGCCGCCGATGATGCCGCACCAGGCGGCGATCGCGACGGGCAATAGATGAAACTCATGGTGATAGATAAGGAAGCCTGAGATAAGCAGGGGAATATCTTCCGGCAGCGGCAGGCCCAGGCCGCAGAGGAAGAGCAGGCCGAAGAGCATGCCGTAGCCGCCTTTGTCCAATCCCGCCCCGACCCAATTGAGGATGGTGTCGATGGAGATGCCGAAGATGGCCAGGAGGAGGGGATTATTCACCACGGAGGGCACGGAGAGGAGCGGGCGGAGAAGTGTAGGGATGAAACGCATGTGATTCAATTATTCAATCATACTGGAAGTCATTCTGAGCGTACTCGCGAAGAATCTGGCCGCGGAGTCGCGCCGGCTAGATTCTTCGCGAGTACACTCAGAATGACGGTTGAGGATTCTAAACAAACTTAAATATAATACATCTGCTGCCCCGCCCCCGTGCGGGCCACCTGTTCCATCAATTCTTCGAGCGTCAGATTATCCAGCACCTCATCCATGGCCTCGGTCAGCTTTTGATTGAGCAGATGCACGGCCACCTTCCCGGCCGAGGTTTCTGTGGCTTCCGATGGCTCGGCCTCCTGATGCAGCGTCAGCCTGCCTTCGAGGCGGCGGATGACTTCGCCGACGCGGATTTCCCGCGGCGGCCGGGCCAGGCGATAGCCGCCGCCAGAGCCGACCTTGCTTTCGAGGAATTCACCGCGGCGCAGGGCGAGTAAAATTGCTTCGAGAAATTTATTCGGCAGGTCTTCCTGAGCGGCCAGGTCGCGCGATTGGACATAGCCGCGCGGCCAAAGCTGGGCGAGCTGGACGATGGCCCGCAGGCCGTATTCAGTGCGTTTGGAGAGGCGCAAAGGGAAGCTCCCGAAAGACTGGGGGAATGGTAGGGGGGAAGGGGCGGCACTGCTAGTGGGATAGACGCGCAGTCTGCACAGCCCCGCAGCAAGTGTGCCTCCTTACGTTTGCCCGAATTTCCAATTCCGCTATGCTACGGCCCATCGCTTGGGCCTTGGTTGCCCTAAACGCTGGAGTTTTTTCGAGGGCAATCATGTTTAATTTGTTCACGGCTATTGCGGCAATCTGGATCACCAGAGTTAACAGGGCGAGCGGGATTTATCGCGGCCGGCGCATCGGCGGTGTGGTTCTGCTCTTACTTTCGCTCTTGCCTTTGCTGATCCCCGGGAATGCCGCCGGCGGCACCGTCAGCGCCGAGTTTGATCCATTTGCTTTGGCGCTGGATCAACTGAATGCGCGCTTTGCGGTCGTGCAGACAGAGGTTAATCGGCTGAACGGGCTGGGCCAGACCGCCAATGCCAATCAGCTTCAAAGTCAGCTCCAGCATTTTAAGGATGAGCTCAGCGGCTCGGCCGCCAGTAATGTTGCTGCGCCGGAAGTCGATGTCGTCGCTATCTACGGCATCCCCAACGGCTCGGCCAGCGTGCATGTACAGGCCACGGGCCGGCCGATTATTTTGGCGCTCGACGCCTATCACACGACCAACTGGAGCATTCAGGTGGATGCGGGCGCGCAAATCCAGAAGGTCATCCTGGCGGGGCATAACTCGCCGCAAACGATTACCGGGCTGTCGGCGAGCGTGCCCGTGGTCAAGACCACGATCGACAATCTGCTGCAGGAATTCGACTACTTCGAATATCCCCGCGCCGCTGGGGCGCTGTTTGCGACCACCGGAATCCCCATCACCACAAACCTGAGCAGCTATAATGCCCCCGCTTCGGCCTTTCAGGTTGGCCCGGCTAACGCTGACTGGAAGGCGCAGCGCATTCTCGCGGAGATGGACCCGCTGTACAAACAGGCCACCGCGTTCAAGCTCGGTCAACAATTGGCCCTTGCCAATGATTACCAGTTTAAGGCCATCGTGGCCGCCCCCGGCGTGCCGGGCAATCCGGCCGCCACGGCGCTGATCCAATCGTCGCCGGTCACCGGCAACATCAACACGCTGCGCACGCTTTCTGGCGCGGTGAACAAGATCGCCGTCGCGCCGGACGGGACAATCTACGGCATCGCCGGCTCAAACATCGATCGCATCAATCCCGCGACCGGTGTCATTACACCGATGGCCCTGCCGGCAAGCGGCCTGGGTAGTTACGACTACATGACCGGCATCGCCTTTGACACATTGCGCAATCGCCTGGTGGTCAGTTCACTCGAAGGCGAAGGCAGCCTGTACTCGTATTCGCCGGCAACCAATACCTGGGGCGTTCTTGCTTCAACGAATGACGTCGATCTTTGGGCATTCTCGTACTTCGCGGCAAATGATTCGTTTTACGGCATCGCCAATAACGGCGGCGATTACACGGGAATTCGCCAACTTCTGCGCTACAGCGGGACGGGCCAGTTTTTGGGCGCGATCGATCTTTCCCAACTTATCCCCGTCGGTACCGCGTTTGATCGCGGCTATCAGTTGATTCCCACCGGCAATCGCCTGGAACTGATCACCCCGCCCGTCGCGGATCTTTACAATCCGCAACTTGCGCTAGCGCCGTTGAGCTTCTTGATCAATCCGCTCAATGGCCAGGTTGAGTACCTAGGAGCAGTGGGAGTGACAGTGCCCACGCCGCCGGCGGTGGCGGGGCTGGGGCTGCTTGGGCTGATCTGGCTGGCGGCGATCAAGCGAAGAAGACTATTTCGCGCCTAATCGCCACGCTCGGTAGTGGTAAAGTTTGATTGTGGTGCGGCCTTCCAGGCTGCACGGGCAGGCTGGAAGCCTGCACCACAAGATGAAACTTTACCAATGCCCCCGCTCGGCAAGGCCACGACATGCCCGGCCCGTGATACAATCGCGACGGTACCAATTCTCACCGAGAGCCTTCGCATGGGCAATTTGCACGAAGTTCAGAATCCGCCTGATCCCAATATTGCTGGCATCCCGGACACGGCGCGCTGTCTGGGCTGCGATTATCTGCTGCGCGAATTGCCTGGCCGGCGCTGCCCGGAATGCGGACGGGATTTTGATCCGGCTAGGCCGGAGACGATGAATCTCGGGCGGCGGCTGGGGTGGCTGGGCAAGCGGATGCTCCGGCCGATGGGGTGGCCCATGCTCATCGGGGTGTGGGTGGTTGTAGGAGTATTGGTCTGGGTGAGCGGCTGGGTGCTGCCGACGGTTCGGCCGTCATTAATAGATGTGCGGTGGTACCAGCATGACCACGGCGCATGGAAACTGGCGGGGCTGGAGGTGCATGAGAAGGCGTATGTGCTGGCGCTGTATGGGATGATGCTGCTGGGGGGCTTGTGGGCGATGCGCCTGGGCGGCCGGGCGGTGACGCGGTGGCGGCACCGGGGAAAGGGGTATCGGGTGTTTGGGGATTGGCGGAGGCAGGGGATGCTCGTGGTTGGGCTGGTGGTTTGTGGGTATTTGGTGGCGTATGGGTGGCCGAGAAGGGTGGCGAATCAGTGGGCGGCGTTTTCGGTTCGCGTGCCTTTAATCCCGGCGGGAATTGGAGCAATCCAGGTGCCGCCGGAGGAACACTGGGGGGTGTTGATTGTGGCCGTCGAAGAGTTGCCCCAGCGCCGGCAGCGCATTGCGGGGTTGAAATTCCTTGTTGAGGAGACGCGATTGGCCCATGAGATTCTCCCCGATGCTGTGCGGCGAGAGCGCGATCCGGAGGTGTTAGTTGCTGAAATACAGTTGCTTGGCTTGCTCGACCACGGCGGGCAAGAGGACTTCCTTGCCGGTCTTCTTCAGGCCAGGAATGCGACGGTTCGAGCCGCCGCGGCAGATGCATTGGCGATGCTGCATCGGTCATTAATTGGAGCGTTTAATGAACCCATTCTTTTGAATGGGATTTTACTTCGCTCTAATCCGCAGATTAACTTGTCGACCGGCCTAACCACGTTTCCAGGTCTTGCAGCCTGGTCTGTGCCCAATGCGCCTGTCCCGTTCACGCCGTTACTCAAAGCGGCCTTGGAACGGCAAATGCTCCAAGGTGAGACACTCGCGGAGCGGGAAGCGGCCGCCCGCGCGCTCGTTCCATTTCCGCCGGCGGCATCGCATCTACGGGTTGCCGAGTGGGGTGTTTGGCTCAGCAACGGCGGCGAAGGTGGCGATCTTAAATTGGCGACGCCGGCCATAGCAGAGATTCCTCCGTTTGTGCATCGGACATCGGATGCGATGAAGAGCTTTCAAGATCGATTGAACCCGATTATTTTTATCGATAAACCGGTGATACACATGACGTCCGACATGCCGATGGCCGTGGATTTGGAAGTCCAAATCGCCTGGGGCCGGCCGTGGTTCGCGTATCCACGGCCGGACGATTACGCTGAAACGGCTGCGCTCACCTCCGGGCCGTGGGCCGCGCCAGTGCCTTCGACGCAGCCTTCGGTACCAGCGATACAGGCGATACAAGGTTTACAACCTTTTTTGCAGATTCTTGATCCCGTGCCAAGCGTTGAATCGGAGGATTTACGGGAAGGCAATCCGGCATTTTCTCCGCGTCATCGCGAAAAGGGTTCGATGAGCGGCTGGACGGGGATCAACGTCCGTAACGACTTTATTGCGGTCGGCGTCCGCTGGCAGAGCCTTATCGTTAGCCCAACACGATTACCCTGGATGCAGTTTGCCCCTTTGGGCAAGGATCCCAAATTCGCCTGGTGGTCGCGGCTGCGCGAGGTGCCGACGAGTTACATTTCCAGCCGGGGCGAGAGCGAGCGGTTTCTTTATTACGATGGGCCGACACTGATGAAAGCGCCGCTGGTGGTGGGGCGAAGTGCGGATGCGATTAGTTTTTCAGCGCCGCCGGCCGGACCGCCGGAGTCGGTTTTGGCGGGGCAGTCGTTTCAGCTTTTG
>JADMIO011418025.1_pt1 | contig 23176 bp, 13 predicted proteins | sample 8958161 | NCBI WGS metagenome assembly JADMIO01 (sample SAMN16585339, study PRJNA669376) | soil metagenome | isolation source: Crop rotation soil | place: USA: Cullars Rotation, Alabama | collected 2011 | reverse complement strand
GGCGGTTGAGCCGCACGCCGAGGTCCACGCGGATCGCACCCACCGGCGTCCGGTAGCGAAGCCCTCCGCCCGTCGCCAGGTTCAGCTGCGCGAAGTCGAGCCCGCGCGGACCCGGCACGTCTCCCGCGTCGAAGAAGCCCACCACGCCGAGCCACGCGCCCGCGATGCGCAAGACGTCGAGCCGCAGCTCGACCTGGGCCAGGAAGAGCTCGTCGCCACCGACGGGAACGAGGGGCGTGGTGCCGCCGCCGGCCTCGGGCTGCCCGCCCACCTGCGGCGCGAGGCGGTTGTAGCCGAAGCCGCGGTGGCTGTCGGCGCCGCCCGCGTAGAAGCGCCGCGTGATCGGGCTGGCCTCGCTCCCGTAGGGGTAGATGCGGCCGTACTGCACGCGCGACGCCGCGACGAGGCGCGAGCCGAGCGGCACGTACCCGCGCGCCTCGGAGATCACCTTGAAGTAGCCGAACTCGCTGCCGAGCAGCTGCGCGCCGCCCTCGACCTGCAGCGCCCCGTAGCCGCCCCGATGAGCCGCGAGCGGACGGTCGCGCAGATCGAGCGCCACGCTCCCCAGCAGGTACGCGACGCGATACGGATCCGTGTACCCGAGGAAGCGCCGCGCGATCAGTGGATCGTCGAACGCGCGCGCGTCCGTGATGTCCCAGAAGTTGTAGTAGAGGACGTTGTACGACGCGTCGAAGAGCAGCCGATCGCGGAGCAGCCCGTAGTTGACGCCCAGCTGCGCGCGGGGACCGTGGTAGTTGAACGCGTACTCGACGCCCAGGTCGTAGCCCAGCGACACGCGCGAGCCGAGGTTGCGAATCAGCCAGTCGGGCTGCGACAGCGTCACGTCGAGCTCGAGCGCCGGCCCCTGTCGATCCGGCGACACGAACGTCGGCACCGCCACGTAGCCCGGCCGCGCCGAGATCCGCAGCGACCGCAGCCCGCCGAGGAACCCGTGCCGCGTGTACGCGAAGGGCAGCACGAACATGTGCCGGTTCTGCTCGAGCGCGAAGCCCACGCCGAACCGGATCTCGTTGCGGCGCGCCGGGCGCACGTCGATCACCACGTCGGCGATGGCCGGATCGTCGTCGCTGCGCTGCAGCGTCACGCGCACCAGCGAGAACAGCCCGGTGGCCTCGAGGCGCGTGCGCGTCACGTCGATCTCCTCCGGGTCGTAGCGCGCGCCGCTCCGGATCGACGCGCGCCGCCGGATCGCCTCCGACGGCCCCTCCCCGACGACGCGCACGGCGCCGAAGCGCACCTCGGGCCCGGGCGTCGCGTCGAGGATCACGCGCGCCGTGTGCTCGTCGCGATCCACGCGGACCTCGCCGCGCACCTCGGCCCACGCCCGCCCCTCCGCGCGCAGCCGCGCCGCGATCAGCCCGCGCGTATCGAGGTAGCGCCCGTGATCCATCACCGCGCCCGTCGCGATGGGCAGCTTCTCCGTGACCCGCCCGCGCGACTTCCCGTCGAGCCCCTCGAGCCCGCGCAGCTCCAGCGCCGTGATGCGCGTGGGCTCCCCCTCGTCGATGACGACCTCGACTGTGACGGCCTCGTCCGGATCCGGCCGCGGCGGATCGACGTCGACCCGCACCACGCGCGCGCCGAAGTAGCCGCGCGATCGGTACAGGGCCTCGATGCGCGCCCGGTCCACTTCGAGCGCCGCCGAATCGAGGCGACGCCGCCGCGCGAAGGGGATCCACGAGGTCGGCTCCAGCGCGATGCGAGAGAGCAGATCGTTCCGCGACACGTGGGCGTTGCCGCGGATCCGCACCTCGCGCACCCACGGCCGGCGCGGTGAAGGCTCGCCCCTCGACGCGCACCCCGCCATCCCGTGAACCGAGGCGAGCACGGCGAGAGCGACGAGCCGCCACGCGACGCAACGGACCGCGGTCGTGATCCGCCCGGTCCTGGCCATGCCACGAGCCGAGGACTGCAGCGCCCATACCCCGCGCGAACGCGGTTTCGCTCGCGCGTTCCGTCGGCCAGCGCCCCCTTCAGCCGGCCAGCACTTCCCCCTTCGCCGCGAGCAGCCGCCTGGCGCGACCGACCAGCTCGCGCTGCGCCGGCGATCCGTCGATCCACCGCTCGACGAGCAGATCGGGCTCCTCGCTCGACGACAGCAGCACCATCAGCGCCGCGGTCACCGCCGCCCCCGCGCCCGCCCCGCCGCGGTCCGCGATGCGCCACAGCGCCCGCTCGACGCGCTCCGGATCGAGGTCGGCGAACGGCGCCAGCGCCTCCGCCACGCGGGCCCGCTGCTCCTCGTCTCCGTGCTCCGCCACCCGCTCCATCAGCGCGAGGGCGGCGTGCGCGGCCGACCAGCGGAACCGGCGCGCGTGATCGAGGAACCAGCACACGATGACGTGCGGCAGGAGCTCGTCGTCCGCTCCGCTCCCCTGCTCGGCCCGCACGAGCGCGTCGACGAGCATCTCGAGATCGCGATCCAGCCCGTCCAGCCCATCCCCACGCGCCTCGGCAACCGCAGCCGCAGCGCCAGCCGCAGCCAGTGCCGGTGCTGCTGCCACCGCCGACGCCGCTCCACCCGCCTCCGCCGTGATCACGTCCACGGTGATCACCACGTCATCCGTCGCCTCCTCGGTCGCGGCCGGCTCCGTCGCCACCTCCGCCGAGGCCACCTCCGTGCCTGCCGCAGCCCCGCTCCGCGACCGCGCCGCTCGTCGAGCACGCCGCTTCGTTCGTCCACTCACGCCTTCAACATGGGTCCCGCGCGGCCGCCCGCACCTGGGCCGCTCCGGTCGTCGCGCGCTTCGCCTGGTGGTCATTCACCGGCTGATTGCTGCGCTTCCGCTGCCGCCCTCAGCGCGCGTACAGCGCCCGCACGCGCGCCTCGATGAGCGCGTCGATCCGCGCCGCCTCCGGGTCCTGCTCGTCGAGGGTGACCCGCAACGTCGAGAGCTGCTGCGCGAGCCCCGCGATCGCGTCGTGCTCCGCCCGCTCCGCGGCGTCCTCGAAGTCGATCGCCGGGATCGGCAGCGCCCGCACGTCACCCACCAGGATGCGCGGGAAGAACCGCCGGCGCGCCTTGGGCGACACGCGCAGGTGGTGCTCGGCCATCACGCCCGACGCGCACACGGCGAGCAGGAAATGGAGCGAATAGGCCACTTCCAGCCGATGCACGACCCCGATGATCGGCGGCCCGAAGTAGCAGGCCTCTTCCGTGCAGGCGACGTGGATTCGCCCGGTGCGCGGGCACGTGATCTCGCGGAACAGCAGCCGCGGCCCCGCGAACAGCTCCGCCCGCCTCGGCCTCGCGAGGTGCGCCCCCCAGCGCAGGAAGCGCCCGCCGGGGACACGCACCGCGTAGCGCGTGACGTCGCTTCCGCGCAGCTCCGGCCCATACGACGCATCGATCGCCCGGTCCGCGTGGAAGGCCCGTCGCGTGATGATCGACCGGGCGTGCCGTCGCGCGTCGTAGGCGATCAGGCCCTGCGAGACGGACGCGATCGTGCCCAGCGGAATCACCCGCCCGCCGCTCGCCGCCACCGCGGTCGCGGGCGCCGCGATCGGGACGTGCCGCTTCACCAGGATCGGCGCCACCGACGGCGCCAGCGCGTCACGGAACACCGGCAGCGCCGCGAAGTCGCGCTCCCCCGCGCGCTCGAAGCGCTCGCTCAGAAAGCCCCGCAGCCGCGCCCCCCGCACGCTCTGCAGCGACGACTGAGGCACCAGCATCGCCATCACTCCCCCCTCGCGCACCATGCCCGCCGCCCGCGCCACGAAGTACGCCGCGCTCTCGTGCCCCGCCACCATCGAGTAGGCAGCCCGGAGCGCGGCGCGCGCGTCCTCGTCGAGCTTCGCGCCGAACGGCGGGTTGCCCAGCACCACGTCGAACCCGCCGCGCGCCGAGTCGCCCGCGAACGCCGCGCGCAGATCGAGCGCCCCAAGCCGACCCGGCAGCGGCGCCACCCCGTCGAGGTTTACCCCGAGCAGCGCGTCGCCCACGCGCAGGTGGATGCGCAGCGCGGCGAGCAGCGAGCGCACCTCGCGCGCGATCGTCGCCGGTCGTGCTGCTCGCGCCGCGCCCACCTCGAGCAGCACCGCGAGCCGCGCCAGCGACACTGCTTCGCCGTCCACATCGACACCGCGCAGCGCCCCGACCGCCGCCTCGGCCCGCGCGGACGGCTCCATCGAGCCCGGCGCGATGCGGGCCAGCGCCTCGACGAGGAAGACCCCCGCGCCGCACGCCGGATCGATCACGACGAGCGGCCCGCGCCCGCCCGCCGCGTCGATCGCCGCACCCACCACCGAGCGTGCCACCGACGGCGACGTGTACCAGGCGCCCCGCTCGCGCCGCCGCGCGCCCGCCCGCTCCACGACGACCCCTCGCCCGATCCGCCGCACCCGCGTCGCCACGTGCTGCTCGTGCAGCGCCCCTGGCAGCGACCGATCGCCCGCGTCCACCCCGGCCATCGCCGCCGCGAGCGGGCCCATGGCGGCGTCCCCGATCCGCGCGTCCGGCAGCCGACCCTCGACGAGAAATGGCCACTCCTCGTACCGCTCCGCCGCCCCCGCGATCCAGTCCATGACGGCCCGACCCACGCCCCGCCCGCGCCCGAGCACCGCGGCCGCCGCCCCCTCCCGCTCGAGCCCCCGCGCCTCCGCCAGCCGCAGGAACACCACCGCCTGGATGATGCGCTCGGCCTCGTCCAGCGAGGCGACCTCGATCAGCCCCGCCCGCGCGGCCGCGAACGGGCGCACCGACGGCGGCTCCGGGTGTCGAGGCATCGCGCCGCGAGCCTGCCATGGATCGGGGACCGGTTCGCCGGCTCGCCCGGAAATTTGAGCAATTCGCCCCCCGCGGCTACGTTTCGCAGGATGCGCCGCACCTGGGCCACCGTCGCGTTCTTCCTCGCCGGGCTGCTCAGCCCGCTCGGCGGCGGCGTTTCCCGCGCCAACAACGTGCCCGAGAGCCTCGAGCACCGCCGCTCCGTCCGCGGCACCACCATCGAGTCACAGGCCGAGAGCGACGAGCTGCGCGACCTGCGCCGCTTCGAGGAGGACGCGTTCGGCTTCCACAGGAAGATCGAGCCCGCGCCTGCCCGCGCGCGCGCCGCCGGCGAGAAGGACCCGGCCCCCGAGCCCGACGGCGACGTGGACCGCCCCGCCGAAGCCGCCTGGACCGACACCCTCGCGCTGCCCGACATGCCCGTGCGCTGGGAGCCGCGGGTCCTGCGCTACCTCGAGCACTTCAAGAACGACAAGCGCGGCCGCTCGATCATGGCCTCGTGGCTGCGCAAGCAGGGCCGCTATCGCGAGCTGATCGAGCGCGCCCTCGAGCACTACCGCCTCCCCAAGTCACTGCTCTACGTGGCCATGATCGAGAGCGGCTACGACTGCCACGATCGCTCCTCCGCCGGCGCCTCGGGCCTCTGGCAGATGATGCCGCAGGGCGGGAAGATCTACGGCCTGCGCATCGACCACTGGGTCGACGAGCGCAACGATCCCGAGAAGGCCACCGACGCCGCCATGCGCTACCTCGGCGACCTCAAGGCCCGCTTCGGCTCATGGCACCTCGCATTGGCGGCATTCAATGCGGGCTACGGCGCGGTCCTCCAGTCGGTCGCCAAGTACAACACCAACGACTACTGGGAATTGTCGCGCCAGGAGAACGGACTGCCCTGGGAGACCGTCAACTACGTCCCCAAGGCGATGGCCTCCGCGATCGTCGGCTGGAACCGCGACGCCTTCGGCTTCGGCGACGTCGTCCCCACCGAGCCCTTCCGCTTCGACCGCGTCGACGTCGGCTCCTCGACGAGCCTCGCCAACATCGCGAAGTGGTCCGGCGCCACCCTCGACGCCGTCGCGCTCCTCAACCCCGAATTGCGGCGCGGCCGCACCCCGCCCGGCCGCTGGTCCGTCCGCATCCCCGAGGGCAGCGAGCGCAGGTTCCGCGCCTCGACCGAGAAGCAGGGCGACTCCCCCGGTGACCGCGTCGCCACCCACACCGTCCAGTTCGGCGAGCGCATCGAGGCCATCGCCCGCGCCTATCACGTCGGCACGAAAGACCTGAAGAAGCTCAATGGAATAAAAGACAGCGAAGAGGTCCGCCCCGGCCTCGTCCTCGTCGTCCCCGATCCCGGCGCCCGCCCCAGCCCCGTCGTCGTCGACGGCCGCGACGCCGAGGAGCTCATCGTCGCCGTACCCGACGCCGCCCTCGAGATCCCCGGCCGCCGCCGCGTCTTCTACAAGGTCGTCCCCGGCGATCAGCTCGGCGAGGTCGCCGCCCACTTCGGCGTGAAGCCCGACGATCTCCGCCGCTGGAACCACCTCGATCCCGACGCCAACCTGATCGGCAGCCTCGTCCTCCAGATCTTCATCCGCGAGAACCAGGACGCGGCCGCCGTCCTGCTCGACCCCGAGCGGGTCAAGCTCGTCACCATCGGCAGCGACGAGTTCTTCGATCTGACCGAGGCGCGCAAGGGCCGCCGCCGCTTGATCCTCGCGGCTCGCAAGGGCGACACGCTCAAGGGCCTCGGCGCGCGGTACGGCCTCACCGAGGCCGACATGGAGCGCATCAACCACATGTCGCGCACCGTCGACATCGAGGAGGGCCAGCGCATCGTCGCCTACGCCAAGGTGGGCTCGAAGGACGGCGCCGCGGACTTCATGGGCCCGATGCCGCAGACCATCGCGGACCAGATCGCGCAGGCTGGCGGCGATCCCGACGACGTCGCCGCCGCGCACGAGGCACCCGACCCCGCCGCTCCCGCGCGCTTCTTCGCGCCCCCCGTGCTCGCCCGCCCCGCGATCATCGATCTCAGCGGCAAGCTCTCCGAGCCCGACGACGAAGACGGCCCCACGCCGCTGCCTGCCGTTACGCGCGAGGCGCGCGACGTGCCGCGGGAAGCGGGGCTGCCGCGCCTCGCCTCACCGCGGCCCGCCGAGCGCGCCGACATCGCGCCGACTCCCTCGGGCACCAGCTACGCGCGTCGCCCGCCACCCGGCAAGCCATGATCTCCGTCGAGGAAGCGCTCGAACGCGTCCTCGCCGCCGTCGCCCCGCTCGGCGAAGAGCAGCTCCTCCTCGACGCCGCCGCCGGCCACGTGCTCGCTGTTCCCGTGGTCGCCGCGCGCGCCCTGCCCCCCTGGGACAACTCCGCGATGGACGGCTACGCGGTGCGCGCGAGCGACGCCGCCCTCGCCACGGGCGACGACACGCCCGGCCTCCCCGTCGTCGCCACCGTCGCTGCCGGCCACTCCCCTGCCCCGCTCGAAGCAGGCACCGCGGTCCGCATCATGACCGGCGCGCCGCTGCCGCGAGGGGCCGACGCCATCGTCATGAAGGAGGACGCCCACGAGCAGGATGGCCGCGTCCGGTTCACGAAGGCCCCCGGGCCCCAGGCCCACGTGCGGCGCGCCGGCGACGACATCGCCCACGGCGACACCGCGCTCGCAGCAGGCACCCTCCTCGGCCCCGGCGAGATCGGTCTGGCTGCCGCCCTGGGCCGCACGGTCCTCGTCGTGCACCGCCGCCCGCGCGTCGCCATCCTCTCCACCGGCGACGAGCTGGTCGCCCCCGATCGCGCACCCGGCCCCGGCCAGATCGTCGGCTCCAACGCCTGGGCCCTCGCCGCCCAGTGCCGCGAGGCCGGCGCCATCCCCGTCGTGCTCCCCTTCGCGGCCGACACGCCCGACGCGATCCGCGCCGCTTTCACCTCCGCGCTGCGCTGCGACGCCGTCGTCTCGTCCGGCGGCGTCAGCGTCGGCGAGTTCGATCACGTGCGAGACGTCCTCGACTCGCTCGGCGTGAAGCAGGAGTTCTGGCGCGTCGCCATGAAGCCCGGCAAGCCCGTCGCCTTCGCCACCCGCGGCGAGGTCCCCATCTTCGCCCTGCCCGGCAACCCCGCCTCGTCGATGGTCGGCTTCGAGCTGTTCGTGCGCCCCGCGTTGCGCCGCCTGCAAGGCATGAGCGGCGACGCCCTGCTCCGCCCGCGCGCCCCCGTCCTCCTCGACACGGCGTTGCGCCACGACGGCGGCCGCCGCCACTTCGCCCGCGCCCGCGTCCGTCGCGACGGCGTCGTGCTCCACGCCTCACCGCAGTCACGCCAGGGCTCGGGCATGCTGCGCTCGATGGTCGGCATCAACGCGCTGCTCGACGTCCCCGGCGACGCCGGCGCGCTCGAACCGGGCTCCACCCTCGACGCCATCCTCCTCGCCCCGCTCTGATCGATGCCCCGCTGGACGGTCGCGCCCGACGAGGACGGCACCCGCCTCGACCACTTCGTCGCCCGCCGCGCCGGCCTCAGCCACGCCGCCGCCCGCCGCGTCGTCGAGGATCACGTGGTGCGCGTCGAGGGCCACCGCGGCCGCAAGGGCGCCGTCCTGCGCGCCGGCGAGACCGTCGATCTCGACGACGAAACAGCCCTGCTCCCGCCGCGCGAGTCCGCCCCCGTCCCCGAGTCGGACGCGCCGCTGACCATCCTCTTCCTCGACGAGCACGTCGTCGTCCTCGACAAGCCCGCCGGCGTTCCCACGCACCCGCTGCGCCCCGGCGAGACCGGCACCCTCGCCAACGCGCTCGCCGCCAGGCACCCCGAGTGCAGCGCCGCCGGCGACGACGCCCGCGAAGGCGGCTTCGCCCACCGCCTCGACACCGGCACCAGCGGCGTCATCGTCGCCGCCCGCACGCGCGAGGCCTGGAGCGCATTGAGGTCGTCGTTCACGCTCGGCGAGGCCCAGAAGACCTATCTGGCATTGGTCTTTGGCGATCCCCCCCAGTCGGGTTCAATCGACCATCCAATCGCCCACGATCCCGCCAATCCCGCCCGCGCCCTCGTGATCGCGGATCCAATCGACGCCATGGACAAGGCGGCCCGCTCCGCCCGCACCAGCTGGACCGTCCTGGCCCGTGCCACCGGCGAGCACCCCGGTCGAATGGCCCTCGTCCGCGCGACCGCCGAGACCGGCCGCTTGCACCAGATCCGCGCCCACATGGCCGCGGCGGGATATCCCCTGTTCGGCGATCCCCTCTATGGCGGACCCGCCGCATTGCCGGATACGAATGGACCGTTCCTCCACGCCGAGCGACTGGTGATCCCGCACCCGCATGCCGGAACAATCGACGTCAGCGCGCCATTGCCCGTCGACCGCCGCGCCGCGCTCGAGCGGGTGGGCATCCCGATATTGAGCTAGAACTCCCCGCCGCCATGACATCCCCGTCCGCTCCCTCCGCCATTCCGGCCCCCACGCTGGCCACCCTGCTGCGCCTCGCGTGGCCGATCATCATCTCGCGCTCCACGCAGACCGTCGTCGGCCTCTGCGACGCCCTGCTCGTCGCCCCCCGCGGCGAGGACGCGCTCGCCGCCACCACCACCGGCGCGATGAACGTCTTCGCCCTGTTCATCCTCCCCCTCGGCGTCGTCTTCGTCGTGGGCAGCTTCGCCGCGCAGAAGTACGGCCAGGGCGACGCCCGGGGCGCGCGCCGATATGCCTTCTACGGCCTCGCCGTCGCCGCCATGGCGCAGCTGCTCTGTCAGGCCGGCATCGTCGCCACGCCCGCCGTCCTCGCCCGCCTCGACTACAGCGACAACGTGCGCGGCCTGATGGACGAATACATGGCCGCGCGCCTCCTCTCCGGCGGCGCCGCGATCGGCATGGAGGCGCTGGCCGGCTACTACGGCGGACTCGGCAATACGCGCCGCGCCATGGTCGCCAGCCTCGTCGCCATGGTGCTCAACGTCGCCCTCTGCCTGCTCCTCATCGACGGAAATCTCGGCTTCCCCGCCCTCGGCGTGCGCGGCGCCGCCATCGCCAGCTCCATCGCGACGTGGGTCGCGTTCCTCGGCCTCCTCGGCTTCTTCCTCCTCGAGGGCCACTGGGCAGGTGAGATGATCCCCGCCGGCCTCGCCGCCCGCGAGCTCGGGCGGCTCCTGTGGTTCGGATTGCCCTCCGGCCTGAATTGGTTCTTCGAGTTCTTTTCCTTCAACTTCTTCATCAACGTGGTCGTCGCCGGACTGGGCACCCGGAGCCTCGCCGCCTTCATGACGGTCCTCCAGATCAACTCCGTCTCCTTCATGCCGGCGTTCGGCATCGCCAGCGCCGGCGCCATCCTCGTCGGACAGTCCATCGGCGCCCGCCGCCCCGACGACGTCCCCGGCACCCTGCGAATCACCATGCTCACCGCCGCCACCTGGCAAGGCCTGGTCGGACTGGCCTATGTCGCCATCCCGATGATCCTCGTCCGCCCCTTCGCCAGCGATGATCCGGGCGCCCCCGCGCTGCTCGATCTCGCCGCCCGCATGCTCGCCCTGTCCGCTGCCTGGCAGCTCTTCGACGCGGCCGCCAGCACCATCGCCGAGGCCCTCCGCGCCGCCGGCGACACCGCATTCACCATGTGGGCCCGCGTCGCCATCGCCTGGGGCCTCTTCGCACCCGGCGCCTGGATCTCCGTCCATCGATTCCACGGCGGCGAGCACGTCGCGGTCGGCTGGGTCGTCCTCTACCTCGGCCTGCTCGCGGGCGTGCTCTGGCTGCGCTTCCGCACCGGCGCGTGGCGGCGAATCGACCTCATCGGATCGGGCTCCCCCCTCCCGCCCGGCTGAGCCGCCGGCCCTTCTTCCCAGTCCGGGACACACCACCGGCGCTGGTTTGCCGCCCAATCGCCGTCCAATCGCCTCCCAATCGCCTCCCAATCGCCTCCCAATCGCCTCCCAATCGATTGACACGTTCGACGCGCGACATGGACAATCGCCGTCCTCGGGGCGGCCGCTCGATCGACGAGCCCTCACTCCCGAGTCGAAAGGAAGTGGGCGATGTCGACAAGCAGACTGGCAACCAGCGTCCGTGCATTCGAAGGCCTCCGTGCGCGTGGATTTCTCATCGCGCTCCTCGTCGCGATCCCCCTCGCGGCCGACGCCAAGCAGCCCAAGCCGCCCAAGCCGCCCAAGGAGCACAAGCCTCCCAAGGATCCAAAGGTCAAGAAGCAGTGCCGCGACGTGATCTGCGTGGCGCTCGACGACTGCCACGACGTCGGCGTGTGCGACGCGAAGACCGGCGAGTGCACCAACCCCGTCAAGCTCGACGGCAGCGCCTGCGACGACGACGACGCCTGCACCGCGCTCGACCTCTGCATCACCGGCGTCTGCCGCCCCGGCGTCGCCACGGTGTGTGGCGCCCCCGACGCCTGCCACGCCGCCGGCACCTGCGACCCCGACACCGGCGACTGCTCGAACCCCGCCGCCCCCGACGGCGCGCCCTGCGACGACGGCGACGCCTGCACGCGCATCGACGCCTGCGTCGCGGGCGCCTGCACCGCCGGACCGCGCGCCACCTGCAACGCGGCCGACGCCTGCCACATCGACGGCACCTGCGACCCCTTCACCGGCCTCTGCGACGCGCCCGTGGTCCCCAACGGCACCGCCTGCACCGACGGCAATGCCTGCACGTCGAACGACACCTGCCAGGCCGGCGCCTGCGCCTCGGGCTCGCCCGTCATCTGCGACGCCGCCGACGCCTGCCACGTCCCCGGGGTCTGCGATCCCGGAACTGGCCAGTGCTCGCCGCCCGTGGTTGCCAATGACGACGGCGACCCGTGCACCGCGCCCGTCATGGGCCCCGGCTGCGCCCAGCAGTACGTGTGCGTCGAACGCGCCGGCTTCCCCATCGCCTTCACCGGCACGCCCGCCCTCGGCAATGACGGCACGATCTACACCGCGGGCCGCCGCCTCCCCGTCAGCGACAACCCCGGAAACCCCGGATACAACTATCGCAACTACGCGCTCCGCTCAGCCGACCTCTCCATCCAGTGGGGCCCCGTGGCGCTGTCCGGAAACACCTGCGACGTGCGCTCCGCCGGCTCCATCATCTCCCCCGCGGTGTCCGAGTCGACTGGCCTGTTCTACGTCAACGGCGACTGGAACGACGGCTCCAATGACTTCTGCGCGAGCCTCTTCGGCAAGCGCCTCGCGGACGGCAGCACCGCGTTCTCGTCGCAGCCCGGCGGCCCGCACCCGCGCCACACCATCGCCCTCGACGGCAACTTCGCCTACTACGGTGGATGGGACGGCGTCATTCGCCAGTTCAATGCCTCGAACGGCGCCATCCTCAACAGCTACGGAGTCGGCGGCGGCGGTCACGGCGGCGGCGGAATCGCCGTCGGCAGCGACGGCAACCTCTTCGTCAGCCAGGGCATCAGCAACCGCTACGCCAGCTTCACGCCGGCCGGCGCGGTGCGCTGGAACGTCGGCTCCGCGACCGCCGGCCCTCCCTTCAGCCTCGCCGGTGACAACTCGGTGGTTCGCATCGACGGCAACAACCTCGATCGCCTCAGCGGCGCCACCGGCCAGACCCAGTGGAGCCGCGCCATCGCCCCGAACGCCCCGGTCCTCGTCGACGGCTCAGGCAACCTCTACCTGACCCTCGCCGGGCGCGCCGTCTCCTATGACGCCGCCGGTCAGCTCCGCTGGTCCACGCCGCTCGTCGGTGGCAACACCGGCACTGCCGACTTCCTCGGCGCCGACGGCCGCGTCTACGTCACCACCCAGCGCGCCCTGCAGGCTCTGTCGATGCAGGACGGCACCTCGGCCTGGACCTTCACGCTCGACGCCGACAACTCCGGCCTCACCGCCTCGCTCACCCGCGGCGGGAGCATCCTCCTCGCCGACGGCGCCGGCACGGTCTATCGCCTCGGGTCCGGCTTCGCCTACGCCGACGCCCCGTGGGCCCGCCCGCGCGGCAATCGCCTCAACTCCGGAAAGTCGGGCGACGTACTGCCGATGCCGTAGCCTCGACATTTCGCGGTTCGAACCCGAGCGCGCGGCGGAGCGATTCGCCGCGCGCTCTTCGATTCTGGCTGTCCCTCTTCAACCAGGACGCTCGGCATGAGCTCACGGCACCGCAAGGCGACGCGGCTCGTCGTCGCCCTCCTCGGGTTCGGCGCCTGCGACGGCTCGACCTTGCTGTTGGGCGGCCCCAACCACGTACAGGGCACCATTGCCGGCGAGACGTTCCTGGCGCTCGACGCGATCTGGAAGCCGTCCCTACACCAGGGAGGAGCCTCCCTCCTGATCACGTCCAGCCCGAACGCCTGCGCCTCGTTCGCGGCCTCCAGCCGTGCTCCGAACCAGAGGTGGATCTCGATCTACCTGGCGCGAAAGGAGTACGGAAAGCCCGACATCGCCCCCACCGCGCCCGGCGCGTTCGATGTCCAGCTCCCGCGAATCGTCGAGCCATGGCGCGACTTCGCAACGCTCGTGACGTACGGAATCGACGGCCAGTGCGAGGACGTCCCCGCGCAGAACGCAACCGCGGTGTGGGGCACGCTGACCTCGAGAGCGTCGACGCCGGCGGGGTCCGCGGCAACGTGGGCGTCGTGCTCGACACCGACGAGTGGCTCACCATCTCGTTCGTCGCGCCGACCTGCGCGAGCCCCCTCGACGCGACGCACTGCCGCTGACGACGCCGCCTCGAACGTCCAATCGCGCTCAATCACACGGCGCGTCGCGAGCCCCCGGGCGCGGCACCACCGCAATCCCCTTCACCCACGTCGAGAGAAAGCACCGGTATTGCCGCTTCGGCCCCTCCGTCTGCCACACCGCCTCGTGCCCGTCCTCGATCCCATCGCCCAGGTTCTGCGTGAGCGCCGCGGTCACACCCGCGTTGTCGGCCCGGTTGCGGCTCACGGGCAGCGGCAACACGTGCCGCCCCACCAGCGGCAGCCACCGCGTGACCGACGCCTGCCCCGCGAGCCCCATGCGCGACGGCTCGTCGAGCGCCTCGCCCGCCAGATCGACCCCGAGCGTCAATGACAGTCCATTCGCCGTATCCGGCAGGATGTAGTTGTCGACGATGGCCTGCATCATCAGGACATTCCGCACCGCCGTCGCGCCCTTCGGCCCTGCGAGCACGCGCCCGCCATACACCTGCGGGTCCGACATCTCCGCCCCCCACTGCACCAGAGACAGCGCCGGATCCTCGTCGGTGAGCGATCGCCCGTCCATCGGATAGGCCACCAGCGCCTCGGCGATCGGCCGCACCAGCGTCGGCTTGCGCTTGTCCATCACGTTCTCGATCCACGAGCCGCCCGCGCCCGACAGGAGCAGCGTCCCGTACCCCTCGGCCACCGCGATCGAGAGCGGCGCGATCGTCGCCCCCATCGAGTGTCCGAAGAGCGCCGCGTGTCCCGCGTCCAGCTTCGCCTTCGCCCCGCCCGTCTCCGCGCCCGCGCAATCCGACACGTCCCACGTGAGCTCCGCGAACATCCCGGGAACGAGCGCCAGCTCCAGCGCCGATTGACGGATGTTGTCGCGCAGCGCCGCCGCGTTCTGGAAGTTGAAGATCAGGAACTGCTCGTCGCCGCCCGTGGTATTGCGGCTCGCCGTCAAGGGCCCGTCCACCGTCATCCCGGCGAAGCCCGCCAATGCGTACTCGCGCGCAGGCCCCGTGCCCGGCACGTCGGGGGCACCTGCCTTGGCGTGCGCGCCCCGATCGACGAGCGGCTGCATTCCGCCCAATCCCGGTTTGGCCAGCACGACCACCGGATATCCGTCCTTCGGCATGGGGATTCGCGGCACGGTGAGCGTCACCGCGGCGCGCTCCATCCGGGGAATCGGGGGCTGCCCCTTGTCGTCGAGCACGATGTCGCCGCCGGTGCGCGAATAGGGCGGCTCGCCGCGCTGATAGACCGGCATCTGCACCGTCCCCCGATACACGCAGAACTCGTCGAACACGGCAGTGCGCGCCAGGTCGACTGGCGCCTTCGGCCGGGCCGTCTTCTGCGCCGCCTCGACCAGCCGCGCCAGCGGCGCCACCGGATCGTCCGTCGTGAACACGGCAATCGCCGCCACGTCAGCCGTCCCGATCCCGCGCTCCGTCAGCGACGACAGCGCACGCCGATACACGTCGAGCGCCGCGCCCGACAGGCCGGCCGGCGCACCGCCGACGAGGAGCTTCTCCAGCCCGGACGACACTGCGATTGGCGCCCCCAGCACGTCGCGCACGCCCTTGCGCAACACCGCCGCATAACGCGCACCCGCCTTCAAGGGCAGGCCCTGGAGTGGCAACACGGCGATCAGGAAGCGGTCCCCGAATGGCCCTCCGTCCGCCGAGAACGTCACCCGCGCCGGCGACCGCTTCCCCGAGTCGACATCGATCAGGAACACTGGCGACTCTCCCGCGACCGAGCCCTCCACCGTCGGCAGCGACGCCGGATCGATCGCCCCCGTCATCGCGAAGTACACGGCAGACGACGTCCCGAACCCGCGCGCGTCGCGCGACAACAATTCGAGCGCCTGCCTGATGAGGATCACGTTGTTCGGATTGGGCACCTTCGACAGGTCGACTGTCCCGTCCGCCCGCCGCAGATCGTCCGAGGGAAACGGCGCCGCATAGAGCCCCGCCGCGCGCGTGAAGTCCATTCGCGCCACCGTCGGCTCCGGCGGCCCGCCGAGCTCCTGCGTCTTCGAGCACGCCGCCAGGGGCAGCACGACCGAGAGCGCGCCCGCGAGCGCTAACCGAGAAAACACTGGCCCTCCCCGCGGTACGTCTTCACCCGCTGGGCCACGCGCTCGCCCTGGATCAACAGGTATTCCTTGACGTGCTCCGCCAGCTCACCCGCCTTGGCGTGCCTGAACAAGACGGTATCTCCCGGCGCCAATGACACCCCGTCCGGCACGTTCAACGGAGTCTGCACCTCGCCGGCGCCCTCGAGTCCAATCAGCGACAGACCCACAGGCAGCCACGGCTTCGGCAATCGGCTCTCGCCTGCGCCGCCCGAGGCCACCCAGCCGCCCCCGTGACAGGTGACCATTCCCTCCTTCGGCCGCCGCACCACCTGCAGCGCAAACCCCGCCGCCGGTACGTACTCGACCTCGAGATACCCGTCGAACAGGTGGCTGTCGACGAAGCCGGAGCCCACCGTGATCTCCGTCAGCACATCGTCCTTCGATGAGCTCACCACGCTGCCGCTCCCGCCGCCATTGACCACCTTGGGATTCAGCCCCGCCGCCTGCAGCGCCGCCACGATCTCCTTGCGCTGCGCCAGCACCGCCGTCACCGCGCGCCGCTTCATCGCCCGCATGGCCGCCCCCTTCGCAGACGCCTCGCGATCCGGCACGCCCGCGATGTGCGCCTCGTACCCCATGATCCCGTCGAACGACACGCCCTTGGTATCGGCGATCGCGCGCGCCAGCCGCACCACCTCGTGGGGCCCTCGCAGCGGGCTGCGCCGCACACCCAGGTGCACCGCGTCCGTACCCGGCAGCGGCCGATAGGCCACATCGATATCGATGACGCACGGCACCACCGTCCCGCGCGCCAACGCTGCACGCGCCAGCACCTCCACCTGCGCCACCTCGTCGACCATGGCCGCCGCGTGCGCCCCGAGCGCGTTCGCCTCCGCCAGCGCCGCCGCGTCCGAAGCCTGCATGGTCGGATATCCCAGCAGCAGATCACGCTGCCCGCGCTCAGCCCAGTACAGGACCTCGGTGGCCGTATAGGGCATCAGCCCGATCACCGTAGTCCCGCCGCGCAGCACCGCACGCTCCACCAGCGGCGCGCAGCGCACCGACTTCGTCGCCACGCGCAGCCGCTTGCCCGCTGCCCGCACGGGCGCGACGGCCCGCTCCACATTGATGTCGAACGCGTCCAGATCCACGAACGCCGCCGGCAATGGCTCTCCGGCGAGGGCGGCCCGATACCGCCGCAGCCGCTCGGCGTCGTCGAAGATCGAGGGGGCGACAGCGCTCATGCCCGACAAGCTAGCACGCCCCGGGTCGCTCCCCGCGCCGGCGACACCGTCGCCAATTCCACATTTCCTTGACCCGGCACCGCCCCGCACCGTCGGATATCCGCACCATGTGCGCACACCCCCCGTTCGACGTCGCCAGCGCGAGTCGCCGCTACGCGAACCTCAACGACCTCGCGCGGCTCCCCTGGTTCATGGTCAACGACGCGGGCCGCCTCGCCGTGCGCCCCGGCCTCGTCGGCCCCATCGTCGACGTGCACACCCACCTCGCGCTCGCCTACCTGCGCCCGCTCTCCATCGACCTGCGCCGCGAGACCACGCCCACCGAATACTACCTTCCCGCGAGCACGCCCCTCGATCTGGACATCTACGCCAACTCGAACTTCGAGCCCGCCCACCTGCGCCGGATGAAGCTCGACCTCTCGCTCGGCGCCGTCACCGATCGCGGCATGCGTCGCAGCCACACCCTGCCCAACCTGCACCGCGAGATGCGCGACCTGGGCGTCACACAGTCCACCATCCTGCCAATCGACTGGCCCGTGCTCTCCAGCAACTCCGAGGATCAACTGCGCGCCGTCGGCACCGATCGGGCCTTCGTCGGCTTCGCGGGAATTCACCCCTGGGACCCGCGCCTCGAGCGACGCCTCGACGCGCTCGTGGCCCTCGGCGCCCGCGGCTGCAAGGTCCACCCCAGCGTGCAGATGGTCCGCCCCGACGACCGGCGCGCCATGCGCCTCTATGCCATGTGCGGAGAGCGCGGCCTGCCCGTGATCTGGCACTGCGGCCCCGTCGACATCGAGCCCCCCATTGGCCGCTACCTCAGCCAGGTTCGCCACTACGAGAAGCCCATTCGCGAGAACCCCAATACCACCTTCATCCTCGGCCACAGCGGCGCCCGCCAGGCAGACCAGGGGATCGCGCTCCAGCAGCGCTACCCCAACGTCTGGCTGGAGATTGCCAGTCAGGGACTGCCCTGGGTCCAGCGCATCGCCCGCGAGGCCGACCCCGATCGCATCCTCTTCGGCAGCGACTGGCCCTTCTATCCCCAGGCCTTCCCGCTGGCGAAGGTCCTGATCGCGACCGAGGACAATCACGCAGTCCGCCACAAGCTCCTCTATTCGAACGCCGCCCGCCTCCTGCGCCTGCCCGACATCGCCCCTCCCGGTGCCCCGACCACCGGCGCGATGTCCTGATCGCGCCCGTGCCCGCCGCCGCCTACGTCCTCGCCGCCGCGCTCCTCTGGTCCACGGCCGGCACCGCGATCAAGCTGTGCTCCATTGGCGGATGGCAGATCGCCTTCGCCCGCGCCGCCATCGCCGCCGTCCTGCTCCTCGCCGTCGACGAGACCGCCCGCCGCCGCCCCACGCGCCGCATGCTCGCCGTGGCGCTCGCCTACGCCGGGGTCGTCACGCTCTTCGTACTGGCCAACAAGGTCACCACGGCCGCCAATGCCATCTTCCTCCAGGACAGCTGTCCGCTCTGGGTATTGCTGCTCTCCGTGCCATTGCTCGGCGAGCGCCCGCGCCGCGCCGACAAGCTCGCCATGCCCGTCTATGCCGTGGGCATATCGCTCTTCTTCGTGGGCCAGCTCGCCCCAGGCCAGCTCACTGGCAACCTCCTCGCGCTCGGCTCCGGCGTCTGCTTCGCCTTCTACATCATCGCCATCCGCTGGATCGGCGAGCGAGGCGACGCCGCCACGGCCTGGGGCAACGTGGTCGCCGCCGCCGTCGCGGCCCCCTTCGCCCTCGCCGGCGCGTCGACGACCGCCGCGTCCCTCACGCTGCGCGACGTGGCCATCCTCGTCTTCCTGGGCGCAGTCCAGATGGCCCTCGCTTATCGCTTGTTCGCGCGGGGCGTGCGCGGCACCACGGCGGTCGAGGCGTCGCTGCTCGTCCTGATCGAGCCCGTGCTCAGCTCGATATGGGCCTGGGTCATCGTCGGTGAGCGGCCCGGGCCGTACGCGCTGGCTGGCGGCGCGATCGTGCTCGGAGCGACCGCGTGGCGCGTGCTGACGCCGAACCGCGCGCCGCTGTCCTGAAGCCCCGAGACGTGAGTAGATGGAAGGCAGGTGATCAAGGAGGTCGGGATGCGCGCCGCGAGCAGGCTCCTTTCGGTCGTGGGAATGGTCGTCGTCTCTGCCGCGCTCGGCGTGGGATGCGACCCCGGCGGAGGCGCGGTCCAGCCGGACCTCGGTGGCGCGGCGGAGGTGGACGCGGCCATGTCCGACCCCGCCCCGTCGGCAGCGCCCGCCCGCGACGCCCTGCGCAAGACCGACTGGACGAAGCTCACGCTGAGGCAGGCGCTCGATCGCTTCGACGTCAACGGCGACGGCGTGATCGACGCGAAGGACGCCGCCGATCTCGAGCGCTGCCTCGCCGCCGGCAAGGATCTCGACGGGCTGCTCTGCGACCTCGTCGCCGACGGGCGGATCGATCGGCAGGACGCATACCTCCTCTCGCTCGTCGCGGGCGAGCAGCGGGCGCGACCCGACGATCGCAGGATGGCCCTCGCCGCGTCCCTGCGCGCCGACGCCGCCGCCGATGCGTCGCTCGCCCCGGGAGCGTTCGACTGGAACGCCGACGGCAAGTACGACGGCGCGGATCTGATCGCCCTCGCCACCGCCATCGAGGGCGACCGCGCGCGCTTCGACCTCGACGGCGATGGCCTCGTGGGACTGGGCGACGCCGCCGCGCTCGCCGATCGCCAGGCCCGCGCGAAGTGGTCTGCCGAGCCCGCACCGACGACCGACGTCGACGGCAACGGCAAGTCCGATCGCGCCGACGTGCGCCTGCTCGCCGACCTCGCGATGCACGTCACCGAGCTCACCTTCGGCCTCCTCGACGTCGATCAGGACGGCCGAGTCGACGAGCGCGACTTCTGCCTCGTGAGCGACTCGCCGAAGCAGCAGAGCTACTACCCACTCCTCATGCCCACTGCCGCCGCGCAGACCGCGTTCGCAGGCAAGAACCCGCGCTTCGCTCTCTGCCGCGCCGACGGCAAGCCCATCGTGCGCAACCTCGCGCGCCTCGACACGCCCTACGTCGTGAAGATCGAACCACAGAACCTCTACCTCCAGCCGGTCGACGCCATCCCCGCCGGCTACACACCCGACAAGCCCGCTCTCGCCGCCGGCCGCAGGCTCCATGTGATCTCGACCGTCGCCTCCGCGCACCGCATCACGTCGGTGTCCTTCCCCTGGGACGTCACCGCGAAGAACGGCAACGAAGTGAAGATCGCGTTCACCGGTCCCGCGCTCGCCGCCGGCGCGAGCCTCCTCCTGCCGCGCGCCATCGTCCCCCTCGACGGCAGCGGCCCCATGCCGCACAGCCGCCGCGCCCCCATGGAGACCGACCGCGCGTTCGAGCTGCCCGACGTCTACGCCGGCAACGACGGACCCGCCGCCGAGGAGCTCGCGAAGAACGTCGCCGAGATGCAGGCCACCTACGAGGCCCTCATCGCCGGTTGCCCGTGCACCTTGTCGCAGGCCGAGCGCGACGAGCTCGTGCGGTTCCTCATCCGCGCGAAGAACTGCCTCGAGTCCACCCGCAGCGTCACCGAGGCCCAGCTCTACGCCGCCGAGCTCGAGGCCGCGCGCCTCGCCCGCCTGCACGTCTCGTCGATGAACGAGGCCGCCGGCCAGTGGGAGCTGCTCTCGGAAGACTACGTCTGGATGGAGGTCATCAAGACGCTGCTGCTCATCGCCGAGACCGGGTACGACTTCCTCACGGGTGGACTGAAGAAGTCATTCGAGGGCGCCCTCGCCAACCTGCTCGGCGAGGTCACGGAGGACAACGCGCCCAAGCCCGAGAGCGTCACGGGCATGACCGCCGTCAGCCTCGAAGCCAGCCTCGGCGGAGGCGTGATCGCGGGCGCACTCACCGACATGGTGGCCTCGCGCACGGGCCCCGCCTCGATTGGCGGGTTCACCAAGGACTTCCTCCAGCGCATGGGGATGAAGCTCGCCGAGGGCAAGGAGAAGGGCGAGACCAAGGCGCAGATCGAGTCGGTCATCAAGACGATGATCAAGATGCTGCCCGTCTACTACCTGCAATACCGCGAGCTCGTCGCGCAGGACGCCGAGCACCGCGCCACGCAATACGCCGAGGCCCACTACGAGGCGATGCTGAAGGTCGCCAACCTCCGCCACGCCCTGCGCGCGATCGACGAGGCGCTCGCGATCGAGGAGGACCTGCGCAAGCGATTCCTCGACAAGCTCGCGATGGACGGCTGCCCTCTGACGATCGCGACCGCCGACCCGTGCAGCTTCGATCTCGAAGCCGCCATCTCCGCCGCGCGCGGCAAGCTCGAGACTGCCCTGGCCGCCGCCGACAAGCGCCTCGACGCCGCGATGACGGCCACGCGGCGCGAGGGATCGACGAGCGAGTGCGCCACCGGCATGACGCGCGGCCGCCTGGACGAGGCGACGCTCGACGTGGCCAGCGCCGGACGCGAGCTCGCCCAGCTGGCCCGATCGGGCGCCTCCGCCGAGGCCGTCGCCGAAGCCGAGACCCGCCAGCGCATGGAGAGCGAGGAGCGCCGCGCGATCGAGACCGAGTACAGCAAGCTCTGCATCATCCTCACCGAGACCGAGATCACCACTGGCCAGCTCGACGAGATGAAGGCCGCCGAGGCCGACGCGCAGGCGGCCCACGACGGATACGCCGCCGCGGTGAAGGCCGCCCTCGCCGCCTACGCTGCCTGCGTCGCGAAAGGTGGCCCCCCCGCCGACGCCTGCTCGTTCGACGCCGCGCTCGCCGGCACGAGCCCGTGGGCGCAGGCAGCCAGGTGCCTCGGCTGCGTGCCCATGCCCGTCATGGACTGCTGCGGTGACGGCAAGATCCAGCTCCCCGAGCAGTGCGATCCCGGCTCGATGGCCACCAGCTGCCCCGGCGAAGCGCCCTGCATCAAGTGCAAGTGCGGCCCAGCGGGCGTGCCCCAATCCGTGGCAGAGCTCGCCGCGCAGTTCGGCGTTCCCCCCGCGACCTTGCTCGCCGCGTGGCAGCCGCTCGCCCTCACCGAGGTCGTCCACGGATCCGTCAACGTCCCCAAGAAGTTCGTCGCCGGCGACCACACCATGCTCACTGGCTACTACGCCGGCGTGATCACGCTCGACGCCATGCAGATCGGCCGCTTCGCCTGCGGCCCCGGCCAGCCCGGCGCGTTCACCGTCTGCCCCGTCGGTGGCATGCCGCTCGTCCCCGGCCCGACTGTCATCATCGTGACGTCGCTGGCGATGCCCATGCCGATGCCCGATCCCAACAATGTCTACCAATACGGCTTCGTGTTCGACCGCGACGCCGTCACCGGCAACAACTTCACCCCGCCCGCGCCCTACCTCAATCACTTTTTCAAGGGCACCGACTACTGGATTGAAGCAGACCGCACGGCAATGGGCGCGTGGTCCGTCAAGGGATCAATCGCCTCGGGGATGAACGTCTCGCCCGCGATGACCCGCGCCCACGTCTTCGTGAACGGCAACGCCATGGCCGTCGCGGTGCCCGCCAGCGAGCTCCGCACCATGCACCCCGACTTCCGCCTCACCGCCTTCCGCCACCGCGGCGACGAGGGCCAGCGCGTCCCCTACGACTGGGACGGCTCCCTCCACCCGCCCGTCTCCTTGGCGCTCCAGTCCTTCGCCGACGCACGCAAGCTCAAGCCCGAATACATCGCCGAGACCATGGCGCTCGGCCCCACCCGCATCGGCGCCCTCTCCGTGCCGGGCAATGGCATGGTGAACCTCGCCAACTACATGGGCTCGTATGGCTACCTCCTCCACCTCGCGCCGTCGCAGCGAATCCGCGCCTGCGTCGGCGCCGGTCAGCCCACCTCGCTGAACTACTATCCACGGCACTCGCCCGGCTACATGTTCGTCGACGGCGCGCCCGGCTGCACCGACGTGACCAACGTCGACCCGGTCAACTCGAACGAGGTGCTATTGAAGACGAGCGGCGGCGGATCGCCCAACAACGTGACCGTGACGGTCACCGTGCCCTGAAGTCCTCTGGAGTCCACTGAAGTGCGCCGAGGCGCTCAGCTGGATTGAGCCGGCTCCGATGAGTCCAACACCTCCTTCAATGCCAGCTTCGCGCGCTTGGCGACGATGATCAGCAGCACCGCCGTGAGCAGCACGCCCACCGCCGTCAGCACGATCCGCCCCGTCCCCAGCTTCGCGCTGCCATCGCCGTTGAAGGCCGCCACCGCCGACTCCGCGATCGACCCCAGATAGGCCTGCACCGCGATCACCGGAGCCAGCCCGATCGCAGTCGCCAATGCCATGTCCCGCGCCCGCAGCGACGTCCCCGCCAGCGCGAACGACAGCAGGTTCTGCGGCACCACCGGCGACAGCCGCAGCAGCAGCGCCACGCGCCGCCCCTCCTTGGCAATCACCGCCCGCAGCGCGAGCGCCATGCGGTCCCCCGCGCGCCACCGCGCCGGCATCCGGGCAACCACCGCTCGCCCGATCACCAGCGCCCCC
>JADMIO011153631.1_pt1 | contig 23180 bp, 19 predicted proteins | sample 8958161 | NCBI WGS metagenome assembly JADMIO01 (sample SAMN16585339, study PRJNA669376) | soil metagenome | isolation source: Crop rotation soil | place: USA: Cullars Rotation, Alabama | collected 2011 | reverse complement strand
CGCGACAACTTGTCCACGTGGAATTCTAAGCTTAGGATCCCAATGTGCTGGAAAGCCGGGTCTTCTTGACCTGGCCCTTCGCCGTCGCGAGGACCAGGTACGGCGCGACGCCGTAGTCCTTGATCTGCATGACCTGGGCGATCTTCTCGTCGCCCTGGAAGGCCAGGATGTTGGCCACGTGCGCGCCACGGGCGGTGCGGTTGGCCTCGGGCAGCTCGTAGGCCTTGGCCCGGTAGACGCGGCCCTTGTTGGTGAAGAAGAGGATCCAGTCGTGGGTCGAGCCCACGAAGAAGTGGTCGACGATGTCGTCCTGCTTCAGCTGGGCGCCCATCACGCCCTTGCCGCCGCGGCGCTGCGACCGGTAGAGGTCGCTCTTGGTCCGCTTGGCGTACCCGGTGCGGGTGATGGTGACGACGACCTCCTCCTCCGCGATGAGGTCCTCCATGGAGACGTCGCCCTCGTTCGCGACGAACTGGGTGCGCCGGTCGTCGCCGTACTTCTCCACGATCTCGGTGAGCTCGTCGCGGACGATCTGCCGCTGGCGCTCCGGGGAGTCGAGGATCGCCTGCAGTTCGGCGATGCGCGCCTCGATCTCGGCGAGCTCGTCCATGATCCGCTGCCGCTCGAGGGCGGCCAGCCGGCGCAGCTGCAGGTCGAGGATCGCGACGGCCTGGATCTCGTCGACGTCGAGGAGCTCCATCAGGCCGGTGCGGGCCGTCTCCGCCGAGGTGCTGTTGCGGATGAGCGTGATGACCGCGTCGAGCATGTCGAGGGCCTTGGCGTAGCCGCGCAGGATGTGCGCGCGCTCCTCGGCCTTGCGCAGCCGGTAGCGGGTGCGCCGCTGGATGACCTCGATCTGGTGGGTGACCCACTGGCGCACCAGCTCGTCGAGGCGCAGCGTCCGCGGGACGCCGTCGACGATGGAGAGCATGTTGCAGCCGAAGGAGGTCTGCAGCTGGGTGTGCTTGTAGAGGTTGTTCAGCACGACCTTGGCGACGGCGTCGCGGCGCAGGGTGAACACCAGCCGGCGGCCCACCCGGTCGGAGGACTCGTCGGCGATGTCGCTGATGCCCTGGAGGCGGCCCTCCTTGACCGACTCCGCGATCGACTCGGCGAGGCGGTCGGGGTTGACCTGGTAGGGCAGCTCGGTGACGACGAGCTGGACCCGGCCCTTGGCGTCCTCCTCGACGGTGACGACGGCGCGCATGCGGACCGAGCCACGGCCGGTCCGGTAGGCGTCCTCGATCCCCTCGCGGCCGACGATGAGGCCGTGGGTCGGGAAGTCCGGGCCCTTGACCCGCTCCATGCAGGCGGTGAGCGCCTCCTCGGCCTCGGCCTCGGGGTGGTCGAGCATCCAGAAGACGGCCTCGGCCACCTCGCGCAGGTTGTGCGGCGGCATGTTCGTGGCCATGCCGACCGCGATGCCGGCCGAGCCGTTGACCAGCAGGTTCGGGATCCGAGCCGGCAACACGACCGGCTCCTGCGTGCGACCGTCGTAGTTGCCCTGGAAGTCGACGGTCTCCTCGTCGATGCCGGCGAGCATCTCCATGGCCAGCGGCGTGAGCCGGCACTCGGTGTACCGCATCGCGGCCGCCGGGTCGTCGCCCGGCGAGCCGAAGTTGCCCTGCCCGTCGATCAGCGGGTACCGCATCGACCAGGGCTGGGCCAGCCGCACGAGGGCGTCGTAGATCGCCGAGTCGCCGTGCGGGTGGTAGTTGCCCATCACCTCGGCGACCGGGCGGGCGCACTTCACGTAGCCGCGGTCGGGGCGGAAGCCCTGGTCGTACATCGCGAACAGGACCCGGCGGTGCACCGGCTTGAGGCCGTCGCGGACCTCGGGCAGCGCGCGGCCAACGATCACGCTCATCGCGTAGTCGATGTAGCTGCGCTGCATCTCCTGCTGGAGGTCGACCGCTTCGATGCGGTCGCGGGCTGGGGTCTCGGTCACGTGTGGTCTCTCCGGTTCACGCACGGGGCTTGGACGTCAGGTGACCCCCGTGCAGGGCCCCGGCGCGAGCTCGCGAGCGCTGGGGGGCACGGGGGTCCGTCATCAGACGTCGAGGAAGCGGACGTCCTTGGCGTTGCGGGTGATGAAGCTGCGGCGGGCCTCGACGTCCTCGCCCATGAGGATGCTGAAGATCTCGTCCGCGGCGGCGGCGTCCTCGAGGGTGACCTGGCGCAGGACCCGGGTCTCGGGGTTCATCGTGGTCTCCCACAGCTCGCTGGCGTTCATCTCGCCGAGCCCCTTGAACCGCTGGATCGACTCGTCCTTGATCTTGCGACCGGCCTCGGCGCCGGCCTTGACCACCGCGTCGCGCTCCCTGTCGCTGTAGGCGTACTCGTCGCCCACCTTGCCGCCCCACTTGATCTTGTACAGCGGCGGCTTGGCCAGGTAGACGTACTGGCCCTCGACCAGCGGCCGCATGAAGCGGAAGAGCAGGGTCAGCAGCAGCGTGCTGATGTGCTGGCCGTCGACGTCGGCGTCCGCCATCAGGACGATCTTGTGATAGCGGAGCTTCGTGATGTCGAACTCGTCGTGGATGCCGGTGCCGAAGGCCGTGATCATCGACTGGACCTCGGTGTTCTTGAGGACCCGGTCGATGCGCGCCTTCTCGACGTTGATGATCTTGCCGCGGATGGGCAGGATCGCCTGGTACATCGAGTCGCGGCCGGACTTGGCCGAGCCGCCGGCGGAGTCGCCCTCGACGATGTAGACCTCGGAGTTGCGCGGGTCGGTGGACCGGCAGTCGGCCAGCTTGCCGGGCAGGCCGCCGACCGAGAGCACGCTCTTGCGGGCCAGCTTCCGGGCGTCCTGTGCGGCGCGGCGGGCGCGGGCGGCGGACGACGCCTTGGTGATGATCGTCTTGGCCTCGGTCGGGTTGGCCTCGAACCAGTGGCCGATCTGCTCGTTGCAGACCCGCTGCACGAAGCCCTTGACCTCGGTGTTGCCGAGCTTGGTCTTCGTCTGGCCCTCGAACTGCGGGTCACCCAGCTTCACCGAGACGATCGCGGCGAGACCCTCGCGGATGTCGTCGCCGGTGAGCTTCTCGTCCTTCTCCTTGAGCAGCTTCTTCTCGACGGCGTAGCGGTTGACGATCGAGGTCAGCGCCGCGCGGAAGCCCTCCTCGTGGGTGCCGCCCTCGTGCGTGTTGATGATGTTCGCGAAGGTGTGCACCGACTCCGAGTAGGCGTCGGACCACTGCATCGCGACCTCGAGGCTCATCGCGGTGTCGTTCTTGCCGACGCCGTCGGCGGAGAAGCTGATCACCGACTTGTGGATCGGGGCCTTGCGGCGGTTGATGTGCGCGACGTAGTCCACGAGGCCGTGGTCGTAGCGGTAGGTGATCTCGGTGGGCTCGAAGGCCTCGACCTCGTGACCGGCCTCGGTGGCGGCCTCGGCGAGGGAGGTCTCCTCGGACATGCCCGTCTCGGCCTTACTGTGCCCGGGGCGCTCGTCGCGCAGGACGATGGTCAGGCCCTTGTTGAGGAAGGCCATCTCCTGCAGGCGGCGGTTGATCGTGTCGAACGAGTAGTCCGTGGTCTCGAAGATGTCGCCGTCGGCCCAGAAGGTGATCGCGGTGCCGCGCTTCTTCGTGGTGCCGACCTGCTCGAGCGGGCCCGGCTTGGCGTAGGAGTAGCTCTGCTTCCACTCGATCCCGGTGTGGGCCCAGACGGTCACGTCCAGGCGGGTGGACAGCGCGTTGACGACCGTGACGCCGACGCCGTGCAGACCGCCGGAGACGCCGTAGCTCTTGCCGTCGAACTTCCCGCCCGCGTGCAGGACGGTCATGATCACCTCGACGGTGGGCCGCTTCTCCACCGGGTGCATGTCCACCGGGATGCCTCGGCCGTTGTCCTCGACCCGGACGCCGCCGTCGGCCAGCAGGGTCACCCGGACCGTGTCGCAGTAACCGGCCAGGGCCTCGTCGACCGCGTTGTCCACGACCTCCCACACCATGTGGTGCAGGCCGCGCTCACCCGTGGAACCGATGTACATACCGGGGCGCTTGCGCACCGCCTCCAGGCCCTCGAGGACCGTGATGGAGGAGCCGGAGTAGCCGTTGTCGGACGTGCTGTCGGTCTTCGGTCGAGCGACCACGTGGGACCCTTCTGTCGCGCAACCGGCGGCCCGGGCGGCCCACTGCCGTGAGGCGCCCCGGGGGCACAGGGAGGCACTGAGCCGGTTGCTGGCGGTGTTCACCGTCCAGACTACCGGGTGGTACGACAGGAACGGCGCCGTCCACGCCCTCAGGGCGCTCCTGCGCCACTCCCGGCCCCTCCGCCACCACCGGGGCAGCCCCGCGGGTCGACACGCCCTCTCCGGGCCGCTGGGAGCTCAGCCGCGAGGGGCGTCCACCGGCTCGTCGGTCAGGTGCTCCGGGTCGATGCGGGCGGGGCCCGCGCCGGTGCGCTTGTTGACGGCGACCGTGACTCCCCAGAGGGCGACGCCGATCACGAGCAGGACACCGGCGATCCGGTACTGCTCCGCCGGGCGACCGGAGAAGGGCGTGGCGAGGAAACCGCAGGCCAGCGCCCCGACGACGGGCAGGATCGTCGGCGTGCGGAAGTGGTCGGCGTCCACCGGGTCCTTGCGCAGCACGAGCACGGCGACGTTCACGACGGTGAAGACGACGAGCAGCAGCAGCGCCGTCGTCCCGCCCAGGGCCGGCACCTCGCCCACGAAGAGGACCAGGCCGAACGCCAGCAGCGTGGTGAACGCGATGGCGGTCCACGGCGTCCGGCGGCCGGGCAGCACCCGCCCGAGCACCGGCGGGAGCACCCGCTCACGGGCCAGGCCGTAGACCAGCCGGCTGGCCATCAGCATGTTGATGAGCGCGGTGTTGGCGACGGCGAACATGGTGATGACGCCGAAGAGGCTGAGCGGGAAGTCCGGCGCCCCGGCCTCCACCACCCGGAGCAGCGGCGGGGTGTCGGGGTCGCTGAGCTGGTCGGCCGGCACGAGCGCGATCGCCGAGATCGACACCAGCACGTAGATCAGGCCGGTGATGCCGAGGCCGGTCAGCAGCACCTTCGGGAAGATCCGCCGCGGCTCCTTGCACTCCTCGGCCATGTTCACCGAGTCCTCGAAGCCCACCATCGCGAAGAACGCGAGGCCGGTCGCCGCGATCACGCCGGCCAGGACGCCCTTGTCGCCGGTGTCGAACTCGCTGACCCGGCCGAAGTCGCCCTCGCCGCCGAAGAGCGCCCAGGCGCCGATGCCGATGATGATCAGCAGGCCGGAGAGCTCGACGCAGGTGAGCACCACGTTGCTCTTCACGCTCTCGCCGACGCCGCGCAGGTTCACCGCGGCGACCAGGGCCATGAAGCCCAGCCCGATGAGCGTGATGCCCCAGCCGTCGATGTCGACCTCGAACACCTCGGCGGCGTTCTCGCTGAACGCCCGCGCCGCGGTCGACGCCGAGGTGATCCCCGAGCTCATCACGGCGAAGGCGACGAGGAACGTGACGAAGTGGATGCCGAAGGCCTTGTGCGTGTACAGCGCGGCGCCGGCGGCCTGCGGGTACTTGGTGACCAGCTCCAGGTAGCTGAAGGCGGTGATCAGCGCGACCAGGAAGGCGATGAGGAACGGCAGCCACACGACCCCGCCGACCTCCGCGGCGACCGTGCCGGTCAGCGCGTAGATCCCGGTGCCCAGGACGTCGCCGATGATGAACAGCAGCAGCAGACCCGGGCCCATGACCCGCTTCAGGGACGGCTGGCCGCTGGTGCTGGTGGTCGCCTCGCCGGTCTCCGTGCTCGCCATCTGCGGCCTCCTGCTCGTCTCGGGGCTGGGACGACCGCCGTTGGTCGGTGGTCGAGATGATCTCCGCCCCGACCGGGGACCGCGACTCGGAGCGGGCACCGGGATGCCGGCACCACACCGGGCTGCGTTCCACGTGGAACGCAGGCGCCGGGCTAGGGCTGGACGAGCAGCTGCGCGGCGGCGAGTTCGCGGTACAGGGGGCTGGTCCCGAGCAGTTCGTCGTGCGTGCCGGCGGCGACGACCCGGCCGCCGTCGAGGACGACGATGCGGTCGCTGTCGAGCACCGTGGACAGCCGGTGCGCCACGACCAGCAGCGCCCGGTCCGCCGAGGCCGCGGCGAGGGTGCGCCGGAGCAGCTCCTCGTTGCGGGCGTCGAGGCTGGCGGTCGGCTCGTCGAGCAGGAGCAGCGCCGGCCGCGCGAGCAGCGAGCGGGCGATCGCCAGCCGCTGCCGTTCGCCTCCGGAGAGGAGCACCCCGTCGTCCCCGACCAGGACGTCCAGGCCCCGGGGGGAGCGCTGCACCACCCCGGTCAGGCCCACGTCGGCCAGCACCGCCCACAGCTCGGCCTCCGCGGCGTCGGGCGCGGCGAGCAGCAGGTTCTCGCGGATGGTGCCGGCGAGCACCGGCGCCTCCTGCTCGACGTAGCCCAGCCGTCCGCGCAGCGCTGCCCGGGGCAGGTCCCGGACGTCGGTGCCGGCCCAGCGGATGGCGCCACCGGTGAGCGGGTAGAAGCCCTCGACGAGCGCGAGCACCGTGGACTTCCCGGCACCGGAGGGCCCGACCAGCGCCACCCGGGAGCCCGCCGGCACGGTCAGGGAGACCCGGTCCAGCACCGGCGTCCCGTCCGGATAGGAGAAGGACACCTCGTCCAGCTCCAGCAGCGGGGTCCCGGTCGCCGGGAGCCGGGGCACGGCGACGGCGGTGCCGCCCCGCTCGGGCCGGGCGTCGTCCTCCGCGTCGAGCGCGAGCACCTCCTGGATGCGGGCGAGCGCGCCGAGCCCGGTCTGCAGCTGGGTGTAGGCGTTGATCGCCTGACCGAGCGGCATCACGAGCAGGAACAGGTAGAGCACGAACGCGACCAGGTCGCCGACGGCGATCGAGCCGGACGCCACCCGGTAGCCGCCCAGTCCGAGCACCGCGAGGAACGCCCCCTGCACGGCGATCGACCCGGCGGGCTGGACCAGGGCCTGCAGCCGGGCCACCGCGACCCCGGCGCGGTAGGCCCGCGTCGCCGCGGCGTCGACGGTGGACACCTCGCGGGCGGTCGCGCCGCTGGCCCGGATCGTCCGCACAGCCGAGAGCGCGCGCTCCACCGCGGCGCTCATCGCGCCGACCTCCTCCTGTGCCTGCCGGGACAGCCGCCGCACGCGCCGGCTCGTGGACACGGCCACGGCCAGGCCGAGGGAGACCGCGCCGACGGTGACCAGCAGCAGCCAGACGTCGACGAGGGCCATGGCGATCAGGGCACCGACCGCCACGACCACCGAGCCGGCCATCTCGACGACGCCAGAGGTGACGGTGGCCCGCAGCAGCGTGGTGTCGGCGCCGACCCGCGACATCAGGTCGCCGGTGCGCCGGCGGTCGTACTCGGCCACCGGCAACCGCAGCAGCCGGTCGGCGAGGGTGCGGCGGGTGGTCAGGACGACGCCCTCGGCCGCCCGCTGCAGCACGAAGGACTGGACGGCGCCGAGCAGCGAGGCCACCACCAGCACGAGGACGAGCGCGCTCACGATCGGCAGCAGCGCGTCGCCGTCTCCGACCGCGGAGATCAACCGGTTCACCAGTGCTGGCTGGGCCAGCGAGGCGGCGGCTCCGAACAGGGAGAGCACCGCGGCCAGCGTCAGTGCCCGCCGGTGCGGCCGGAGGAACGGCAGCAGCTGCCGCAGCCCGGCCGCCGGCCGCGGGGGCACCGCGGGGTGCTCGCTCAGGGCGCGGACCTCAGCCGGCGACCGCGAGCGCGCCCACGACTGCCGCCAGCAGCCGCGCGTGGTGCTCGATGAGCTCGGGCCGGTGCCCGTCCGGGCGGATGGCCGCGACGTAGCCGCCGGCCAGGCCGCCCTGTCCGCCCCCGGTGGTCCAGAACTCGTCGCCGTCGTCGCTGGCCAGCAGCAGGCTCCGCACCGTCGGGTCCTGCGCGAGCCGGTGCACCGCCGGGGTGTCCTCGCTGCTCAGCAGCACCCAGCGCCCGTCGAACTCCGGGTCCCCGCTGGGGACGGGGACCAGCCCGCCGGTGCGGTGCTTCCAGAAGCGGGCCGGCGACAGCCGCAGCCCCGGCACGGTCGCCAGGACGGGGGCGGCGGTGACCGCGTACTCGGGGACCACACGGCGCTTGTCGGCGTACACGACGTCGAAGGCCACCAGCTCGAGCGCGCCGTAGCGGCCGCGCATCACGCCGGCCGCCCGGTGGTCGCGGGTGAGCCGGGTCGGCGCCGTCGCGACCAGCTCGGCCAGCCCGGCGTCGCCCGGGCCGGTGCCGTCGGAGATCTCCCAGCCGTGCTGCACCGCCCAGCCCTGCGCGCCGACGGTGTCGCCCTGGTAGGCGAACACCTGCTCGAGGTCGGTCGGGCGGCGCGGACGGCGCGGTCCGAACAGGCCCCCGCCGCGGGGCGGGGACTCCTGCGGCGGTGCCTGCCGGCCGCTCTGCTCCGGCCACGACTCGTAGCCCTCCCGGGGACGGGCCGGCTCGGCGGCCGGCAGGTCCCAGCCGGGCGGCTGCCAGCCGGCGTCCCCGGCCGGCCGGTCGGCACCCGCCGGCCGGCCCGGGCCCGCGGGCGGGACCGCCGGCGGATCGGTGGGCGGGGGCGTGCTGCCGCCCTGCGGCCCGCCCTCGCCGAGGTGCGCCGGCTCCTGCCAGCCGCTGCCGTCGCGGTCGTCGAACCCGTCGCGGTCCCGGTCCTGCGGACCGCTCATCGCCGTGCCCCGGTCGTGTCGCCGGTCATGTCGCCGTCCTCCCCGGGGCGGCCTCGCACGAGGCCGCCCTATCCGTACGTGTCGCGTGGCCCTCGCCCGCGGACCGACCGCGGGCCCTTCTTCCAGCTCGGGGCCGTCGGTCCGACAACGCGCAAGCGGGTGACGACGTCCCCACCCACCCCGGCCCGCAGCCTGCCGAGGATCGACGGCGCCATGTAGCGCAGCTGCGTGGCCCACGCCGTGGACTCCGCCTCCACCAGCAGCTCGCCCTCGGACAGCGACTTCGGGCGGCAGTGCGCGGCGATGTCCGCGCCGACCAGGGCGTCCCAGCGGCCGAAGACGCTCCCCACCCGGGTGTGGGCCGTCCAGTCCTGGTCGGTGACCAGCGAGTCGACCAGCCGGCCCAGCGGCTGGGGGTCGTCGGCGCTGGGCCCGGCCGGCGTCCAGCGGCGGCGCGGACCGGCGATGCGGCGCCGGGTCGGCTGCGGACGCGAGGCCGCGGCCGCGCGCGCCGCCTCCAGGGCCGCCCGCGCCACGTCGCTGGGCCGGGCCGGCCGTTCCTCGGTCACGGCACTCCCTCGCTGCTCTCCTCGACGACGAAGGCTGCCCCGCCGGCGATCTGGACCCGGGTGCCGCGCAGCTCGGCCGGCACGTCGTCGAGCACGGCCGCGGTGATCAGGGTCTGCTCCGCCGTCCGCGCCACCGCCGCCAGTGCTGCCCGCCGCTCGGTGTCGAGGGTGGCGAAGACGTCGTCCAGCACCAGGATCGGCTCCTCGCCGTCGGCGCGGAAGAGCGCCAGGCAGCCGAGCTTGAGGGCGAGCGCCAGCGACCACGACTCCCCGTGGCTGGCGAACCCCTTGGCCGGCACGGGGCCGAGGGCGATGACCAGGTCGTCGCGGTGCGGCCCGACGAGCGTCATCCCCCGGTCGACCTCGTCCTGCCGTCGCTCGGCGACCCGCTCGCGCAGGGCGTTCGCCAGCTCGGCCACGTCGGGCAGCGGCGTCCCGGCGCTCATCGGGGTCCCGTCCCCCGCCAGCGCGACCGTGCTGGTGTAGCCCAGCCCCGCGACCGGCGCGTCGGGCCCGGCGACCTGCGCGTGGGCAGCGGCGACGTGCGGCACCAGGTCCGCGACCAGCCGCAGCCGGGCGGCCAGGAGCTGGCTGCCGAGGTCGACGAGGTGCCCGTCCCAGACGTCGAGGGTGGCCAGCGCTCCGCCGCGGGCCAGCCGGGCGGTCTTGAGCAGGGCGTTGCGCTGCTTGAGCACGCGCTCGTAGTCGCTGCGCACGCCGGCCAGCCGCGGTGTCCGGCTGACCAGCAGGTCGTCGAGGAAGCGGCGGCGGTCCGACGGGTCGCCGCGCACCAGCACGAGGTCCTCGGGTGCGAACAGGACCGTCTTCACCAGGCCCAGCAGCTCCCGCGGCCGGGGCAGCGGCGCCCGGTTCACCCGGACCCGGTTGGCCCGCCCCGGGTTGATCTCGATCTCGACCAGCAGCTCCCGGTCGTCGCGGCGCAGCGCCGCCCGGACGACCGCCTGCTCCGCTCCGTGGCGCACCAGCGGGGCGTCGGAGCTGACCCGGTGACTGCCCATGGTCGCCAGGTACCCGACCGCCTCGACGAGGTTCGTCTTGCCCTCGCCGTTGCGCCCGACGAGCACCGTCGGGCCCGGAGCGAGAGCGAGGTCGACCCGCTCCCAGTTGCGGAACGAGCCCAGCTGGAGATGCCGGACGTACACCCTCAGACGCTCATGCGGGGCGCTCGGCCTCCTGCTCGCGGACGGCCTGCACCGCGTGCCCGCCGAACTGGTTCCGCAGGGCGGCGACGGCCTTCATCGTCGGGGAGTCCTCCTGCCGCGAGGAGAACCGCGCGAACAACGAGGCGGCGATCGTCGGCATCGGGACGGCGTTCTCGATGGCCTGCTCGACCGTCCACCGGCCCTCGCCGGAGTCCTCGGCGTAGCCGCGGATGCGGTCCAGCCGGGGGTCCTCCTCCAGCGCCCGGACCAGCAGGTCCAGCAGCCAGGAGCGGATGACCGTGCCCTGCGTCCAGGACTTGATGACGCCGGGGACGTCCTCGATCAGGTCGACGGCCTCGAGCAGCTCGTAGCCCTCGCCGTAGGCCTGCATCATCGCGTACTCGATGCCGTTGTGGACCATCTTGCTGAAGTGCCCGGCGCCCACGGGCCCGGCGTGCACGAAGCCGGCGTCGTCGCCCACGGCCTGTCCGGACTCGTCGGTGGGGGCGGGCGGCTTGAGCGCGTCGAAGACGGGCTGGACCTTGGCGACGTCGTCCTTGCTGCCGCCGACCATCAGCGCGTAGCCGTTCTCCAGGCCCCACACCCCGCCGGAGACGCCGGCGTCGATGTAGCCGACGCCCTTCTCGCGGCACATGACGTCGTGCACCTGGTCGTCGGTGTACTTGGAGTTGCCGCCGTCGACGATGACGTCCCCGGCCTCGAGCAGCTCGGACAGCTCCTTGACCGTCGACCGCGTGGGATCGCCGGCCGGGACCATCACCCAGACCACGCGCGGCGCCTGCAGGGCCCCGACGAGCTCCTCGAGGCTGGTCACGTCCCGCTTCTCCGAATGGCGGTCGTACCCCACGACCTCGTGGCCGGCCCGGCGGATGCGCTCCGCCATGTTGCCGCCCATCTTGCCCAGCCCCACCAGTCCCAGCTGCACGACGACGTTCCCCTCTCGGCGATCTGCGACATCCGTGTCCGGGACGTCGGTGTCCATCGTGCTGGTCGGCGCCGCAGCGCGCGCGACGGCGGCCCGTCGCCAGGGCTCAGCCGGGCAGCCGCACCGGCATGATCAGGTAGCGGTAGTCGGGGCCCTTCTCCACCGGCCGGCCGCCGCCCGTGCCGTCGTCCTCGGCCGGCTCGGCCACGCCCGAGAGGACGGCAGGCTTGAGCGGGCTGGTGAAGTCCATCCGCGCCCGCGGGGTGTGCACCGCCGCCAGCCCGTCGAGCAGGAACGACGGGTTGAAGCCGATCGTCAGCGGCTCGCCGTCGAACTCGACGTCGCAGCGCTCCTCGGCCTGGCCCTCGTCGTCGGTGCCACCGGCACGGAGGGTGACCTGGCCCGGCGTGAACTCGCAGCGCAGCGGCGTGCCGCGCTCGGCGACCAGCGCCACGCGCTTGGCCGCGTCGGTGAACAGGCCCACCGGCAGCGTCGCGTACGCGTGGGACTCGCTCGGCATGATCGCGCGGTACTTGACGAACTCCGCGTCCAGCAGCCGGGTGGTCGTCTGCCGGTCCTTGCCGGACAGGCCGAGGATGCCCTCGCCCGAGCCGCTCGAGGACAGCGACAGGAGGATCTCCGGACCGCTGGTCAGGGTCTTCGCCGCGTCGGCGAGGGTGCGCGCGGGCACCAGCACCGCGGCCGACACCCCCGGCGTCTCCGGGCGCCACGCGAACTCCCGCACCGCCAGGCGGTACCGGTCCGTGGCCGCGAGCGTCACCCGGTCGTCGTCGATCTCGAGGCGGACGCCGGTGAGCATCGGCAGCGTGTCGTCCCGCCCGGCCGCCACCGCGACCTGACCGACGGCCTCGGCGAAGACGTCGCTGTCGACCACCCCGGCCGACGACGGCATCGAGGGCAGCGACGGGTAGTCCTCCACCGGCAGCGTCGGCAGACTGAAGCGCGCGTTGCCGCAGGTGATCGCCAGCCGCGGCCCCTCGGCCCGGATGTCGACCGGGTGCGGGGGGAGTGCGCGGGTGATCTCGGCCAGGAGCCGGCCCGGCACCAAGGTGCGACCACTCTCGGTGGCCTGGACGTCGACCTCGGCCCGCGCGGAGACCTCGTAGTCGAAGCCGCTCACCGACAGCTGGCTGCCGTCCACCTCCAGCAGGATCCCGGCGAGCACCGGCACGGACGGCCGGGCCGGCAGGCTGCGCGACGTCCATGCGACGGCATCGGCGAGCACCTCTCGCGCCACCCGGAACTCCATGACCTGACCCACCCCTGCTCGTCGTCCACTGCATCGGCCCGCGGCGGTGGCCGGAGGCCGGACCGCGGGTGCGGTCCCCCATCGTGCCGTGCGCACCGGGCCGGGGGGAAACCGCTGTCCCGCGAACGGGTCCCACCGGGGCCGTTCCCGGTCCTGTCAGACCCTCCTGCTCTGCTGCTCTCATGAGCTCTTCGACGGCCCGCGAGGCGGCTGCCAGCGGGCCGTCCCCACCCAGAGTGCTGTTCAAGGATCTCCCGGAATAACTCCCTCATCCTCGTCATCACAGGTGTGGAAGCTGGGGAACGAGCCCCTTCGTGCAGGTCAGCGCTGAAGTCGACATGTGGGCGCGCTGTGCGTGGCCACCGTCGCGCCTGTGTCGACACGTGGACAACTCCGCGGTTGTCAACCGGCGACGGTCGTCGTCCACCCCTTGTCCCCGCCGTTCCCACGGTCGGTCCCCAGGCTCTGTGCATCCGACGTGGCCCGCAGGTGTCGACGACGTGGCGCGCAGGGAACGAAGTCGCTGGTCAACAGGCTTATCCACCTCGGTGGACAGCGGAGCCGGCGCGACGGTCCGACGTCGTCCGGGGGTGGTGCTCCACACCGGTTCCGGACCGGATTCCCCAACCTGTGCACATCCCTGGGGACAACTAGGCGACGTGTCGACCGAGGTCACCGCCCCGGGGGCGCCGATGACCGCCTCCCGAGCGGGCGGTGACCACACCGCGACGTCCCCAGGCCTGTGGACGATGGCGATGACATCGCGGTCCTCCGGACGGCACCGCGGCCACGTGCCGTCCCCGACCGTCGACGGGCCGCTGCCCGTGTCCGGCTGCCGCTCTCCGTCAGCTGCGGGCGCGGCTCTTGATCCGGGCGGTCAGCTCGGTGACCTGCGTGTACGTCGCCCGGCGCTCGCTCATCAGGTTGGTGATCTTCTTGACGGCGTGCATGACCGTGGTGTGGTCCTTGCCGCCGAAGGAGGCACCGATCCGCGGCAGCGACAGCTCGGTGAGCTCGCGGCACAGGTACATCGCGATCTGCCGGGCGTTGACCAGCGTGCGGCTGCGGTTGGAGCCCTGCAGCTCCTCCATCGTCACGGAGAAGTACTCCGCGGTGGCGGCCATGATGATCGCCGCGGTGATCTGCGGCCCCTGCTCGTCGCTGATCAGGTCCTTGAGCACGAGCTCGGCCAGGGGCAGGTCGACCTGCTGCTTGTTGAGGCTCGCGAAGGCGGTGACCCGGATCAGCGCGCCCTCGAGCTCGCGGATGTTGGTCTGCACCTTGCTGGCGATGAACTCCAGCACCTGGTCGGGAGCCTGCAGCCGCTCGCCGTAGGCCTTCTTCCGCAGGATCGCGATGCGGGTCTCGAGGTCCGGCGCCTGGACGTCGGTGATGAGGCCCCACTCGAAGCGGGTCCGCAGCCGGTCCTCCAGCGTCGTCAGCTTCTTCGGCGCACGGTCGGAGGTGATGACGATCTGCTTGCTGGCGTTGTGCAGCGTGTTGAACGTGTGGAAGAACTCCTCCTGCGTCCGCTCGGCGCGCTCCAGGAACTGGATGTCGTCGATCAGCAGGAAGTCGATGTCCCGGAACCGGCGGCGGAACTCCTCGGCCCGCCCCGAGTGCACCAGGTTGATGAACTCGTTGGTGAACTCCTCGGTGCTGACGTAGCGCACCCGCACGTTCGGGAACATCCGCGCGGCGTAGTGGCCGATCGCGTGCAGCAGGTGGGTCTTCCCCAGGCCGGAGTCGCCGTAGATGAACAGCGGGTTGTAGGCGCGGGCGGGCGCCTCGGCCACGGCGACGGCCGCGGCGTGCGCGAACCGGTTGCTGTTGCCGATGACGAAGGAGTCGAAGACGTACTTGGGGTTCAGCCCCGGGTCCGAGCCCGTCGGGCGCCGGTCACCACCGAAGAGCGGGACGGCGTCGCCGCCTCGGGCCGAGCGGCGCGGCCGGCCGGCCGGCTCGTCGTCGCGCTGGTCCGTCGCCGGCTCGTCGAACTCGAACGGCAGGACGCCGGCCTCGTCGCCGCCGCCCCAGTCGCGCTCGGCGGCGCGCCGGCGGCGGCCCGCGGGACGTTCCGGCGGCAGCTCGGTCGGTGGCGGGGACGGCTCCCGCTCCCAGGCCGGCGGGGCGTCGGCGCGCACCCCGAAGGCGCTGCGCCCGTCGTCGGCGCGGTCCCGGGTCTGCTGGTCCTCCTCCAGGCGGGAGGCCTCGGCCGCCGACCACGGACGGCGGGTCGGCAGGTCGTCGGCGTCCGGCTCGGGCTCGGCCTCGGTCGGGGAGTCCTCGAGCTGGACGGCGACGCGGATGGCCCGGCCCAGCTGGTCGGACAGCGCCTCGGCCAGCACCCGACGCATGCGGGACTCGAGCACCGCCTGGGTGAACCCGTTGGGGGCGGCGAGCACCATCGTGTCCTCGAACAGGCCCAGCGGCCGGGTCAGGTTCAGCATCGCGTTCTGCTGGGGGGACAGGCTGGTCGCCAGCCGTTCCCGGATCTGGTCCCAGACCGTGGCCAGGTCCACCTTGGCATCGGCCATGGCCGTGTCCTCCTCCAGCTCCCGCTGTGTCGTCCGGCCGACCACTCCCGTGGCCGGGTGCCCTGCGCGACGCTCCCTGCCTCTGACAGCGGCTCCGCCGGGCTTGGGGAGTCCCTGGTGTGGACATCCGGACACAACGGTTCCACACCGGTGTCCACAGGATGTGCACGGCCGGCGGAGAACGGGGACCGAGCTGGAGGTGCTGGGCCCGATACAGAGCGTCCACGCTGGTCAGAGCGGAGACGAGGTGCTGGCGGGCAGGTGTGGCGGTCGGCAGATCGGGGGATCGACCGGTGCAGCCGGACCGAGGAACTCGGGCCGGAGCGACGGCGACGCTAACAGCCCCGTCCACAGGCGGGCAACGGCCGGACGTCGCTGTCCCCGGCGCGTCGGGAGGTGTGTCGGGCCGTCTCCGGCGGCGCGTCTGCACCGTGCCGCGGGCACCCGTGGGAGAACCTGGGGAGTCGCGGACCGACCGCCCGCCCGGGGATTCGCCGTCCTCGGTTATGCTGGTCGGAGTCCGTGGCACGTCCGCGGCACCTCGGCGCGCTCGCGTGCCGGTGTGCACCGGGGGCCGTCGCGGTCGACCAGCTTCCGGGGTGCACCAGGAGCGGCGCTCGCCGCACCGGTCGCCCCGCGCGCACCCGCCCGCCGGCGGATGCGCACCGCCGATGTCGTGTAGTGGGAGTACCTCGTGAGCAAGCGCACGTTCCAGCCGAACAACCGCCGTCGGTCCAAGACGCACGGCTTCCGGCTGCGGATGCGCACCCGCGCCGGACGGGCCATCATCGCGACCCGTCGGCGCAAGGGCCGCGAGAAGCTCTCCGCCTGACGTGTTGCCCGCGCAGGCACGCCTGCGCCGGCGTCCGGAGTTCACCGCGGTCGTCCGGTCCGGTCGTCGTGCCGGTCGGCCGACCATGGTGCTCCATCTCCTCCCCGGACGCCCGGGGCCGAGCCCTGAGGGGCACGGCCCCCGGGCGGGTTTCGTCGTGGGCAAGGCCGTGGGCAACTCCGTGGTCCGGCACCGGGTCACCCGCCGGTTGCGCGCCGTCGTCCGTGACGAGCTGCACCGGCTCCCCGCCGATGCCGACCTGGTGGTCCGGGCGCGCCCCGAGGCGGCCGAGGCCACGTCGGCGGGCCTGCGCGCCGACCTCGTCGCGGGTCTCGACCGGGTGCTGAACCCCCGGGTCCGGTCCCGATGACCAGCGCCGGTCGCGGGTGGGTCGCCCGGGCTCTGCTGTCCGTCGTCGGCTTCTACTCGCGGGCGATCAGCCCGGCACTGCCGCCGCGGTGCCGGTTCGCGCCGACGTGCAGCGCCTACGCCGCCGAGGCGATCGCCACCCACGGCGCGGCCCGCGGCTCCTGGCTGGCGCTGCGCCGGCTGCTGAAGTGCGCGCCCTGGCACCCGGGCGGCTTCGATCCGGTGCCGCCGGCGCGTGGCAGCGGCGGAACCCCGGCGTGCGGCCACTCGTCGGGCAGTGCGGCACCCGCGCCGGCTCCCGGCGCCACTCTCGACCGGTCGCGACGCGACCCGACCACTTCGCCGGCCCCCAGCCGGTCTGCGCAGCAGGAGGCCCGCGTTGCTTGACTGGCTGTACACCGCGATCGCGTGGGTGATGAAGCAGTGGCACGCACTGTTCTCCACGTTCCTGGATCCCGCCTCGGGCATCACCTGGGCGTTGTCGATCGTGATGCTGGTGGTCACGATCCGGATCCTGCTGTTCCGGTTGTTCATCAAGCAGGTGAAGAGCCAGCGGGCGATGCAGGAGATCCAGCCGGAGATCCAGAAGCTGCGCAAGCAGTACGGGTCGGACCGGCAGGGCTTCTCCGAGGCGATGATGAAGCTGCAGAAGGAGCGCGGGGTCAACCCGCTGGCCGGCTGTCTGCCGATCCTGCCGCAGATCCCGATCTTCATCGCGCTGTTCCACGTCCTGCGCCGGCTGCAGCCGGGTGCCGACGGGCTGTACAGCTGGTCCTATGAGCTGACGCAGCAGGCGGCGACGGCGAAGCTGTTCGGGGCACCGATCTCCGCGTCGTTCACGATGAAGGGGGACAAGCGCGAGGCGATCCTCGCGATCCCCGGTGTGACGCTGACCAGCATCCACGTGGTCGCGCTGACGCTGATGATCATCATGTGCATCACGTCGTTCACGACGCAGCGTCAGATCATGAAGCGGTCGGGGCCGGTCGAGGGCCAGGCCGCGATGATCCAGAAGCTGATGCTCTACGGCATGCCGGTCAGCCTCTTCGTGACCGGGTTCTTCTTCCCGATCGGCGTGCTCCTGTACTGGTTCACGAACAACCTGTGGACCCTGATGCAGCAGTTCTACATCCTGCGCAAGATGCCCCCGCCGAACTCCCCCGCCGCGCTGGCGAAGAAGGCTGCCGAGAAGCCGGCCGTCGACCCGAAGGCCCTGGCGCCGAAGCCGGGCGCCAAGCCCGTCCGCGGCAAGGGTGGCCGACCGGCCGTGGCCGCCGTCCCGGGAACCGACTCCACGGGCGCGGACGCCGCCGGGTCCGACGCCGGCGTGAGCGAGGCCTCCGCCGGCGCGGCCGCCGTGAACGGCACCAGCGGTGCGTCGGGGAACGGCGCGGCACCGCCCGCCGCCGGGAGTACCGGTGCGGGCAAGCGGCCCGGTGGCGCGGGCAGTTCCGCACCGGGCAACCGCAACAGGCGCAAGCGCCGCTGAGCAGCCGGCGCCCCACGACGGGCGCCGCACCGATACCACCGGGGATGCCCCGGCCGCCTGCACCCACAGGGAGGAACCCCTCATGAGCGCCCCCACCCCCCCGGCGACGGACACCGCCGCACCCGGGACCGAGACCGAGCTGCCCGACGCGGGCCCGGCCGACGCCGACGCCCTGGTCGAGCCCGCCGACACCGAGGAGACCGACACCGAGGAGACCGGCGCGAGGGAGACCGGCACCGGGGAGGCCGACTCCGCCGGTGCCGCGACCGGTGACGACCTGCTCGTCCGCGAGGGCGACGTCGCCGGTGACTACCTCGAGCGGCTGCTCGACATCCTCGACGTCGACGGGGACATCGACCTGGACGTCGAGGGCGACCGCGCCTCGGTCGCCATCGTCGGTGGCCAGCTGAACGACCTGATCGGCGGCGACGGCGCCGTCCTCGAGGCACTGCAGGAGCTGACGCGGCTGGCCGTGGCCCAGTCCACCGGCGTGCGCAGCCGGCTGATGCTCGACGTCGGCGGGTACCGGGCCAAGCGCCGCGCGGACCTGACCGCCCTCGCCGGGCAGACTGCGGGCCGGGTGGCGCAGAGCGGCCAGCCCGAGCGCATGGCTCCGATGAACCCCTTCGAGCGCAAGGTCGTGCACGACGTCGTGGCCGGTGTGGCCGGTGTGCACAGTGAGTCGGAGGGCGAGGAGCCCAACCGCCGGGTCGTGGTCCTGCCCGACCGGTGACGGAGAGCCCGCAGCAGCCCGGCGAGGACGCCCCGGGCGTCCCGTCCGCCCCCGGCGCCACTCCTCCACCGGCGCCGGGGCTGGCTGCGGAGGTCTTCGGGAGCGCCCTCGCCCGGGCCGAGGCCTACGTGGCCCGGCTGGCCGGCGACGGGGTGACCCGTGGGCTCATCGGGCCCCGGGAGGTGCCCCGCCTCTGGGAACGGCACGTGCTGAACAGCGCCGCCGTGGCCGAGGCCGTGCCGGCGGACGCCCGCGTGGTCGACGTCGGCAGCGGGGCGGGACTTCCCGGCATCCCGCTGGGGCTCGCGCGGCCCGACGTCACGCTCACCCTCGTCGAGCCCATGGCCCGCCGGGTGGACTTCCTCGCCGAGGCCGTCGCCGAGCTCGGCGCCCCCTGGCGGGTCGTCCGCGGCCGGGCGGAGGAGCGGTCGGTGATCGCCGCCGTCGGCCCGGTCGACGTCGTGACCGCCCGCGCGGTCGCCCCGCTCCCCCGCCTCGTGGCGTGGTGCCGTGGTCTGCTCCGGCCCGGCGCCACCCTCGTCGCCCTCGTGGGCGCGCGGGCGCTGGAGGACCTGCCCGGGATGCTCCCGGAACTCGAGGCCGCGGGAATGCGGGACATCCACCCGCGGGCCGTCGGTGCGGAGTGGGGTGACGCTGCCACTACCGTGGTGGTGATGACGCGTGGACGACGGTGAGGCCGTCCCCCAGACACTCCGTTCCACGTGGAACGCGCAGCGTGAGGACGCGCGTGTTCCACGTGGAACGGCACGCAGGAAGGACCCGTGATGAGTGACCCGGGCCAGCGGCTGCGGAGCAGTCTCGCCGCCGACAAGGCGGCCATGGCCCAGTTCTCCGCGGCCGGCGAGGAATTCGACAGCCCCATCGCGATGGAGGCTCTGCGCGCGACCCGGGTCCTGCACGCGGCCAACCAGGACCCGTTCCCCCGGCCCGGCCGGATCCGGGTCATCACCATCGCCAACCAGAAGGGCGGGGTCGGGAAGACCACGTCCACGGTGAACCTCGGCGTGGCCCTCGCGCTGTACGGCCTGCGGACCCTCGTCATCGACCTCGACCCGCAGGGGAACGCGAGTACCGCCCTCGGGGTCGAGCACAGCGTCGGGACGCCGTCCATCTACGACGCCCTCGTCGGGGACCGCGAGCTGGCGGAGGTCGTCCACCCGACGTCGGCGAGCCCGAAGCTGCGCTGCGTCCCGGCGACGATCGACCTGGCGGGCGCGGAGATCGAGCTGGTCTCCGTCGTCGCCCGCGAGTACCGGCTGCGCCGGGCGATCGAGGGGTACCTGCAGTCGCTCCCCGAGGAGGAGCGGCCGGACTATGTCCTGATCGACTGCCCGCCGTCGCTGGGGCTGCTGACGCTCAACGCGCTCGTCGCCGGCGACGAGGTGCTCATCCCGATCCAGTGCGAGTACTACGCGCTCGAGGGCCTGGGACAGCTGCTCAACAACATCGAGCTCGTGCGGGCCCACCTCAACCCGGGCATCTCGGTCCGCTCGATCCTGCTGACCATGTACGACTCCCGGACCAAGCTCGCCGATCAGGTCGCCGACGAGGTCCGCAACCACTTCAAGGACCTCGTCCTCCCCACTGTCATCCCCCGCAACGTGCGTGTCAGCGAGGCACCGGGCTACGGGCAGTCGGTCGTCACCTACGACCCTGGCTCGCGCGGTTCCACCAGCTACGTCGATGCGGCCCGGGAGCTGGCCGAGCGGGGCGTGGCCCTCACGCCGCTGCCCGACGCGCGCCCCAACGGGGTGCGCCAGAGTTATCCCCCGCCGCTGCCGCCCCGTGCCTTCCCCGGCACCGATGCGGCCACCCTTGACGTCGGCACGGTGCCGGCCTCGTCCTCCGAGGAGTCCTCCCGATGAACAAGCGTGGCGGTCTGGGCCGGGGCCTCGCAGCGCTCATCCCCACGAGCGCCCCGCCGGAGGAGCACGCGCCCCAGCCGGACACCGACGACGGGTACCGCACCGCACCGTCCGAGGCGCCGGCCGTGCACCTCCTCCCCCAGGCCGCGCAGGCCGCGGACTCGGTGGCGGAGACCGTCGCCCGGCAGGTCGAGGAGACCGTCGGCGTCCCCGGCGCCCAGCTGCGCGAGGTGGCCGTCGACGACGTCGTCCCCAATCCCAAGCAGCCCCGCCAGGTCTTCGACGACGAGGCGCTGGAGGAGCTCAGCCACTCGGTGCGCGAGTTCGGCCTGCTGCAGCCGATCGTCGTCCGCGAACGTCCCGAGGGCGGCTACGAGCTCATCATGGGCGAGCGGCGGCTCCGCGCCGCCCGGGCCGCCGGACTGGAGAGCGTCCCGGCGATCGTCCGGGACACCGAGGACGACGCGCTGCTGCGCGACGCCCTGCTGGAGAACATCCACCGGGTGCAGCTGAATCCGCTGGAGGAGGCCGCGGCCTACCAGCAGCTGCTCGAGGAGTTCGGCGCCACGCACGAGGAGCTGGCCCAGCGGATCGGGCGCAGCCGGTCGCAGGTCACCAACACCATCCGGCTGCTCAAGCTGCCGGTGAAGGTGCAGACCCGCGTCGCCGCCGGCGTCATCTCCGCCGGTCACGCCCGGGCGCTGCTGGGCCTGCCGGACGCGGAGGCCCAGGAGGCGCTCGCCACCCGGATCGTCGCCGAGGGCATGTCGGTCCGGGCGACCGAGGAGGCGGTGGCCATGGCCGCCGCGGAGCAGCCGGTCACGGCACGACGGACCCGGCGCATGGTCGCTCCGGGCGTCGAGGACCTCGCCGGCCGGCTGTCCGACGCCTTCGAGACGAAGGTCAAGATCCAGATCGGCCGCGCCAAGGGCCGCATCGTCGTCGAGTTCGGCTCGGTCGACGACCTGCAGCGCATCATCGGCCAGATGGCCCCCGACATCACCGGACGCCGTCCCGAGTCCTGATCTCCGACCGCCGGGGATTGCGTCACAGTTCAATCCCCGGCGGTCGGTGCCTTACCTGTGCGAGCGGGCCCGGCGGTCGAGGAGAGCGGCCAGGAGTTCGCCGAGGTCGTGACCGGCGGCCTCCACCGCCATGGGGAACATGGAGGTCTCCGTCAGCCCCGGGGAGACGTTGACCTCGAGGAAGTGCACGGCGCCGTCGGCGTCGACGATGGCGTCGGTGCGGGACAGGTCGGCCAGGCCGAGTTCCCGGTGCACCGTCACGGCGAGTTCGGCGGCCCGCTGCGCGACGTCGTCCGGGATCCGAGCCGGCGTGTGGTACTCGGTGAGGCCCGGCGTGTACCGGGCGGTGTAGTCGAACACGCCCGACTCCGGAGCCAGCTCGACCGCGGGGAGCGCCTGCGGCCCGTCCCCCAGGTCGACGACGGAGATCGCCAGTTCGGTGCCCTCGACGAACCGCTCCACCATGACGGTGTCGCCGTAGGCGAAGCAGCTGACCATGGCCGCCGGGAGGTCCTCGACACGACCGACCTTCTGGACGCCCAGTGCCGATCCGCCCGAGGCGGGCTTCACCATCAGCGGCAGGCCCAGGCGGGCGACGATCAGGTCGAGGACGGCGCCGGCGCCCAGCTCGCGGAAGGTGCTGTGCGGCAGGGCCACCCAGTCCGGCGTCGTCCCGCCGGCGGTGCGCACCACGGACTTGGCGGCGGGCTTGTCCCAGGCGAGCCGGCAGGCCGCGGCCGGCGAGCCGACGTAGGGGACGCCGGCCAGGTCCAGCACCGCGCGCAGGGACCCGTCCTCGCCCGTCGCCCCGTGCAGCGCGATGAACAGGGCGTCGGCGGGAGCGGCGGCCAGGCCGGGCAGCAACTCGGCGTCGGCGTCGCGGACCTCGGCGTCGACCCCGGCGCGGCGGAGCTCCTCGGCCACCTGGGTGCCGGAGGAGAGGCTGACCTCGCGCTCGAACGTCAGCCCACCGGCGAGGACGACGACGCGCAGCGGGTCGAGGCGCTCGGACGTCGCGGTGGGAGCTGCAGCGGACTCGGTCATGCTCGGCCGTCCTCGTAGCTGTTGCCGTTGGCGGGCCCGACGATGTTCTCCGCCTCGTGGTTGGGCAGGCTGCGCGGGACCGCACGGAAGGTGCCGGTGTCGACGGAGTCGAAGGTGGAGTGCAGGTCCAGCTCGGCCTCGATGACGCGGGCCAGCCGTCTCACGCCCTCGCGGATCTGGTCCGGCTCGGGGTAGCAGTAGGACAGCCGCATGTACTCGCGGCCCCCGCCGTCGGCGTAGAAGCCGATGCCGGGCACGTAGGCGACGTGCGCGTTGACCGCGCGCGGCTGCATGAGCTTGCTGTCCAGGCCGTGCGGCAGCTTCAGCCAGACGTAGAACCCGCCGTCGGGGTGGGTCCACGTCGTGCCCGCGGGCATCATCGCCTCGAGGGACTCCAGGCAGGCGTCCCGGCGCTCGCGGTACAGCTCGGTGAAGATCTTGATCTGCTCGCGCCACGGCTGGGTGTCCAGGTACCGGGCGACGGCGTACTGGGTCAGCGACGGCGGGCAGAGCACCTGCGCCTCGGTCGCGAGCACCAGCTTCTCGCGGACGGCGAGCGGCGCCAGGACCCAGCCGACGCGGAGACCGCTTTCCAGCACAGTGGGATCCGAAGCTTGGAATTCACGTGACTTGAAGTCGCGGC
>JADMIO011827141.1_pt1 | contig 23183 bp, 17 predicted proteins | sample 8958161 | NCBI WGS metagenome assembly JADMIO01 (sample SAMN16585339, study PRJNA669376) | soil metagenome | isolation source: Crop rotation soil | place: USA: Cullars Rotation, Alabama | collected 2011 | reverse complement strand
CTTTCCCCCAGACGCGCCGGAGCGCCCGCCCGCGTGCGCGACGTGGACCGCAACCTCGGCGCCGGGATGGCGCGCACAGGCTGCATGCCAAGGGGCTGCGGGACGTGTACGACGGGTGCTACGTCTATGCGCGCTACTTCTCGCCCAAGCAGCACAACCGTCCGACCACCCTCGAGGACTTGCACAGGTTCAACGACGTCGAGCTCTACGACACCGCCTCGGACCCGGGCGAACTGAACAACCTCGCGCTCGACGCGAGTTGGGAAGTCAGCAGGGACGCGCTGGCGGGAGCCTGAGGCCACGGCGCAGGCCACGGTCAGGCGCGGGCGGGGTGCTTTCGCCTAAGCTAGCCGTGGATCCCTACCCGGAAGCCATGTGGCAGACATCGAACCCGATCCTCGCGAGTTGGCCGCCCGATTGTTGCCCTTGCTGGACCTGACCAGCCTGGGCGAGGACGACACTCCCGCGCGCATCGAAGCGCTGTGCGCGGCGGCGCTCGGACCGCTCGGCCACCCGGCCGCGATCTGCGTGTATCCGGAGCACGTGACGAGCGTGCGGCGCGCCTTGCGCGGCGCGCCGGTGAAGGTGGCCACGGTGGTGAACTTCTTCGACGGCGGCGAGGACGCTGCTCGCGCCGCGCGCGAAACGCGCCGCTCCATCGCCGCCGGCGCGGACGAGATCGACATGGTGCTGCCCCATGCCGCCCTGCGTCGTGGCGATCGTGCCGTGGCGGAGGCCGTCGTGCACGCCTGCCGCGAGGCCTGTGGCCCGGGCATCGCATTGAAGCTGATCATCGAATCAGGCGCGCTGTCGACGCCCGAGCTCATCCGGGAAGCCTGCGAACTGGGCCTCGCCGCCGGCGTGGACTTCCTCAAGACTTCCACCGGGAAGGTGCCGGTGAACGCGACGCCGGAAGCGGCGGCGATCATGCTCGACGCGATCGCGTCCGCGGGCGGCCGGTGCGGCTTCAAGGCCGCCGGCGGCATTCGCAGCCTCGCCGACGCGCAAGGCTACCTGCAGTTGGCGAACGAGCGCCTGGGCGCCGGCTGGACGGTGCCCGCACATTTCCGCATCGGCGCCAGCGCCTTGTTCGACGAAATCATTTCGGCCCTGTCGGCCAAATGAGCGAGCCCATGCCCGCTGCGCTGATCCGGCGCAAGCGCCAGGGCGAGCGGCTCGACCCGACTGCCCTGCGCGCGGTGGCGCGGGGCATCGCGAACGGATCGTGGAGCGAAGGGCAGGTGGGCGCCTTTGCGATGGCGGTGGCCTGGCGCGGCATGAGCATCGACGAGTGCCGCGATTTCACCCTCGCCGTGCGCGACAGTGGCGAGCGACTGCACTGGCAGCATCTGCCCGGACCCGTGCTGGACAAGCATTCCACGGGTGGCGTCGGCGATTGCGTCAGCCTGCTGCTGGCGCCTTTGCTCGCGGCCTGCGGCGGTTACGTGCCGATGATTTCCGGTCGCGGCTTGGCGCATACGGGCGGCACGCTCGACAAGCTGGAAAGCATTCCCGGCTACGAAGTCAATCCTTCGCATGCGCGCCTGGATGCGTTGATGCGCGAGGTCGGTTGTGCGGTGATCGGGCAGAGCGCGGAACTGGTGCCGACCGATCGCCGCCTGTATGCCGTGCGCGACGTCACGGCGACGGTGGACGTGCTGGACTTGATCGTGCCCTCGATCCTGTCGAAGAAGCTGGCGGGCGGTGCGAGTTCTCTCGTGCTCGACATCAAGACCGGAAACGGCGCGCAGACGCCGGACGTGGAAATGGCGAGCGCGCTGGCGGAGCGAATGCTCGCGGTGGCCGCGGGCAGCGGCCTCGAGTTGCGTGTCGCGCTCAGCGACATGGACCGCATGCTCGGCAGCGAAGCCGGCAATGCGCTGGAAATGCGCGCCGCGGTGGACCTGTTGCGCGGCCGCGGCGGCGATGCCCGCCTGCTCGAACTCAGCCTGGCGCAGAGTGCCGAACTGTTGCGCATGGGTGGCCTGGCGAAGGACACCGCGTCGGCGCGGACCAAACTGCAGGCGGCGCTCGACAGCGGCGCCGCCGCCGAGCGCTTCGGGCGGATGGTCGCGGCACTCGGCGGCCCGAGGGATTTCGTCGAGCGCGCGGACGGATATCTGCCGAAGGCGCCGGTGCAACGCGAGGTGGCTGCCGCCAGCGCCGGCTACATCGCCTCCATGGACGTGCGCGGCCTGGGCAACGCCGTCGTCGAGCTGGGCGGTGGGCGCAAGGTGCCCGGGGAGAAACTGGACCTGGCGGTCGGGCTGTCTGGCGTCATCGAGCTGGGCAAGCGGGTCGAACGCGGCGACGTGCTCGCCGTCGTGCATGCGCGCAGCGCAGCCGCGGCCGACGAGGCGGTCGCGCGGGTGCGGAATTCGTTGTCGATCTCCGACGCTGCGCCCACGGGCCTGCCGCTATATCGCTGGTACGAACCGCAAGGCGCGGCGGCATGAGCCGCGCGCTGTGGCTGGTGCTCGATTCGCTCGGGCTTGGCGCCGCCCCGGATGCCGCCGACTATGGAGACGCGGGCGCGGATACCTTCGGTCATATCGCCGAAGCCTGCGCGGCTGCACCGCGCGGGGCGATGCAGCTGCCCAACCTGGCGCGCCTGGGCCTGCCGCAGGCACACGCCGCGGCGCACGGCCGCGCGGCGCCTGGATTCGACAATCTTCCCGCCCCCGAGGGCTTGTGGGGCCACGCGATGGAACGCGCCTGCGGCAAGGACACGCCTTCAGGGCACTGGGAAACGGCCGGCGTGGTGTTGGACCGGCCCTTCGGCCTGTTCGAACAGGCGACGAATTCCTTTCCGCCGGAGCTACTGCGCGAGCTGGTGGCGCGCGGCGGCCTGCCGGGCCTGCTCGGCAACTGCCACGCCTCCGGTACCGAGATCATCCAGCGCTTCGGCGAAGAGCACCTGCGCAGCGGCAAGCCGATCGTCTACACCTCGGCCGATTCGGTATTCCAGATTGCCGCGCACGAAGGCAGCTTCGGGCTCGAACGCCTGTATCGACTGTGCGAACTGGCGCGCGGGCTGCTGGCGCCCTGGGACATCGGTCGCGTCATCGCGCGTCCCTTCGAAGGCGATGCCGCCAGCGGTTTCAGCCGCACGACGCATCGACGCGACTACGCGCTGGCGCCGCCGGCGCCCACGCTGTTCGACGCCGTGCAGGCCAGTGGCGGCGAAGTGATCGCCGTCGGCAAGATATCGGACATCTTCGCCCACCAGGGCGTCACGCGCAGCATCGCCGCCTACGGCCACGACGGCTTGTTCGACGCGACGCTCGCGGCCTGGTCGCAGGCGCCCCAGGGCAGCCTGGTCGCCACCAACTTCGTCGACTTCGACATGGTCTACGGCCATCGACGCGACGTGTTCGGCTACGCCGCGGCGCTCGAGCACTTCGACGCGCGCCTGCCGGAACTGCTCGACGCACTTCGCCCCGGCGACCTGCTCGTGCTCAGCGCCGACCATGGTTGCGACCCCACGCTCCCGGGCAGCGACCACACGCGCGAATGCGTGCCCGCGCTTGCCTACGGCCCGGGCATTGCAGCGCGCGCGCTCGGCCGGCGCGACAGCTTCGCCGACCTCGGCCAGGCGATGGCCAGCCATTTGGGCCTGCCACCGCTGGCCGCGGGAACCAGCTTCCTCTGAGTCAGGGCGCCCGCTGCGCCACGCTCGGGTTGATGCGTTCCGGCCAACCGCCCGCCAGCGCGCCATACAGATCGACGGCATGTTCGAAGCCACGCGTCCGCGCCTGCACGGCAGCGTCCTGCGCCTGCAGGTTCACGCGCTCGGCGTCCAGTACTTCGAACAGGTCGGAGGCGCCTGCCTCGTAGCGCACGCGCGCCAGCTGCGCGGCCTTGGCGCTGTCGGCAGCCGCCGCCGCGAGTTCGGCATCTTCCAGGCGCGCGCGATCCAGCTGCACCAGCGCGTCCTCCGTTTCCTGCAAGGCACGCAACAATACCTGCTCGTAGCGCGCCACTTCCGCGTCGGCATCCGCATGCGCTGCGGCCAGGTGCGCGCGCACGCGACCGAAGTCCAGGAACGACCAGTCGATGCCGAGCGCCACCAGGCGATGCTCGCCGTCGCGCTGGAACCATCCGGCCGGGCCGCTGGCCTGGCTGCCGATGAGTCCGCCCAGGGTGAAGCGCGGGAAGAGGTCCGCGCGCGCGACGCCGACGCGCGCCGTCGCGGCGGCCAGGCGCGATTGTGCCGCCGCCACGTCCGGGCGACGCGCCAGCAGCTCGCCCGGTGTGCCGGGGTCGACGGGCCGGGGCAGCGCCGGCAGCGCCTGTTGGCTGGCGAGGACGTCCTGGTTCGCCTCGGGGGCTTGCCCGGTCAGCACGGCCAGACGGTGCCAGGTGGTCGCGAGCTCGGCTTCCAGTGTGGGCACGCGCGAACGCGTCGTCGCCAGTTGCGCACGGGCGCGCGAGGTGTCGAACTCGGTGCCACGGCCCGCGCGGAATCCGGCATCGACCAGGCGCAGGGTTTCGATCTGGCTGTCGACGTTCTCGCGCGCCACCCGCAGCCGCTGCTGCAGGCCGCGCAGTTGGAAGTAGGAGCGCGAGACATCCGCGACGATCAGCACCTGCAGCGCTTGCAGGTCTGCCGCAGCGGCCGCGGTATCGGCCCGCTGCGCATTCACGCCCTGGCGCACGCGCCCGAACAGGTCCAGCTCCCAGGACAGGCGCGCATCGGCGACGTAGCTGTGCTCGTCGCGATCCGCCCGCGGCGCGCCCGGCGCCTCGTCGGCGCTCAGGCGCGCGTGCGTGCCGGTGGCGCTCGCCCTGACCACCGGGAACTGGTCGAAGCGCGATGCGCGCAGGAGTGCATTCGCGCGGTCGTAGTGGGCGAGGGCGACGCGCAGGTCGGCATTCGCCTGCAGCGCGCGTTCGACCAGCGCCGTCAGGGTGGAGTCGCCGAAGCGCTCCCAGAAGGCCAGTTCTTCCGGGAGTCGCTCGCCCTGCCCGGGGGCCGACGTGAAGGCGACCGGCGCGACGAAAGCCGATTCGTGCGTGCGTTCGCCGGTGGCATGCGCGGGAGCGGATGCGATCGCCAGTGCCAGCGCCACCGCGAGCGGGGAATTACGCATGGACCACCTCCGTCGAGGCCGGCGCATGCGAAACCAGCGGGCGGCCGGCCAGCTTGCGCAGGCTCACGTAGAACACGGGCGTGAGGAACAGACCGAACAAGGTGACGCCGAGCATGCCCGCGAACACCGTGATGCCGGTGACCGAGCGCACTTCCGCGCCGGCGCCGTGCGAAAGCACCAGCGGGATCGTGCCGGCAATGAAGGCGATCGAGGTCATCACGATCGGGCGCAGGCGCAGCCTGGAAGCCTCCAGCGCCGCGTCGACAATCCCCTTGCCCTGCAGCTCGAGCTCGCGCGCGAATTCCACGATCAGGATGGCGTTCTTGCAGGCCAGGCCCATCAGCACCACCAGGCCCACCTGTACGAAGACATTGTTGTCGCCGCCGGTCAGCCACACGCCGACCAGCGCGGACAGCAGCGTCATCGGCACGATCAGGATCACCGCCAGCGGCAGCGTCCAGCTTTCGTACAGGGCGGCCAGCACCAGGAACGCGAGCAGCACGGCGAGCGGGAACACGACCAGCGCGGCCTTGCCCTGCGTGGCTTCCTGGTAGCTCAGGTCGCTCCAGTCGTAGCCCATGCCGTTCGGCAGCGCCTGCCTGGCGATCGCATCGACCTTGGCCATCGCCTGCGCCGAGGACAGCATGCGCGGGTCGGCTTCGCCCAGGATGTCCGCGGCCGGGTAGCCGTTGAAGCGCAGCACCGGGTCCGGGCCGTAGGTCTGCCTGATGGTCACCATCGAGCCGATCGGCACCATCTCGCCATTGGCATTGCGCGTGCGCAGCTTGCCGATGTCCTCGACGCGGTCGCGGAATTGCCCGTCCGCCTGCGCGATCACCTGCCAGGTGCGGCCGAACATGTTGAAGTCGTTCACGTACGCGGAGCCGAGGTAGGTCTGCAGCGTGTCGAACAGCTCGGTCAGCGGCACGCCTTGCGCCTTCGCCTTCACGCGGTCGACTTCGGCGTCGAGCTGCGGCACGTTGGCCTGGTAGCTGCTGATCGGGAAGCCCATGCCGGGCACCTGCGAAGTCGCGCCCTGGAAGGCGCCCACCGCGCTCTGCAGCGCGCCGTAGCCCTGGTGGTTGCGGTCCTCGACGAACAGCGAGTAGCCCGAGCCGTTGCCGAGGCCCAGGATCGGCGGCGGCAGCAGCGAGAAGGCGAAGGCTTCCTGGATCCCGCCCAGCTGGGCATTGATGCGGTCGTTGATCTCCTTGGCCGACAGGTCGCGCTGGTCGAAGGGCTTGAGCGGGAAGAACGCCACGCCGCTGTTCGGGGTATTGGTGAACTGCAGCGGGTTCAGGCCCGGGAACGCGACCTCGTGCTCGACGCCGGGCACCGACATGGCGATCTTCGCCACCTTCTTCAGCGCCGCGTCGGTGCGCTCGATCGAGGCGCCTTCCGGCAGCTTCACGCCGGCGATCAGGTACAGCTTGTCCTGCGTCGGGATGAAACCGCGCGGCACGGCCGAGAACATGAAGGCGGCCGCGAGCAGGAGTACGCCGTAGACCGCGAACACGCGGCCGCGGCCGCCCAGCGCGCGGCCCACGCCGCCCTGGTAGCGCTGCGAGTTGCGCTTGAAGAAGCGGTTGAAGGGCGCGAACAGCCAACCGAAGCCACGCTCGATGGCGCGCGAGAGCCGGTCCTTCGGCGCGTCGTGCGGCTTGAGCAGCTTGGCGGCAAGGGCAGGGGAGAGCGTGAGCGAGTTGATCGCCGAGATCACCGTCGAGATGGCGATGGTGACCGCGAACTGCTTGTAGAACTGGCCGGTGACGCCGCTGAGGAAAGCCATCGGCACGAACACCGCGCACAGTACCAGCGCAATCGCGATGATCGGGCCGGACACTTCCTTCATGGCCTGGTGGGCCGCCGCGAGGGGACTGAGGCCCTCCTCGATGTTGCGCTCGACGTTCTCCACCACCACGATCGCGTCGTCCACCACGATGCCGATGGCGAGCACGAGGCCGAACAGCGTCAGCGTGTTGATCGAGAAGCCGAGCAGGTACAGCGCCGCGAAGGTACCGACGATCGACACCGGCACGGCGATCAGCGGGATGATCGAGGCGCGCCAGGTCTGCAGGAACAGGATCACCACCAGCACCACCAGCAGCACCGCCTCCAGCAGCGTGGTCACCACCGCCTTGATCGAGTCGCGCACGAAGATGGTGGTGTCGTAGACCGTCCGGTACTCGATGCCCGGCGGGAAGGACTGCTGCAGCTCGTCCATGCGCGCGACGACCCTGTCGCGGATCTGCAGGGCATTGGCTCCGGGGGCCTGGAACACGCCGATCGCGGCCGCGTTCATGCCGTCCAGGCGCGCGCGCAGCGTGTAGTCGCCGGCGGCCAGCTCGATGCGCGCCACGTCGGCCAGGCGCACGACTTCGCCGTCGGCTCCGCTCTTGAGCACGATGTTGCCGAACTCCTCGGGCGACTCCAGCCGGCCCTTGGCGTTGATCGGGGTGAGGAAGTCGCTGCCGTTGGGCATGGGCTCCGCGCCCAGTTGCCCGGCGGATACCTGCACGTTCTGCTCGCGCACGGCGCGCAGCACGTCCGAGGCGGTCATGCCGCGGGCGGCGACCTTGTCCGGGTCCAGCCACAGGCGCATGGCGTAGTCGCCGCCGCCGAAGATCTGCGCATCGCCCACGCCCGGGATGCGCGCGAGCGAATCCTTCAGGTGCAGGCGCATGTAGTTGCGCAGGTACAGGGTGTCGTACTTGCCTTGCGGCGACACCAGGTGCACCACCATCAGGAAGACCGGCGACTGCTTCTGCGTGGTCACGCCCTGGCGACGCACGTCCTCGGGCAGGCGCGCGAGCGCCTGGCTGACGCGGTTCTGCACGCGCACGGCGGCGTCATCGGCATCGGTGCCGGGCTTGAAGGTGACGGTCATCTGCAGCACGCCGTCGGAGCCGGCGACGGACTTGAAATACATCATGTCCTCCACGCCGTTGATGGCTTCCTCGAGCGGCGTGGCGACCGTTTCGGCGATGACCTTCGGATTCGCGCCGGGATACACCGTGCGCACCACCACCGAAGGCGGCACCACTTCCGGGTATTCGCCGATCGGCAGCAAGGGGATCGCGATGAGGCCGGCGGCGAAGATCAGGATCGACAGCACCGCCGCGAAGATCGGCCGGTCGATGAAGAAACGTGAAAAGTCCATTGCGAGGAGTCCTGTGTGATCAGCGCGCGGCGACCGAGGCCGTGGGCGCGACGGCCCCGGTCGGCGCGGTACCGGGCATGGGGACGAGCGATTCCTTCACCGGCATGCCGGGGAAGAACACCTTCTGCACGCCCTCGACCACGACCTGGTCGCCCGGCTGCAGGCCGTCGGTGACGATGCGCAAGCCGTCGGCGATGCCGGCGGTGCGCACGTCGCGACGCTGCGCGGTGTGCTTGCCATCGACCACGTACACGTACTTGCGGTCCTGGTCGGTGAGGATCGCCTTGTCGTCCACCAGCTTCGCCTCGAAGCCGGCGCTTCCCTGTAGTTGCACGCGCGCGAACAGGCCGGGCGTGAGCGAACGGTCGGGGTTGGGCAATACCGCGCGGGCGCGAATGGTGCCGGTGCCGGCGTCGACCTGGTTGTCGATGAAGTCGACGCTGCCCTGGTGCGGGTAGCCCTCTTCACCGGCCAGGCCCACGCGCACGGGATTGGCGACGCCGCGGTCGTGCGTTTCCTGCTGGTAGCGCAGGTAGCTTTGCTCGTCGGCCTCGAAGTACACGTGCACGGGGTCGAGCGAAACCACCGTCGTCAGGAGCGTGCCGTCGGCCTGGGCGAGGTTGCCTTCGGTAATGAGCGCGCGTCCGGCACGGCCGTCGATCGGCGAACGCACTTCGGTGAACTGCAGGTTGAGTCGCGCGGCGGCGACGGCGGCTTCGGCGGCGCGCACCGCGGCATTGCCCGAGGCGCTGGCGGCGCGGCGGGACTCGAAGTCCTCGCGCGAAATCGCCTTCGCCTCGATCAGTGCCTGCGCGCGCAGGTTCTGCGCCTGGGCCAGCGCGGCTTCGCTGCGGGCGCGCTCGAGTTGCGCCTGCGCCTGCGCGAGCGCGGCTTCGTAGGGCCGCTTGTCGATGATGAAGAGTAGCTGGCCCTTGTTGACTTCCTGGCCCTCGATGAAGGCCACGCGCTCGACGTAGCCGCTCACGCGCGGGCGCAGCTCGACGCTGTCCACCGCGGCGATGCGGCCGGTGTACTCGTCCCAGGGGTGCACCTGCTTCTCGATCACCTTCGCGACGCTGACCAGCGCCGGCGGCGGCGCGCCCGCGTTCTCGGCGGCGTGGCTGCTGCAGCCGGATGCAGCGAGGGAAAGGCCGATGGCGGCGGCGAGGGTGAGCGCGCCGACGGCGGAACCGAGCGCGGTGCTGGGGAAGATCGAACCTTTCATGAGTGCTTTCCTTGGCAGGGTTGGAACATGGATGCGGTGCGCGTGCGGATGCAGTTGCGGAACGGGCTGGTAGTCGGGGTAGCCGTTCGTGTTCATTCAGGCCTCCGCGAAGCGCACCATCGCGCTGACGGGATGGCGGGATTCGACCTGGTCGACGAGGTCGAGCGCCTGGCGCGCGAGCTCGCTCGCGTCGGGCCAGCCGGGGCAGGCGCAGCCGTGGTTCTCCTCGGTCTTCACCGGGCGGCTGACCGCGAGCATCTGCACGCGCACGCCCAGCAGCCGCGCCTCGTTGTGCAGCACGCGCACGAGCATGGCGATGGCCGCGGCGGCGATCGAGCGATAGCCGTAACCGGCCCAGGGGTGCTCGGTGCCCGCGCTGCCGATCACCACGTAACCGCCGTTGCGCCCGGCTTCCGAAAGCAGCGGCAGCAAGTGGCGCGCGGCGGCCTGGTGCGGCAGCAGGTCGAGCTCGAGGCGGCGATGCAGTTCGCGCGCGGGCTGGTCGAGTACGCGGCCACGCGGCGGTTCGCCGCACAGGGAAAGCACCACGCCGGCAAGCGGGCGCTCGAGCGCGCGCAGGTCACCGGCGAGGCGTTCTGCCGCGGCTTCGTCGGCAACGCCGCCTTCGACCACGAGCAACTCGCTGCCTTTCGATTCGAAGGCAGCCTGGCGCTCGCGCAAGGCGGCCAGGCCCTTGGGGTCGCGGGAGACCGCGATCACCGGCCGCGAGGCCGCCAAACAGGTTTCCACCACGCCGCGGCCGACCGGGCTTGCCGCGTCGAGGACGATGACCGGGGATTTCATCGTCCCACCTTCGGGACATTCATTCCCGTGCGAGGGATTATCCCACGGGTTGGCCTGGAGGGGAGGGCCGAGGCAACCTGGGACAAAGCCCGGGAAATGGCCGCGGCGAGGTGGAAAGTGCGGGTACGAACGGGGGACATAAGGCCGCTTCGTGGAACGAGGCCGCCAATCTAGTCCTTCGGCCGGCACTTGATTAGTCCGGAGATGAGGGAATAATTATCCCGCAACAGGTCCAATCGTCCCAAGGAGCCGGAATCCATGACCCGCGACCTCAACGACACCCTGGTCTTCGTGAAGGTGGTCGAACTCGGCAGTTTCATCGCCGCGGCCAAGGCGCTGCGCCTGCCCAAGACCACCGTCAGCCGCAAGGTGCAGGACCTCGAGACGCGCCTGGGCGCGCAGTTGCTGCATCGCACGACGCGCAAGCTCGGCCTGACCGAAGCGGGCAACGTCTATTTCGAACACTGCCAGCGCATCGCGCGCGAGCTCGACGAAGCCGAGAGCGCCGTCGGCCAGCTGCAGAGCGGACCGCGCGGCTGGCTGCGCGTCACCGCGCCGTATTCGCTCGGCACCACCTGGATCGCACCGCTGCTCGGCGAATTCCATGCGCGCCATCCGGAAGTGCGCGTCGAGCTGATCCTGAGCAACGACACGCTCGACATCATCGCCGGCGAGATCGACGTGGCGCTGCGCGTGGGCAACCTGCCGGACTCCAACCTGATCGCGCGCAAGCTGAGCGTGTTCCGCACGGCGGTATACGCCACTCCCAGCTACATCGAGCGATTCGGCGAACCGCTGCATCCCGACGACCTCATCCACCATCGCGCGCTCGCGATGACCAAGAATCGCAACGGCAACGCCTTCATCTGGTCGCTGGGCGACGGCGAGGGCAAGATGCGCGATTTCCCGGTCGACCCGGTGGTGATCGCGAACGACCCGGCCGCATTGCGCGGCGCGTTGCTCGGCGGCGAAGGCATCATGCTCACCAGCGACGTCATGGTGCGCGCCTATGCCGAGCAGGGCCTGGTGCAGCGCGTGCTGGCCGGCTGGCGCGGGGGCGACTACGACCTCAACGCACTGTTCCCGCGTGGCCAGGTGCAGTCGCCGAAGGTGCGTGCCTTCATCGATTTCCTGGTCGAGCGCCTGAACTTCGACGAATCCTACATGCAGGTGTTCTGCGAAGACACCGAGCGTTGCCAGCACCTGGCCGCGGCGGCGGCGGCGGCCGAAGCCGCGACCGCGGAAATGCATCGGCTGGGCGCCCGGCCCACGCCGAAGGCGGAAACCTCGACGGAAGACTGACCGCGACGCAGGTCAGGCGGCGACTGCCGCCGCTTCGACCGATTCCAGCCAGGCATCGTCCGAGCCCTCGTTGACGCCTTCGAACAGGAAAGTCGACAGGTAGCGTTCGCCGGTATCGGGAAGCATCGCGAGCAGCACCGAGCCCGAGGGCGCGGTTCCGGCAACCTGCAGCGCCGCGGCAAGCGTGGCGCCGGCGGACAAACCGACGAAGATCCCTTCCTCGCTCGCGAGGCGGCGGGCGGTGTCGCGCGCGACGAGCTCGTCGACGTGCCGGACCTCGTCGGCGACGTTGCGGTCCAGCACGGCGGGCACGAAGTCCGGCGTCCAGCCCTGGATGCGATGCGGTTTCCATTCGCCACCTTCGAGCAGCGGCGCCTGCGCCGGTTCGGCCGCGACCACGCGCAGGTGCGTGCGCGCGAGCTTGAGCACTTGGCCCGCCCCGGTAAGCGTGCCGCCGGTGCCCCATCCGCTGACGAAGTAGTCGAGGCGGCGGCCGGCGAAGTCGGACAGGATCTCCGGCCCGGTGGTGTTGCGGTGCCAGGCGGGATTGGCTTCGTTCTCGAACTGCCTGGCGAGGAACCAGCCATGCTTCGACGCGAGCTCGGCCGCGCGGCGCACCATGCCACTGCCGCGTTCGGCGGCCGGCGTCAGGACCACCTTCGCGCCGTAGGCGCGCATGAGCTTGCGGCGCTCGACGGAAAAGGTCTCGGTCATCACCGCCACGAAGGGATAGCCGCGCGCCGCGGCGACCATCGCGAGCGCGACACCGGTGTTGCCCGAGGTCGCCTCGACGATCGTCTGCCCGGGCTTGAGCGCGCCGCTACGCTCGGCGTCCAGCACGATGGCCAGCGCAAGGCGGTCCTTCACCGAGCCACCCGGGTTGGCCGATTCCAGCTTCACGTACAGGCTCACGTGGCGTGGCGCGAGGCGGCGGATCCTGACCACCGGGGTGCCGCCGATGAGGTCGGTGATGCTTTCGTGGAGCGCCATGGTCTTGTGCCTTTCGAATATGGACTACGCGGCATCGCGCAGCGGAAGGGGAGGGCCCAGCGGTGCCGCGCCGAACCAGTGCAGCGATGCGGCGAAGGCCGCCACGTCGCCAAGGATGAGCAGCGCCGGAGAGCGCACGTTTTCCGCTTGCGCGCGCTCGGCCAGGTTGGAAAGCGAGCCCAGGATCACGCGCTGCCCGGGCCGGGAACCGTTCTCGACGAGCGCGAAGGGCAGGGCGGGAGCCATTCCGTGTTCCAGCAAGCGCGAAGCGAAGCTGGCGAGGCTCGCCACGCCCATGTAGACGGCCAATGTCTGGCCACCGCGCGCGAGCGCACCCCAGTCCAGCTCCGCTTCGCCTTCGCAGTCTCGCGCGGTGAGCAGGTGCAGCGATCGCGAGACGCCGCGGTGCGTCAGCGGAATGCCGGCGTAGGCGGCGCAGGCGAGGGCGGCGGTGATGCCGGGCACCACCTCGATGCGGATGCCGTGGCCGGCCAGGAACTCGAGCTCTTCTCCGCCGCGACCGAAGACGAAGGGGTCGCCACCCTTGAGCCGCACCACGCGGCGGCCGGCGCGCGCGTGGGCGAGCAGGGCTTCGTGGATGTGCGCCTGTGCCGTCTGTCCACTGCCCGCGCGTTTGCCGACGTCGATGAACTCGGCGTCGCGGCGCGCCAGCTGCAGGACCTCGGGACTGACGAGCGCGTCGTGCAGGATCACGTCCGCGGCATTGAGCAGGCGCAAGGCGCGCAGCGTGAGCAAGCCCGGATCGCCCGGTCCGGCGCCGACCAGCGCCACGCTGCCCGCACCCGGATCCAACGGGGCTTCGAGCTGGGCCTGGAAGGAGGTCCTGGCGCGCTCGACCTGTCCTGCGCGCAACAGTTCGGGAACCTCGCCCGGCAACACGCGATCGAAGAAGCGCCGACGCGCCGCAGTGCGCGGATATCGCGCGCGGATCTGCTGGCGGAATTCCCCGAGCAAGGCGGTGAGCGCGGCGAGCGAAGGGTCCAACGAGGCCTCGAGCTGCTCGCGCACGTGGCGCGCAAGCATCGGCGCCGCGCCGCCGCTGGAGATGGCCACCTGCAGGTCGCCACGCTGCACGCGCGCGGGCATGTGCACGCTCGACGACTTACCGTCGTCGACGATGTTCGCCCACACACGCCGCGCCTGGGCGGCGCTGGCGACTTCGCCGTTCACCGCATCGTCGTCCGTGGCGGCGACGACGAGCCACGCGTCGTCCAGGTGCGAGGACTGGAAGCGCCCCTCGACGTGGCGGAGACGGCCCGCTTCGGCCAGCTCGGCCAGCGCCGGGACGAGCGCCGGCGATACCACCAGGATGTCGGCGCCGGCCTGCAACAACACGTCCACCTTGCGCGCCGCCACCGCGCCACCGCCCACCACGAGCACGGTGCGGCCACGCAGGTCCAGGAACAGGGGAAACATGGCGGATTCCATGGAGCGACGCTATCCCCGCGCTTGCCGGCGAGGGAAATGAAGCCTCGTGCTGCCTTCATGCCGGCCGGTCATGAGGGCCCGGCGCGACTGGCTGGACGCCTCGCCTGCAATCGGATACGTTCGGTGCCATGGGCCTTCGCCATTCCCTGATGTGTTGTCGCAAACCCACGGACCGCCGTGCCGTTTGCCTGCAATCCATCCAGGAACATTCCGATGACGCTCACCCAGCTGCGCTATCTCGTTGCCATCGCCGACTCCGGCCTTAACATCACCCTCGCCGCCGAACGCGTGCACGCCACGCAGTCCGGCCTTTCCAAGCAACTGAAAGCCTTCGAGGACGAGCTCGGCTTCCAGTTGTTCGCCCGCAAGGGCCGCAGCCTCGAAAGCATCACCGCCGCCGGCGAGCGCGTGCTTTCGCATTCGCGACGCATCCTGTCCGAGGCGCGCAACATCCGCGTCTACGCCGCCAACGAACGCGGCGAGCACGTAGGCCGCCTCGTGCTGGCGACCACGCACACGCAGGCGCGCCACGTGCTGCCCTGGGTGATCGCCGGCGTGAAGCGCGCGTTTCCCGCCGTGAGCGTGCACCTGCAACCGGGCGCGACCGGCGATGTCATGAAGCAGCTGGCGAATGGTGAAGCCGATTTCGCGGTCATCAGCACCTCGGGCGAACCGCCGGCCGGCGGCCTGGCGGTGCCGCTTTTTCGCTGGAGGCGTCTGGTGCTCGTGCCGAAGGCGCATCCGCTCGCCAGTCGCTCCGATGCCCCGACGCTGGCCGAACTCGCGGTGCACCCCCTGGTCAGCTACGAATCCTCGAACCGCCCACAGTCCTCGTTGCAGCAGGCCTTCGCGCAAGCCGGCCTGGAACCGAGGGTGGCGATGACCGCGCTCGACGCAGACCTGATCAAGACCTACGTGCGCGCGGGCCTGGGCGTCGGCGTGCTCGCCGAGATGGCGGTGCTCAGCGGCCAGGACCCGGACCTGGTTTCCCTGCCGGTGCCGGCGGAATTGCCCGACTGCGTCACCTGGGCGGTGCTGCCGCATTCGCGCGTGCTGCGCGACTATGCGCTCGAATTGCTCAAGGCGATCGCGCCGCAACTCGATCGCCGCAGCTTGCGCCGGGTGCTCGAGGGCAACGAGGAAGCCGCCTGGCCCGAACCGCCGCAGTGGCGCGAGCTCAGCCGCGTGATCACGAACTGAGCGCGGCGCCCGGCGCGTCGTCGAAGTGCAGGCCGCATTCGCGGCGCAGGCCGAAGAAGCGCGTGTCTTCCTCGCGCATGCCCGGCTGCCAGCGGCGAGTGGTGTGCACGTCGCCGATCGACACGTAGCCTTCCTGCCACAACGGGTGGTAGGGCAGCTCGTGGCGGGCGAGGTACTGGCCCACCTCGCGATCGCTCCAGTCCGCCAGCGGATGCAGCTTCCAGCGTCCGTCGCGCAATTCGAGGAAGTCGATCGTGTCACGCGAACGCGACTGGCTGCGGCGCAGGCCGGCAATCCAGGTGAGCACGCCCAGTTCCGCCAGCGCACGCTGCATCGGCTCGACCTTGCGCAGGCGGTTGTAGCGTGCAATGCCCTCGCTACCCTGTTCCCACAAGCGGCCCAGGCGCGCTTCCATCCAGGCGATGCCGATCGCCGGCCGGTAGACCTTGAGGTTCAGCGAGAGCCGTTCCGACATCACGTCGACGAATCGGTAGGTCTCCGGGAACAGGTAGCCCGTGTCGATGAGGATCACCGGCAGCTGCGGTCGCAACCGGCTCGCCAGGTGCAAGGACACCGCGGACTGCGCGCCGAAGCTGGAAGACAGCACGTGCTCGCCGGGCAGCGATTCCAGCGCCCAGGCGACGCGTTGCTCGGCGCTGCGACTGGCCAGCCAGCGATTGACTTCCTGCAGCGCCCTCGGCGATTCCGCCGCGGCAACGAGGTCGGGAATGTCGCTCATGACTGCAGTTCCAGTGCGATGGCAAGCGGCGCGCGGACGACGCCGGAACGAATGAGGAAGTCGCCGAAGCCTTCGTTCGGCTGGCGCTGGCTGGCGTAGCGACCAAAGAGTGCGTCGAGCTCCGCAAGGATCGCGGCTTCGTCGATGTTCTCGCGATGCAGCCGGTTCAGGCGCTGGCCCCGCCGGTCCGCGCCGAGCATCAGGTTGTAGCGGCCGGGCGCCTTGCCGACGAGCGCGATCTCGCCCAGGTACGGGCGCGAGCAGCCATTCGGGCAACCGCTGATGCGCAGGCCGATGCGTGAATCCCCAAGCGAGTGCGCCACGAGCAAGGCTTCGATTCGGTCGACGAGTTGCGGCAGGTAGCGCTCCGCTTCCGCCATCGCCAGCCCGCAGGTGGGCAGGGCGACGCAGGCGAGGGCGTCGAGCCGGAGCGGTGACGAGCGCACGTGCTGGTCGAGGCCGAATTCGGCGACGAGCCGGTCGATGTCGCCGCGTGCGTGCGCGGGCACGCGCGCGATGACCACGTTCTGGTTTGCGGTCAGGCGGAATTCGCCGGCGTGGAGTAGGGCGATGGCGCGCAGGCCATCCTGATGCCCGCCCTGCAGGCGACCGGCCGGGATACGCAAGGTGAGGTTCCAACTGGCGGCCGTGTCGCGGATCCAGCCAAAGCGATCGCCGTTGTGCTCGAATTCGATGCGCCGCGCCGGGCGCAGGGGGAACCCGGCGCGGCGCTCGACTTCTTCCTTGAACCAGTCGATGCCGCGGTCGTCGATCGTGTACTTCAGGCGCGCGCGCTTGCGTACTTCCCGGTTGCCGAAGTCGCGCTGCGTCGTCACCACCGCCGTCGCCAGTGCGAGCACCTGCGAGGTTTCGATGAAGCCGATGACATCGGCCAGGCGAGGGTAGGTTTGCGCATCGCCATGGCTGGCGCCCATGCCGCCGCCGACCGTCACGTTGTAGCCGCGTAGCGTTCCTTGCTCCACGATGGCGATGAAGCCCAGGTCCTGCGCGTACACGTCCACGTCATTCCATGGCGGTGCGGCGAATGCAATCTTGAACTTGCGTGGCAGGTAGGTCGGGCCGTAGATCGGCTCCAGTTCGCTACCGCTAGCGTCCACGGGCTCGTCGTCCAGCCAGATCTCGTGGTAGGCGCGCGTGCCCGGCAACAGGTGCTGCGAAAGGGCCCCCGCCTGTGCCTGCAGTTCCTCATGCAATCCCGCGTGCACCGGATTGGCGGCGACGGCGACATTGCGGTTCACGTCCCCGCAGGCGGCCAGGGTGTCCAGCAACGAGGCATTGATCGCCTGCATCGTGGGCTTGAGTTGGCCCTTGACCACGCCGTGGAACTGGATCGCCTGGCGCGTGGTGATGCGCAGGCCCCGCGCGGCATGCTTGCGTGCGATCGCATCGAGCCCGACCCATTGCGCCGGCCTGAGCACACCGCCCGGCGTGCGCGTGCGGATCATGAAGGCGTGCGCCGGCTCGAGCTTCTGCCGCCGGCGTTCCTCGCGCAGGTCACGGTCGTCCTGCTGGTAGCTGCCGTGGTACTTGATCAATACCTGGTCGGGCGAGGCGAGGGCGCCGGTCACCGGATCAGCGAGGCTTTCGAGCAGCGAGCCGCGCAGGCGCCGGCTGCCGGACTTGAGTTGTTCGACCGGCACGTCCATCAGTACACATCCCGCAGGTAGCGGCCTTCGCGCTGGAGTTGCTGCAATGCCTCGGCGCCGAGGATGTCGGCCAGGGACTCATGCACGCCGCGACCGAGCGTGGCCTCCTTGCCGCACACGTACAGGTGCGCGCCACGCTCGATCCAGGACCGCAGGTCCGATGCGCGTTCGCGCAGGCGATCCTGCACGTAGAGCTTGGCGCCAGCCTCGCGCGAGAAGGCGAGGTCAAGCCGGTGCAGGTGGCCTTGCTTGAGCGCGCGCTGCCACTCCAGCTGGTAGAGGAAGTCGCTGGAGAAGCGCGGATTGCCGAAGAACAGCCAGTTGCGACCGGTGGCGCCCACCGCGGCGCGCTCCTGCACGAAGCCGCGAAAGGGCGCGACGCCGGTGCCGGCGCCGATCATGATCACGTCTCGATCGCCATCGGCCGGCAGCCGAAAGCGTTCGTTGCGCTCGACGTAGATGGTTGCCGCCGCGCCTTCCTCGCGCGTGGCGAGGAAATGCGAGGCGGCGCCCCAGCGTAGCGCGCCTGCATTTTCGTATTCCACGTGGCCGACGACCAGGTGCGCTTCGTCGCCGACGGCCTTGCGGCTCGATGCGACCGAGTAGAGGCGGGGAGTCAGCGGGCGCAGCGCAGCGACCAGTGTGGTGGCGGTCCAATTCGCCGGAGTTTCCTGGAGGAGGTCGATGGGCTGCAGGTTCGACAGGACATCGCGCAGCGCTGCGGTGTTCGCGGGCTCCAGGAGCGCTCCCAACCTGGCATCCTTCGATAGTTCGGCGTGCCGGGCAAGGAAGCCGCGGTCGAGTCGCGTCAGCTCGCGACGACGCTCCAGCCAGGAGCCAAGCGCGTGTGATTCACCTGCGTGCTCCACGGGCTCATCGCCGTGGAGGCGAAGGGTGCGCAGCACTTCCTCGACGAGTTGCGGCGGGTTCGAGGGCCACACGCCAATCGAATCGCCTGGTTCGTAGTCCAGGCCCGAGCCTTCCAGAAACAACTCGACGTGGCGCGTATCCCGATCGCTGTCGCGCCCGGTGATGCGCTGGTTGGCCAGTACCTTCGCCGCGAAAGGCTGTGCGCGTGAAACTTTCGGGGCGGAAGGTGCCGGGCGCAGGCGCGTGACGTTGTCGCGAACGGCCGGCGCCGAAAGTTCGTGGCTTGCCAGGTTCACCACGGTTTCCAGCCAAGGCCGGGCCACGGCGTCGATGTCGACGTCCGCCTCGACCAGACCATGCCAGCGCGCGGCTCCGAGCTGCTCCAGGCGCGCATCCAGCGCCCGTGCGGTTTCGCAGAATCTCGGATAGCTGGAGTCGCCCAGCCCGAACACGCTGTACTTCAGCGCGGGCAGCTTCGGCGCCCGCGGCCCGGCCAGGAACTCCATCCATTCGCGCGAATCGTCCGGCGGGTCGCCGTCGCCCTGCGTACTGATCACCAGCTGGAGGTAGCGCTCCTGCCTGAGCTCGGCCGCCGGGTAGGCGTCGGCCCGGAACAGACGGGCGTTCACGCCGGCCGCCTCAAGTCGCGCAGCGAGGTCTTCGGCGACCCGGCGCGAGTTGCCCGTCTGGCTGCCGTAGACGATGGTCAGCGTCGGAGCGGCGCCGACGGCAACTTGCGGCGGCGGATGGACGTTCGAAGGCGTGGTTGCTCGTGCCGCCAGTCCCGCCGTGTATCCCGACAACCAGAGCAAGGCTTCCGGCGCGAGTCCGTCGGTCAGTCCAACCAGCTGCGCGAGCCTGGCTTCGGTCAGCGTCGGAACGGCGGCAAGGACGGACGGGAGTGACATGAGCACGGCCAGGATTCGGAGGAGACGGGTCCGAAACTACTGGCGGGGCGGTCGTCGGGGAAACAACGAATGGGAATGGCCTAAGCACCATCGCCATATTTACATAATATACATTATGCGAAGTTATAGACACAAGGCCATGGCGCTCGAAATGCCTCGATCGGCTATTTCCCAGCCTCCCCCGACACGCAATCCAGCAAGGGCCGCACGAAGGAATACGGCTCCGGATCATCCCGGTTGCTCAGCAGGATCACCGTGGTGCGCCGCTTCGGATCGCGGATGAGCACATTGCGAAAGCCCATGCTTTCACCCGAATGCCAGACGGTGTCGCCCGTCAGCCGCCAGCCCATCGCGTAATCGATCGCCGGATCGTCGGTCGCTCCCTGGCGCGTGAACATCTGCCCGCGCAGCGCGTCGCCCAGCAACCGGTCGTCGTACAGCGCCGCGTCCCAGCGCGCCAGGTCGTCCACCGACGAATAGATCCCGCCGTCGCCCAGCACGGCGCTGGTCGAGCTCTGGTCACGGCGTACCCACCTGCCGTCCTCCAGGCGGTAGCCGTAGGCGCGCTTGGCCACGGCCGGGCCTTCGTCCACCCGTGCGAGCGTCGCCGTCATTCCCAACGGTTCGAAGATGCGACGGCGCAGGAAGCCTGGGTAGTCCATCTTCGAGGCCCGTTCCACCACCAGCGCCAGCAGCGCGTAGCCGCTGTTGCTGTACTGGTAGCTGCTGCCGGGCTCGAACAGCGTGCGATCGTGTTTCTCGAGGATCCTGAGCACATCGGCGTCACGCACCTGCGGCGCGTCGTCGGGCACGTCGTCTTCGTAATCGACCAGGCCGCTGCGATGGCTCAGCAGCTGGCGCAGTGTCACCGACCGCGTTGCGGGCGGCAGCGATGGCAACCAGTCGTGCACGGGTTGGTCGAGCGAGAGCACGCCGTCCTGCACCAGCAGCAGCACCGCCATCGCGGTGAACTGCTTGCTGACGGACGCGAGCCGGTAGTTGGTATCCGGCGCCGCGGCCCGGCCGCCCTCCAGGTCGGCGAAGCCCCGGCTTTCGCGCACCAGCGGCTTGCCGTCCTTGAGGATCAGCAGCGACGCTCCCGGTACGCGGCCCTCATAGGGCGACAAGACCGACTCCACGCTTTGCTCCAGTCCCGAACCGCAGGCCACGGTATCACTGACCGCGGCAAGGGCCCGATCCGAAAGCACGCCCACGGCCAGCGCCAGTGCGACCAAAGGCCGCATCAGGCCCGCCTTCGACGTTCGACCGAGCCGGAGCCGCCGTCCGCAAGCGAACCCGCCTCCACAACCAGGGTGCACATGACCATGAATTTCATGGCTCGATTTCCGATATTGCGGCGAACCCCTCCACCGCACTTCCCGTTGTGATTCCTCCCCTGCTCCACGCGGCATATGCGAGGTGATCGGGGGAGGAGTCGATCGAGGCCAGCATAACGCGAAGCAAGGCCACGCGGAATCCGATAAAGTCGATTCCAGGGGCTTTTCCAGGGGATGCGAATGAGCAGCAGCTGGTATTACGTCGATGCCAACGGACAGCAGGTTGGTCCCGTCAGCGTGGAAGAGATTCGCGCCGCGTTGCAGCGTGGCGCCGCCACCCAGGCCACCCTGGCATGGCGCGACGGCCTGGCGAACTGGCAGCCGATCTCGGCGCTGGCGGCCGAACTGGGGCTGGCGGGCGCCGCCACCGTCGCCTCGCCGGCGGCCGAATTGCCCGCCGCCTGGAAGCAGTCCGCGGAAGCCAACCCGTATCGGGCGCCGGAGGCCGAATCGGGCGAAGGCTTCTTCGAGAACACCACCGACATCGTCTATGCCGGCTTCTGGAAGCGCTGGGCGGCGCTGTTCCTCGACCAGCTGATCATCGGCCTGCCCCTGACCTTCGCCTTCGGGTTCCTGTCCTTCTTCGTGGCGATGTCATCCGGCGGCAAGCCGAACGCGACGACCACGATCTTCCTGCAACTCGGCTTCTATGTCGTGTGGCTGGCCGTGGCCCTGTTCTACTACGCGGGCCTGGAAAGCTCCGAGTCGCAGGCGACCTTCGGCAAGCGCGCCCTCGGCATCAAGGTGACGGACCTGCAAGGCCGGCGCCTCGACTTCCGGCAGGCGGCGATGCGCTGGTTTGCCGCCTCGCTGTCGTACCTGGCGCTGTACATCGGCTTCGCGATGGCCGGCTTCACGCAGCGCAAGCAGGCGCTGCACGACTTGCTGGCCAGCACGCTGGTGGTCGACCGCTGGGCCTTCACGCGCTTTCCCGAGCGCCAGCAGCGCGGCCTGGGCGGCTGCGCGATCATCTTCATCGTCATGATCGCCGGATCGCTGCTGCTGATTCCGATCCTCGCCGCGGTCGCGGTCAGCGCATACCAGGACTACGTCCGCCGCGCGGGCGGCAGCGCCTACGTCGAGCCGGAAGCGAAGATGGTGTGCGAGGCGCCGGTGTCGTCCACGTACGTCGCGCGGTGCCTGCCGCTTTCCTTCGACGCGTAGAGCTTCGCATCGGCCGCCTCGATGGCGGCATGGACGTCCTCGCCCTGTCCCGGACGTAGCGTCACCGCGCCCAGGCTGACGGTGACGTGCGGCGCCGCCGTGGAGTCGGCGTGTTCGATGCCTTGCGCATCGACCGCCGCCAGTACGTTGCGCAGGATGGTCCTGACGCCCTCGGGATCGGTCTCGGGCAACACCATCACGAACTCTTCGCCGCCGTATCGCGCAGTGAGGTCCATCGGCCGGGTGCACTGCGCCGCCACCGCCTGCGCCACCGCGCGCAGGCAGGTGTCGCCGCTGGCGTGGCCGTAGCGGTCGTTGTAGCGCTTGAAGAAGTCGACGTCGAGCAAGGCCAGGGTGAAGCGATGGCCGTCGCGCTGCGCGCGCCGCCATTCGTGGTCGACGACTTCCTCGAACTTGCGCCGGTTCGCGATGCCGGTCAGCGCGTCCTCGGTGGCCATGCGTTGCAGCTGGTCGCGCGCGCTCACCAGGTCGCGCGTGCGCACGGCGACCACCGACTCCAGCTCGCGCGTGCGCGCCGCCAGCGCCCGCACGCGCCACTTCACCAGGCCGTAGCCCGCGAGCACCAGCAGCAGGGCGTAAGCGAGGAAAGCCCACACCGTCAGCCACGGCGCCGGCTTGACGCGGAACGCGAGCGTCTGCGGCCCGGACTCGATTCCTCGCGCATCCCGGGCCCACAGCTTGAACGTGTAGCTGCCAGCGCCCAGGTTCGTGTATTCCTTGCTGGGGGATGCGGTCCACTCCGAAGGCGCCGGATCGAAACCGTCGAGCTGGAAGCGGTAGCGGATGCGCGACTCGCCACCATAGGCCTGCAACGCGCCGGTGAAGTTGACGTTGTGCTGGCGGTAGTCGAGCACGTCGCCGCCACGCAGGCGCAGGCTGCCGTCGGCGAGCTCGGCGCGGTCGATCAGCAATGGCCGCGGCGTGTCGTCCACGCGCTCCTGGCTGGGGTCGAACATCGCCAGGCCGCGCGCCGTGCCCACCCACACGCGCCCGTGCTCGTCGACCAGGCGCGCCGCCTGCTGGCAATCGCCGCTCGGCAGCCCATCCTCGATGGTGAACAGCTCGCCGCTGAAGCGCGCCCTGTTCGCCCTGCTCGGCTTGCGCGGCGTGAGGCGCACCACGCCACGCGTCGTGCACAGGTAGACCCGACCGCGATGGTCCTCGGCCACGCTGAGCACGCTGTCGCTGGGCAACGCTGCTTTCCAGCACATTGGGATCCTAAGCTTAGAATTCCACGTGGACAAGTTGTCGCGG
>JADMIO011814776.1_pt1 | contig 23185 bp, 16 predicted proteins | sample 8958161 | NCBI WGS metagenome assembly JADMIO01 (sample SAMN16585339, study PRJNA669376) | soil metagenome | isolation source: Crop rotation soil | place: USA: Cullars Rotation, Alabama | collected 2011 | reverse complement strand
GCCGCGACTTCAAGTCACGTGAATTCCAAGCTTCGGATCCCACTGTGCTGGAAAGCGACTGTGATCGCCGACACCTTCATCCGCCGCCCGATCCTGGCCAGCGTCTGTTCCCTGGTGATCATCCTCGCCGGCGCGATGGCGATCCCGACCTTGCCGATCGCGCAGTTCCCCGAGCTCGCGCCGCCGAGCGTCCAGGTCGCCGCCTTCTACAACGGCGCCAACGCCGAGACCGTCGAAACCGCCGTCACCAACCCGCTCGAGCAGGCGATCAACGGCGTCGAAGGCATGCAGTACATGACCTCGACGAGCGGCAACGACGGCTCGGCATCGATCACCGTGACCTTCGATCTCACCCGCAACCTCGACGTCGCCGCCGTCGACATCCAGAACCGCATCTCGCAGGCCGAGGGCCGGCTGCCCAACGAAGTAAAGCAGGTCGGGATCTCGGTGACGAAGGTCTCGAGCAACTTCGTGCTGGCTGCGGCCGCCTACGCCGAACACGGCGAGTACGACCCGCTGTTCATCAGCAACTATCTGGATCGCTACGTCGTCGACGAGATCAAGCGCGTGGCCGGCGTCGGCAACGTGTTCGTGTTCGGCGTCGGCCGCTACGCGATGCGCCTGTGGGTGGATCCCGACAAGCTCGCCGGCCGCAACATCACCGCCGACGAGGTCGTGCAGGCGCTGCGCGAGCAGAACGTGCAGGTCGCCGCCGGCGCGGTGGGATCCGAGCCGGCGCCGCGCGGGCAGACCTATCAGATTAGCGTCCGCGCCGCCGGCCGCTTGAACGATCCGGCGCAGTTCGACGACATCATCCTGAAGCGATCGGCGACCGGCGGCCTGGTTCGCGTCCGCGACGTCGGCCGGACCGAGCTCGGTGCGGAGAGCTACACCACTGCCTCGCGCTACAACGGCCGCGACGCCATCGGATTCGGCGTCCTGCAGCTGCCGACCGCCAACTCGCTGCAGGTCTATCGCGACGTGAACGCCGAGATTCAACGGCTGTCGGCGCGCTTTCCGCCCGGTCTGAAAGTGGAAGTCGCGTTCGACACCACGTCGGTGGTCTCTGAATCGATCCGCGAGGTGGCGACGACGCTCGTCGAAGCGATCGGGCTCGTCGTCCTCGTGATGTTCCTCTTTCTCCAGAACTGGCGGACGACGCTCATCCCGGCGATCACGATTCCGGTGTCGCTCATCGGCACCTTCGCGTTCGTGAAGATCTTCGGGTTTTCAATCAACACGCTGACGCTCTTCGGCATCACGCTCGCGACCGGGCTGGTCGTCGACGACGCGATCGTCGTGATCGAGAACATCGAGCGGCACATCCACGAGGGCGGCGCGCACCGCGAATCGCACGAGGCGGCGTCGCTGGCGATGAGCGAGGTGACGAGCGCGGTGATCGCGACGGCGCTGGTGCTCGCCGCCGTGTTCGTGCCGGTCGCGTTCTTTCCCGGCACCACCGGCCGGCTCTATCAGCAGTTCGCGCTGACGATCGCGGTGTCGATGGCGATCTCGGCGTTCAATGCGCTGACCTTGACGCCGGCCCTGTCGGCGCTGCTGCTCGGCCGCGTCGAGAAGCCGAAAGGCGCGTTCTTTCGCGTCGTCAACCGCACCATCGACGGCGGCACGTCGGCGATGGTGTCGATGCTGCGCGGCCTGATTCGCGTGCGCGCGGTCGTGGTGCTGGTGTTCGTCGCGCTGCTCGGGCTCACCTACTGGGTCTATCAGCGCGTGCCGACCGGGTTCGTGCCCGACGAGGATCAGGGCTACGTGATGGTGCTGATCCAGGCGCCGGCCGGCGCGTCGCTCGACTACACGATGGACATCGTCAAGCAGGCCGAGCAGATCATGCGGCGGCTGCCCGAGTCGAGCAAGATGTTCGCCGCCGGCGGATTCGGCTTCAGCGGCACGGCGCCGAACCAGGGGATCATGTTCGCGCAGCTGAAAGACTTCAAGGAGCGGCGCGGCGACGCCCACTCCGCGAAAGCGATCGTCGGCCAGCTGTTCGGCGCGTTCAGCCAGATCACCGGCGCGATGGTCATTCCGTTCCTGCCGCCGTCGATCCAGGGGCTCGGCAACTTCGGCGGCTTCACCTACGAGCTGCTCGACCAGAGCGGCGGCCCGGTGCAGAACCTCGAGGCGACGGCGCAGCAGCTGATCGCGCAGGGCAACCAGACGCCCGGACTGACGGCGCTGTTCACGCAGTTCACCGCCAGCGATCCGCAAATCGTCGTCGACATCGATCGCGAGCAGGCGAAGAGCCTCGGCCTGTCGTTGAACGACATCACCAACACGATGCAGATCCTGCTCGGGTCCGCGTACGTGAACGACTTCGACTTCAACGGCCGGTCGTACCGGGTCTACGTGCAGGCCGATCAGCAGTACCGGTCAAACCCGGGCGATATCGAGAAGTACGCGGTGCGCACCGCCGGCGGCCGGATGGCGCCGCTCAGCAACGTCGTCTCGGTGAAGGAGGCGACGGCGCCGAAAAGCATTTCGCACTTCAACCTGTTCCGCTCGGCGGAGATCAACGGCTCGGCGGCGCCGGGGTTCAGCTCCGGTCAGGCGCTGACGAAGATGGCGCAGCTGTCGGAACGGTCGCTGCCGCAGGGATTCTCGTACGCGTGGTCGGGGCTGTCGCTCGAGGAAATCAAAGCCGGCAGTCAGTCGGCGGCGATATTCGGGCTGGGCCTGCTGCTCGTCTACCTGACGCTTGCCGGCCAGTACGAAAGCCTGACCTTGCCGTTCATCATCCTGTTGTCGGTGCCGCTCGCGATCCTCGGCGCGCTGGCGGCGCAGTGGGGACGCGGGCTGATCGACGACGTCTATTGCCAGATCGGCCTGGTGATGTTGATCGGCCTGTCGGCGAAGAACGGCATCCTCGTCGTCGAATTCGCCGAGCAGCTGCGCGCCCGCGGAATGTCGATCGCCGACGCTGCCGTCGAGGCGGCGCGGATCCGGCTGCGGCCGATCCTGATGACGTCGCTGGCCTTCATCCTCGGCGTGATGCCGCTCGTCCTGGCGAGCGGCGCCGGCCGCGAGGCGCGCCACTCGGTCGGCACCGCCGTCGCCGGCGGCATGATCGCGTCGACGTTTCTCAACCTGGCATTCATTCCGGTTTTGTATGTCGTCGTCAAAAGCATTGGACGGAAGCGCGAACCGGCGCGGTGAGGGCAGCCCTAAAGGGCTGCGCGACAACACACCCGCGATCTGCGCGGCGCTGTTCGTCGCGCAGGCCGTTAGGCCTGCTGTCGTAATCGCCCTGCTGTTCCTCGCGCAGGCCTTCAGGCCTGTCGTTGCCGTTGCGCAGATCGTGACGCCTGCGGCGCCGCCCGTGCCGGTGATCCGCGTCACGTTTGCCGATGCGATCCGCCGCGCGCAGGACAACAACCCGACGGTCGCCGGCGCCGCCGCCGGCATTCTGCGCGCCGAAGGGCTCGTGCGCCAGGCGCGCGCGGCGACGCTGTTTCAGCTGTCCGGCAGCATCACGACGACGACGCTGAACGAGAGCGTCGAGTTCTCAGGCCAGACGGTGACGCCGCGCAATGCGCTCACCGCGTCGCTCACCGCCGGGATGCCGATCCTCGCAGCCGCGGCGTGGGCGCGCAGAGCGCAGGCGGAGGACACGCGCAACGTCGCCGAGCTTTCGGTGGCCGAGACGCGACGGCAGATCGCGTTTGCCACCGCCGATGCGTATCTGGCGATCATCGCGCAGCGGCGGATCCTCGACAGCGCGGTGCGGGCGCGCGACGTGGCGAAAGCGCACTACGACCTGGCGCGCCAGCTGGAACAGGGCGGCACCGGCAGCCGGCTGAACGCCTTGCGCGCGCAGCAGCAGTGGTCCAGCGACGAAGGGCTGCTCGAAACCGGACGACTCTCTCTCTATCGCGCGCAGGAAGCGCTCGGCGTGCTGATCGCGGCCGACGGCCCCGCCGACGCGATCGACGAGCCGGACTTCGCAGTGCCGCCGGCGGAGGAAGATCCCCAGCCCGGCGCGCAGCCGTACCGGGCCGATTTGCGACTGTTCGCCGGACAGCAGCAGGCCGCCGAGCGCGTCCTGCGCGACAGCTCGAAAGACTGGTGGCCGACAGTCGACGCGCTCTTCCAGCCGTCGACCGTGTATCCGGCGCAGCTGTTCCTGCCGCAGAACACCTGGCGCATCCTGACGCAAACGACGATACCGATCGCCGACAGCGGTACGCGGGCGGGGCTCAAGATTGAGCGCCGCGCCGCCGTCGATCAGGCTCGCGCGCAGCTGGCCGGCGCGTCGATTCAAGCGGCGTCCGAGACGCGCGCCGCGCGCGCCGCGGTGGCCAGCATCGAACGCAGCGTCGCCGCCGCCCGCGCCGCCGCCGACCAGGCGCGGCAGGTCGAGACGATCACGACGATCAGTTTCCGCGCCGGCGCCGCGACCAACATCGAAGTGATCGACGCGCAGCGCGTCGCCCGCGACACCGACGCCGCGGTCGCGATCACCGAGGATCAGCTCCGGCGAGCGCGGCTGGAACTGCTGAATGCTTTGGGCCGCTTCCCGTAACCGCGATCACGAAAGCACGAAGACGACCTTCGTGCTTTCGTGTTATCAAAGGTTCACCATGGTTGACGATCTAGACGAGACGATTGAGGAATCATTTCCGGCGAGTGATCCGCCCGCCAATACGCCGGAGACCGGCATTGGTGTGAACGGTGATCACGAGGTGCCGGCGGACGAACCCGAAGACGACGAGCCAATTAAGAATTAGCAACCAACAATTCGTTCACATGTCCGCGGCAGCCGAACAGCGGGTCAGTACTCGGCAAAGGCGTCGTCAGGAAAGCAGTACAGCCAGCGCTCGCCCGGTTCGGCCGAGGCGATTACCGGGTGATGCGACGAGCGGGCGTGCTTGCTGGCGTGCCGGTTCGGCGACGAATCGCAGCACAACGTGACGCCGCAGGTCTGGCAGGTCCGCAGGTGCACCCAGCGGTCGCCGACCTTGACGCATTCGTCGCACTCCCGTTTTTTCGCGGATTTCACCTCGCCGATCGCGTCGATGTGCGTGCAGGATCCGCCGTTCATACGGTCAACGCCTTTCGTTCGAGGTCGGCACGATTCCAGCCGCCCAGCGTCGCCGCCGCCTCGTAGGTGCTGGTGAGAAACGCCGTCAGATCGTCAGCAGGAGCGGGCGCCGTGCGCACCGCCTCGTAGGGCAGGATGAACTCGTTGAAATCGCGGCTGTAGAACGCCGCCGCCGGCCGCACGGCCGCATCCTTCACGCCGGCCGGCTCCGGCACGGCGTAGGCGTAGAACGCCGGCTCGGCGACGGCGCCGCCGCCGGGCCAGAAGCCGTGGCTGATCACTTCGTGCGAGTACGCCTCGCGGGTCATCGCATCCGCGCCCGGACGCTCCGGCGCCCGCCGGCCCGAGAACCGCGTGACGGCGACGTCGAAGCTGCCCCAGAAGAAATGCACCGGGCTGCACTTCCCGATGAACTCGCAGCGGAAGCGCTCGAGCACCGGCTTGATGCGGACGAGAATCTGCCAGAAGGTGTGTGCCGACTGCGCGTCGTACGAGCGGTGGACCTCGTCGCGATCGAAGCGGATCGGGTCCGGCACTTCGACCGGCATCGGCCAGATGCGCACGTCGACGCCGAGCCGGTGCAGCGCCTCCATGACCAGCCGGTAGAATTCGGCGACGGTGCGCGGCTCGAGCGGGATGCGCACGGCGCCGCCGTCGGAACACTGCATCACCAGCTGGTGGTCGACGAAGTCGAAGGTGATCGTCAACGCGCGGTGGTCGATCGGCATCGCCGGCGTGACCAGGCCGCGCGCCGAAATCTGGAACGCGATGTTCCAGAAATGGTTCGCCGGCGCCATCAACGCGAGGCACACTTTGCCGACGACTTGCGTCCACATGTGCAGCGTGGCGTAGGTGTCGCGCCACTGGTCGAGCGGCAGGGGCGGCCAGCGTTCCATCTCGGGCATAATCGGAGGCTATCATGACCAGCGATCCGCATCGCGGCCAGCCGATCCTTCGCCGCGGTCCCGAGCCGGCGCGCGCGCGCCTGGCCATCATCTGCATCCACGGGCGCGGCGCTTCCGCCGAGGACATCCTCACCGTCGCCGACGAGCTGGAGCTGGAGGACGTCGCCTACCTGGCGCCGCAGGCCGCCGGCAACACGTGGTACCCGTACTCGTTTCTTTCACCGCTCAACGACAACCAGCCGGGGTTGAACTCGGCGCTTGGCGTCGTCGCCGGCATCGTCGACGATCTGAGCGCGCAGCAGATCCCGTCCGAGCGCGTCGCCGTCCTCGGCTTCTCGCAGGGCGCGTGCCTGTCGCTCGAGTACGCGGCGCGACATGCGCGGCGCTACGCGGCGGTGATCGCGTTCAGCGGCGGCCTGATCGGTCCACCGGGCGCGCCGCGCGAGTACACCGGCTCGATGGACGGCACGCCGCTGTTCATCGGCTGCAGCGACATCGACCCGCACATCCCGGTCGAGCGCGTCCGCGAGAGCGCCGTCGTCTTCCGCGGCCTCAGCGCGCAGGTCGAGGAGCGCATCTACCCGCGCATGGGACATACGATCAACGGCGACGAGATTGCGCGCGCGCGGAAGATGCTCGCGCGCTGAAAAACAATGCGGAGTGCGGAATGCGGAATGCGGAATGAGTGTGGAATGCGGGGTGCGGAATGCGGAATGATGCGGAATGCGGAATCAATGCGGATTGCTGGTTGAACGTTCAGTTGTCACTCCGCACTCCGCATTCCGCATTCCGCATTCCCCATTGATTCCGCACTCCGCATTCCGCATTCCGCACTCACTCCGCATTCCGCACTCCGCACTCCGCATTCCCCATTGATTCCGCACTCCGCATTCCGCATTCCGCACTCACTCCGCATTCCGCACTCCGCACTCCGCATTCCCCATTGATTCCGCACTCCGCATTCCGCATTCCGCACTCACTCCGCATTCCGCACTCCGCACTCCGCATTTACTCGGCCCGCTCCAGCACCAGCAGCGACAGCCCGGGGCGCTCGATCTGCGCGCCCTCGCCGAGCGCGTCACCGGGCGCGGCGTCGCTCGCGGCTGCGGTGTCGAGCGCGGGCCTCCAGCGCGTGCCGAACGGTTTGCCGGGCAGCGTGAACGTGACGGCCTCGGTGTGCGCGTTGAACAGCAGCAGGAAGCTGGTATCGGTGACGCGGCGGCCCCGTTCGTCGGGGGCGAGGCCGTCGCCGTTCAGGAACATCGCGAAGCTCTTCGCGAACCACTCGTTCCAGTCTTCGTCGGACATCTGCGCCGCGTCGGGCTTGAACCAGGCGACGTCGGACGCACCCTTGCCGCGGATCGGCCGTCCCTTGAACCAGCGGCGGCGCCGGAACGCCGGATGCTCGCGGCGAAACGCGATCGCCCGCTTCGTGAAGGCGAGCAGATCGCCGTCGGCGTGCTCCCAGTCGAACCACGAGATCTCGTTGTCCTGGCAGTAGGCGTTGTTGTTGCCCTGCTGCGTACGCGCGATCTCGTCGCCGCCGACGATCATCGGCACGCCCTGCGAGAGCAGCAGCGTGGTCAGAAAATTCTTCCGCTGCCGCGCCCGCTTCGCATTCACCTCCGGATCGTCGGTCGGCCCCTCGGCGCCGAGATTCCACGATCGGTTGTGGCTCTCGCCGTCGCGGTTCTCTTCGCCGTTGGCGTCGTTGTGCTTCTCGTTGTAGGAGACCAGATCGTTGAGCGTGAAGCCGTCGTGCGCGGTGACGAAGTTGATGCTCGCGTACGGCTTGCGGCCATCGTCCTGATACAGATCGGAACTGCCGGTGAGACGGTTTGCGAACTCGCTCAGCGTCGCTTCCTGGCTGCGCCAGTAGTCGCGGACCGCGTCGCGGTACTTGCCGTTCCACTCGCACCACAGCACCGGAAAGTTGCCGACCTGGTAGCCGCCCGGCCCGACGTCCCACGGTTCGGCGATCAGCTTGACTCTGTTCAGCGTCGGATCCTGGTGGATGGTGTCGAAGAAGGCCGACAGGCGATCGACATCGTAGAGCTCGCGGGCCAGCGTCGCGGCAAGGTCGAAGCGGAAGCCGTCGACGTGCATCTCGGTGGTCCAGTAGCGCAGCGAGTCCATCACCAGCTGCAGCGTGTGCGGATGGCGCATGTTCAGGCTGTTGCCGGTGCCGGTGTAATCCATGTAGAAGCGCTTGTCGTCCTCCACCGTGCGGTAGTAGGCGGCGTTGTCGCAGCCTTTCAGCGACAGCATCGGGCCGAGATGATTGCCCTCGGCGGTGTGGTTGTAGACGACGTCGAGAATCACTTCCATGCCGGCGGCGTGCAGCGCCTTGACCATCGCCTTGAACTCGTTCACCTGCGCGCCGGAGTCGCCGCCGCTCGAGTAGTCGCCGTGCGGCGCGAAGAAGCCGATCGAGTTGTAGCCCCAGTAGTTGCGCAGGCCCTTGTCGATGAGGTGGCCGTCATGCACGAACTGATGCACCGGCAGCAGTTCGACGGCCGTGATGCCGAGGTCGGTGAGGTACTTGATCGCTGCCGGATGCGCCAGCCCGGCGTACGTGCCGCGGATGGGTTCCGGCACATCCGTCAGCCGCTTGGTGAAGCCTTTGACGTGGACCTCATAGATCACCGTCTCGTGCAGCGGCCGGCGCAGCAGCCGGTCGGCGCCCCAGTCGAAGTTCGGATCGACGACGATCGACCGCGGGACAAACGGCGCGCTGTCCTCGTCGCTCTTGTCGTTGCCGTCGGAGCCCATCGTGTAGGGCAGCACGGCGGGACCCCAGTGAATCGCGCCGCAGACAGCGCGTGCATACGGATCGAGCAGCAGCTTGGCCGCATTGCAGCGGTGGCCATCAGCCGGCGCCCAGGGACCGTCGACGCGGAAGCCGTAGCGCTGGCCCGGTCCGATGCCCGGCACATAGCCGTGCCAGCAGAACGCGGTCACCTCCGGCAGGCGGACGATCTCCTGCTGCCCAGAGTCGTCGAACAGACAGAGTTCGACGCGCGACGCAACCTCTGAAAATACTGAGAAATTGGTGCCGTTGCCGTCCCAGGTGGCGCCGAGCGGGAACGGGTCGCCGGGCCAGACTTCGCGCGCCATAGACCGATACTTGCGCCATGCAGAACAGATCGCGCCGCGGCATGCGGCGTCGGGCTGGTGGCGGTGGCGTGAACCGCCCGTGCCCCGCGGGGCCGACGGGCTGTATGGAATCCTCGTGCCGCCGCCCGCTACCTCGACAACCGCACGCGATCATTACGGGCACGTAGCGCGAAGGCTTCAGCCGGGCGGCCGCGAGCGATCGCTCAGCTAAGCTTTCGCGCTACATTCGGGGCGCCTACTCGGCGCGGAGTGCGACGATCGGATCGACGCGCGCGGCGCGGAGCGCCGGGATCGCGCACGCCAGCGCAGCAATCAGCAGGAGCGACAGCGGCGCCGCGATCAACGTGATCGGATCGTGCGGCGCGATTCCGTAGAGCAGCGTCTTCACCAGCTGCACCGACGCCAGCGCCGCGGCGAAACCGACAGCCGCGCCGGCGAGCGTCACCGACACGCCGTCTCTCACGATGCCGGTCATCACCCGCCGTGCGTCGGCGCCGAGCGCGACGCGGATGCCGATCTCCCGCCGCCGCTGCTCGACCGTGTACGCCATCAGCCCGTAAACGCCGATCGCCGCCAGCAGCAGCGCGAGCGCGCTGAAGAAGGTCGAGAACATCGCGGTCAGCCGCTCCTGCAGCAGCGCGCGCTCGCTGATGTAGCGCAGCGTGACCATCCGGAACAGGTTCTCGCGGCCGAGACTCTCGACCGCACGCTTGACGTCCTGGAACCCGACGCTGCCGCCGCGGATGACCAGGCACTTGTAGTTCGCCTGCGGATCCTGGAGCGCCGGCGTATAGACCGCAACCAGGTCGGGATTCTTGACGTTGTAAAGGCGCGCGTCGGCGGCGATACCGATCACCTCGGCGTCGGGACGATCCGGCTGCAGCCCGATGTGGATGCGCTGACCGATCGGATCGCGGCCGGCGAACAGTCGCCGAGCCAGCGACTGGCTGAGGATTGCCACGCGCGGCGCCTGCGACCGATCGCTCCACGCGAAGTCGCGGCCGCTCACGAGCCGGATGCCGACGGCGTCGAAAAACCCTGGCGCGACCGGCGTGCGGTCCGACGATATGCCGCGCTCGAGGATCGCCGTTTCGCCGCCGGCGGCGACGAGCTCGCGCAGCGTCCCGCTCGTGCCCGGTTTGTAGAGCGACGCGCTGACGCCGCGGACACCCGGCAGTTCGGCGACGCGCCGCAGGAGATTCGGATAGTAGACGTCGTTGTCCACGCCGTCGAATCCACCGGGACGGCCCCACGTATACGCGACGTAGACGTCGTCGGTCCGTTCGATGCCCGACGCGATCGCGCGCACCGCGCCGAGGCTGCGCACGAGCACGCCCGCCGTCGCCAGCAGGACGAGCGACAGCGCCACCTGGGTCGCGACCAGCAGCCGTCCGGTCCGCCCGGTCGCGCTCGCCGTGCGCGTGCTCTGCTGCAGCGCATCGGCGGCGGAGCGGCGAGTCGCCCGCCATGCCGGCACGACGCTGAAGATCACGCCGACGAGCGCCGCGGCGGCGAACGTCACCGCGATCACACGCGCGTCCGGACGCGGATCGAAAGCGATCGTCCCGATCCACTCTTCGAAGATCAGAGTGCCGAGGGCGCGGCACGTCCACGCCGCGAACAGGATGCCGCACGCGCCGCCGGCGATCGACAGCAGCACGCCCTCGGTGAGCATCTGCCGGGCGAGCCGCCAACGGCTCGCGCCGAGCGCCAGACGGACACCGATTTCATGGCTGCGCGCCGCGGCGCGCGACAGCATCAAGCTGGCAAGATTGACGCACGCGATCAGCAGGATCAGCGCGGCGATTCCCAGCACGACCGCCAGCGGCCGCGTGAACTGCCGGCGCAGCGGCGCTTCGTTGCCTTTTGCCGCCGATGTCACCCACAGCTGCGTCGCGAGAAAGTCGGTGCGCCGCGCGCCGACGTACTCGGCCGGCACCGCCGACTCGCGGATCGTCGGCCACAGCGCCGTCAGATGCGCGCGCGCCTGTTCGAGCGTGACGCCCGGGTTCAGCCGGCCGACAGTCTGATACGACAGACTTGCGCTCGCGAGCAGCGACTCGACCGGCCGGCCGCCGTTGATCAGCGGCGTGGCCGGCAGCGGCACGATCAGATCCGGTTCGGCGGCGATGCCGAATCCGGTGAACCCTGCCGGCGCGACACCGACAATCGTGAACGGGTGGGTGTCGATGCGCACGGTGCGGCCGACCACGCCGCGATCGCCGTGGAAGTGACGTAGCCAGAACGTGTGGCCGACGACCGCGACCGGGCTCATCGACGGCGGATCGAGCGTCATGTCCGACGGCACGAGCAGCCGCCCCGCGACCGCACGCGTGCCAATCTCGTCGAACAGGTTGCCGGTCGCGCCTGCCACCAGCGCGGTCGTGATTTCGTCGTCGGTTTCGACGTGCAAACCGGCCAGGCCCCACCAGCCCATCACCGCAGAGAAGACCTGCTCGTCGCGCGCAACCGCCTGCAGCATGCGGTAGGTGAGAAACGACTGCGGCGACGTCCGCGTCGTCGTCGTGAGCTGCACCAGGCCGGCCGGATCGCGCACCGGCAGATCGCGGAAGACCAGCGCGTTGAGCAGGCTGACGATGGTGGCGTTGGCGCCGATCGCCAAGGTCAGCGTGACGAGCGCGACGACGGGGAACGCCGGCGTGTTGCGGTAGCTGCGCAGCGCGTAGCGGACGTCCTGGCGCAGCGTGTCGAGCGCGGCGAAGCCGCGCGTTTCCCGGTAGATCTCAGTGGTCCGGGCCACGCCGCCGAAACTCCGCAGCGCCGCGAGCCGCGCCTCCTGCGGCGCCATGCCGCGGGCAATGTTGTCGTCGGTGGCGAGCGCGATGTGCTCGGCGATCTCCTCGGCGAGGCGCGCGTCGGAGGCGCGCGTGCCGAACAGCGCCGCGAGCCGCGCGGCGAAGCGGCGCAGCGGCGTCATGCGAGATCCTCCGACGGCTTGAGAAAGCGTTCGACGATGTCGGTGGCGCGCGACCAGTTCCTGGTTTCCGCGGCCAGTTGTTTGCGGCCGGCGCGAGTGATCGCGTAGTAGCGGGCGCGGCGGTTGTTCTCCGAGGCGCCACATTTCGACGAGACCCACTCCATCTGCTCGAGCTTGAGCAGCGCCGGGTAGAGGGTGCCTTGATTGAGCTCGAGCTGGTTGCCGCTGATCTGCTCGATCCGCCGCGCGATGCCGTAGCCGTGCAGCGGGCCGAGCGCGTCGAGGGTCTTCAGGACCATCAGCGCCAGCGTGCCGTGAAAGACATCGGATCGATCGGCGGCCATCCTCGCGGTTCCTTCTATTGGCTCCCAACCGAGAATAGGCCCGCTCCTGTTGGCAGTCAACAGAAAACCTTGACGGCTGGTGCAGCCCGGCGGTAGGCTCCTGTCGGCTGCCAACATGACAAGCAGACGGTGGCGCATCATCGTCAGCTACGAGGTGAACCGCCGCAGGTTCGACATCGGTGTCCGCCTCGGCGTCGGCGCGCCGCGGGCGAGCGTGCTGCGCTGATCGTCGGCGAGGGGCTGGCGGTCGTCGCCGCCGGCTGCGCGATCGGAATCGGCGTCGCGCAGCTGGCCCTTCGCGCGCTCGCGCCGCTCGTCGGTCTCAATCAGGGCCCTTTCGATCCGCTGGCGCTCGCCGCCGTCGCCGTCACGATGGCGCTGGTCGGCGCGGCCGCGAGCTTCGCGCCGGCACGCCGCGCATCGCCGGTGAATCCCGCCGTCGTCCTGCGGCACGACTGACACCGCCTCGCATGACTGCGGGTGTCGAGAGTAGAGCTCGAACGCAAAGAGCGCAAAGAACGCAGAGCCGAGCGGGTGTCCTCAGAATGGGATGCGCATGCCGACGTGCATCGCGAACGGTGGCTGGACGGCGGTCCGCTGGCGCGATGTCGGACCGCTGACGGTCTGTTCCTCGTACTCGAAGTACTCGTCGAACAGGTTGTAGGCCTCGAAGATGCCCACCAACCGGCGGCCGCCGATGGTGAATCCCTTCTGCAGTCGCACGTCGAGGTTCGACGTGAAGCTGAAACGCGTTCGCCCGTTGCGGAACGCGCGCACCGCTTCGGCGCCCTGGTTGAGGCCGGGCATGATCACGAGCCGCGCGAAGTGCTGCCCGTCCTGATACCGGGCGACGATGCCGAGCATCAGATCGCGCGGCAACTGGTGGGTGACGCCAAGCTTGATCGTGTAGCCGCGCTCGGTGAAGACGCGGCCCTGCGCATGGGCGAGCGCATTCGGATTCACGTACGCCTCGCCGAGCACCGACGTGTCGTTCTCGAGCGGCCCGAAGCCGCGGTTCGAGGCGATCCCTTCGGAGCGGCCGGCGGTGCCACCGAGCAGAAAGAACGTCCTCCCGGCGCGCAGCTGCATGAAGATGTCGGCCCCCACGTAGCTGCCCTCGTCGCCCAACGGGTTCGTCAAGAGGTAGCGATCTGCGCCGAACGTTGCCGGCGAGCGGTTGTAGAACTGCACCACCGTGTCGTCACCCGACCCGACGATGTCGACGCCGATGTCCGGCACGTTGATCACCGAGTAGGTCGACTCCGGCACGCCAACGTTGACGACGTTGATCAGGTCGTGTTCGACACGCCCGAGCGCGGCGATCCTGAAGAACAACGCCGGATGCGGCCGCATCTCGAATCCGAGCGCCGCTTCGTCGAGATGCGGCCGCGCGAGCTGAGGATCGATCGACGAGAACCTCGGATCGGTGGTGACGCCGGGGCCGAGGCGCTGAATGATCGGACCTTGAATAACCGGCGTCACCGCCGTGGCCGCGGCGCGGTAGATGTTCGCGGTGGGCGCCGTCGGATCGCCGTACGCGAGATCGGTGAGCGGCAGGCGGTGACCGTAGCGGCCGTAGTAGCCGAAACCGGCGAGATCCCAGAAATCGAGCAGCCGCAGATGAAAGCCGCCGCGCGGCAGAAGATTGCGCCAGCTGACTGTGCCGCTGTGCGACTCGGCGGCACCATCGACCGTCTCGAAGCGGACGCCGCCGTTGACGGTGAGGCGCGGCGAGACCGCGATCGTGTCGCCTGCGAACAGGCTGATCGCGTGTTCGCGCCAGCGCGACTCGGCACTCGGGTCGGTGAAATCCCAGACGCGCGCCGGAATGCCGCCGACGAGTTCGAGCACGCGTCCCGTGAACACCGACTGCACGTCGGCCGACGCGCCGCCGACGTCGGCGCCGAGCGCGAGGCGATGCCGTCCGCCACCGAAGCCGCGGTTGAATCGCAGGCCGGCCGACCACGTCCGGTCGCCGCCAACGCCCGGCTCGAGGAGCGACGGCACGGGACCGTCGCGAAGCCGCTCGACGATCGCCGAACCAGGCGCCACCAGATCAGTTGTGCGCTGGCCGATCGTGAGGCCGGCAAACGCGCGGATGCCGCCGTCGGCGCCGGCGAGCGCGTGCTGCCACGACGCCTGCGTGTGCAGCGAGCTCTGGCGCTGGCCGGCATCCGGCTGCCTGAACACGGAGTAATGCGGCGCCGCGTCGCGCGTCTGCTGCCCCCACGCGATCAGCCGCAGCTCGCTGCCGCTGTCGCTCGTCGTCGTGACGTTGAGGAACGCCGACCCGAGGCTGCCGCGCAGCGGCTCGAGGCCGTTGCGCTCGAAATAGGTCGCGCGATTCCAGGTCGCCGAGAAGAGCATGCCGACGCGCGACGAGGGGGTGGCTGACACCGGTCCGCTGAGCAGCAGGTTGCCGTGCGCCCACGAGTCGAGGCGCGCAATCGACGGCGGATCCGAATTGCTGCTGCCGGCGTTGAATGCCGGCACCGAGGCGGTGACTTCCAGCGCCCGCGTCCACGCCGTCGACGCCGGACGCTTCGGCATCAGCGAGACGATCATTCCGGGCGCGCTGGCGTCGATCGGCAGCATCCCGCTCGCGACCTCGACGTGCTCCCAGAGATCGACGCCGGGCATCAGCAGCGGCAGGCCGGTGAACGTCGGGTTGGTGATGTCGACGTCGCCGGCGCGGAAGGCCGTCTGCGTCCACGTGCTGCCGTGTGCGCCGACGCGCGAGGGCGAGCCGGCGGCGGTGCCGCCGGCCTCGATCCGGTCGGCGATTACATCGGGCACGATCGTGTCGAGCAGCGCGAAGACATTCGCGCTCGACGGCAGCTCGGCGAGCGCGCTGACGGTGATCTCGGCGCCGAGCGGCGGCCGCTCCTCGAACGGCAACGGCGGCTGTGCCGCTGCCGCCGTCGCGATCGCCACGACCAGCCCGGACGCGGCGCAAAGATGCGCGAGACCGCCCACACGATAGAATTTGCCCATGCCCGATACCGCCGCCGCGTTCATTGATGCCATTAAGGCCGGAGAATTCGAGCGCGTGAAGGCGATGGTGTCGGCAGAGCCGACGCTGATCGACGCGCGCAGCCGGACCGGCGAAAGCGCCATCCTAACAGCGGTCTACCATCGCCAGAAGGAAATAGTGAACCTGCTCGTCGCCCGCGGCGCGCCGCTCGATCTGTTCGAAGCGTCGGCAGCCGGCGAGATCGAGCGGGTCGAACGATTGCTCGGCGACCCCGGCGCCGGCGCGATCAACGGCTACAGCGCCGATGGCTGGACGCCGCTGCATCTCGCGGCCTTCTTCGGCCACATCAAGATCGCGGAAGCGCTGCTCGGCGGCGGCGCCGACGTCGCCGCCCGCTCGCGCAACAGCACCGGCAACACGCCGCTCCACGCCGCGCTCGCCGGCAATCACAAGTTCGTCGCCGGACTCCTGCTCGGCAGCGGCGCCGACATCAACGCCGCCGACGCCGCCGGGTGGCGGCCGCTGCACCTCGCGGCGGCCAACAACAACCTCGACGCGATCAAAACGCTGATCGCGCAAGGCGCCGACGTCAACGCCGCCAACGGTGAAGGAAAGACGCCGTTGTCACTCGCGCAGGAAAAGAACCACCGGGAGGCAGCGGCGTTCCTGCGACGCCACGGCGCGTAGAACCTAGCCTTACTTCCGCTCGATTGACACGGCCTCAATCGTGATCGGCTTCACCGGCCGATCGCCGGGCTTCGACGTCGCCGTGCTGCCGATCTTCTTCACCACGTCCATGCCCTCGACGACCTCGCCGAAGACGCTGTGCTTGTCGTCGAGCCACGGCGTGGCCGCCAGCGTGATGAAGAACTGGCCGCCGTTGGTGTTGGGGCCGCGGTTGGCCATCGACAGGATGCCCGCTTTCGAGTGGCGCAAGGTCGGAGCGAACTCGTCCGCAAACGTGTAACCGGGACCGCCGGTGCCCTGACCGAGCGGATCGCCGCCCTGGATCATGAAGCCGTCGATCACGCGGTGGAAAATCGTGCCGTTGAAGTAGGGCTTCTTCACCTTCTGGCCGCTGCGCGGATCGGTCCATTCCTTCGATCCCTCGGCGAGGCCGGCGAAGTTCGCGACGGTGTTCGGCGTTTTGTCGTCGAACAGCCGTGCGGTGAAGTTGCCTTCGCTCGTCGTAAAATGCGCGTACAACATGCCTCGATCCTACCGCTATTTGCACTACGACGTCTTCACCGACCGCCTGTTCGGCGGCAATCAGCTCGCCGTCGTGCTCGATGGACGCGGGCTGACCGCCGACACGATGCAGGCGATCGCCAAGGAGATGAACTTCTCCGAGACGACCTTCGTGCTGCCGGCGGAACAATCGGGCACCGACGTCCGGCTGCGCATCTTCACGCCGGGTGAAGAACTCCCGACGGCGGGACATCCGACGATCGGCAGCACGTTCGCGCTGGCACGCTGCGGCGTCATCGATCCCGGTCGCGGCACCTTCGTGTTCGGGCAGAACGCCGGTCCGACGCCCGTGACGATGACGTGGCAGGGCGAAGACCTGGCGTTCGTGTGGATGACGCAGGGCCTGCCGACCTTCGGCGATCCGATCCCTGATCCGGCGCGCACCGCCGCGGCGTTGTCGCTGTCGCCGGCCGCCGTCGCCGGCACCGGACAACCAGTACAGATCGTCTCGTGCGGCGTCCCGTTTCTCTTCGTGGCGCTCACCACGCGCAGCGCCGTCGACAGCGTCGTCGTCGATCGCCGCGGGCTGGATTCGCTGTTGAGCGCCGCCAACGCGTCGGCGCACGGCGTCTTCGTGTTCACGGCGCAGCCGGGCGACAAGTCGGCGACCGTCTACAGCCGCATGTTCGCGCCTGACCTCGGCATCGGCGAAGATCCCGCGACCGGCATCGCCAGCGGCCCGCTCGGCTGCTACCTGGTGAAGCACAAGATCGTGCCGGCGGAGAAGGCCGACGCGATGATCAGCCTGCAGGGCGCGAAGATGGGACGGCCGAGCCACATCCACATCTCGATTGCGATCGGCAAGGCCGGCGACATCCAGGGCGTCCGCGTCGGCGGCGAAGCGGTGCTCGCGGGAGAAGGTACGTTATACGTGTAGGGCTGGGGGCTAGGGGCTAGCCGTCACGGTAGTGTCCGGCTTCAGCCGGACCGTTGAAGGAGAACACGATGACATTGCGTTTCGTTTCAGCATGCGCGGTAGCAATGCTCGCGGCGACGGCGGCGATCGGCGCACAGGAAGGCAAGGCGGCGCTGAAGAATCCCGCGAACCTGAAGGAGCAGGCGCCGGCGACGTATAAGGCCAACTTCGACACCTCGGCCGGCAAGTTCGTCATCACCGTGCACCGCGACTGGGCGCCGAAGGGCGCCGATCGCTTCTACAACCTGGTGAAGAACGGCTTCTTCGACGACACCCGTTTCTTCCGCGTCGTCCCGAACTTCATGGTGCAGTTCGGCCTGAACGGCGACCCGGCGATCCAAAGCAACTGGCAGAACGCCAACATCACCGACGATCCGGTGAAGCAGAGCAACAAGAAGGGCTACGTCACGTTCGCCACCCGCGGCAAGGACACGCGGACGACGCAGATCTTCATCAACTTCAAGGACAACGGCTTCCTCGACAGCCAGGGCTTCGCGCCGTTCGGCGAGGTGACGTCGGGGATGGATGCCGTCGAGAAGATCACGTCGCAGTACGGCGAGAAGCCGAACCAGGGCAGCATCCAGTCGCAGGGCAACGCGTATCTGAACGCGCAATTCCCGAAACTTGACTACGTGAAGACAGCGACGATTGCCAAGTAGGCGCGGCCTTCGGCCGCGCGGGTCTGGCGGTCGGGCAGGTCTGGCGGGTCGGACGGCTTGATGCTCGAAAGAGGTGGGTGAAGACGCGACGTCTTCACCCACGTACGGTCACCAATCGAAATCTTCCGCCGCGAAGCCGTCCGCAGCAACCATCCGACCTGCCTGACCTGCCAGACCTGCCCGACCCGCCAGACCTGCCTGACCCGCGGCGTCGGTCTTCATCCGCCGCAGGTTCTCTTCGAGCGGCGGGTTCATCTCGTGCCACTTCGTGGCGCGCTCGTAGGCGAGCGCGACGCGCAGGACGGTGGCTTCGTCGTAGAGGCGGCCGGTGATCATCAGCGCCTGCGGCAGCCCGTCGACGAAGCCGGCTTTCAGGCAGGCGGCGGGATGGCCGGTGAGGTTCGTGATGCCGAGGCTCGCGCCGCCGCTCGGCGACAGGAAGACGTCGTATTTCGACATCAACGCGTCCATCTGCCGATTGAGCAGCGTCCGCGCGCGCTGCGCGCGGATGTATTCGACCGCCGGGATGAACCGCGAGGTGCGGAACGTATTCGGCCAGGCGCCGGGGCCCTGCTCGGTGAGCTGATCGATCCCCTTGCTGCGCGTGAGGTCGTCGAACGCGGCGGCGGCCTCGGCGCTGAGGATGAACCCGAGCGCGTTGGCCGGGAACTCCGGCAGCGAGATCGGCTCGAGCTTCGCGCCGGCAGCGCGCAGGACGTCGAGCGCCGCCTTCAACAGCGTGCTGCGCGCTTCGCTGCGCCGCCGCGCGTCTTCAGGACTCAGGCCGCCCCGGCCGCCACCGCCGCCGCCGAACCCGGCGTTCGGTTCGAACTCGTTGGCGAGAACGCCGATCTTCAGGCTGGAGAGCGGCACATCGGGATTCCACGTGAACGACGCGTCGACGACCGTTTCGTCGCGGCCGTCGCTGCCGTAGATCGCGTTGAAGACCAGCGCGCAGTCTTCGACGCTCCGGCACATCGGTCCAATCTTGTCCATCGTCCAGCTGAGCGCCATCGCGCCGTAGCGGCTGACGCGGCCGTAGGTCGGCCGCAGCCCGACCACGCCGCACGTCGATGAAGGCGAGATGATCGAGCCGCGCGTCTCGGTGCCGATCGCGAACGCGACCAGGCCGGCTGCGGTCGCGGCACCGGGGCCGGCAGAGGATCCGCTCGAGCTGTTGTCAGGCGACCACGGATTGCGCGTCGAGCCGCCGAACCAGACGCCGCCCTGCGCGAGCGCGCCCATCGACAGCTTCGCGACGAGGACGCCGCCGGCGTCGCGCAACCGCTCGACGATCGTGGCGTCGATCGCGGCGACGCGATCTTCATACGGCTTCGCGCCCCACGTGGTCCGGATGCCTTTCGTGTCGAAGAGATCCTTGACGCCGAACGGAATCCCGTGGAGCGGTCCGCGATACTTGCCGGCCTTGATCTCCTTGTCGGCCGCGGCCGCCTGGGCGCGCGCCAAGTCCTCGGTGAGCGTCACGACGCAGTGCAGCCGGTCGCCATAGCGTTTCAGGCGTTCCAGGTACATGTTCGTGAGATCGGTCGAGGTGATGCGCCGGCTTTCAAGCAGTGACGCGAGCACCGTCACCGGCTCGAAGGCGAGATCGTCGAGGGCGCCGGAGACCTGCACGCGCGGCGGCTTTGCGATCGCGAGCCTGGCGTTGTTCGGCGAGCGGCTTGCAGGCGCCGTTCGCGTCGTCCCTCGATAGGGCCGGAAGGTGATCGCCGGTTCGGTATCGAGTGGAATGTTGAGCTTGCGGAGTTCCTCGTAGCTGTCGAGATTGCGGCTCGCGCCGCCGACCGCCATCGCTTCCTCGGCGTCGGTGAACTGCAGGCCGTCGATCTGCTCCGCGCACTTCAACGCGTCCGTGCCGAACTTCGGCGGAGCGGCGGCGCTGCCGCGCTGGGCGCGCACCGCGGCAGGCACGGTGACCGTGGCAGCGACGGCGGCCGGAACGGCCTTGAGGAAGCGGCGACGGCCGACGCCAGCAAGAGTTCTTGTCATGTGGTCCCAGTTTCTAACATAACTCGCTAAGATCTCATCATGGCTGTGAGCCACGCGCACCCGCTCGAAACCTCGATCGCCGCTCTCGTCGGCGGCGCCCATCGCGATCCGTTCTCGCTCCTCGGTCCGCACGCCGAGGACGGCGTGCCGGTCGTGCGCGCGTTTTATCCGGCGGCGGAGCGGGTCGAACTGCGGCTGGTGTCGAGCGGCGCGATTCGCGAGATGGAGAAACGCGACCCGGCCGGCTTGTATGAAGCCCGCGTCGACGAGCCGCGCCCCGATTACCGGCTGCGGATCACCTATCCCGGCAACCACGTGGTCGAGCTCGACGATCCCTATCGCTACGGCCAGGTGCTGACCGATTTCGATCTGCACCTGCTCGGCGAGGGCACGCACCACCGGATGTTCGAGAAGCTGGGGTCGCACTGCATCGACTTCGGCGGCACGCGCGGCGCGCACTTCGCGGTGTGGGCGCCGAATGCCGACCGTGTCAGCCTGATCGGCGATTTCAACGGGTGGGATGGCCGGGTCACGCCGATGCGCCTGCTCGTGCCCGGCGGCATCTGGGAGATCTTCATCCCCGACCTGCGCGAGGGCGAAAAGTACAAGTACGAGATCCGCGCCAAAGACGGATCGATTCTGAAGAAGACCGATCCGTTCGGCCTCGCCTTCGAAGTGCCGCCGCAGACGGCGGCGATCGTCCGCGACATCTCGCGCTACCAGTGGGGCGATCGCGACTGGATGCAGTCGCGCGAGACGCAGGGCGCGTGGATGGATCGGCCGATGGCGATCTACGAGGCGCACCTCGGATCGTGGGCGCGGGTGCCGGAAGACGGCGAGCGGTTCCTGTCCTACCGCGAGCTCGCCGATCGGCTCGTGCCTTACGTGAAGAGCCTCGGCTTCACGCACATCGAGCTGCTGCCGGTGATGGAGCATCCCTACTCGGGATCGTGGGGCTACCAGGTGCTCGGCTTCTTTGCGCCGACCTCACGGTTTGGGCCGCCCGAGGACTTCAAGTTCTTCGTCGATGCCGCGCACCGAGCGGGGATCGGCATCATCCTCGACTGGGTGCCCGGTCATTTTCCGAAGGATGCGCACGGGCTCGCGCGATTCGACGGCACGGCGCTGTTCGAGCACGAGGACCCGCGCCAGGGCGAGCACCAGGATTGGGGCACGCTGATCTTCAACTACGGACGCAACGAAGTCCGCAACTTCCTGCTCTCGAACGCGCTGTTCTGGCTCGAGGAGTATCACGTCGACGGCCTGCGCGTGGACGCGGTCGCCTCGATGCTCTACCTCGATTACTCGCGCCAGCACGGGCAGTGGGTGCCCAATCGCTACGGCGGACGCGAGAACCTGGAAGCGATCAGCTTTCTTCAGGAGTTGAACAGCCTGACCCACGGCGAGCATCCCGGAACGCTGACCGCGGCAGAGGAATCGACGGCGTTTCCCGGGGTGAGCCGGCCGGTGCATCTCGGCGGGCTCGGGTTCACCTACAAGTGGAACATGGGCTGGATGCACGACATGCTGCAGTACGTGCACGAGGATCCGGTCCACCGCCGCTGGCACCACAACCTGGTCACCTTCTCCGCGCTCTACATGCACACGGAGAACTTCATCCTGCCGTTCTCGCACGACGAAGTCGTGCACGGCAAAGGATCGCTCATCGACAAGATGCCGGGCGACGAGTGGCAGAAGCGGGCGACATTGCGCACGCTCTACGGCTACATGTACGGCCACCCGGGCAAGAAACTGCTGTTCATGGGCAGCGAGCTCGGGCAGTGGCGCGAGTGGAACCACGATCGCAGCCTCGACTGGCACCTGCTCGACTTCCCGTCGCACGCCGGGCTGAAAAGTTATGTCCAGGCGTTGAACTGGCACTATCACGCCGAACCGGCGCTGCACCAGGTCGATTTCGATCCGGCCGGCTTCCGCTGGATCGACTGCAACGACAACGAGAACAGCGTCGTGTCGATCGTCCGCTACGCGAAGTCGCGCAGCGACTTCGTCGTGATGGTCTTCAACTTCACGCCGGTGCCGCGGATGGAGTACCGCATCGGTGTGCCGGAGCCGGGCTGGTACGCGGAGCTGTTGAACAGCGACGCCGAGGTCTTCGGCGGCGGCAACGTCGGCAACGGCGGCGGCGTCGCCACCGAGCCGATCGCCGCCCACGGCTTCGACCAGTCGCTCCGCCTCGTCGTCCCGCCGCTCGGGTGCTTGCTGCTCAAGAAACGTTAGCCACGAAGACACGAAGACACGAAGACACGAAGATTCTTTTGTACAAAGAATGTCTTCGTGTAACGTCGTTGTCTTCGTGCCTTCGCGGCTTCGTGGCGGCTCATTGCGCCGCTCGCGCGGACTGACGGTGGCGCTCGTCACGTTCGCGACGTTCACGGACATCGTGGCCTACTCGGTGGCGGTGCCGGTGCTGCCGGATTTGAGCCGGCGGCTCGGCGCGTCGCCGACGATCATCGGCCTGCTGTTCGCGTCGTTCGGCGTGACGCTGCTGACCGTGTCGCTGCCGATGGGCGCCGTGTCCGATCGGATCGGGCGTCGTGCGCCGATGGTCGGCGGCCTGGTGGCGCTGGCGGCGGCGACGCTGCTGTTCGCATCGGCCCACTCGCTGCCGGTGCTCTTCGCGGCGCGGCTGGTCCAGGGCGCGGCCGATGCGGTGACGTGGGTGGTCGGCTTCGCGATGATTGCCGATCGCTACGCCGCCGACGAACGCGGCCGCGTCACCGGCATCGTCATGTCGGGTACCAGCTTTGCGTTCATGATCGGGCCGTCGATCGGCGGATGGTTGTATGAGCTTGGCGGCATCCGCTTGCCGTTCCTCTTCGTCACCGGTCTTGCGATCGTCGCGGCGCTGGCCTTCCTGCTGATCGAGGTTCCCGCGGGGCACAGCACGCGCGAATCGGCGCCGTTGATGGCGGTGTTGCGACTGCCAGCCGTGGCCGCCTGCACCTTTCCAGCACATTGGGATCCTAAGCTTAGAATTCCACGTGGACAAGTTGTCGC
>JADMIO011482842.1_pt1 | contig 23188 bp, 16 predicted proteins | sample 8958161 | NCBI WGS metagenome assembly JADMIO01 (sample SAMN16585339, study PRJNA669376) | soil metagenome | isolation source: Crop rotation soil | place: USA: Cullars Rotation, Alabama | collected 2011 | reverse complement strand
GAAGGTCTTTATTGTTTTCAACTCTTGGGCTAAGAACATTGTGCCGCAATGCGGCGAAGGTCTTTATTGTTTTCAACTCTTGGGCTAAGAACATTGTACCGCGATGCGGGGAAGGTCTTTATTGTTTTCAACTCTTGGGCTAAGAACATTGTGCCGCAATGCGGCGAAGGTCTTTATTGTTTTCAACTCTTGGGCTAAGAACATTGTGCCGCGATGCGGCTACGGATTTTCGCTATCTATTCTATATGCACTATGCCCTTTCCTCTTTGCACTCCTCGCCCCTTGCTCCATGCTCTATGCTCTATGCTCTATGCTCCTCGCCCCTTACTCCATGCTCTATGCTCCTCGCTCCATGTCCTCTGCTCTCTGCGCTCTGCTTCCTATATTTACCCTATGGAAACCAGTCGGAACCACATCTACACCGAACTCACCAAAGCCAGGCAACTCGGGAAGAAAAAACTGGCCGTCCTGATCGATCCGGATAAGATGCGACTGGCCAAACTCGACCAGGTCATCGAGATCTCCGTACGATGCCGCATCGATTACTTTTTCATGGGCAGCAGCCTGCTGGTCAATAGCCAACTGGATCAATGCGTCAAGACCATCCGTCAACGCTGCCAGATCCCCATTATCCTTTTTCCAGGCAATACCTATCAAATCAACAATCACGCGGATGCGATTTTATTCCTGTCCCTGGTCTCCGGAAGAAATCCTGACCTGCTGATCGGCCAACAAGTCATCGCTGCACCATACCTGCGGGCAAGCCATCTGGAAGTGCTGCCCACAGGGTACATGCTGATCGATGGAGGAGTTCCAACGTCAGTGCAGTACATGAGTAATACATTTCCGATTCCAGCACACAAAACAGACATCGCGATGTCAACCGCCATGGCTGCAGAAATGTTAGGATTGAAGATGATTTTTCTTGATGCAGGTAGCGGGGCCAACAGGCCAGTGTCAGCAGATATGATTACTGCAGTCCGAAGCGTCATCAATGTGCCGTTGATCGTCGGTGGCGGAATCCGTTCAGCAGAAAAAGTACAGGAAAATCTCGCTGCCGGTGCAGACCTCATCGTCATCGGCAATGCTTTCGAACATGATCCTTCCCTGATGATTGATATGGCCGGCACGGTTCACTCCCACAATTTCACTTTGAATGTCTGATGCCATACGAACCCTCCTGTTCGTATTCGTTGTCGTTCAGGCCGGGTCAATCTATTCACAACGATTAGGTTTATTGCCATCCAGCGTGAAATGGCAACAACTACGCAACGACAGCGTCCGCATTATTTATCCGGAAGGAAAAGAAGAAACTGCTCAACGCGTTGCTTCTATCATTCGCAAGATGGGAAAAGCAGATCCTATTGCATATAACTCACGTTACAAACCGATTTCAATTTTACTTCAACCGAGTACGAATGTTTCCAATGGCTATGTTGGTCTCGCACCCTATGTCTCTGAATTTTATTTAGAGCCTCATGAAAATCCATTTGAGTTGGGTTCATTGCCGTGGGCCGATTTGTTAGCCATACATGAGTATCGCCACGTGCAGCAAATCAATGCAGCCAATAATGGGATCAGTCATTTAGCCAAACTTATTTTCGGGGACATAGTATTCAGCGGCATGTATGCACTAAGTGTCCCTATATGGTATCGTGAAGGGGATGCGGTGTATGCTGAATCGAAATTTACATCACAGGGCCGCGGCCGTTTAAGTTCTTTCTATTTGCCCTTTCATGCAAAACAAATGGAGGGCCATCCCTGGCCATACTACCTCGCTCGCAATGGTTCATATAAAAGAATTACACCAGACAACTACCAGTTAGGCTACATCCTGGTACAATATGGCAATCACATCTTCGGTGAATCGACATGGGATTCAATTGCACACCTGGCACCCAGATTCAAATACATCTTTGAGCCTTTTTCAGGATTAGTAAAAGAGAATTATGGCTTAAAAACGAAAGGCCTTTACCTGGATGCCATGGAATATTACGGCGATCATTGGACCGCGAACATGGGACCTGATATTGTTTATCCCGAAGTACCGATCAGCGAGGAGGATAAATCGAATACCTATTTTGATATGACCTATCCATCCGTTGATGATGACGGAACTGTTTATGCGGCGATATCCACTTTCGATCACACGGTAGCTATATATAAATTATTGGATGACGGCACGAAGGAAAAAATCAAAAGCACCGGTTTTCAAAAAGATTCTTATTTCGATTATGAAAACGGTAGAACGGTGTGGACCGAATTACGTTACAATCCAAGATGGATAAGAAAAGATAAAAATGTCATCGTGGTATATGACAATCATTCCAAAGAACGCAATAGCATCATTCCCGACAAAGGTTATTTCACACCTTCTTTAACAGCAGATGGAAAAAAGATGGTTGTGCTTCATGAATCTGAAGATGGCCAATATCAACTGCGAATCCTTGATGGATGGACTGGTCATATATTGCAAGAATTACCCAATGAAGAGAATCTCTATTTAGGCTATCCGGTTTTTTCTGAAAATGAAGAATCCATTATTTCCGCTGCCAGGAATAAAAAAGGGGAGATGTGTTTGATGGAACAAAATATCAAAACCGGTAAATTCCATCAGATCACGGATTATAGTTATGCTGTTCTTGGTCGCCCTGAACTTCATGGCTCGTGGATCTTCCTTGCAGCAAGTTTGTCAGAAATCGACCAGGTATTTGCAGTAGATCGAAATGAAGGGATCTTTTACCAAATCAGCGATGGCCGTGCAGCGCATTATGATCCTGCATGGGATCCTGTACATCAGGAAATCATTTGTTCCGAATACTCCCTGAAAGGAAAAAAATTGGTTCGCCTTCCTGGAGATCCTGCTCAGTGGAAAACCGTCAATCTTCATCATGACATTAAAGAATTAGCAGGATATACCGGCAGAAATGTCCTGGATGAAAAAATGGATGTAAGTGGATTCACTACTAAAAGATATTCTGCGTGGAGCAATGCCATTAATCTGCACAGCTGGGTAGTAACTGCATCTGATCCTTATTATGGTGTTGAAATCCGGTCCAACAATATTCTGAACAGTGTGTCTATCGCTGCAGGATATGAATGGAATCGCAGTACGAATGCAAACGGACCTTATTTCGGCGCATCCTTCGGCATGTGGTTTCCGCAGATCAATATCGGTGTCAGCAATGTATCAGGTAATGTTGAATTAGATGACGGGACCAGGACCAGGTCATCTAATAATAAAGTGACAGTAGGCTTTTCGATTCCGTTAGTTTTTACACCCAGCGTGTATCACCAGGACCTGACCATTTCTTCCCATTATACATCAGGGGTAACACTGTTGGATCCCAGGAATGAAGATCATCCGAATACACATTATAATTATGTGACGACCAAATTGTCATTAATCAATCGAAGGAAAGTTGCTTATCGACAACCATTACCTTCGTTTGGTCAACGACTCGATGTATCGTATGTGCACCAGGTGACGGGTACTCCGATTGAACAATTTTATACGGGGGGCGATTTATTATTGCCTGCGATAAGGCCGAGTAATTTTTTCCTAATACAGGGAGAACTATTGTTCCAGCAAGTAACTAATGGTGCGATCATCCTGCGCAGTGATTATATAGGAGCGAGAGGCTTTGCTTACAATTATGGCCAGACACAATATAAGATCGGCTTCACGTATGGATTTCCGTTGTTCTACCCGGATAGAGGTTTTGGAAATGTATTGTACACCCGCCGGATAAGATTGCAACCGTTTTTTGATTATGCTTATACGAATGATGAGCAATCTCCGGATGAAATTTTAAGCAGTGCAGGTGCTGAACTTATATTTGATTTCAGGTTTCCACCGTTGTCTGTAGGATTCAGATATTCTCATTTATTATCAGGATACAAAGGCTTGCGGGGCATTATAGAGTTTTTCGTTCCTTCAGTCCGTTTTTAATATGCAGGGTACAGTGATCAGGGTGACGGGAAGTTGGCATGACGTCCGGATGGATGATGGCAGGTTTATTCCTTGTCGTATTATTGGAAAATTGCGATTGGAAGATATCCGTACTACTAACCCGGTAGGTGTAGGTGACCATGTATTGATTGAACCGGATAGCGGGGATGCAACGAAAGGCGTGATCAAAGAAGTATTGCACCGCTCTAATTATGTTGTTCGTCAGTCGCCAAGAAAAAAACATGAGCTGCATTTGTTAGCCTCTAATGTTGACCAGGCCGTATTGGTCACCACTATCATTCAGCCTAATCTCAAGATGGGATTCATCGATCGGTTTTTATTGATGACAGAGCCGCATGACATACCTGTGATTATTGTGATCAACAAAAGCGATCTCTTTGGTGAAGAAGAAGAGGAAATATTCGGTGGGTTACAGATCATGTATAGTGAGATTGGTCATGAAGTGATGAAATGCTCTTCTTATTCCGGAACAGGATTGGAAGAATTGCGGGTGATATTAAAGGACAAAACGACTTTAGTAGCAGGGCAATCCGGTGTGGGCAAATCCACATTGATCAATTCGCTGCAACCCGGCCTGGGTTTGAAGACAGATGAGATCTCCGATTATTCCGGGAAAGGTCAGCACACCACCACGTTTGCAGAAATGTTTACGCTGGACTGGGGTGGTTACATTATTGACACACCGGGCATCAAAATGCTTTCGTTCAATAATCTTGAACCCCTGGATGTCGCACACAATTTTCGTGAGTTTTTTGCATTATCTCCTGAATGTCGATTTCCAAACTGTTTGCACCGCGACGAGCCTGGCTGTGCTGTAAAAGCGGGTTTGGAAACAGGTGCAATTTCCTCATTGAGATACGAGCATTATCTTCAGATACTGAGTGAAGTGGATGATCAGAATTATTGGGAGCGTCATAAGAATATGTAAAAGAAAAGAAGTAAGAGTAGAGAATGGAGAATAGGGAAGTTAGAAGTGAAATACTATTGTTCGATATGATTAATAACTCCGTCTTTTAAGATGTTGGAATGAAAGTCGATCGCCTTAATAGCCCGGCCTTTAATTGTCCGGCATTTTATAGCCCGGCCTTTAATTGTCCGGCATTTTATAGCTCGACCTTTAATAGCCCGGCCTTTTAAGGCCGGGGAAGATGAAATCCTTTTATTATGCCTTTAGGCACATGCAAGAATCATTAAATGAAAATTTTGAAAACCATACTAAAAATACTTGGCCTCCTTCTTGGCATACTGGTGTTCATCTACATCCTTGGCCCTCGTCCGAAAAAAGTTGATTTTTCAAAACTTCGTGCTGTCACTTATTCTTCAGATCTGGAACAATTGGAGAACAGCATCAATGCAGCAGAGTCTGAATTACCGGTGAAAAAAGACAACCAGGCACGAATAGTGTGGGCAACACCCTATGTGAAGACACCCTATAGCATGGTTTACCTGCATGGAAATGGTGCAAGCCAGGAAGAAGGTGATCCAATCCATGAAGCGCTGGCTCATCGATATGGCTGCAATCTTTATCTATCGAGATTGAAAGGACATGGATTAATCATTGAAGACCCGATGCTCGATTTAGATGCCGGGCAGTGGATGCAATCCGCACTTGATGCCATTGAAGTGGGCAAGGCTATTGGAGAAAAAGTGATTTTAATATCATGCTCCACAGGAAGTACGCTGGGATTGTATCTCGAAGCTAAATATCCGGGGTTGATTGCAGCACACATCATGTTATCTCCGAATATTGATATTTATGATCCCAAATCATTTGTGCTGGATGGCCCCTGGGGATTACAGGTAAGCCGGAAGATCCTGGGAGGAACAAACTATTCATGGAATGCATCTCCTTTGGCTCAACAATATTGGTACACCTCTTATCGTATTGAAGGACTGGTCACCCTGAAATCAATGATTGATGCTACTATGACTGAAGCCACATTCAAAGCTGTTAAGGACCCGGTGTTCATGGCCTACTATTATTATGATGAAGATCACCAGGACAAAACTGTTTCAGTCATACGTATGCATGAAATGTATACGGCTTTATCCACACCTGAATCTGAGAAGATGGATGTGCCTTTGAAAAATGCAGGTACGCATATGATTGCCTCTGAAATTTTCAATGACAATCTGAATTCATTGTGGATTCCATTGACAACATATTGTGAGAAGGTCCTGAAACTTCCCATTGCAGACACGACGGACTATTTCATGTATTTGGATCTGCGTCCTAAAATTGAATAAGCATTGTCCAGAGTTTATCCCGCTAAACTTTTACTCTTCGGAGAATATGCTGTGCTCCATGGATCACAGGCCTTAGCTGTGCCGTTGAATGCATGGTCCGGGTATTGGTCGGATAGTCATGCGAATGTGCATGGTTCGCCGGTTGATTTCTTCAATTGGATGAAAAATAATTCCATCATCAGCGAAGAAGATCAGCTATGTATGATCGATGATTTTGAAAAGGGATGGACATTTGAATCTACCATTCCGGTGGGACATGGTGTTGGAAGCTCTGGCGCTTATGTGGCTGCAGTGTATGATCGTTATCTCGCGAAACAACATGAGCAAATAAATGCTTCAAAGATCATGGCTTCTATGGAATCTTTTTTTCATGGTTCCAGTTCAGGCATGGATCCTTTGGTGTGTTGTGAAAACAAAGCAGTACTTAAAGATGAGGCCGGCAAATATCATCTTATTGCTGACCCGGGATGGCCCGCAGGATATAGAGTTTATTTATGGGATAGCGGTATCGAAAGAACAACCGCGCCCTTAGTGAGTTTGTTTAAAACCAAAATTGAAGGCAAAGAATTCCAACTTGCATTGGAACGCCACTTGATTCCCATGGTCGATCATGCCATACATTTCTATCTCTCCGGCACCGCTACTATGCTTGAAGAATGTATCAGCGTCATCAGCCAGTTTCAACGAAAATATTTCAAGGAAATGATTCCTCCAGAGGTCATGGAGGTTTGGGAGGGAGTCATGAAAAAAGAAAGAGTGTATATGAAATTGTGCGGGGCAGGGGGCGGAGGATTCTATATGATTATTTCTGCAGCGGGGGAAGAAATTGATTTGGCGGGAAGTGTAAGGGTGCAGTAGGCAGAGAGCAGGGGGCAGAGAGCAGAGAGCAGGGAGCAGGGAGCAGGGAGCAGGGAGCAGGGGGCAGGGAGCAGAAGCAGAGAGCAGAGAGCAGAGAGCAGACAGTAGAACATATTTAAATTTCAACCGTTCAACACATAAACAAATAAACAGATAAACAGATAAACACATAAACCCTTTTCTTCTTGGCTAAAAAGGAAAAAAACATACTACAAGATATCATGCAATACTGCGCGAAAGCAGAACACTGCACACAGGATGTAGTTACTAAATTGAAAACCTGGGAAGTAAATGAAATTGAAATAGATACTATCCTGGAAAAACTTCGTCTGGAAAATTTTCTCAATGATGCCCGCTATGCCAAAGCATATATTAATGACAAATGGAAATTAGATGGTTGGGGAAAGAAGAAGATCAGGCACCAGCTTTTCTTAAAAAATATTGATGAGAAATTTATTGAAGGCCCTTTAGCTTCTATTGATGCAGAAGAATATAAAGCCGAATTAAATGAACAACTTTTGAAGAAAGAAAGAGAATGGACGAGCCTTGATCAGCAACAAATATTGACAAAGCTTTTCAATTTTGCAGTAAGCAGAGGTTTTGAAGAGGAATTGATCATGCAATGGATTCACAATAGGAAGATTTAGCTAGCGGCTAAAGCCCTAAAAATCATTCCAGCTCTCCCCGGGCTAAAGACCCGGGGCAATTAAAGCTTTCCTTGCCAAAGGATGAAGTCCGGGGCAATTAAAGCTTTCCTTGCCAAAGGATGAAGTCCGGGGCAATTAAAACATTTTCCAGAGAAATTTTCCTTGATGAAATCTTTAATTGCCACTAGCTTCAGCTAGTGGAGCTGTGCAATTTCCTTTTTCTGGCTTTAGCCAATACCTGAATCTTATACAGAAATCTTTAATTGCCACTAGCTTCAGCTAGTGGAGCTGTGCAATTTCCTTTTTCTGGCTTTAGCCAATACCTGAATCTTATACAGAAATCTTTAATTGCCACTAGCTTCAGCTAGTGGAGCTGTGCAATTTCCTTTTTCTGGCTTTAGCCAATACCTGAATCTTATACAGAAATCTTTAATTGCCACTAGCTTCAGCTAGTGGAGTTGTAAGAAATCTTTTTTTGGCTTTAGCCACAAGCAGAATTCAAATAACTTGAGGTCACAATAGAAACAATCATTGAAACTATACCATAAATCCTACGGCACCGGCGACCCCATCATCATCCTCCACGGCCTCTTTGGTCTCGGAGATAACTGGCGCACTATTGCACGATTGATGGAATCAAAATATCAATGCATTCTTGTCGACCTGCGCAATCACGGCCGCTCTCCGCATGATCCTGAAATGAATTTTTCTGTGATGGCAGAAGATGTGCTGGAACTGATGAAAGACCTGGATCTCGATGATGCCACGCTGCTCGGACATTCCATGGGCGGAAAAGTAGCGATGCATTTTGCTACCACTTATCCTGAGCTCACTGAAAAACTCATTATTGTTGACATCGCACCAAAAGCATATCCACCTCATCACAACAGCGTCATCGCCGCAATAGAAGCTATCGATCCAAAATCATTAGCGTCTCGCGATGAAGCAGAGAATATCCTACGAAAGTTTTTAGGAAATGATGAAAGCACTGTGCAATTCATCATGAAAAACCTTTCGCGCAACCCGGAAGGCGGCTTCGAATGGAAACCCAATATGCCCGGCATCATCGCTGCATATGATCAATTGATGAAAGAAGTGACTTCCATGCATCCCTATTTAGGTCCCACGATTTTCATTAAAGGCGAACATTCTGATTACATCACTGAGGCTGATCTTCCCTCGATTCATACTTTCTTTCCCGAAGCATCCCTGGTTTCCATACCCGGTGCAGGCCATTGGGTACATGCTGACAGCCCCGAACCCTTTACACAAGCGGTCCTCAATTTTCTGAAAAGGAAAGATTGACCTCCCTACGACCCTGACCTTCTTGCCATTCTGACCCTCAAAGACTAACTTTGAACACTATTTCGATGGACACGACCCAGGCTCTATGAGGACAAGTTTTTTACTTCTTTTTCTTTCCGTTTTATTCACTTCTTCACCTGTTTCCGCACAGATGGTGGTGGGCTCTGACACCCTGGTCGGCAATGAATGGATTCAATATGGTCATCCGTACTACAAATTCTCCATAAGTGAAGATGGCATTTATCGGATCACCGGTGAAACTTTACAAAATGCTGGAATCGACCTCTCCAAAGTTAACGGCTCGTCTATTCGTTTATATGCACTCGGAAAACAAGTCCCTGTTTTTTTAAGCACCGAAGATCAATTCACTTCAACTGATTTCATAGAACTATACGGGCATAAAACAAGAAGCGAAGTGGACCACTTCTTGTTCCGCAGGCCAGAATCTGACATGCTCAATCCTGAAGTGAGCATGTATACCGACAAAGCATCTTATTATTTATCCTTTGATGGTGAAGGGCCAGCCATGCGTGTCACCTCATTAACGAATAATGTAAGTAACCCGCCGGCTTCCCTTGGTTATTTTAATTACCCGGAACAACTTCTCTATTCATCCAGTCACTTTGATCCTTACATCACAGCAGATGGTGAAGCCGTTTCCTATTCCAGCTTCATGCATGCGGAAGGTTTTGGCAAAGGCTCTGAACCCAATACTGCTATCAACATCAGTGCAATCGATCGGGCGGCCAGTGGTCCTGATGCGATTCTTCACATCCGGATGGCTACTACAAACAATGGTGTGCATTCATTTCCCATATTATGGAACGAACAATTGATTGTCGCTATTCACCCTACCAATATTCAAATTGTGGATACTTCCATAGTATTTCCTCTCAGTCATTTACAGGATAATAATGTATTGCGGATAAACAGCGATATAGCTATCAGCCGATTTACTATCGTGAGTGTTACCCTTACTTATCCTAAGTCATCTGCTGCTGCTTTACCAGGAGAAACCACTGTATTGCTTTCTCCCAATCCACAGGGTCAATATTTTGTTTTTGAAAATTTTAACCACGGCGTTGAACAACCTATCATTTATACTTCAGATGGCGCGCAAAGAATGGTCACCAATTTCAATGGCCAAAACCAGGTACATTTTCTTTGGCCTGCTGTACAAAGTGAAACAAAACTGCGATTAATCAATCCTGAAACGGGTATTCATTTAATTACTTCTTTAGAAGAAAAACAATTCACGGACTGGTCGACAGACAATACGCAATACATTATCATCACTCATCCTGAACTGATGGAATCAGGCACGGCAAGTGAATATGTGCAATTCAGAAGTTCTGTAGAGGGAGGAGCTTACCGTGCAAAAGCTTACTCCATCCTGGATATTTATGATCAGTTTGGTTATGGTATCGAAAAACATCCGCAATCCATCCGCAATTTTGTGGAGTTTGTTCATCGGCATTGGCCTGCTGCCAAAATGATATTTATCGTGGGGCGTGGAATTGAATATGATCGCTCGCGATTTGAAAATGGCACATGGGAATCTTCATTTTTTGTACCAACATTCGGAAAGCCCGGATCTGATCAATTGCTCGCTGCAACGTTATGGGATCTTGTTCCCCGCTATCCTATAGCACGTCTTGCCGTGACGGATGCAGCTACGATACACTCCTATCTAAACAAGGTCAAAGAACATGATGCTGCTGTAAGTGAAGGTGATCAGACCCTCGAAGACAAAGAATGGATCAAACATGTGATCCATATTTCAGGCGGAAAAGATGCCACCGAACAAGAGGATTTTAAATTTCTCATGTCCGAATTAGGAAAACAATTAGCCGCTACGGATTTTGGAGCACAGATTTTTTCTTTTGAAAAAACATCTTCTGATTTTATCGGTGAATCCCAATCCAGGCAAATAGAAAAATTGCTACATGAAGGAAGTTCCATCATCAATTACCTGGGCCATTCCGCTACGAGCACATTTGAATTCAATATCCAGGATCCGACACAATGGGAAAACAAAGGCCACTACCCGATTTTTAGTGGGATGGGTTGCAGTGCTGGTGCCATCTTCAGCACATCCCTGAGTCTGAGTGATCGTTATGTATTGATCCCCGACGAAGGTGCCATTGCTTTTATTTCGGGTTCGGGATCACAATTTGCAAGTTCGCTGATCACCTGGGCAGAACCCTGGTATCAATATTTTGGCTCCATAAATTATGGCACTACGCTGGGCTTGTCTGTGCTCTATGGCCTGCGTGCTGTTGGCGAAGAGGTAGATCCGGGATTCACTGGCATCAATATATTCCGCTATTTACTCGAACAACAAACTGTGCAGGGGGATCCTGCTATCAGGATCAATCCATTACCAGGACCTGATTATGTGGTTGATCGAAATTCAGTCGTGATTGCTCCTGCCATACTCAATACAAGACAGGATAGTTTTAATCTCCAATTTTCGACAGCCAATATTGGACGAAATCTCCATCAATATGTTACCTATACCGTCACGTTGCAGTCTTCCGGCAATGACAAAATTGATTTAATTCATGGCTCGCAATTAGTTGATCAATTTAAAGACACGATATCGCTTCGCCTTCCTTTATTGATCGATAAAAAACCGGGTGTTTACAGGTTATTGATTTCCCTGGATGATGAAAACCTGGTTCACGAATTGCCTGCACCGGATGCCGAGAGCAATAACAAATTGCTTGACAATCTCGGAGTAGAAGGTATTTCATTAGTCATCGTGGACAATTTAATGGCTGCAGCATATCCATCTAACTATGCCATTGTAAATAAATCTCCTGTTGAATTGGTTGCTGCAGGAAGCAATGCATTTATTGAACCTTCCCATGTTGTCCTGGAAATTGATACAAATGGATTGTTTAACAGCCCGTTTTTGATTCACCAGGAATTCCCGGATACACGTGGTGTGTTGAAATATTCATTTGACGATGTATTGATTCCAGGGCAAGAATATTTCTGGAGAGTGAGTACGGATAGTGTATCTCCTGAACAAAGTTACTTATGGAGCAAGCGGAGCTTTACGTATTTGCCGGATAAATCTCACGGATGGAGTCAATCTCATTTTCATCAACTCACGGATGATGCACTGCTTCAAATTACTGCTGACAGTACCACACACAAATTTGATTTTGCCAGGAAGGTGAAAAACTATACGGTACTCAATCGGTTTCATGATGTGCCAGCCAGTCTCGTTCCATATTTTTTTGATGATGGACGCTTTATTGCAAAGCTGTTTCAGACCTTCAGGAATTCCGATGTGGAAGGTTATGTTGTTGCTATTGATTCGGCTACAGGTAATTATTTCTGGAATCCTCCGGGGGGTGCTTATGGATCTTTCGGTTTGGCTATTCCCAATGAAGGATTTCCATATAATCTCACTACACCAGAAAGCAGGCAGAACCTGATCAACCTGATTGAAAATGTCATACCACCTGGTTATTACGTTTTCTTTTACACCTATCAGCATACTAACTACGCGGATTATTTTCCTGAAACATGGGCTGAGGATGAAGCTAATTTTGGAAAGAGTATTTATTCTGTTATTGAATCGCAGTATCCCGGTTCAAAAATCAGGACGTTAGCCGACAAAGGCAGTGTGCCGTACATCGTACTCTTTCAAAAAGATCGTGGCGGTATCCAGGAACAAATTGCTGCAGATAGTAGTGATGTTATTTCTATCAGTTTTGATGGCTCATCTTTTTTCAAATCAGGATCTTTTCTTTCGACACCCATTGGTCCTGCTTCACAATGGACAAGCATTGAACACCAGGTTACGACATTCAACGACACTACGGGTAGTGTTAAATTATCTGCCTGGGCGATGAGCCAGGATTTCGCGGATACACTTTTGATTGCAGACAGCATCGTTGAACCAACGCTGGATATCAGCCATATTGATGCCAAAGCTTATCCATGGATCCAATTAAAAATGGAAACACTTGATTCCGCTACTTTTAATCCGGCCAAACTGGATTATTGGCGCGTCATATATAATGGCTTCCCGGAATTCATCATCAATGCCAATACAGGGTTTGAATTCATTGCTGATACACTTGCACAGGGAGAAACCATGAGCCTACTGGCGACGATCGAAAATGTCAGTGATATAGATGCAGACTCACTGCCTGTATCGCTTAACATCATTGGTACCCATAGCCAGACAGAAGAATTAAATAATACACTCCCTGCTTTTCCAAAACACTCTTCATCACCAGTTTATTTTGAAAGAAATACCATTGACCTGGAGGGAGATTACCAGGTAGTGATGGAAGTCAATCCTGATCGTGCGGTGCCGGAGCAAATTGCAGCAAATAATATCGGCATACTTCCGATGACTGTGCTGACAGATAAAGTAAATCCTATCCTGGATGTCACTTTTGATGGTGCGCATATTAAGGATGGGGATGTCGTGGCCGCTAAGCCATTCATATTGATCAAACTCTTCGATGAAAATCAATTCCTCCGACTGACCGATACCAGTTTATTTGACATTTCCCTGCAATTCCCTTCTGAATTTGAGTTGAAGCGAATTCCCTTTACTTCGAATTGGATGACATTTATCCCTGCAGCGTCTGCTGGTGCAAATGAGGCTCGCGTTGAATTGCGTCCTGATCTATTAGAAGATGGCACTTACCAACTTGCTGTTCATGCCAAAGACGTTCCCGGCAATCCTTCCGGTGACAATGATTATTTCATTTCCTTCCAGGTGATCCATGCGCAATTGATTTCAAGGATTTATAATTTCCCGAATCCTTTCACACATTCGACACAGTTTATATATACGCTGACTGGTGAAGGTTCACCCGCTTTTTATGAAATTCAAATCATGTCGATGGATGGCATATTGGTACGTACGATCACACTGGACCAGATGGGTCCATTGGTAGTTGGCACGCATGCGACACATTATGAGTGGAATGGAACGGATAATAATGGGAATCCACTTTCAGCCGGCGTATACCTTTACAAAATGATCGCCAGGGATGAACACGGCCTGGACTATGGTCATTATGAGACCTACGATGAGAATCTATTTAAGAATGGATGGGGAAAACTCATCATCGTACGTTAAATAGATTTTTAATCCTGTTTCTTTTGGTTTCATTCATCCAGCGAAATACATAATTCAAGGTATTCCACCAGGAGATCGTAAAACCATGCATCGATGGAAATCCGCTCAGGGCCTTCGAAGTGAATACGGGCCTTATATTATTTTTTTGCGGACTGAAATTAAATGAATGACGGGTATATGCCCAGCGTGGTGATTCACCAATATTGATAATTTCGATATCGCCAGGAATTGCTCCGTGAGCAAATCCATAAATTCCTGTTAGCGGTGTCCGCTCCTTGTTTTCAATGAGGCTGGTAAATTGATTTCTCGATCGTGTCGTCCATTTCTTAATCAAGTGTTGGTGGAGATCAATTTCAAATCCATGAGTGAAATTGATCAGCGTCCGGTGGGCAGGGATGAATTGTTGCTTAACAGCCTGGATAAAATCACTACTGATCAAATCATCATTATCCAGACGTGAAGTGATGCAAAACAAAGTAGGGGCTTGCATGATATGCTCCCTGATGTTCGTAAGAAATTCTTCAAATGAACGCACTAAAATAATTTCGGCAGATATTCCCTGTGTTAACCGGCTGGCCTGATGGAGGATTTTTGGTGAAGTAGCTTTGTCAAAATACAAGAGCCAGGTAAATTCCTTTGTCGTCTGGTGCAATACTGATGGCACGCAATATTCACTGAAAAGTGACATCCGCTGGCCAATAATAGCTTCATTCAAATTTGCAGAGCTCATTTTCTCCGGTCCATAGGATTCTACCGGGATATTAAATCGCGTGATGAGGTAATGTGTAAAAATATTTGCGCCCATGTTTCCTAAATATGAAGATACTCACTGGTGACCGATGGTGGATGGATTATAGAATATGTTTCCTGATTACTTTTAGGCTATGAAGCAGCATTACCTGGTATATGTGACAGCAAATGACACGCTGCTATTCAAAGACTATATTAATCTTTTCTTTTCCCGCAAATACAATCCGGGAGTCTCCGATGTCAGACTTTGTTTTGTAGTCGGTGGTCCGAAAAAATTTACCGCATGGCATCGATGGATGATTCGCGTGATCATGCGTATGGCCTGTTCCGGAAAATATATCAAAGGAAAATCAGTGATCCTGAAAAGCAATGCAGGCTGGGATTTCGGCTCTGCCCAAGTGGCATTGCTGGAATTATCGGCTGAAGTACAACCTGATGATTTTATTTTGATCCGCAACAGAAGTACATGGGGTCCGCATGCAGATAATTGGTACAGGAAATATGTCCACCTCATGGACTCTTCTGACCAGTTGGGGCTGGTAGGAAGCACTATTGGCTTAAAAGATCACCCAACCAGGAAACGGGAACGTGATAACGCTCATGTTCAAACCTATATCTATCTAAGCCAGTGGAAATATTTATCACCCCTATTAAATGATTTCCCTGGAAGCAAATCCACCAGTCACCTTGAAGCAGTTCTACAGGGGGAGATAGAGCTGAGCCAGGAAATCATGAAACACGGATGGAGCATCGCATCTTTGAAATATCCTCCTGTATCTATCAATTTTCAAAATCAAAATGAATTCACACGTGAATCCATGAACCAATATGAAGCCCGTGAAGTACCTATTAGCAAGGACAACCAGGAAAGAAACCTGCGATACTATTTGAAAATCTTACTTATTTTGACCACGATCATTTGGTATGTATTCCCTCGTAAGGCTTCTTATCGATGGATAGATAAAATATGATCCGGTACAACAGCAAAAAAGCAATCCACTTCCATGCAAAAACAAATTGAAATCATCGCCAATGCCCCGATCCGGGTTGGCGAACATTTCAAAGAAGTGCTGGAGTATAAGAGTCTCATCCTTGAATTATGCAAGCGGGATCTGAAGGCGAGGTATGCACAAACTTTCCTGGGATTCACCTGGACTTTGATCAATCCGCTGATTTCCGTATTTCTTTTGTTTTTTGTTTTTGGTGTAGTGGTCAAAACAGATACTCACGGCATTCCTCCTTTACTGTTTGTGATGACGGGACTTTGTGTTTGGAATTTTTTCGCACGAGTTGTCGGTGATTCCAGCCAGTCATTACTGGGCGCACAAACTCTTGTCAAAAAGATTTATTTCCCGCGCGTCATCATCCCGCTTTCCAAAGCGATCGTCGCTATGGTGGATCTTTTTATCGTGTTGATCCTGCTGGCGATTTTACTAATCTACTTTCACTACCCTGTTTCGTGGAATATCCTTTGGATCATTCCTTTGTTTGTGGGCATCATTATATCCAGCCTGGGAGTAGGTATCTGGGTTTCTGCGTTGAGCATCCGTTTCCGCGACTTTAACCAAATAGTTCCGATTGTACTTCGCATCGGCATGTTCATCAGTCCTATCGGCTACGGTTTGGCATCAGTACCGGAACGTTATCACTGGTGGTATCAATTGAATCCAATCACAGGATGGATCGAAACATTCAGGTTTGTAGTGTTAGGCACTCCAAACTCAATCGAGAGTTTATGGTATGCCATCATCCTGAGTGTTCTTCTCCTGGTGGGTGGAACTTATTATTTCTTCCGCATGGACAAATATATCGGTGATATCCTCTGATATGGTGAATGCTCATGATACCGTCATCCAACTGGACCATGTGTCAAAGACATATGTCATCGGTGCTTCCAGGAAGCGGGATATCAAATCCACCTTGCGTGAATACTGGCTCAATTTTGGAAATAAAAAAGAAGAGTTTTATGCATTGCAGGATATCCATCTCGATATTCATGAAGGAGATGTTTGGGGAATCATCGGAACCAATGGAAGCGGAAAATCCACATTATTGAAATTGTTAGCCCGCGTTTCGCCCCCATCGGAAGGCAGGATAAAAATTAACCGTTCCCTTTCTGCGATGCTTGAGGTGCGCATAGGCTTTCATCCGGAATTGACGGGGTGGGAAAATATTTTTCTATACGGCGCACTGATGGGGATGACGCGAAGTGAAATTAAATCGTGCTTTGACAGCATTGTCGATTTTTCAGGATTGGAAAAATTCCTGGCCACCCCGGTGAAACGGTTTTCTTCCGGGATGTATGCCCGGTTAGCTTTTGCAGTGGCTGTGCATTTACCCGCCGAAATTTTATTGCTCGATGAAGTGTTGAATTTTGTTGATCTCGAATTCCAGGAAAAATGTGTGGCCAAGTTGAAAGAATTTAAGCTGCAAAACCGAACGATGATACTGGTAAGTCATCAATTGTCACTGCTAAATAGTTTATGCACACATGGTCTTTTGCTGGAACAGGGAGCAATAACTTACAAGGGAAATATTAGTGATACGATTGAAACTTATCGAAATAAGTTTGCCTAACATTCAAATTGGTAAATCACACTTCAACACTCCGACTCAATGTATTTTGCTTTCCAAAACAGTTGAATCCATTAAAAATTTTTAACATTTTAGGAGTGTTAAAGTTTCCCACATCAGTAATCAATCACCCTATATTTGGCCAATCCAAATTTGAATTAATAAAAAACAAGTTTAATCCTTTGTCATTGTTTTGGTCAGAATGAGTATTCTCCTTATTGTTTGAATTCCCCTTTTCAAATTATTACTCTTATTTCTTTCCATTTGTAAAGAATACGACATTGTATTCTTAAAGGTTCTTATTGCATGATACCCAATTCGGCAGGTATTTCTTAACTTTAAAACAGTATACCGAAAAGGCCTTAACTCAGGATACATTAGATATGTTGAGTAATGATTTATGGGATATCGATGGTTATCTTTCTACAAGTCCATCTGATTCAGTTACCTGGATGGCATTGCGTGCATTGAAAGTGGATACTCTAAATGACAAATTTGGGCATTGGCTTGATTTGCTGGACTATGAGAATGATGAATCGCTTTCCAGTTACTCCACTATAGCGGATGATCTGGACAATCTGACCACTACTTCTGACCAGGAAGAATATCTACGACAAGCCCTATACTTCAAATCTCAATATTTACTGGGTGAAGTAATTTCCAGTGGCGATTCATCTGATATCTATGATCTGACACAACTTTGTCCCTGGGAAGGAGGAAGAGCAATATATGTAGCGCAGGAGTTGTATTCACTGATTGCAGATACAATAGTCAGTGTAACTTTAGACAATTGTGCTTCCCCTGATCCATTCCAGGCTCATCCTGTAAATGATGCTTTGACAGAAGGATGGGACGTTACTTCCTTCCCTAATCCAACGAATGATCACGTGGTCATCAGCTCGGAGGAGATCATGAATAAGATTATTGTCTCCAATACATCGATGGAACAATTGAATACGATCGAACCGAAAAAGAAAAGCTGTGCCATCGATTTATCTGGTTATCCTGATGGAATATATGTCATCAATATCTTTACTGATAAGGGACAAATTGCAAAACGAATCATGCTTATCAAATGAAATCATTGAAAATTTTCATGCTGTTTGTTCAGTACTGCCTGTACATCACAATGAATGCACAAACAGAGGGTGATACCTGGGTAATCGGTTATTCCAGTTATGGCGATCCAAGGTTTTGCATCATGCATATTGATTTCAGTTATTTGAAGCCACAAATTAAATTCCATTTCGATGAAAGGCTTTTTATGAAAGAAACTGCTGCCAATATCTGTGATGTAAATGGTAATGCTCTGATCTGGACAAACGGCATGGAGATTTTCGGTAAAGGAGGAGAAACTATTGCTGATAAAATTTCTTTTGATCCTGATCCCTTTAGTTATTGGAATTATTTTAGTCCAGATGGCGATCCAATAGGTTTTCCCAAGATGGATGCCGCAATAGTGCTTCCCGTTCCGCAAGGTGATAATGAATATTCAGTGATTTATCATTTTGCGGAACCTCATCCAACTTTGTTTTACTTGATAACCAAATACATGGAAGCTAGAATTAGAGTGAATTCGGATTCAAGTTTTACTCTTATTTCGAAAGACCAGGTCGTTATTCCGCAGCATAATTGGTATGCTGAAAGAATAAATGCGTGTCTTCATGCCAATGGAAGAGATTGGTGGATAATAGTCAGTGAAGCCGATTCACCAATTTATTATACCTACATTTTAGATCCGAAGGGTATTCACTTTGATCACCAGGGAGATGTTGGAGAAGTAATAAAAATTGGTTTAGGCCAGGCTACATTTTCACCTAATGGAAATTATTTTGCCAGGATGGACGATATCGGCCAGAAAGAAGGTCAATTCATTACTTTATTTTCTTTTGATCGATGTAGTGGTGATTTAAGTCTGATGGACCAATTTCATACTGAAGGTGGTGTGTTCACCGGAGTAGCTTTTTCCCCTTCTGAAAGATATCTGTATGCAAATAACAATACCTATCTCTGGCAGTGGGATTTATTGGATGATGATATAGCTTCTTCTCAGGTACTTGTTGATACCTTCGATGGATTTATTGAGCCAGGTGGGTTTGGGTCACGATTTGGACCGATGGCACTAGCACCCGATGGACGCATTTACATTGTTCCTTCTTCTGCTGGCAGCAAGAGGTTTCACGTGATAGATCGACCCGATCTTCCCTCTCCTGATTGCCGCTTTCTTCAGCATCATATTTTTCTGGATAAGTGGAATGCAAGGTCAATGCCCAATATTCCCAATTTCAGACTTGGTCCTATAGATGGTAGTCCCTGCGATACACTGGATATTAATAACTTACCCGTTGCCAGATGGCGCTGGGAGCAGGATCAGCCAGATCTTGATCAGTTGATTCGATTTACTGATTTATCATTCTACGATCCACATTCGTGGCATTGGGATTTTGGTGATGGCATGACCAGTGATTCCGCAAATCCATTGCATACTTTTGATCCTGGACTTTATTATGTTTGCCTGACCGTCAGCAATGACTATGGATCCAACACAGTCTGTCATTATGTTAGAGTTTTCGCCACTGGTATCCAGGATGAGGAAGGAATTAACACACCTGATATTTCAATTCTTCCCAATCCCTTCTCCGATCAATTGAATATCGAGTCTAAAAATGACGTATTCAGAGATGCACAAATACAGTTGTTCGATATGCATGGACGAACAGTATTTAATCATGAATTATTAATACCTTCTACGATATTTCTTCCTGATTTTCCTCCGGGTATATATCTCTGCACTGTTACAGACGCAGATGGAAGTACAAGGAGTGTGAAATTGATGAAGGAATGAGGAAAAGTCTTCAGTCCGCAATCTTCAGTCATCAGTTATCGGATATTTTCTTTGCATTTTCAATAGCTAAAAGTATGGCCGAAACTGTCCGCCTGACGTCAAGTTCATTTGTGAGCCAACTGCTCACGGAAATACTAAGGATGGGACGTTACTTCCTTCCCTAATCCGACGAATGATCACGTCGTCATCAGTTCGGAGGAGATCATGAATAAGATTATAGTTTCCAATACCTCGATGGAACAATTGAATACGATCGAACCGAAAAAGAAAAGCTGTGCCATCGATTTATCAGGATATCCTGATGGAATATATGTCATTAATATCTTTACAGACAAGGGTCAAATTGCAAAACGAATCATGCTCATCCGATGAAATCATTGAAAATTTTCATGCTGTTTGTTCAGTGTTTATTGTGTATTTCTATAAATGCTCAAAAGGAGGGTGACACGTGGGTTATCGGGTATTACGACTGGGGAGATCCACAGCTCAGTGTTATGCATATAGATTTCAGTTATTTGAAGCCACGCATCGAATTTCATTTCAATGAAAAATTGAAAATTTGTGAGACTGCTGCAAATATCTGTGATGCAAATGGTACTGCCCTGATCTGGACAAACGGCATGGAAATTTTCGGTACTGGCGGAGTAAAGATCGCTGATAAAATATCGTATGATCCTGATCCATTAAGTTATTGGAATTATTGGCTTCTGGACGGCAAACCTATTGGATTTCCTGCTCTGGATGGGGCCCTAGTACTTCCTGTTCCGCAAAGTGATAATGAATATTCTCTGATTTACCACTTTGCGGAACCTCACCCAACCTTAGGTTTCTTGGTTTCTGAATTCAAAGAATCAAGAGTGCGCTTAAATGCAGATTCGAGTTTTACATTACTCTCAAAAGACCAGGTTGTCATACCACGTCATTTATGGTACACCCAAAGAGTAAATGCATGTCGACATGCCAATGGAAGAGATTGGTGGATCATAGTCAGCGAAGCGGATTCTCCAATATATTATGCCTTTGTTTTAGATCCGGATGGCATACACATAGATCACCAGGGAGATGTAGGGGAAAATTTAAAATATGGTTTAGGCCAGGTTGCATTTTCACCCAATGGTAATTTTATGGCCAGGATGGATGCTATATCTCAAACAGAAGGTCAATACATAACTTTATTTTCATTTGATCGTTGCAGTGGTGATTTAAGTTTTATTGACCAATTTCATACTTCCGCTGGTTATTTTACCGGTGCAGTTTTTTCTCCATCAGAAAGATTTTTGTATGCTGATGACAACACCCATCTTTGGCAATGGGATTTGTTAGCTAATGATATTGCTTCCTCACAAACGCTGATCGATACTTTTGATGGATTTATTGAGCCAGGTTGGTTTGGCACTTATTTTGGACCTATGGCCCTCGCTCCAGATGGACGAATTTATATTGCTCCCACGTCAGGCGGTAGTAGGAGATTTCACGTAATAGATCGACCCGATCTTCCCTCTCCTGATTGCCGCTTTCTTCAGCATCATATTTTTCTGGATAAGTGGAATGCAAGGTCAATGCCCAATATTCCCAATTTCAGACTTGGTCCTATAGATGGTAGTCCCTGCGATACACTGGATATTAATAACTTACCCGTTGCCAGATGGCGCTGGGAGCAGGATCAGCCAGATCTTGATCAGTTGATTCGATTTACTGATTTATCATTCTACGATCCACATTCGTGGCATTGGGATTTTGGTGATGGCATGACCAGTGATTCCGCAAATCCATTGCATACTTTTGATCCTGGACTTTATTACGTGTGCCTGACCGTCAGCAATGATTATGGGTCCAATACAGTCTGTCATTATGTTAGAGTTTTCGCCACCGGAATCGAAGAAGACGAAGCAGATAACACACCTGATATTTCAATACTGCCTAATCCATTTTCCAATCAATTGATCATTGAATCCAAATCAGAAGAATTTCGAGAGGCGCGCATCCAGCTTTATGATATGCATGGTCGACTTGTTTTCAATCATGAATTGATTATACCTTCCACTATTTATTTGCCGGATTTTCCTGCCGGCGTTTATCTCTGTAATATCCGGGATGAAGATGGCAATACGCGAAGTATGAAATTGATGAAGGAATAAAAACTACATTATTCTTTTTTAGTAGCACTATTTAAATCTCTCCACCTCGCACGAATTCTCTTCCAAATATATTTCCTTACTCGTCCCACCGAAGTATAAGCGCCTTTATTATCATGTGGAAATTTTATGGCAGGAATAGGGATATTGAGAAATCCACAAATCTTCTCCCAATGATTCCCTTCTTCCAAATCAATCACCAATAAATCTCCGGGACGCTTTTCAAAATAAGCTTTCACTTCTTCATTGTGTCTGTGGTAAGTTTCTAAAAACATTTCCTCATGGCCTGATGGATAAGAATGTCCATAAATATATTTCAACATCGCGGACGGCGTTTGTCGGAAATGGTTCATGACCGATTTGATCCAGGCTGACTCTTCACGAATGGTGAGGATGAATTTGCTGCCGGGATACATCATATCCAGTTGACGATATAGTACCGGCCATGGATTGTCCCTGAAGACATCATACTGACTGACGATATCACTGAGATGCTGGTAATCATTTTTTTCCAGGGAGGGCAGTAATTCATGACAAACTCCGCAAACCCGGTAACCCAATGCTGTAAAGGCATTTCCTAAAGAAGTCGTCCCTGTCTTTTGAAAACCGATGCAGAATATTTTATTCAAATTACTTGCTTGTTAATTTCAAATGTATGATTAATCTGAGAAGCTTCAAAAAAATATCCACCTAACTCGTTTCCCCACATTTAAATGTGGGGAAACGAGTTAGGTGGAT
>JADMIO011246917.1_pt1 | contig 23188 bp, 29 predicted proteins | sample 8958161 | NCBI WGS metagenome assembly JADMIO01 (sample SAMN16585339, study PRJNA669376) | soil metagenome | isolation source: Crop rotation soil | place: USA: Cullars Rotation, Alabama | collected 2011 | reverse complement strand
GGTCGCGACTGGGTCAGGCACAAGATGTCGTTGGCGTAGGGTGCCTGCGTTCCCACTCCTTTGGCTCCTGTCACCACAATGCCATCCGCCCGCCTCTCGACCACCCTCAAGTATTCTCGCTTGGAGCGCGGATGGCTGCGGTGATGAAACGGGTCGTTGAAAATCGTCGCGATGGCCAAATCGTTTTCGCGGCAATACTCGAAGTAGCGGGTAACGTTCACCGCGAAGGCGGAATTTTCTTTGCCCAGAACATCACGAAGATCGTGCAGCCCCAAAACGACGGTAGCCAGATGCTGGGGTAGGCGAGCCGCCACGCCTCCAGCGCGGCGCACGAGGAACTCATACATTTTTCGCTGGCGGATCAGATCTTCGACCGAATGGGGCAAAAGATAGGCGAGGCTTACGGGCTCCGCCGTAACCGGGGAAGGCATGGTCAGCAGGTCGCGATGGGCTGGGACGTGTTGAAGGTCGTAAACCGCGGCTACGCTTCGGGCGCAGCCTTTCAAGCTGGGATGCGCGGTGACATCTTCGACCAATTCGCCGTGCAGCCAGACGCGGCGTCCATCTCTGAGGCTCTCGAGAAATTCTTCTCCTCGACGTATAGCCATTTCTCCAACCTCTTATTTTATAAAAATTGAACGCGGCCTTCCGCCTTCCGATGCTCAGGATTATCCGATTACCCGAACCGCTGTCAATTTTGCCGGACTATCCGGCATGCAAGGATGATCGGACTTTTATACGATCTGTAGGACAGTGATGGGGTCACACTAGCCGCAGGTCAAATGGGTACTGACATTTCTATGAGAACTTTTCTTAGACTCTTTTTGACACTGGCGGAAAATTGGATCTCTGATTGACGTGCCCTGTTCACTAATAGGCAAAGGCGAGATGCCATAGTTCGAAGGCAAGGCATCAATCGTTCGGACCGTTCAGCCGCTGGAAAAGTAGCCCTGGAGTCGCTCGACCGCCATATATCCAAACACTTCAAATCACTCGCGCTATCCGCGATGCCGCCTGCTCACCGCTACTTTATACTCGGGTATGTCGAGCACATCACGCGCCAACGTTGCAGCGAGTTCCAATCGTTCCAGTCGGTCCATCGCTGCGCTCCGTTCAAGTCTTTGCCACGAAAGTCGGTTCGAGTAGTTCCATACGTTTCCGCCTTCGGCAGTTGAGGGGTTCCACGGTTCGACCAGCTTTCCATGGATTGGATAACTTACAAATTTTTCAGGAGAGCGGGGACTTCCATGTTTCGGGAATTCTCGAAACGTCAGAATCGCCATCGGCTGAAGGTAACTCGTTGTTGCGTGATTTCGATTGAGTTATTGAGCGGTTCTTATAGAATAGCTCCATGAATCTTGATCGGATCACAATCATACCGGACCTGTGTGGCGGTGAGCCGACCATTCGCGGCATGCGCATTACCGCCAGCCAGGTATTGGAAATGCTCGCTGGCGGGATGCGCCCGGAAGAGATCCTTCAAGATTTTCCTTACTTGGAAAGGGCCGATATCGATGCCTGCCTTGAATACGCCGCACGTCACGCTGCTCACCGCGAGATTCCTCTGACGAAGTGAAGTTTCTAGTCGACGCGAATCTTCCACCGCGCTTGTGTGTCTGGCTAAGGTCTCGTAGTCACGACGCCGAACACTTGTTTGACTTCAACTTATTGACGGCAACCGATAGTGCCGTTTGGCAGCACGCGAGAACGCTAGACTTTGTCATCCTCAGCAAAGATGTCGATTTCTACGATCGAGCGCTGCTTTTCGGTTCTCCGCCACAAGTCGTCCACGTGTCCACCGGGAATTGCAGCAACACTCGGCTGCTTGAGATTTTAGCTATCGAGTGGGGCGAAATCGAACGGGCGCTCTCGTCAGGATCAAGACTGATTTCGGTAACTCAAGAGAAGTTGGAAGTCTTCGCATAGGAAGACTTTCCGGCGCTTGAGTAGCACCGAAAAATTTAAATCACGCGCCTTACCCGCTTGCCTTGCATGATCTCCGTATCGTGATTGGGAAAAGCCAGATCGGGTCGCGCCGCCGTGGCCAGCGCGCGGTCGAGGGCGGCGACAGTGTCGCCTAGATCGTAGTACCAGCCCACCGGGTGATGGTCGCGGATATTTTTCAAAGTGTAAGCGATGTCGCCGCAGAGGACGGCTTTGCCTGCGCTGGTTTGCAGCGCGATCATTTGCGAACCGGGAGTGTGGCCACCGGCTTTGAGCAAATCGAGGCCGGCGTAGAGTTGGTGATCGCCGTCGATCAGTTCGATCCGTGCTTCCTGCTTGAGCCGTTCCAGTCCCGGGCGGACTTTTGGACGAATTTGGCTGTCCAGGACTTTGTGGCGCATGCGCGGCCCGGTCCAAAATTCCAATTCGGCGCGTTGGATGACGAACCTGACTTTGGGAAAATAATCGAAGCCGGTGAAATGGTCTTGATGGAAATGAGTGACGATGACGGTTTCAACCTCGTCGGCCTTGACGCCTACTTCGGCGAGCAGCCTGGGCGGCTCGATAAATTGTTTTCCCGCTGCCCACTCGGGCGCCACGTACTCGGGATGGTAGCCGGTATCGACGACGATCGGTCCGTTGGGCCCTTCGATAAGCCAGAAAATATATGCCACGGGTTTGTCCCGATCCACGTCGCTGCGAAGACAAGGCATGATCCCGGCGCGCCACCAGCTTTCACTCATCCCGACCATCAGCGCGTGCACCGAATGATTCGTCGTCATGCCTAGAGTCCCTCCTTTCCGTATTTCAGGCAGCGAGCATATCCCCGGCGCGGAAATCAGGTCAATTGCGATTAAAAAAGTGCGAGGAGCTGTGATGCTCGCGATAGAAACGTGGGACTACAATTCAACACGCATCAAGCACAAGCCGATAGCAGATAATTTGCCGCCACGCTTTAACGGATCGAAACACCCTCCTCTGGAATGAAAGTGTTGACGAAGTAGGAATGTAGCTTGGTCCGCGGTTGCGATTTGTTCCTGCCGCTGATGCGAAAATAACCCTCAAATCCTGCGAAAGCGACAGCAGCGCGGGCCTACTTATAATAAATAGGAACCCCTACCTCCTGCGCGAGATTTACTGCAATTTCGCCGACTTACATCCTCGGAACCGGCGCTTATCGACTATTTTATTGACCAGCGGATACTCAGGTCGAGTGACTCGTATAAAGAGTTATGAGGCCTTATGGCAATTGTGCCGGCCCAAGCAAGGAGGAATATCATGAAAGGTAAGCTTATCGATCGGATCGTCATGGCGATTGTCGTCAGTGCCCTGTCATCGGCGGGAGTCAGTATCGCTGCGGAGGGCGATCAGCGACCGCGGGAAGAACAGAAGGCGGACCAGCATGGAGCGCCGCGAGAAGAAAAACCGCGGCCCCCACAAAAAGCCCAAAACGCCCCACAGAAACAGAAGCAAGAGCAGCAGCAGCGCGAACGCGCCCAGGAAAAAGCGGCCCAGGAACAGAAAGACCAGCGCGTGCGGCAACAGCAACAGCAGCAGGAGCGGGTCGAGCGTCGATCAGAACAAGTTCAGCAGCAGCAGCGCGTTCAGCAGCAGAAGCAAGAGAAGGTTCAGCAACAGCGCCAACAGCAGCGTCTATCGCAGCAGCGGCAGCAGGAGCTCATTCGGCAACAGCAACAGCGCGTCGAGCAGTACCGCCGCGATCTCGAACAGCAGGAGCGAGCCGCGCGCGAGCGTGCGGCGCAGCTAGAGCGACAAAAGCGCATGGCGCAGTATCGATTTCAGCAGGACTATCTGGAACGTGTCCGCCGGCAGCAGATCTATCTGCGCGATCATCGCTTCGATTACGATCATGACCCTTATTTCTACACGGCGCCGATCTATCGGTATAACCGCGGCGGACGCTATTACGACGTAAACGAATACGGCGCGAAAACTTTGAGAGAGGCGGTGAACTATGGCTACGAGGAAGGCTTTCGCGCCGGCAAGGCCGACCGGGACGACCAATGGAGTTCAAACTATGAAGACTCCTATGCCTACAGGGACGCAAACTACGGCTACAGCGGCTATTACGTAAGCCGCGACGACTACAATTACTACTTTCGGGAAGGATTCCGGCGCGGTTATGAAGATGGCTACAATAGCCGCTATCGCTATGGTCGCCTGGCTGATGGAAACCCTTCCATCCTGGAAACCATCTTGAGCCAAGTCCTCGGCTTTCAGTCGATTCGCTGATCACCGACAGGCTCGGATTGAACCAGCGCCCGGCCGCCCATTAGAAAAAGTGAGTGGCCGGGCGCTGCTGTTCTGTCGGGGCCAGCGCTTTTAGGGTCCTCCACTGAAGCAGCACGAGACATTGAATTAGCAAAGCAAGAGTGCAGAATAGGCGTGGTTTAAGAGCTTTGCCGCACCTTTTTCATGGCGAAAGCGACTTTAAGATCGGAGCGATGTCCCGCCAACCGCCACTTTCTACCTCAAGAAATCCACAAAGAGCGACCAAGTTGCTGAGGCGACAAATGAAGCTCAATTCCCTAGTCGGGCGGACCGTGATCGTTGTGATCCTGGTTTTCTTGAGCCCGCTGCGTGCGAGTTCCTATGGGCCTTTTACGTTGCAGGACTTTCAGACTAAAGCTGCCTTTGAGTTGGTCGTTAATGACTCTAAGCCGCTCGCCGCCGGCACGAGCAGGATCGCGGCGCAAAGCGCGTATGTCGCGCTGGCACATGGCTTGGTCCCGGGAAATTCGGATGGGCTTGAGATCCAGTTTTTCCCCAAGCCGATTACGGGGAAGGTCAAAGCGGAGATAATTGAGAATGACGCAAAAGAATTGAGAAAGGCGAGCTATGCCGCTTTCGTGCTCTTCCTTGGCAAGGACAACAAGATTTCTCAGGCGAATCTGAGCTTTGTCGTGCCGGGCACGACAGTGGCCAGAACGGTGGCGTGGAAACCCGACGAGCTGAAAAAGTATTTTGCGGATTATCGATTCGACGGAAAGCGGCTGGTTCTGAAGAGCAAGGGAAGATACTCCGACTCGGAAAACGGTCGGGAGAATTTACGGCTATCCTGGGACGTGGACTTGAATCTTCTCGTGGTTCGCGAAGTCAAGCGGTAAAGCAATCCGCCGCGAGCAGAACGAAATTCCACATTTCGAGAATTCTCGAAAAATCGAAGAGCGAAATCCAATCTGATTGCGCCCGCCAAAAAACAATCGATGAGACTCGCGTGCTCGGCAAAAGACCGCCGGCCCGACGCTCTGCGACAAACTGCACCTGAACATCGCCAGGCAAAAATTCCTTACGTGTGGTGAAGCGTGCTGCCGAACAACTGACGCGGCACTGACAAATCTGGGAGAATCGAGGTTAATTTGAAAGATGAGATCGGACGCTTATCGGTTGAGCATTTTGTCGCGCTGATATTGGACAACGAGGTGACCGTCGGCGAGTTTGTCACGGAGCCGCCGCTGCCGTGGACGCGGCTGGTTCAGCAGAACGGTGTATTTCAGGTCGCCGAAGGATATCCGACCGTGTTGACCTCGGCGCAGGCTAAGTTCGAGATGCGCAACTGGGACGAAGTCTCGTGGCCGGCGATCATGCGCGCGCTGGCGGAATTGGACGGCGAGGTAGGCTGCGTCGTTCTGGGCAACAACGCCGGTCAGGGATTGCCGCTGGCGCAGAGCCTCGCGCCGAGTCTGATCGGCGAGCGCGGCGCGATTATCTACGCCCGGAGCCTGCCCGAGCGGAGCGCCTACGAGCAGCTCGGTTACCGGACGTTCTGCCGACGGAGCGAGACGGCGTCGCGATTGCTCGCTCTCGCCAAACAAGCTGCCAAGCCGTTGGCACTCTGCTTCGTCAACACCATCCAGCATAACGAGCACAACTATCACGACCCATAGGGCGGGGCGCAGATTCAAAGAGCCGCCTGGATTCCGGCTTTAGCCGCAGGAAGTCGACTTGGAATCGATAGGCCCTCAACGCTTGGCTTAGAGGCGCGGAGGTCAGATTCCAGAACCCCGGCGCAAAACCGTCAACAGACAAGATTTTCCTTGCGTTGTCGCGGCATGAAGCCTACTGTCGCGCATGGCAAGAATAACCGTGGAAGATTGTCTAGATAAGGTTTCCAGTCGTTTCGACCTCGTCCGGCTCGCTACCGCACGCACGCGCCAGCTTCTCAAAGGGGCCAAGCCGTGCATCAAGGCGGATAACCGCGAGATCGTCATCGCGCTTCGCGAGATCGCCGCCAACAAAGTGCGCTGGGCAGCTCCCAAGCCGCCGCTCGGCTAGCTGCGCCGTTCTGTTCATTCGCGTTTCTCGAACAATTGCCGTTGGAGTTCAGCGCTCGCTCGCGAGACACGCGACGTGTGGCCGCGTCGACCGCCAAACCGTGCGTGATGCGGCCTTAGTCGTTGTCACCGATCTGGTTGATCAATAGGTCAATCTCGCTGTCAGGGTCCTTGACCGATTGAGCGTTGTCAGCCCGGAGCTTTAGTTACAACCGCCGATCAAAATTCCTAGACTCGTCTGGTCCTATCCACCCCGTCCGTCTGCGGGTTAAAGGACAGTATTGTCGGTTCGAGGGAGCTCCGACATGGAGTGTCTTTCAAAGTGACAATTTTGACCAATGGGCTGCCCTGTGCACGCGGAGGCGACCGGTTTTTTCCCAGAGCTGCAAATCGCACCTATCGCAATTTCGCGGAGTTGACGGTGATCGCTCTCGCCAAAGCTCAGAAAATCTCGCACTTGCCACCGAATGACTTGGCGGCACAACGGTTGCTCTATTGGGACAGCCATGATGAACCAATCCACAGAAAAGGCCCGAGACCTCCTCAGCGTAATCGTTGCCGAAAAATACCCGCTCGCGCGGGCCACGCTCGCGGCTTTGCTCAGCCACGACGGCTATCGAATTTTCCAGGCCGAGAATGCCAAGTCGGCCGTGGCCTTGGTCGAAGCGCATCCCGATCTGGGAGTACTGCTTGCAGACCTGGACATGATGGGTTGGCGTTCGGTTGTCAGCCAAACCGTGAAGCGCACCGGCGCAACGATCATAGCCATGGAGGGCGTGCATCCCTATTCGAAACTCTACGATCTGAGAGAACGCGGCGTTTCAGCCTGTGTCCAAAAACCGATCCTGTATTCAGAGCTCCTGGATCTCATCAGAGACAGAGAACCGTGGCGAGCACCGCGCGGCAGGACAGCGGAAGCAGAACCCGCCTTATCCCCAACAGCGAGCGCACGATAAATCCTGCTCCCGATGCCGCGGCGGAAACGATATGAATCCTGAAAAAAAACTATCGACCATGACCCTGGACGATCTGCGGGCGATGATCGCGCTACAGCTCGATAAGCATTTTCTCGTGCACCCGGCTGAAGGGCGGGTGGGCCGACGGGATTCGATAAAGGAAATGCAGACAGATGAGAAAACCTTTCGCCTGATCTCCGATGCGTTGGACAGAAGTGATGTTATCGACGCACTTATCGATAGAGGAGTCACGCTCGAGGAAATCGCGCTCACTCGCGAAGAGGTGCTCACAGTCGCGGACGATTTGTCTCGGCGAGCCGGAGCGCGCCTGCGGCGTCGTCGTCGGCTTGGGATCAGACTGACACGCCGTAGCGACGGCGAATCGATAAACTGTTCGGCTCCGGTTCGGACCAAGGCAAAGACCTTGAACTAACGAGTGCGGGTCGCATAAAGTCGAATTTCGGTGGGCTTATCTTGCCAACTCAAATTCCGGTTGTTCTTAGAATTCTGAAAATGCTGGCTGAACCCGGTTAAAATATTTGCCGCTTCCGGTATTTGGAGTAGGCGCGCCTTTCTATATTACCAGACCCGGAGCTGAAACTCTGGAAGCGCTACCTGGCGATTCGCGGAGCGTGAACCGCCAGCCCAGTTTACTCATTGTCGCCGATCTGGTTGATCAGCAAGTCAATCTCTCCTTCGGGATCCTTGACCGATTGAGCATCGCTGATCGTGAAAATTCGTTCCTTACCGCCGCTCCTGACGGTCAGCTCGAAGCCATCTTTGTCGGGAAGATCGCGGCAGCCTAGTCGGTCGATAGGGATTGCTCTCTCGGCAGCTGTTTCCTGCAATTTCTTTACAAAACGGTCTCTTGCTTGCTCTTCCATTGGTCGAATCTCCTTTCGGATTCTGGATCGCCCAGGATCAAGAGATGGCGCGCGGCCATGGCAAATCTCGTCTTCTGAAATATTGGTCAGCAATTAGAGTGCCGCCCGGTGCGTCCATTGGGATCTGCTGCGATGAGAGCGCTGAAGCAACAAAACAGCGTGGTCTGATCGTCAGCTTCTTCTCCAAAAGCGTGTGCGTCCCAAAAGCTCTCGCGATGCGGCCATCAGGTCGTTGTCGACAGGCAGTTGCCTTCAGCGGCAATCTACCTACAAATCCTGGGTAAAAGCCGACAGCTCCTCTCAAGCATCTTCACTTTTATCTCGCCGAGGCCCGATCTTTCTCGATTTTATCCAATACCAGTCATGCGTCCTGGTGGCATGCGATTTGCCCTTTCGCAGGCACGGGCGGAGACGACGGGAATCCAAGCAAAAACGGGAGGAGTCGCTATGTGTTATAACTGTGGATGCCAGAAGCCGGACGATGACATGGGCAATCCGAAGAACATCACCAACAAGACATTCGAAGAAGCGGCCAAGGCTTCCGGCAAGAAATCCGCCGAAGCGAAGAAGAATGTCCTGGAGTTGTTAGAGAAACAGCAAGGCGCGCAGCGATAATTCCAATCGAAGCAACTCCGCCGCGCATACCGGAGTTGTTTTTATGGGCGGAGCTTAGCCTGCAGACGCCTGCATCTTAGAAATTCATTCGCAATCCTCGATGACCCGGACGTTGCTCGAACATCTTGAGAACCTGGAGAGCTCACTGGTGCGCGCGGCCGAAGTTTCGCAGCTCCGCTACACCAGCGACAAGGTTCCGGGCATCCGGCGAAGCGGAAGCAGCAGACGGTTCGTCTATTACGATGCGCGCGGGCGGCGCGTCCGCAGCCCGATTGTCTTGCGCAGAATCAAATCGCTGGCCGTTCCACCCGCATGGACTCAGGTCTGGATTAGCTCTTCGCCCGACACTCATTTGCAGGCGGTGGGAAGAGACGCGCGCGGGCGGAAGCAGTTTCGCTACCATGCGCGCTGGCGGGAGCTTCGCGAGCAGACAAAATACGATCGCTTGACGACGGTGGGCGCGGTTCTGCCGCAACTACGCGCGCGCGTGGCGGCGGACTTGGCTTTGCGCGGCCTGCCGCGTGAGAAGGTGATGGCGACGATCGTGCGGTTGCTCGAGACGACGTTCATTCGCATCGGCAACGACGAATACGCGCGCCAGAACCAGTCCTTCGGCTTGACGACGCTGCGGAACAAGCACGTCGACATCTGCGGTTCGAGCATCCGCTTTCGCTTTCGCGGCAAAAGCGGCATCGCTCGCGATATGATTCTGAGCGACCGAAGGCTGGCGCTAATCGTGAGGCGCTGCCAGGAACTCCCGGGCCAGGAGTTGTTTCAATACATCGACGACCGCAATCGATGCCGCGCGATCAGCTCCGGCGACGTCAACGATTATCTTCGCAGCACCACCGGCATCGACCTTACGGCCAAGGACTTTCGTACCTGGGCGGGAACCGTGCTCGCAGCGGTCGAGCTCGCCGCGCTGGAAACGGCGGCCTCACAGACGAGCGCGAAGCGAAACATCGTGAAAGCGGTCGAGCAGGTATCCAGGAAGCTGGGCAACACGCGGGCAGTCTGTCGAAAAAGCTATATCCATCCGGCGATCGTCGACTCCTATCTCGACGGAACTTTGCACAGAATAATGCCGCGGCAGCAGTCTCGCGGTGCGGTCGACCCTCATGCGCTCACAGCCGAGGAAACGGCGGTCATGAAAATTCTGCGGCGTAGCGTCGCCGCTCAGACAAGCGGAAAAAAGGCCGCCTAAATGAACAAGGCCGGTTCGTCCAAGACGATTCTGCCAATGACCGCACAGCCTTTAGGTTTCTAAAAGCGGATTCAGTCGTTCCATCCCCGCTTCCCATCCTTCAACCGGTTATACAGGTGCGAGATTCGATCGTCCTGCATAGCGTGTAATCTTTCCCTGAGTTCAAGCGCGCATTTCCACGTTTCGGGAATTCTCGAAACGTCAAAATGTTTGTCGATGCGCGCACATGGATGGTCCGGCGGAGAAAGGATCGGCTCTTGCGACGATGGGACGAGACCGAGGTTCAGCGGCGGGTAAGACCGCAATCACGTTTCGCGGCTCGCCCATCGCATGAGTGCGCACAAGGCCTTTAGGAAGCGGTGTGGAGGGCGGGTACGATCAAGAATACAGTCTGGCTTCGGATTAACCGGAGTTATGACTTTAACGTCAACCGTTCGATTAGTTGCCGGATCGTGGCTTCGCGTTCCTTGAGCTTGTCACGCAAGTCCTTCAGATCGGTGCCCGCAATCTCCATCCTTAGGTCGCGCAGGTCGCTCTCGAGAACTTCCTTCAACAAATCGGCCTCAACGGTGGTAAGCTCTATCGTCGGCATGGCATTTTCCCTCATGGCTTCACTGCAAAATGAATTCGCGATCTATAAAAAAGCATAATACACATGGCGTCGGGAGCAAGCTGACGGAGTCGCGAAACCGCTTCGAGGGCAAAGAAGCAGTTCGATTTATCCGCGCTCAACTTCTTGGTCGCGTCCAACCACGTCCATTTCGTTGAAGACGGGATGTGAGTCTTGCGACAAATACGCTGGACTTCGTCGGCGCCGCAGCTATTCTGCTGAATTGCATGGAACGATATTGCGTAAATGAACTTAATTTATAGACTTTGCCCTAGGAGGTGTTTATGGCTCATTCAAACACGCCTAAGGGCTTTTTCGCGCGGTCGTTGTTTGGTTTCATCGCAGGCTTCACTTCCACTCTGATCTTTCATCAATTGACGCTGGGATTTCTGTGGGACGAAGGCCTGGCGCCCTCTGCGCCGTTTTCTATGGCCGCCACTCATCCGTTCGGTGTGCCGGCCGTGCTGTCGCTCGCATTCTGGGGCGGCGTATGGGGTATTTTATTCGCCCTCATCGAGAGAAACTTTGCTCGGCGGGGTGGCTACTGGGTGACGGCGTTTCTTTTCGGTGCCGTCTTGCCGTCGCTGGTGGCTCTGCTCGTTGTCCTGCCGCTCAAAGGTCGTCCGGTAGGAGGCGGTTGGCAGCCGCACATTTGGTTTACAGCTTTGTTGGTCAACGGCGCATGGGGAATCGGTACGGGGATTATCTTGCGAGCGCTGCTGACCAAGATCGCCTGGGCGCGCCAGGCGCGCGCTTGAAGATCGCGACAGTTCAGAAGTTCGACGCGCGAATTTGCGAAGTTTCGGCGTTATAGTCTTGCCTTGTAATATGATGAACTAGCGATATAGATCCAACGGCGGTTTTCGCAGTCTCCCGGTGGAGGAGGGCAATCATCATGATCGCGAGAAAGCTCTGGATCGTTTTGGCGCTGGCCTTGATGGTTTCGCCCGTCGGCGCCGAGCAGATTCGCATCGCTTACTCCGGTGTGTCGGCGTCGGGCACGCCGGTTTGGCTCGCCAAGGACGACGGGATTTTTGCCCGGCACGGACTGGAGGCGGACCTCGTCACCGTGCGCAGCGCTCCAATTCAAGTCTCGGCTCTGGTCTCCAACGAGGTGCAATTCGTTCGCGGCAGCGCGTCCAGTATGCTCACGGCCGCCGCGCAAGGGGCCAAGCTCAAAATCATTCTCTCGCTCTTCGCCGAGCGGGCGGCCTACGATTTTCTCGTGGCGCCGTCAATCACCAAGCCCAGCGATTTGCGCGGCAAGAAAATCGGTGTGCAGGATTTCAGCGGTCTGCTCTGGAGCCTCACCATGCTGTCGCTGCGAGAGATGGGCCTAGACGCGCAAAAGGACCATATCAATATTCAAGCGATCGGCGACAGCACAGTTATCGCCCAATCCTTGGCGAGCGGCCTCATCGACGGCGCGGCGTTGGATCGTTTGCAGTCCGCCAGGCTTCAGGCCCTCGGCGTCAAAGTTTTGTTCGATCTCGGCAAGATCGCTCTGCCTGCGAGCCCGTTCATGTGCGCCGAGGGGTTCATTCAGAAAAGCCCGCAGACCGTGGAGAACTTCATCAAGGCGCTCATCGAGGCCAGCGCGATCATGCGCGCGCAGAAAGAGCGCGGCGTAGCGATCCTGCAAAAATATCTCAAGGCGGACCGGCAGCTCGCCGAGCTGGGCTACAAATTTCTGCTCGAGGATCTGACGCCCTATACTTTTGTGACTGTGAAGGGTTTGAAAACCGTCCAGGAGATCATTGCGCTGCGCGATCCCAAGATCGCCAAGTTCAACGTCGAGGAACTTTTGGATCAGCGTATCTTGACCAAGGTCGTCAAGAGTGGCTACGTCGAGGAGATCGAGAGAAAATACAAGCTGCGCTAACCGCCGCGAGATCGGTTCAAGCCGTTCAAATTCCATTTTGAGATGAAAGCCGTTGGTGAAGCGGTCCGACCCCGGACAAGTTGCCGGTGGTCTGAATCTCCACATGCAATACGTCTCATTTGACGCCGTAACTGCGATAGATTTGATCGATGAACCCGCTCGAGTCGAGTTTTTCCATCAAACTGTTGTCCACGACGCTTTCGACGTTGATGTTGGCATAGCGCGGTTCTCTTAGCTTCATGAGCCGCTGGATGTTTTTCATGCCTGCCAGCGATGGGTAGGGCTTGCGGTCCAAGCCGGTAAGAATTTCCTGATATCCTTCTTCCAAAACAGAAGGATCGGTGACGCCCAATTTATTCGTCAAGGTCTTTAACACGACTGCCTTGTTGGCAGGGGCGACGGTAAAAGCTAACCCTTCGATCAGTGCTCGCAGGGCTCCTTCCACCAGACGGGATTGCGCGTGCAAATATTCTCCGGTGACGACAATTCCCTGACTTACAATGGGAAGATTGACCTTGCTCGAATCCGTTAGCACTGAGAATCCCTTTTGCTTGAATCTACGGCTGAAGGCGCTGTCGAGGCTTGCGGCATCGATGATTCCGTTCTCCAACGCTTGAGCCAGTAGTGTTTGATCGCCAATCACCAGGAACCGAATATCATCTTTCTGCGCATCCAATCCCAGATGTTCGAGCCAGAGCATGGTTCCCATCCATTGGGTTCCTCCCAGGCTGCTTAAGCCAAAGCGTTTTCTGGTTAGATCCTTGGGGGATTGAATCCCGGGCCGGGCAACCAGATTATTGATCCACCGGCTGTTGAAGGTCGCAACGAGCTTCAGGTCTATTCCACCGACGGCCGCGTTCAGCGCGGCAGTCCCGCCGGTATTGCCGACGGCGACGCCACCTGACGTCAACCCCGCGATCAGTACCGGTCCGCGGCTGATAAGAACGAGCTCCGGATCGATTCCATATTTGGCGAAAAATCCTTGATCTTTGGCGATCCAAATAAAGGATGTCCGGGCTACCATGGAGGCGTAAGCCAGAACGATCTTGGCGGTAGCCGACGCTGCCGGCGTTTCTCTGGCTGCGCCCAAAAGAAAGAAGCAGCAAAGCAGTAGTCGTACAAGGAATTTCACCGAGGGAATTCCTCCTTGTTTTTCGTTGGCGCGAAATTTCGATTCGTATGATAGCGCGCAACGCGATTTCAATGCCAACCATTTGCTCTGAAAGTTACTGCCTTTATCCTTGATAGCATCGATATTCCAGATACGCGGGCTGAGTCGTGCCTGGCGCTACCTAGGTTCTAAGCCCTTCGAATTGTTCCATCGATCAGCCAATCATTTTGGAAGTGCAATCGCCCGTCTTCACGGCGCGTAGCGGAATTGGTATTCAAGTAGTGTGTAGCGGGCCACGCGGCGATAGCGCCGGGCTCGCTGGGTTCAAATTGTCTAGGAGGATATTATGCGTTTTGGTTTCGCACTGCCGCAGATCGGTTCGCTCGCCGGACCGGAAGCGATCGTAAAGATCGCGCAACGGGCCGAAGAATTGGGTTACGATAGTCTCTGGGTTCTCGATCGCATCCTCTGGCCGGTCAATCCGCGCGCGCCGTATCCCGTCGGCGACGGCTCTTTGCCGGTTCAATACAAGAGCGTGCTCGACCCAGTGGAGACGCTGACGTTTGCCGCCGCGCACACTAGCCGCATCGCTCTCGCAACGGGAGTCCTCAACATTCCCTGGTACAATCCGGTTTTACTGGCGCGCCGGCTGACGTCTCTCGATGTCTTGTCCGGCGGACGGCTGCGTGCGGGATTCGGCATCGGCTGGTCGCCGGACGAATACGAAGCCGCGGGCGCAACCTGGCCGGATCGCGGCAAGCGCGCCGACGAGGCCATCGAGATCCTCAAGAAAATCTGGACGACCGATCCGGTGGAATATCAAGGCAAGCATTACCGCATCGCCAAATCCTTCATCGGGCCAAAGCCGCTGCAGCAACCGCATCCGCCGATCTATCTGGCCGCATTTACGCCTGCTGCCATGAAGCGCGTCGCCGCCGCTGCGGACGCCTGGCTGCCGGTTGGTATTCCGCTCAGCGACCTCGGAGCAATGTTCGACGGCATCAAGACCATGGCCAGAGAGGCCGGCCGCGATTCCTCCGCGCTCGAGCTGATCGTCACGGCGGGCGTGGACATTCACCAAAAGCCGATTGACAAGGAGCGCACGGAGTTCACTGGAAGCATCGAGCAGATCGGCGAAGACTTCGCGAAAGCGCGAAAACTCGGCGCGGCGGAGATCGCTATCTACGCGCAATTCTCAGCGGCCGGTGAAACCGTCAAGGATCTTGTCGCGCGCATGGAAGAGCTGTGGAAGATCGCGAAAGGGTAAAGGCAAAGGATAAGGGATAAAGAAGAGCAACCGGCAACAGTAAGAAGACGTGCACCGCGTTTCCACTCCTGCAGGGATCACGATCTCGTATGATCGATACGGCAGTGGTCCACCCTTGGTCCTCGTCCACGGATCTTTCAGCGATCACAACACCAACTGGGACTTCGTCAGATCGTTGTTGACTAGGCAGTTCACCCTCTATGCCGTCGCCCGCCGCGGCCGCGGTGAGAGCGAGCGCACCGAAGGCAATCGTATCGAGGACGAAGGGCGGGACGTTGCCGCGGTGATCCGGTCGATCGAACAGTCGGTTTTTCTCTTGGGACATTCCTACGGCGCGCATGTCGCGCTGGTTGCGGCGAGCGATCTTCAGGACCGCGTGCGCAAGCTCGTGCTGTACGAGCCCGCGTGGCCGCAGGCCGTCGATTCTGCCATCTTAACGCGACTCGAAGAGTTCGCGGGAGCCTGTGATTGGAACGCTTTCGCGACGACGTTCTTTCACGAAAAACTGCTGGCGCCGCTGGAACTGCTGAGCGAGCTGCGCCCCACGGAGCTTTGGGCCGATCATTGCCGACGCAGCGGCATCGCTGCACGATCTGCGCGCGCTGAGCCGGTACGATTTCTCGCCCGAGCGTTTCCGCGATTTGCGCATTCCCGTGCTGCTTCAGATGGGGGCGGAAAGTCCGCGCCATCTCTACGCCACCGACGCGCTCGCCGCCGTTCTGCCGGTGGCTTCCATTCAGGAGCTGAAGGGTCAGGCGCACGAGGCGATGACCTCGGCACCGAAGATCTATGCAGAAGCCGTGACGCGCTTTTTGCTGGCGTAGCTTGAAGAGGCGATACGCATTGAGCAATGCGCCACGGTTTGCGAAATAGGGTCCACGGCTATCTGGTGCTCGGGGCTCGGCATTAGGTGGCTTGGGAGCTGCTCAATTGTTTTCGGGAAATCGAGCCTGCGAAATTGGCGTTGGCAGCGACCGCATTCGGACGATTGCGGGAAACGCAATTGTGCTAAGATCTTGGCCCATCAAGGTCACCGGAGCCGGCAAAAGAGGGCGGCTGTACTTGTTTCATCGAAGAAATACCCGCCGCGATTTCCCAGGGCGAGACTCTCGCTGAAACGAAGTCGAATTTAGTGGACGCTCTTCAGCTGCTGTTACAGGTGCAACGCGAGATGGTGGAAGAATCCCTCTCGCCGGAGGCGTTCGCGCGAGTCGATTGAATTTCCCGATTCATGAAATGAACCGACCTGGAGCGTTGGCTACGCGAAGAGGTTTGTGTGCTCTCTGGCGAGGGTGGCGGTTCACTCCCTCTGGTGAATCCTTCCTTCCGCGAGATGCCAGCCTTCCGCGTCATCGAGAAATCAAAGACGGCACGATGCGCGCGGTTTGCAAGAAATCAGAAATACGGCGTCCTCAATAGGCTGCATCGGGGAGAACGACTACCACGCGGCGGCCGGGACAGCACCGACCCGCTTCCTTGTTTTCAAAGTTTAGCCGGCAGAAATATCGAGCAGATTTCCTTCCGGATCGCACATCTGGTGCTGACCGTGCCTGCAGGTCTGAAGCAAATCCATAATCACCTGGTATTCGGACTCGACGTTGGGCGGCTTGGGGGCGAGATATTCAGGATCGTGCTTGGCGAGGTATTCAACGTCCTCTTTGAACGCCTGTAAGTTTTCCACTTCGAAACCGAGGTGATCGAAGCCCGGGCGCTTGTGTTCGGTGCCGAGGTAATCGGCGATTTTGTAAGGCGCAATGACCATGGTGACAGTGCCATCGGTGAGATAAAAGTTCGGATCCTCCAAAGCCTTTTCTTCTGCTTTGAATTCGAAAACCTCGGTGTAAAATTGCGCGAGGGCCGCGGGACTCATCGCGCGGATCGTGAAGTGTCTGATGCGGCGCGGCCGTTGTGCTTCAGCGTCGGTGAATACGCCAATCAGCGTCTTTTTGCCGGGCTCGGCGATGTCGAAGATATTTCCTTCCGGGTCGTGGCTGCTGTAATCGACGAACGGCCGGCCGGGGGGCCGCTTCACCGCGCCGACGGTGGGGTATTTCTCTTTGATGCGCTGGAGCACGCCGCCGATGTCGTCGACGGTCATGCCGAAATGATCGAGACCGCCGGGATAGCCCGGTCGGCGCTGGTTGAAGGCGACGCCGATGTTGCCGTCGCTCGCGATGACGGTGCGCGCGAAAGCGCTGGCGACGCGGCCCGAGTTGAGGATGCGGTGGCCGGTGGTTTTGGCGCGCTCGCGCTCCTTCGCGGGATCGCGCACATCCGTCCTGAAGTCGAACAGACATTCATAAAATTTAAATAGACGGGGCGGGGTCTGACTCATGATCCCAATGTGCTTGATTCTCGACGTCATGACGAACCTCCTTTGATTTCCATTCAATCCGATGTTCCCCGCTGCTTGCCGCGGGCACCGTAAAATGGGGTTTCCCAAAGGGGCTGAGCATCTCCTTTGGTCGCCTGCGGCGGCTTAACTCCCCGCGGGCAAAATTACTGTTAACCGCGCGCTTCCAGTTTCCTGAAAAATCCCTCGGCGGTAAGCTCATCGAGCAGGCTTTCGTCGAGGAACCGATCGATTCTCAACTCGCTTTGCGGTTTGCCGGTCTGGCTCGCCAGGATGTCCAACACCTCGCGCAAACCGTCGCGCCCGACCCGCGCCGGATAGGAAAACACTTGGTTGTATTCCTCATAGATTTCGTCGGCATTCTTGCGACTCACGCCATCCGCTTCTGAACGTTGGCGACGATCGCCTCGCGCATCGTCGGTTCGCTCTTCAGGCGGTAAATGGCCTCGCTGACCGCCTGGAGAAATCGTTTGGCCGACGCCTTCTCCGACTGTGACAGATTGCGCTTCATCACGATGACGCAGTCGGGAAATTCTTTTACCAGCTTGGCGAGATCGGCAAAAACCCGCATCCCTTTCGCCTGTGCCACGGCGTTGTTGCTGTGCGGCACGACGGTGGCGTCGATGCCGCCGTGCTCGATCGCCGTGAGACGGGCGAGGCTACCGCCGGCCACCCGGAAATTGACTTCCTGCGGCGGGATGCCGAGCGCCTTGAGCGCCATCAGCGCGCTGAACTCGTTGGCGGCGCCGAAGCTGGCCACACCGATGACTTTGCCCGTGAGGTCGGCCGGCTTTTGAATGTTCGACCGGGTCACGAAGGAATACATGTTTTTATTGAGATCGCGCCGACGATCACCAACTGCGCGCCGGAAAGGATCGCGCGGATCGGCGCCATGGCGGCGACGCTGGCCGATTGGATGCTCCCACCGACCAGCGCCTGCACCAACGGCGAACCGCCGTTGGTGGAAATGAGCTCGACGTCGAGACCGTATTTGTCGAAGATCTTGAAATCTTTGGCCACGAACAGCGGCATTTCCCGAACTCCGGTGGCGCCCGCGCCGCCGTTGTAGAAAGTCTCGGCAGCGTCGGCGGCCGGGACGTTTTGTATCGTGAGCAGAAAGGAAAATAGAAAAAAGAAAAGCATGAATGTACTTTGGTATTAATTTGCCCGCGAATCCGTGTCAACAGCGCTGCAAACAACTTCCTGTCCAGAACCGACGACGGATCCGAGAATGGTCATGGTCCGAACTTTTATTTTGAGAGCCGACTCCGTATCATTGAAAAAACTATGCGCGGGTAAATCGCGCGACGACAGTGAGGGCAATGAGCGATGGGAATTTTCACGAGGCTGTATCATTTTTTCAGGCCGGCAAGAGGGACTCCGACTGCGCAGCAATCTGAAGCTTACGGAAAAGCACCATTGCGGCTGGTGGAATATCTGTATCTCGATCAGAACCGGTTGAACGCCTACTTCGAGCAGATTTCCAACACCGTGGCCTATGACAAGGTGCCTGTGTGGCGCGCTGGGATGGGCGTCACCGGCCCGACCGCCCAAGCCGAGCAGGCTCGATTTGGACGGAGCTTTTCAACACACGAGAAGATGGAGAAGCTGCTCGAACATATCAAGCGTCTCGCGTCAGTGGATTACGGAGATGGGCCGCGGCCCAATCCTGCGTTTCGGCTGGATACCATTCACGCGATCATGGTTGTCATACCGCCGAAACCCGGCGGAGCTTCCAATCATTCGCTGGTCCTCTGGCTTTCGGCGACTCCCGGTTTCGATGTTCAGCGAGGCCGGCGCTTGATCCTGATTCAGGAGTATCGCAACAGCGATCAGGAATATGTCGAGCACGTGTCACCTAAAACTGCGCTGGTGGAATTGCTGTCCGCCGCTAGAGAGCAACTGGTGCAAACGGAGGCTTACGAACCGCTGATCAGCACTCTACAAGGTCCGTTTTTGTTTTATCTGTCGGCGCGATTCGAAAAGGAATTCACGGGCGGCGAATTTGGCCGGTGCACAGCGGCCGTGCGAACGGAGTTCAGGAACAACGGCTTCGAGCTCACCGAGTCGGCAAGCTGGAGCAGTCTGACCGATCTGCGTTCGGCGCCGGCGCCCTGGGAGGTGGAGATTTCCGATAGGGAGCAACGATACCTGTTGCAATCTCAAGAGGAAAAGCGCTCGGGCATCGACCTTGCGGGCAACATCTCGGTTTTCAAAAACGTGCGCCAGGAACTCGCCGCCAGGTTTGCGACCAGGCCGGGCGAGATCCTGCAACAGCTCGGCGCCGCCGTCAGCGAATCGCGCCTGATCACGACGCTCTACCGCGTGCGGTCGTGGATGCTCGAAGGCGTCATGCCGAACGACGTCGAATATACGTTCGGCTATCCCATCTTCATCGTCGAAGGGCGTGAGTTTACGTCTTAGCCGGCAATTCCCGCGCATTTCGTCAATCAAGCATGAACGATTAAACTAGCGAAATGTTTTGAACCGACGCTAACTCAGGAGACCGAATGGCTAAGAAGGAAATAATTCAGGTGAATCTTGCGGCGGCGAATCCGAATCTTTCGCCGGCGACACGATTCGGCGATCTGGTGTTCGTTGCCGGGCAGACCGGGCGGCATCCGATTACCGGAGAGGTCGGCCGGGACGTGCGCGAGCAGACGCGCTTCGCTCTCGAAAGGATCAAAATGATTTTGGAGGCCGCGGGGACCTCCCTGGAGAATGTGCTGACGGTGCTGACGCATCTGACAACGCGCGAGGATCTGGCGGCTTACAACGATGAGTACGGCAAATATTTCCCGACCGACAAACCAGCCAGGACCACCGTGGAAGCGATGTTGAACTATCCCGAATTGCTTGTGGAGATAACGGCGACGGCGTGTATGCCGGAGTTAAAGGGATGAAGGCAGAAGGATAAAGGATAAAAAGACGTGCACGTGCTAGTGAAAACACGACGCTCGATCAACGTCCTCAGACACTCCCACGTTTCGATAATTCTCCAAACGTCGAAACGTTCGGAGCCGGAATAGGGAATCAAGACACGCGCGGTTGCATCGCGTGACGCCGGCTATGACTTCACGATATCCTCGTAGGACGGCTCCGGCATTCCCTGCTTCCAGGTCGGGTCGCGGATTTCGAGGCGATTGCCGCTGGGGTCGTGAAAATAGAGCTCTCGCCCGGTGAAATGACCCTTGGCGCGGTATTCCAGTTCGACGATGGGAATCTTTTTTTCGTGCAGCGCCTTGCAGGCTTCGGTGAACCCGTCGGGGCTAACCGTGAAGGAATGATGCACGCGCTCTTCGACGATGGATTTATCCTGCGGTTTCTCGCGCTCGCACAAAAGGATGTTGTGATCGCCGACGTTGAAGCATGACATCACGTTGTTGTTGAGCCGCCCGATCGGTTTGAGACCGAGCAGCCCGCCGTAAAAATCCTCGGAGTCCTTTAAATTATTGACGGGAATCGACCAGTGGGTGACGCCTTCGATCTTGAACGCCATGATAATCTCCTCTGTTTTAAGCCGACGGGGGGTGTCGGAAACTGGCTCCGGGTTTGGACAGCCCAACCTAGCACAAAATCTAACGGACAAGGATAGGGCAGGGCGAAGCCGGGCTTTGGCGATGTTGCGCCGTTTGGAAAAAAAGCTTATTTAATTCAGATAGCATCCGCACAAACTTGGAGGTTTCAATGGACAACACAACTGAGCGCCCGCTTGCTGATGCGCTCGAAGCAATCAAGACGCGCCGCTCGGTGAAGGAGTACCTCGACACCGAGATTCCTCGGCAGTGGATCGAGGAGCTACTCGATGCCGCCCACTGGGCGCCCAACCACAAATTGACTCATCCCTGGCGTTTTCATGTGTTCTCCGGCAAGGGCCGCGAGCGTCTGGTCGGCGCGCGGCAAGAGGCGGTGCGTTGGGCAGCGGAAAAGAAGGGCGGGCAGCCGAGCGAAGAGGAGCTCAATTTTGCGCGCGCCAAATGCTTTTCGTCCCCCGTCGTAATCATCGTTTCGATGGTGGGGGACGACAACAAGATCACCGACCAGGAAAATTACGCGGCCTGCTGGTGCGCGATCGAAAACCTGCTGGTCGCCGCCAACGCGCGCGGCCTGGGCAGCTATCCCAGCACCGGGGCCTGGATCGACCAGAACTTCGTCGGGCCGATTCTCGGACTCACCGAGAAAGAACGCCCGGTGGCGTGCATCTTCCTGGGCTACTCCGAGCAAAAGACGATGGCCAAGCGTCTGCCCGTGGATCGCCACACGATCTGGTACACCGAAGCCTGAAGATTCTCACCTGATTCTTGAACGACCCATTCGAGCCGGCTCGGCGAAGCTGCTGAGTCGGCTTTTTTAACTGCCCCGGGCAGTGCATGGTTGTAACTCTGCGACACGACGGTGAAGATGCGGTGTTCAAACCGCTTTCGACCTCGCCGCGCTGAAGCCGTAGAACTGCTGCACGTTGTCGCTCATAAATTGCTTCTTTTGCGCTGCTGAAATATCGGTTCGCTCGTTCACCGTGCGCACCGTGTTCGGCCAGGACGTATCCCAATGGGGATAATCCGAGGAAAAGAGCAATTTATCCGACCCGACCCGTTCCGCGACGTAGGGTAATGTCGATTCCTCCAGTTCAAAAGCGTAGTAAAACCGGCCGCCGGTCATGTATTCGCTCGGCTTCGCTTTGAGCAGGGGTGCTTCCCGGCTGCCGCGCTTTTCGAACTCCTCGTCCATGCGGTCCATGAGAAACGGCACCCAGCCGCAGCTCGCTTCCAACGCGGCGACCCGGAGTTTCGGAAAGACTTCGGGAATGCCCGCGTAAATCATCCCGGTCAGAGCGACCATGCACTCGAGCGGAAAGGCCAGAGTATGGACGGCGATAAAGCTGCCGAATCTGCCGTGCATGCGCTGGGACGCGCGAATGCCGCCGTGAAAACCCAAACCGACGCCCAGTCTCTCGATCTCTTCGTAAAACGGCCAGAATTGTTTGTGGCCGATGTCCTGGTCGAGCACGTTGGTCGGCATCATCACGCCGACGAAACCTAACTCTTCGACAGCGCGCCGCGCCTCGGCGACGGCCGCGCCCACATCCTGCAGCGCCACCAGCGCAATGCCCTTGAGGCGCGCGGGATTGACGGCGCAAAAGTCCGCCAGCCAGTCGTTGTAGGCGCGCGCGATATCGCAGGCCAATCCACCTCGCGCGCGGCGCTGAGAGAAATACCGCGGGTCGGGTAGACGACCTGGATGTCGATGCCGTCGGCGTCCATGTCTTCGAGTTGCACTCGCGGGTCCTCGTTGACCTTGCCCAGGGCGCCGCCGAAATTGCGATCCCACGAGTCGCTGGTCCAAAGCGGCCGGCCGCGGTTCTGCGGCCGCAAATATTTTTGCAGGCCTTTGGACGATTCCTCTACATGACCGTCCGCGTCGATAACTGGAAAAGATTCCATGTTGAGCTCCTCGGGTTGGAACAGATTTATTTATTTGCCCACAATTTATCGAAAAAACCACTCCTCGCCAGCTCATCGAGGTAGCGCCGGTCGACCATCTCCTGGGGCTTGATGTTTTTCGCGCGCGGTTCGGTCTTGGCGACCTCTTCGAGGATCGCCTGAATGCCTTCCGGCTTGATCTCCAGTCGCCGTTCCATGACTTTGATTTCCGTGGCGTAGGCCTCCTCGATGATCTTCGGGTCCGTGATGCCCAGGTGCTTTCCGAGGACCTTGAAAGTGAACTCCTTATTGGTGTGCAGGATCTTCGCGGCTTCGGCCATGGTTTGCATAAAAGCCATGCCGACTTGGGGCCGTTTCGCGATCACGGAGCGACGGGTGGTAATGTTTGCGGCCGAGTAGGGAATCTGCAGATCCGGACCGAACAGGAGATAGCGGTAGCCTTGGGCGATCGCGCGATTGTCCGCGGGAGCGGTGATCGAAGCCGCATCGATGGAATTGTTCACCAGAGCCGCGACCATCTCCGGCTCGCCACCGGTCTGGATGAAGGTGACGTCGCGCGTGACATCCAGCCCCAGGCGCCGCAGCGCCTGCATCGCAAAGTAATGGCTGTTGCTGCCGATACGCGT
>JADMIO011644079.1_pt1 | contig 23189 bp, 15 predicted proteins | sample 8958161 | NCBI WGS metagenome assembly JADMIO01 (sample SAMN16585339, study PRJNA669376) | soil metagenome | isolation source: Crop rotation soil | place: USA: Cullars Rotation, Alabama | collected 2011 | reverse complement strand
CGGCTCGACTGGGCGCTTCAGGGCGATGTCAGCGTGTTGATCGTGGCGCTCGGCGCGAACGATGGACTGCGTGGCCTCCCGGTCGACGGCATGCGGAAGAATCTCGCCACGATCATCGAGAAGGCGCAAGCGCGCCGGATCCGTGTCCTGATCGCCGGCATGGAGGCGCCGCCGAACTTCGGTCGGTCGTACACCGTATCGTTCCGTAGCGTCTTTACCGACCTGGCCAAACAGTACAAGGTGCCGCTCGTGCCGTTTCTGCTTCAAGGTGTCGCCGGCATCGATCACCTCAATCAGCGCGACGGCATCCACCCGACCGCGGAAGGCGCCCGCCTGGTGGCGGCAAATGTCTGGACGGTGCTCGGACCGATGTTGAAGAGTTGATGATCGAGCTGCGCGAGGTTTCGAAAACCGTCACGAGCGGCACCGAGCCGCTCACGATCCTGCATCCGCTTTCGACCACCATTCCGCGCGGGCAGTTCGTCGCCATCGTCGGGCCGTCGGGGAGCGGCAAGTCCACGCTGCTCGGCCTGCTCGCCGGCCTCGACGCGCCGACGACCGGATCGGTCTGGATCGACGGCGTCGACATCACCAGACTGGACGAAGATGCCCTGGCCAGCCTTCGCGGGGAGAAGATCGGCTTCGTGTTTCAGTTCTTTCATTTGATCCCCTCGCTTACCGCCTACGAGAACGTGGCGGTACCGATGGAAATCAGGGGGTTGCCCGACGTGAAGAGGCGCGCGCAGGCGCTGCTCGAAGAAGTCGGCCTGACCGGGCGGGCGCATCACTACCCGTCGCAGCTGTCGGGCGGCGAGCAGCAGCGCGTCGCGCTGGCGCGCGCGCTGGCGAATGATCCGCCGATTGTTCTGGCCGACGAACCGACCGGGAATCTCGATAGCTCGAACGGCCGCCACATCATGGAACTGCTCGAATCGGTCCACCGTTCGCGGGGCACCACACTGGTCCTGGTCACCCACGATGCGGAACTGGCGGCATTGGCCGACGCGCGCATCGCGTTGCGCGACGGCAGGGTCGTCTGATGTTCGTGCTTCGCATGGCGGTGCGCGAGACCCGCGCGTCCTGGCGGCGGCTGCTGTTTTTTTTCATCTGTATCGCGGTCGGCGTGGCCGCGATCGTGGCGCTGCGCTCGGTCATCCAGAGCGTTCGGGGGGTCTTCGGCCGGGAAGCGCGGTCGCTGATTGCCGCGGACGTCCTGATCACGACGACCCGTGAGTGGACGCCCGAGGCGCGCGCGATCATCGATCGCCGGCTGACCGAAGCCGGCGCAACCGCGCGCACCGACTCGGTCGAGACGCCGACAATGGTGCGTCCGGCGGACGAGAGCCGGACCGCGACGCGGATGGTGGAGCTCCGTGCGGTTCAGGGCGAGTTTCCTCTGTACGGCAGCATCGAGCTGGAAGACGGGCAGACCTATACTCACGCGCTGCTCGAGCATCAGGGGGCCCTCGTGCGCCCTGAGCTCCTGACCACCCTCGACATCAAGGTCGGCGACCAGATCGTCATCGGACAGGAGGCGTTCACGATCCGCGGTGTGATCAAGAAGGAGCCGGGGCGACGCGTCGGCAGCTTCAGCCTCGGTCCGCGCGTGCTCATCGACTACGACGATCTCGCCGCGGCCAATCTCCTGACCTTCGGCAGCCGCGCCCGTCGGGTCACGCTGGCGCGCGTGCCCGACGCCGGAATCGATCCGCTGATCGAGGCGCTGCGCGCCGATTTCAAGGACGAGTTCGTCAACGCGCGCTCGTATCGCGCCAGCGACGATGAGATCGGCCGGGACTTCGACCGGGCGGAGAATTACCTGAGCCTCATCGGGCTGGTGATCGTCATTCTCGGCGGCATTGCGGTGTCGAGCGTCACCCGCGTGTTTGTGCTGCAGAAGATGCGAAGCATCGCGGTGCTCAAGTGCGTCGGCGCCAGGAGCGGCCAGGTCATTACCGTGTATTTGCTGCAGGTCATGACGCTGGGGCTGGCCGGCAGCCTGCTCGGCGTGGCACTGGCCAAGGCCGCGATTGCGTCGATTCCGTACGTCCTGCCGCCGGCGACGTCATCGCTCCTGTCGGAGGTTCAGTACGGCGTCACGTGGAGCGCCATCGTGCAGGGCATCGGCATCGGCATCCTGGTTTCGCTGCTGTTCTCGATCGTGCCGCTGCTGCAAGTGCGCTCGGTGAAACCGTCGCTGCTGCTGCGTGACGAGAGCCGTCCGGCGCAGCGCGACTGGGTGCGGTTGATCGCGGTGATCCTCGTTTCCGCGGGGCTGGTGGCGCTCACCGCGTGGCAGGCCGCCTCGCTCAACGTCGGCCTGGTGGTCTGTGCGGGATTCGCGGCGCTGGCCGGCGTGCTGCTGGCCGCCGGGCGGCTGCTGGTCGGTGCCGTGGCGCCGCTCGCCAACGCCCGCTCGTTCTCGTTGCGGCATGCGGTCCTGCACCTGTCCCGTCCCGGCAATCAGACGAGAGTCGTGCTGCTCGCTGTCGGCCTAGGCGCCTTCTTCATCGTCGGGGTCCGCTCGCTGCAGGGCAGCCTGCTCGAGGAGTTCTCGATGGAGTCGGCCGAGAACGCGCCCGACATGTTCCTGATGGATGTGCAGCGCGATCAGACGGAGGCGGTCAACGCCTTCCTGCGCGATCCTGCCAGTGGTGCCGGTACGTTCCGCCTGATTCCGGTGCTGCGGGCCCGCGTGACCGGGGTCAGCGGACGGAACACCCAGTTGGAGAGCTTCGATGATGTCCGTGCCATGGGGTCGCTGGCGCGCGAGTACACGATCACCTACCGCGATCACCTCGAAAGCAACGAGCGCCTGAGCGACGGGCACTTCTGGGACAGCCCGGCCGAGGATGCGGAGGTCTCGATCGAGCAGGGGATTCACGATCGATTTCAGATCAACGTCGGCGACACGATGCGCTTCGACATCCTCGGGCGGACCGTATCCGCGCGCGTCACCAGCGTCCGGGCGGTCGACTGGCGGGATTCCCGCAACGGCGGCTTCATGTTCGTGTTCAGGCCCGGCGTGCTCGACGGCGCGCCGCAGACGTTCATCGCGCCGTTGAAGGGGCCGGACGGGGTTCAGCAGCGCGCGAAATTCCAGCATGCGCTGGTCGAGCGGTTCCCGAACGTGTCGGTGATCGATTTCCAGGAAATTCTCACGATGGTGCGCGATGCGATGTCGAGAATTACGCTCGCGATCACCGTCGTCGGCGGGCTCGTGCTGTTCAGCGGCGGGCTGATTCTCATTGGCGCGGTCGCCATGACGAAGTTTCAGCGGGTCTACGAGGCGGCGGTGTTCAAGACCCTTGGCGCAAGCACCGTGACGATTGCGAAGATGCTGCTGTTCGAATACGGGGTGCTCGGTATGCTCGCCGGCATCGTCGGGTCGCTCGGCGCCGTGGCACTCACCTGGGGTGTGAGCCGCTACGCGCTCGAGATCCCCTGGCGGCCCTTTCTCGGCGAACACCTCGTCGGCGTGCTGGTCACCGCCCTGCTCGTCGCGGCGATCGGCGTTCTCTCGAGTCTCGACGTGTTGAGGAACAAGCCGCTCGCCACGCTCCGCGCCGAGTGATTGATGACTGCGTATCTCGAGCGGCGGTTCGACCTCGCCGCGCACGGTACAACCGTCAGGACGGAGGTCCTGGCCGGCCTGACCACGTTCCTCACGATGGCGTACATCGTCTTCGTCCAGCCGGCGGTGCTGAGCGCCGCAGGCATGGACTTCGGCGCCGTGCTGGTCGCGACATGCCTGTCGACCGCGCTGGCGACCGCACTGATGGCGCTGCTGGCCAATTACCCGATCGCCGTGGCGCCGGCGATGGGCCACAACTTCTTTTTCGCCTATTCGGTCGTGGTCGCGATGCGCGTCCCGTGGCAAGTGGCGCTGGGCGCGGTCGCAATCGCCGGATTTGTCTTCGTGTTGACCGCCGGGATTGGACTCCGCGAACGGCTCATCACTGCGATTCCGCAATCGCTCAAGCACTCGATCGCTGCCGGCATCGGACTGCTCATCGCCACCATCGGCCTCCAATGGGCGGGCATTATCGTCGGAGCGCCTGGCACGCTGGTGACGCTCGGCACCCTGCACCGTCCGCCCGTTCTGCTCGCGCTGAGCGGGCTGCTACTCACCGCGGCGCTTCTGGCGCGCGGGATTCGCGGCGCATTTCTCTGGGGGATTCTGGCGACGACCGCAATCGGTCTGGTGACGGGGATCGTTCGCTACGGCGGCGTCTTCAGCGCGCCGCCCTCCATCCGGCCGACGCTGATGCAACTCGACCTCGGCGGGGCGCTTACACCGCGCATGCTGCCGATCGTCCTCGTGTTCTTCTTCCTCGCGCTGTTCGATTCGGTCGGTACCTTGGTGGGCGTCGGCGAGCAAGCCGGGTTGATGCGGGACGGTCAGCTGCCGCGCGCTCGCGAGGCGCTGCTCGCGGACGCGGTCGGCACGATCGCCGGCGCGGGGCTCGGCACATCGACGGTAACCGCGTACATTGAGAGCGGCGCGGGGGTCGCGGCAGGGGGACGCACCGGATTGACCGCGCTGGTGACCGCCGCGCTCTTCGTCTGCGCGATGTTCGTTCACCCGCTGGTGCGGATGATCGGCGGCGGTGTTCCGGTCGGCGGCACGACACTCTATCCGGTCATTGCGACGCCGCTGATTCTCGTCGGCACGATGATGATCGGCGGTCTTCGTCACGTGCCCTGGCACGAGCCCACGGAAGCGATCCCGGCATTTCTGACGCTGATAATCATGCCGCTGTCGGTGAGCATCACCGAAGGGGTCGCGTTCGGTCTCATCGCGTATGTGATTCTGAAGCTTGTCGCCGGGCGCGCCCGCGAGGTCCACGGTGTGCTCTACCTGTTCGCCGCGCTTTTTGTCTTGCGCTATGCCTTTCTGCGTTGACTTCCACCCATCAAAGTGGCGTAAACGAAAGTGCTATGATCGGGTGTTCGCCGGGGCCGGCGAAGGGGGCAGGAGTTACCAAGAACGCGATGGACCTACAGACCTACAAGGACGCGCTCCTCAGGAAACGCGGCGAGATTCTGGGCAGCGGCGGCATCAAGCCTCTGCAAGCCTCAATGGAAAACAACACCCGCCAAGGCGATATGGCGGATCAAGCCAGCGGCAACAACGAAGTTCACATACAGCTCAAGCTGAAGCAGACCGACGCCAAGATCCTCCAGGCGATCGAAGAAGCCCTCTGGCGGATCGAGAAAGGCACGTACGGCATTTGCCGGGATTGCGGAGAGCCGATCGCCCCGGCTCGGCTGAACGCCATCCCCTGGACCCGCGTCTGCATCAAGTGCAAGGAGAAGCAGAACTCGTGACCGATCTGCTGCCGCTGCTGCAGGAGTTCTATCAGGACAAGCTCGGCACACTGCTGCGTCATCTGGCCGGCGCGCGATCGATCGGCCAGTACGACTTCAATAACACGTATCAGTACATCATCAACCGCGAAGAGACGCAGCTCTCGTGGGTCGGCCAGGCGATCGTCGAGATGGGCGGAGACGTCGCGGTCGCGGGGCCGGAGCCGGACCGTCGGGGCGGCGGCAAGAACGTCGCCAACACCGTGATCGAAGAGGATGCTCGCGATGCGCAGGCGTTCGTCGATCGCTGGAAGCCGCGCGTCGAGGCGATGACCAACGCACGGCATCGGAGCATGCTGCGCGTGATCCTCGGCGAGACGCTGGAGCAGAAGCGGTTTTTCGAACAGGCGCTCGGCGGCCAACTCGATCTGCTCGGCCGCCGCACCGGCAATGTCGGCGAACGGGTGGGCAGCGTGCTGTCGACCCGCTGGATTGAATAGCGCCCCGCACCGCGTTGCGATTGCGCTCGGGTCGAACCTGGGCGACCGCGCCTCTCATCTGCGCTTCGCGGCCGCTCAGCTCAGTACGTTCCTCGCCAACTGCCGTCTGTCCCCCCTCGTCGAAACCGAGCCGGTCGGCCCCAGCGATCGTCAGCCCGACTACCTCAACGCGGTCCTCGTCGGGGAAACGCGATTGAGCGCGCCGCAGCTGCTCGGCGAGCTGCTGGCGATCGAAGCGGCGCGCGGACGGACCCGATCGATTCCCAACGCAGCGCGGACGCTCGATCTCGATCTGGTGCTCTTTGGCGATGCGGTGATCGACCAGCCTGGGCTGCGCGTGCCGCATCCACGGTTCCGGGAACGGTTGTTCGTGCTCGAGCCGCTGGCCGCGATCGCCGCAGACCTCCGCGACCCGGAAACGGCTATGACGGTGGCCGAGCTGCTGGCGCGGTTGCGGCAAGGTCGGCCAGTGCGCGTCCCGTAAGCCGCTGGACGGTCCACTCGCTCATCGGCCGGGCGCCAATCGCGCGATACACGCCAAGCGCAAGCTCGTTCCAGTCGAGCACCGACCACTCCATCCGTCCGCACCCGTTCGTCACCGCGACCTGCGCGAGGTGGGCAAGAAGCGCCCGGCCGATCCCGCGCTTCCGCCAGGCTGGCCGGACGAAAAGATCTTCAAGATAGAGTCCGGGTCTGGCCAGGAACGTCGAGAAACTGAAGAAATAGAGAGCGAAACCGGCTGGCTCGCCACCGACCCGCGCGATCACCGCGTGGGCGACATGGCCCGGGTCGAACAGGGCGGCACGCAGCCGTTCCTCCGTGGCCACGACTTCGTGGGCGAGCTGTTCGTACTCGGCCAGCTCGCGGATCAGCGTCAAGACGAGCGAGACGTCCTCAGGAGTGACGGGCCGCAGATCGAGGGCGGTTGCCGATGAGGGCATGACGGGCGGCGACGCCGAGGCTTACGCCTCGGCGGGCTTGCTTGATCCCTTGGCCAGCAGCCGGCGCAGGATAGCCGCCGGACTCCAGACGCGGAGATCGTCGAAGTACGAATAGACGACCGGCGTGACCAGCAGTGTCAGGAGCAGGCAGAGTACCTGACCACCGATGATGGTCACGGCCATCGAGGCGCGCGAGCCGGCGCCCGAGCCGCGCCCGAACGCGATCGGAATCATGCCGGCGACGATGGCGATCGTCGTCATGAGGATGGGACGCAGCCGCACGTGGTTCGCCGCGATGATCGCTTCGTAACGGGGGAGTCCCTGATTCCGGAGAGTGTTGATGTAGTCGACTTGCAGAATCGAATTCTTCTTGACGATGCCGAACAGCATCATGAGCCCGATCGCACTGTAGACGTTGAGCGTCATCCCGCACGCCATCAGCGACAGCAACCCGGCCGGCAGGCTGAGCGGCAACGACGTCATGATCGTCAGCGGGTGGACGAAGCTGTTGAACTGCGAGGCCAGCACCATGTAGATGAAGAGCACCGCGAGGATCAAGGCAATGACGAAGTTGTTGGACGCTTCCGACAGCGCCTTCGCGCTGCCCCCGAACACCGCCTGATAGCCTGGCTTCAGGTTGAGCTCTTCGACTTTGAGCCGCGCATCGGTGAGCACGTCGCTCAGCGGGACTCCCTGGATGTTCGCGAACACCGAGATCTGCCGCTGACGGTTGTAGCGCTCGATCGACGCAGGACCGCTCTCGCGCGTCAGCGTCGCGACGTCGCTCACCCGGACGGTCTTTCCAGGAAGGGCCGGGACCAACAGGTCGCCCATGGTGAGGGAATTCGCGCGGTACGGCTCGTCGAGGCGCAGACGGACGACGTACTGATCGTCGCCATCCTTGTACTCGGACACCTGGACGCCGCCTACCAGGGCGCGAAGGTTGCCAGCGAGGGTGTCGATGTTCACCCCGAGGTCGGCCGCGCGTGCACGGTCGATATTGACGCGCAGTTCGGGCTGCGTCGGCTCGAAGTTGGAGTCGACGTCGGCGACCCCGCGGATGGTGCGAATCTTGTCCATCAGCTGCACGGTGTAGGCCTGCAGTTGTTCGATGTCTTCGCCCTGCAGGATGATGAACAAGCGGTTGCCGCCCCCCGCGCCGCCTCCGCCGCCACCCGGTCGGGACGACGAGGCGCCGGAAAGGTCGGTGCCTCCCGACACGCTCATCTTCGCGCCCTGATACTTCCGCAGGATCCCGCGCGCTCGCAGCATGAGCTGCTGCTGGGTAATGTCGCGCTCCTCGAGGTCGACCATCGATACGCCCATGTTCGACGACCCGGGGTTGACGAAGACGCGCATGCGGCGAAGCGCAGGAAGCTCGGCGAGCTCTTGTTCGATCGGCTGAACGAACTCTTCGGTGCGCGGGTAACTCGTTCCTCTCGGGAGCCGGATGTTGACGTTGAACTCGCCCTGATCGTCGTCGGGGACGAGCTCCTTGCCGACGTAGGGATAGAGGAAAACCGCCGACACCGCGACGGCAGCCGCGATGCTGAGCATCGCCGCGCGATGGTGCAACGCCCAGCCGAGCATCGCGCCGTAGACACGGTCGATCCTCGCGTAGAATCCGGAGCTCTTCGTGGTGGAGTGATCCGATTTCACGTCCTCGCGCTTGAGCCAGCTCGCGCACAGCGCCGGTGTCAGCGTGAACGACACGAACATCGAGATCAGGATCGCCGCGGCGGACGTGATGCCGAAGCTGTAGAAATAGCGTCCGATTTCGCCGGTCATGAACGCGACCGGCACGAAGATCACTACCAGCGACAGCGTGGTGGCCATGACCGCCAGACCGATTTCCCTGGTCGCTTCGGCGGCGGCCTCTTTCGGGGTGATGCCTTTCTCCTCGACGAACCGGAAGATGTTTTCGAGGACGACGATCGCGTCGTCGATGACGATACCCGTTGCCAGCGAGAGCGCGAGCATCGTCATGTTGTTCAGCGTGAAGCCGAACATCTTCATGACCGTGAAAGTGCCGATAATCGAGGTCGGGACGGCCAGCGCCGAGATCAGGGTGACCCGCCAGTTGCGAATGAAGAGAAAGACCACGCAGCAGGCGAGGAACCCGCCAACGAAGAGGTGCAGGCGGATGTCCTCGAACGATCGCCGGATGTAGAGCGACTGATCGTTGCCCATGTTGATCGCGAGATCGGGCGGCAGCGTCCGTTGAATCTGGGCGAGCCGCTCCTTGATGCGATCGACGACCGCGACGGTGTTGCTGCCGGACTGCTTGCCGACGGTGATGAAGATCGTCGGCTGGCTCTTGCCGCCGATCGCCAGACGGGTAGCCCCCCGAACCTCCTCGACGGTGTCCTGTACCCGTCCGACGTCACCGAAGGTTACGGCGGCGCCATCCTTGTAGGTGAGGACGATGCGGTTGAAATCTTCGACGTCGTGGATGCGGCCCATCGTGCGGAGGGCGACTTCGGCGGCGCCGGTCACGAAACTGCCGCCGGGGATTTCAACGTTCTGACGCTCGACCGCTGCGCGGACCTGATCGACGGTCAGTCCGTACGCGTTGAGCCGGTCCGGGTTCAGCAGGAGCTGGATCTCGCGTTTGCGGCCGCCACTCATGTTGACCGAGCCGACGCCCGGGAGCGTTTCGAGGTTCTGCTTGACCTGTTTTTCAGCGATCTCAGTCAGCTCCTTGGGCGAGCGGGGACCGTACATTCCGAAGGTGTAGACAGGCGCCGCATCGGGGTCGATCTTCTGGATCTGGGCCGCCTCGGTATCGCGCGGGAAGAGGCGGACGATCCCGGCGACCTTGTCGCGGACATCCTGCGTCGCCGACTCGATGTCCCGTTCGATGAAAAACGTCACCGTCACGCGCGACGAGCCCTGGTCGGAGGTGGCGCGGAGCTCGTCGATGCCGCTGATGGTGTTGACGGCCTCCTCGACGCGCTTGGTGATCTGGGTCTCGATTTCCTCGGCGCTCGCGCCAGGCAGCGAGATGTTGATCGTCACGACGGGCACGTCGGTCTTCGGCATCAGGTCGAGACCGAGATCGCGATAGGAGAACGCGCCGAGCACAATGAGCGCCGCGGTCATCATGAGGGCGAAGACCGGGCGCCTGACGCTGACGTCGGAGATAACCATGTGCTGTCCTCCTACTGTCCGCCTGTCCGCGCGACGCCGCTCTTGGCGTCGCGGGCGGTCCCGGTCGTCACGGCGATGCCCGTGGCCAGCTGGTTCAATTGAGAGACGGCCAGGAGTTCGTCGCCCTTCAACCCGCTGACGATTTCCCAGCGCTTCCCTTCATGCTGGCCGAGCGTGACCATCTGCTGTCGCGCCTTGCCATCTTCGATGATGTAAACCGTCGACACCCCAGCCAGCGTCGACACCGCTTCGTCCGGCGCCGCGAGGACGCTCTCGTCGGTCCGCAGCGCGACGGTGCCCTTGGCGAAGAATCCAGGCTTGAGCGTCCGATCCGGGTTGTTCACGATGGCTTCGACGGCGAAGGTCCGCGTGCCCTGATCGACCGCCGGACTCACGTATGCAACCTCGCCTTCGAACCGGCGATCGGGAAAGGCCTCGACCGTAAACGTCACCGGCTGTCCCTGTTTGAGCATGCCCGCATAGCGCTCCTGGATGGCGGTGCGGAGGCGCAGGGGATTGACCTGCACGATGGTGACGACCTGCGTGTTCTCGCGAATGAATTCGCCCGGCTGGACCAGCCGTTCGGAGACGGCGCCGGCGACCGGCGCCTTGATGACCGCATCGTTCAGCTTTTTCACCGCCAGGTCGTACGCCGCACGCCGGTCCTGCAGCGAGGCGCGCAGCGATCGGACGTTGTCGAGGGCCGCCTGGTAGTTGGCTTCGGCGACCTTCAGCCGGGTTTCGGCCGTATCCTTGTCGGTCTGCGACACGATGCCGCGGCTGTTCAGCTCGGCGGCCCGCTGGTGTGAGGCTCTCGCATCGTCGCGGTTGGCGAGCGCCTGGCGGACGGTCGCGACCCCTTCGTCCGAGACCGCCGCTTCACCTTCGCCGCGGCTGATCCCCAGCTGCGCTTCGACCTGGCGCAGCGCGCTGTCCGCTCGCTCGACCGCGAGCTGTAATTCGCGTGGGTCGAGGCGCACGAGCGGGTCGCCCACCTGCACCGCGGTGCCGAGCTGCACCGGAACGTCGCGAATGACGCCGGCCACCTCGCTGCTCACCTTCGCCTGATCGGGAGAGATCAGCGTACCGGAGAGGTCGGCAGCCCGGACGATCGACATCCGCGAGACCGGCGCTGTGTCGACATGAACCGCGGCGTTGCCGCGGCCTCGTCCGGCACCCGGCGCTCCCTTGCAGGCAGCGAGCGCGAGCACGCCGATGATCACCGCGCCAGTAGATATACGCATCACTCGTGAACGTCCTCGCTTTTAAGCGCCGTGGCTGCCGGGTTCCAGATGCGGCAGCGACATCGTCCGTTCGGCGGCCGCACGGCGGCGGGACACCAACCGCTGGCGCGCACCCTCGATGTAGACGTAATAAACCGGCGTAATGTAAAGCGTCAGCAGCTGCGACACGAGAAGGCCGCCGACGACGGCGAGCCCAAGTGGCCGCCTCGACTCCGCGCCGGCGCCCAGTCCCAACGCAATCGGCAGAGTGCCGACCAGCGCCGCCATCGTGGTCATCATGATGGGTCGGAACCGGACCAGACACGCCTCGTGGATGGCATCCCGTGGAGACGCACCACGCTCGCGCTGCGCCTGAACGGCGAAGTCGACCATCATGATGCCATTTTTCTTGACCAGCCCAACCAGCATAATCACGCCGACGAACGCATAAAGACTGAGGTCGGTCTTGAATACCAGCAAGGTCAGCAGCGCTCCGAAGCCGGCGGCCGGTAGTCCGGACAGAATCGTAAGCGGGTGTGTGAAGCTTTCGTAAAGCACGCCAAGGACGATGTAGATCACGACGATCGCCATGATCAGAATCAATCCGAGGCCCTTTAACGAATCCTGGAACGCCTGCGCCGTGCCCTGAAACCGCGTCACGATGGACGAAGGCAACATCTGGTCGGCTTCGTGCTGGACGGCACCCACGGCGTCGCCGAGCGCTGTGCCCGGCGCGAGGTTGAAGGAGATAGTCACCGCCGGTAACTGCCCCGCGTGACTCACGCTGAGCGGACCGGCATCGGTTGAAACGCTGGCAACCGTATCGAGCGGAATCTGCTGGCCGGTGTTCGATCGCACGTAGAGCATCCCGAGCGACGACGGATCGCGCTGGAACTCTGGCGCGACCTGCAGCATGACCTGGTACTGATTGTTCGGCGCGAAAATCTGGGTGACCTGCCGCGTGCCGTACGCGTTGTAGAGCGCGGTCTCGACCTGGTTCACCGTCAGTCCGAGCGTCGCAATCTTGTCGCGGTTAATCTCGACCTGCACCTGCGGGTTCTTGATCTGCAGATCGCTGCTGACGTCCTCGAGCCCGGGGATATCGCGCATCTTCGCTTCCATCTTCGGCGCCCACTCGTAGAGCTCGTCGGTGTCGGTGTCCTGCAGGGTGAACTGGTACTGGCTGCGGGACTGCACGCCGCCCAGACTGATCGGCGGCGGATTGTTCATGAAGATCCGGAGGCCGGGAATCTGGTTCAACTGCGGGCGGAGCTTGGCGATCAGCTGATCGACCGAGACATCGCGCTCCGAGCGTGGCTTCAGATCGGCATTGATGCGACCGGTATTCGACCCGCCTCCTCCCGGACCCTGTCCGAGCGTGCTCATGAAACTCGAGACGCTCGGTTCCTTGTCGATAATCGCCGCAAGCTCCTTTTGATGCCTCACCATGTCGTCGAAACTGATGCCCTGGATCGCTTCCGCGTTCACCTGCAGGCGGCCCTGATCCTCGCTGGGCAGGAAGCCCTTGGGGACGAGCATGAAGAGATAGATCGTTCCTGCGAGCAACACCAGCGACGCGGCCATCGTCGCCGCGCGCCACTGCAGCGTCAGGCGCAAGGTGCGGTCGTAGAGCCGCAGCCAGGCGTTGAACATCCGCTCGATGGCGTTGTACAGGAACCCGTGGTGTTCGCTGTGCATCGGCTTCAGGAAGCGGCTGCACAACATCGGCGTCAGGCTGATCGAGACGAAGCCCGACACGAGGATCGCGACGCCAATCGTCACGGCGAACTCGCGCAGCAGCCGGCCGACGATTCCGCCCATGAACAGGACGGGAATGAAGACCGCGGTCAGGGACATCGTCATGGCCGCGATGGTGAAGCTGATTTCCTTGGAACCATCGAGAGCGGCCTGCATCGGCGGCTTGCCCATTTCCATGTGCCGGACGATGTTCTCGAGCATGACGATGGCGTCGTCGACCACGAAACCGACCGATAGCGTGAGCGCCATCAACGACAGGTTGTCGAGGCTGTAGCCGAGCAGGTACATCGCCGCGAACGTCGCGACGATCGATCCGGGAAGCGCGAGACTCGGGATGACGGTGGCCGAAATGTTCCGCAGGAACAGGAAGATGACGAGGATGACGAGCGCGACCGTCAACATCAGCGTCAATTTGACGTCGTGCACCGATTCGCGGATCGGTCCGGAGCGATCGCTGCGCACTTCGAGCATGACCGAGGCGGGCAGCTGATCGCGGAACGTCGGCAGGAGCGCCTTGACCGCATCGACGACTTCGACGACGTTCGTGCCGGGTTGCTTCTGAATCGCGAGCGAGACGGCGAGGTCGCCCTCGTACCATCCCGCGGTCCGCTCGTTTTCAACGCCGTCGTAGACGTGCGCGATCTGATCGAGCCGGACCGGGTTGCCGTTGCGGTAGGCGACGATGGTCGGTCCGTAGGTGTTGGCGCGGAGCAGCCGGCCGTTGGCCAGGACCGTGAACGTCCGATCCTCGCCGTAGATGGTGCCGGTCGGCAGGTTGACGTTCGCGTTCGAGATGGCCGACGCGACCTCGTCCATGCCGATGCCGTATGACGCGAGCTGGCGCGGGTCGAGGTCGACGCGTACCGCATAGCGCGAAGCCCCGAAGACGCCGACCTGGGCCACGCCGCTGACCATCGAGATCCGCTGTGCAATGGTCGTTTCGGCGTACTCGGTGATCGTCGACAGCGGCAGGGTCGACGAGCGGAGGACCAGGAACATCACCGGCTGATCGCCGGGGTTGACCTTCTGGTACGACGGCGGCGCCGGCATCTGCGGCGGCAGCTGCCGCGCGGTCTTGGCAATCATCGCCTGCACGTCCTGCGCGGCCGCGTCGATGTTCCGGCTCAGGTCGAACTGCAGCGTGATGTTGGTTGAACCGAGTGAGCTGGTGGAGTTGATCGACTGCAGGCCGGCGATGGTCGAGAACTGCTTCTCGAGCGGCAACGCGACCGACGTCGCGATCGTCTCCGGGCTGGCGCCCGGCAGCGAGGCGCCAACCTGGAGGGTCGGGAAATCGATGCTCGGCAGGTCGCTGACCGGCAGTTCGGTGTAGGCGAGGCCGCCGAACACCAGAATCCCCAGCATCAGGAGGATCGTGGTGACCGGCCGCTTGATGAAGATTTCCGAGGGGTTCATTCGCCTGCTCCCTTCGATCCCGGACGGATGGACACCCTGCTGCCTTCCACGAGCCGCAGGTGCCCGTCGGTCACGACGGTTTCACCATCGGTGAGGCCACTGGCAATGATCGAGTCTTCGTCGCGGGTGCGCTCCACCTTGACCTTGCGCATTTCCACGGTCTGATCGTCCTTGACCACGAAGACGAACGAGCCGTCAGGGCCAATCTGCACCGCCGCACTCGGCACGACCACCGCATTGGGGTCGGTCGCGAGGGTCAGCGTCACGTTCACGAACTGCCCGGGCCAGAGCCGGTGATCGCCGTTGATGAACGAGCCCTTGACACGGATCGTGCCGGTCGTCTGATCGACGCTGTTGTCCACGAACGTGACGTGTCCGACGGCGGGCGAATCCGCCTCGCTCGGCGGCTGCACCTTCACGCTCACCGATCCCTTGGCCATGTAGGTCTTGAGTGCGGGGAGCTGGGCTTCGGGAATCGCGAAGGTGACGTTGATCGGCGACAGCTGATTGATCACCACGAGCGGCGTTGTGTCGTTCGCCCTGACCAGGCTGCCTTCGTGCGCCATCAGCGCTCCGGTGCGTCCCGGCAGCGGCGCGGTAATCGTCGCGTATTGCAGCTGGATTCTGGCGTTGTCGAGGGCGGCGCGGTCCGCGGCAATGGTGCCCTCGAGCGCGTCGGCGTTGGCCCGAGAGGTTTCGACCTGTTCCCGCGTGGCGATCCCGCGCTCGGAGAGTTCTACGAACCGCTTCGACTGCACCTGCGCGTTTTCCGCCTGCGCGGTGTCGCGCTGCAGATTCGCCTCGGCCTGCTTGACCGCCGCGTCGAAGGGCCGGCGATCGAGTGTGAACAGCACTTCGCCCTGTTTGACGTCGTCTCCCTCTTTGAAGCCGACCGACGTGAGCTGTCCGGTGATCTGCGCGTGCACCGCCACGGTCGACGACGGCTCGACGGAGCCGATCGCCTCGAGGTCGAGCGGAATCGGCTTCTTGACCGCCCGCTGCGCGAGGATCGGCACGGCCCCGCCACGGGGTCCCGACGCGGCGCCCGCCGGCACCGGAGCGGACGATCCTTCGACCTTGCCGGCGCCGGAACAGGCGGCGTTGATAAGAGACGATACGAATAAGGACGCGATCAAGACCGGACGGAAGCAACGCATGGCAAACATCCCTGGTTGAAGTTTCACGCGATGGACTCCTCGGGCATGTCGCGGAGGACTTTCTCCGCGATGCGCCGATTCGCCACCGGGCGGTCGGACACGATCTGACCGTCGCGGCACGTGATGATGCGGGTGCCGTACTCAGCGATGTCAGGCTCGTGGGTGATCAAGAGAACGGTGATTCCCCGCTCGACGTTGAGCCGCTGGAAGATCCCCATGACTTCGATGCTCGTACGCGTGTCGAGATTGCCGGTCGGTTCGTCCGCCAGCAGAATCGACGGCCGCGTCACCAGCGCGCGGGCGATCGCGACGCGCTGCTGCTGGCCTCCGGACAACTGATTCGGATGATGATCGGCCCGCTGCTCGAGACCGACTGCGGCGAGCGCCTCCAGCGCCAGCTGACGACGTTCGGTGGCGTTGACGCCCTGCCGGTAGAGCAATGGCAGTTCGACGTTGTCGATCGCGCTCGTTCGGGCCAGCAGGTTGAAGCCCTGGAAGACGAACCCAATCTTCTGATTCCGGATCTCGGCCAGCTCGTTCAACGACATCTGCGATACGTCCTGCCCGTCGAGGACGTACTGCCCCGATGTCGGACGGTCGAGCGCGCCGAGAATGTGCATGAGCGTCGACTTGCCCGAGCCGGACGGCCCGGTGACGGCGACGAACTCTCGACGTCTGACGTCGAGCGAGACGCTGCGCAGCGCCCGAACCTCGACGTCCCCGACCGTGTAGGTCTTGACCAGATTGCGGATGGAGATGACGGCAAGGGCGTCCGTCACCGGAGCCCCCCTGAGGGCCGGACGTCGGATGGGCTGGTACCTCGAGGCCGTCCCAACTGCCCGCCGAAGGAAACCCTGGTCCCTGTCTGACGAATTGTGGTCGAGCCGCCGCTATCCACCGGGTTCACTCGTAACACTTCGCGCCGGACTTGCCAGGGCGCCGCGGAACTGCCGGCGCGGCAGCCCGGGCGGAGGGGAAGGCCTCCCCTCGTGCAATGCTTACGCGCCGGACGGCTCAGCCTTCTTGCCGCCCTTCCACAACCCGCTCAGTCCCTCTTCGAAGAGCGTATACACCGTCGGCACGAGGACGAGCGTGATCAGCAGCGACGTGGTGAGCCCGCCGATGACCACCCGGGCGAGCGGCACCTGTAGTTCGCTGCCCTCGCCGATCCCGAGCGACATTGGTACCAGCCCAAGCGCAGTGGCGATGGAGGTCATCAGAATCGGACGAAGCCGCGTGCGGCCGGCGAGCTCGACCGCTTCACGCAGACCGAGACCGTCGCGCCGGCGCAGCACGTTCGTGTAATCGACCAGCAGGATGCCGTTGCTGACGACGATGCCGGCGAGCATGATGATGCCGATGTACGCCTGCATATTGAACGACGTCCCGGTGAGCTTGAGCGACAGCACGACGCCGATCGCCGCGGTCGGCACCGAGAACATGATGATGAACGGGTCGCGCAGCGACTCGTACTGCGAAGCCATGACCGCGTAGACCAGCACCAGCGCCAGGATCAACACCAGCCGCAGCTGTTCGAACGCTTTGGCCTGCTGCTCGACCTCGGCGCCAAATCCGATGTTGAAGTCCTTCGGCATGATGCTGTGCAGCTGCGGCAGGCGATTCTGAACGTTGGTCACCGCGTCGCTGAGCGTGCCCTCGGGCTCCGCGCTCACGTAGGCGATCCGCTGCTGATTCTTGCGCTGAATCTGGACCGGCCCGATCGCATCGTCGAGCCGCATCAGGTTCTTGGCGGGGAGGACCTGACCCTGCGGCGTGCTGACCAGCACGTCGTCGACGTCGCTGACCCCCTGACGCTCGTCGGCGCGCAGCCGGACGACGATCGGGTATTCCTGGCCGTTCTGGCGGAACAGCGCGGCCTGCTCGCCGGCCACGTTCGTCCGGATGGTGGTGGCGAGCCCTGTGGCGCTGACGCCGAGAAGCGCCGCCTTTGCGCGATCGATGCGGACCGCGAGCTCGGGACGACCCTCGTCCCGTCCGAGACGGGCGTCGGCAATCCCCGGCACCGAGTCGAGCATATCCTTCGTGGCGAGCGCCACCTTGCGGGCGTCGTCGAGATCGTCGCCGCGAATCTCGAGCGACAGACGTCCGCCTCCCGGATTCCCTCCGGACAGGAACCTGTTCAACTGGAAATTGCCGCCGGAAGCATTGGCGCGGACGACCACGCCGGGAATGCCGGACAGCTGGCGCCGCAGGTCCTGGGCGATCTGATCGCTCGATCGCGTCCGCTCATCTTTCGATTTCAGCAGGATCTGCAGGTTGCCGCGATTGACCGAACCGAAGCCGAACGGGCCGCCGCCACCGCCGCCGCCCTGTCCCGCCTGGACGATCACGTCGGTCGCCTCGGGCACGAGCTCGGTGATGGCGGCTTCGACACGCTGCAACATCGGATCGGTGACTTCGATCCGCGTGCCCTGCGCCAGCTCTGCCGTCACCTGGACCTGTCCTTCGTCGGCCTGCGTCGCGAGCTCGGTCGGGAGCGTGGGGAAGATCAGCGCTGCTGCGATCACCGACGCCACGCTCGCGCCCACCACGATCAGCCGATGATTGAGCGCCCAGTGGATCAGGGCGCGATAGGCATCGTCGATCGAGTCGAGCGCGCGCTCGCTGGCCGTGTACAGCTTGGCACCGAAACCGGTGCGCTGATCGGGCGGCGGCGGCAGGACCAGCAGGCGCGAGCACAACACCGGGACCAGCGTCACCGCGACAAACAGCGACATCGCCAGCGAGAAACAGACGACGATCGAGAGCTGCCGGAACAGAACGCTCGACACCCCCTCGAGGAAGAGCAGCGGGACGAACACCGCAATGTGCGTGAGGATCGAGGCGAGAATCGCCGACCAGACCTCTTCGCTGCCGTCGATCGAGGCGGTCATCCGATCCTTGCCGTGGTGCTCCATGTGCCGGAACGAGTTCTCGAGCACGACGATCGCCGCGTCGACGATCATGCCGACCCCGAGCGCCAGTCCCCCGAAGGTCATCGTGTTCAGCGTGAGCCCGCCGAAGTAGAGCAACGCGAACGTGCCGACCACCGAAATCGGGATGGCCGTGCAGACAATCAGCGTCGAGCGGAAGTTGCGGAGGAAGAGGAAGATGATCAGGACGACGAGGAACGAACCGATCATCACGTGTTCCTGCACCGCGCCGATCGAGCGCTCGATGAATTTCGCGCTGTCGTCGAGCAGGTACATCTTGACGCCGGGCACTTCGCGGTTGATGCGCTCCATCTCGGCGCGCACACCCTGCGCGATCTGGACGGTGTTGGTCCCCGACTGCTTGGTCACCTGCATCCTGACGCCCGGACGTCCGTTGATGCGCAGCACCGATCGCACATCCTCGGTGGAGTCGGTGACCTCCGCGATGTCGCGCAGGTACACGGGTACGCCGGCCTTCGTCAGCACGACAAGGTTGCGGATCTGATCGAGATCCTCGAACTGACCCTGGCTGCGCAGCAGCAGCGCGCGGTCGCCACGGTAGACTTCGCCGATCGGGATGTTCTGGTTCTCGGTGCGGATCACGTTGACGACGCGATCGACCGACAGATCGAGCGCGGTGGTCTTCTCGCGCGACAGCTCGACGTGAATCTGTCGCCGCAACCCGCCGTTGACGGTGACCGCGGCCACGCCGTTGACCCGCTCGAGCCGCGGCGACAGAACGTTCTCGGCGAGTTCGCGCAGCGAGACGCGGTCGAGCTTTCCATCGGTGCTCTCGACGGCGAGCCCCATGATCGGCGCGGAGTTCGAATCGAACTTCTGGAGGACCGGCGATTCAGCGTCTTCCGGCAGTCGGCCGCGGACCCGGTCGATACGCGTCCGGATGTCGTTCATCGCCTCGTTGAGGTCCGTTCCCCAGGTGAAATTGAGCTGGATGTTGGTGTTGCCTTCCTGCGAGGTGGAATAGATGCTCTCGAGGCCGGCGACGGCGCTGAGCTGCTGCTCGAGCGGACGCGTGATCAGCTCCTCCATCTCGAGCGGACCGACGCCGATGTAGTTGACGCGCACGTTGATCGTCGGCGGCGCGATGTCCGGCAGCAGGTCGACCGGCAGCCGCGAAAGCGAGATGCCTCCGAGCAGGATGATGATCGAGCTGAGCATCATCATCATCACCGGACGCTGGATCGCAAACCGTGGAATGCTCATGGCTGCTCCTGACTCGCTGAACCGACGATCAGCCGGCGATGGGCGAACACGTTAAGCTCCAGGACTCCCGGCGGTCGGACCGCCGCTGCGGCCACGTCCGCGGCCGCGTCCGCCCCCGCGCTCGCCTCGTCCACCGTTCTCTCCCAGCAACACCACGCGGTCGCCCTCGCGAAGGGCCGCGGCACCGGTCGTGACGACGCGCATCCCTTCGGACAGGCCATCCACCTCGACGCGGGCGGGATCAGCCAGGCCGAGCGTCACCGGCTTGAACCGCGCAATGTTCCCTTCGTCGGGCATGAACACACCCTTTTTCCCGTTGAGGTCGACGACGGCGTTTGCCGGCACCACGAGGGCGTTCTCCCTGTGTTCGACGACGAACGAGACCTTGGCGTACATGCCGGGTTTCAGGCGGTATTGCGCGTTCTCGATATCAACCTCGATCTGGGCCGTGCGCGTACTGGGATCGAGGATCGGCGCGACGTGGGCAATCCGTCCGGTGAAGGTCTCGCCCGGAAACGCGTCGACCGACACATCCGCCTTCATTCCCGACGAAACGCGCCGCAAATCCTTCTCGACGACGTTGGCCACGAGCCGGACAATGCCGATGTCGACGACCGAGATGAATGACGAGTTGGGCGTCACCCACGCACCGGGATCGAGCGCACGTTTGCCGATGAACCCGGATACCGGCGACACGATGTTGGTGTTTGCAAGGTTGATCTTGAGCTCGTCGAGTCGAGCCTGGGCTTGCGCATACTGCGCTCGCGCCAGGTCGACCTGTGCCGCTGCCGCCTGGTACCGCGCGTCGGTGTCGTCGAACGTCTGCTTCGGAATCAGCTGTCGATCGAACAGGTTCTTCGAGCGATCGAGGTTGGTCTGGGCGAGTCTGAGGTCTGCCTCGCGTTGGCGGATTGTCGCCGCCGCCACCTCGAACGAGGCCTGCGCCTGCTTCACCTGCTCGAGGATTTCCTGGTCCTCGACCTTCGCGAGTTGCTGGCCCCGCGCCACCCGGTCGCCGAGACGGACCGAAACGGTCGCCAGCCGCCCGCTCACCTTGGGGACGGCCTCAACCGTCGCCGCGCCGACCAGGTTTCCGACGACCGTGAGGCTCTCGTTCATGCTGGCGCGCGACACGGTCGCGAGTTCGACGGTCATCGGCAGACGTGGACCACCCCCGAAACCGCCGCCGCCTCCGGGGCCGCCCTGACCACCGGGTGGCTGCTGGCCATTCCCCGGCCGGGCCTGGCTTGCTCCCGATGCTGCGTCCGCCGATCCGCCGCGTTTCAGCCAGTAGGTACCCCCGCCGGCTGCCGCCGCCACGACGACCACGATGATGATGGCTCGTTTCATTGGATGCTGTTCGGATCTCTCGCGCTCGCGCCCGCGCTATCGGCCCAGAATCGTGATGTTCGAGGTGGTCAACGACGTCTGCTGCAGCCGCTCGAGCTCGACCTGCGAGCGGCGGTAGGCCAGCACCGCCTGCAGCTCGTTGTTCTCAGCTGTGGCGAGATCGCGCTGTGCCTGGACGACGAAATAGTTGGTCGACATCCCGACTTCGAACTTGCTCTGTTCCGCTTCGAGCGTGCGCTGCGCCAGTTCGCGCGCCGCCTGCGCGGCCTGCACCCGCTCCACGTTGTTCTGCACCTGCACGGCGGCGTTCGTCACATCGCTGGCAATCTGCAGCTCGATCTGCTTGATCTGAGCGGCGGTCTGGTTCTGCTGGACCCGCGCGCGAGCCAGGTTCGCGTCCTGCGAGCTCGTCCCGATCGGGTACGACACGTTGAGGCTCAGGTTCCAGGTCGGGTAGTTGCTGTTGAACAGCGTGCGCAACGCATCGGAGTATCCGCCCGGGATTTCGCCGATGACCTGACGCGTAATGCCGGTCCCTTGCGTGAGGAACACCGTGCCGCCCTGACCGGCCAGCTGGTAGCGCGCCGAGAGGTCGGCCTGCGGCAGCGACTGGTTGCGCAGGAACTTCAACGTGACGTCGTTGACCTGCAGGCTCTTGCGCGCCTGTTGAAGGTCGGTGCGGTTCTCGAGCGCGCGCCTCACGGCAGCGGTCACGTCGATCGGGGTGGGCGCGAAATCCGCACGGTCGGTAGGCACGATCGCCGCGGCCCAGGTCGGATCTTCGGTGCCGGACACGATCAGCCGCTTGAGCGTGATCTCCGCGGTGCGCCGCGTGCCCTCGGCTGTCGCCAGATTCTGCCGCTGCGTGGCGGCCTGCGACTGCGCCTGGACGACGTCGATCGGCGCCATCGTGCCGATCTCGACGCGCGTCTGGTTGTCCTTCACCAGCTGATCGGCGAGGTCGACCGATTTCTTGGCAACATCGACCGACTGGGTGGCGAACACGTAGTCCCAATACGCGTTCCGCACGTTGGAGACGGTGTTGATGATCAGCGCCTGCAGCTGGATTTCGGAGATGTCCTGGTTGAGGCGCGTGACCACGAGCTGCTGTCTGGTGGTATCAATCCGGAAATTCCGAAGCAGCGGCTGCGTCAGAGTGGCCGACCAGCTCGGACCGAACAGGTCTTTGTAGAGCGTGTTCGGGCTGTTCGAGACCTGGCGGCTGTTGTTCAACAGCACCGCAACGTTGCCGCCGCCCCATTTGAAGTTCTGGTTGAGGCCGCCGTTCCAGTTCGTCAGATCCGTCTTGACGCCGGCGCCGGCCGCGGCACCGGAAATCGTCTGCGTCGAGGCGATCGTCGACGACTGGGCGGATAGCGTCGAGATCAGCGTCGGCCGGTAGAACGCGCTCAACCCGGCAACCGAGAAGTCGAACGTCTGCGGGTTGAGGCGCTGCACCGCGATGTCGAGGTTGCGATCGAGCGCGAACTTGATCGCCTCGTCGAGCGTGAGCGCGAGTGTTCCTTGATCGCTGCCCGGAGTGGTGGCCGGCTGGGGCGCTGCGTTCTGACCGGAGGCCCCGGCCCGCACTGCCGCCGCGCGAATCAATTCCTGCACGTGCTCGTCGCTGAATTTCTGGGCCGAGGCGGTGTGTACCGACAGTGCGGACACCGCGAGAGACATGGCCGTCCACTTGAACAGATTGCGTGTCATTCCAAATATCCTTCTGTGCCGATTCAGGGCGCTAGTCTTCTGGTCGCGAATTGTGAGGGTCGCTGCTCGTCGCAGGCGGCTTGTAGAGGTCGCGCTTGTAACGATCGTGCAGGACGTAGAAGCGAGACCGCTGTTCGGGTGTGAGCGTTTTCAACATCTGCACGAGCATGACTGAACGCGTCTTGTTGGCTGTGGCCCGCGCGGTCTCGACCCGGTCGATCTGTCGCGACAGCACGGCTTCGTCCGCATCCTTCTGGATGAGTTTCGAGAGCTTGGCCTCGCACTGCGACAGCTGATCCCATTCCTGTTTGAGTTCGGGTCGGGTGGTCTCCCAGATCTTTTCGATCCGCGTCACCTGATCGGCGGTCAGCTCGAGCTCGCGCTTGAACGGTTCCGACTTCCACCAGGCTGGTGGGGGAGACGCCTGGCTGCCGGCCGCGGGCGGGCGGACGGCCGGAGTGGCCGGCCCCGCCGGCTGGGCCGTGGTCGCCGAGCTAGCCGCGATGACGAGCGC
>JADMIO011367176.1_pt1 | contig 23191 bp, 18 predicted proteins | sample 8958161 | NCBI WGS metagenome assembly JADMIO01 (sample SAMN16585339, study PRJNA669376) | soil metagenome | isolation source: Crop rotation soil | place: USA: Cullars Rotation, Alabama | collected 2011 | reverse complement strand
ACAACTTGTCCACGTGGAATTCTAAGCTTAGGATCCCAATGTGCTGGAAAGGTGATTGCGCATCGCCTCTCTACGATTCGCAAGGCAGAGCGGATTTTGGTTCTGACAGAGCGAGGGATTGAACAACAGAGTCCGGACAATGCAACAAAAAAGCGCCAGTCGTGAGACTGGCGCTTTTTGTTGCATTTCTTGTTTGTCGGAATCAATAGCCGCTGTTGCGGTCTCGTCCGCCGCCGCGACCGCCGCCGCGACCGCCGCGACCACCGCCGCGACCACCGCCACCGCCGCCATAGCCGCCGCACCACCGCCTTAGCCGCCGCCACCGCCGCCGCGATAGCCGCCGCCACCACCACCGCCGCGGTCTTCACGCGGGCGGGCGACGTTGACCGTGAGCCGGCGTCCCTGGTATTCTTGATCGTGGAACATGTCAATCGCTTTTTGCGCGTCGGCTTCGGTCACGTATTCGACAAAGCCAAAGCCTTTGGAGCGACGCGTGTCGCGGTCCACAATCAGCATGACGTCTTGAATTTCCCCCGCCTGACTGAACAGGTCGCGCAGGTCTTGTTCCGTCATACTATACGACAAATTACCAATGTACAACTTTTTATCTGCCACTTGCATTTCCTCCTAACGGAACCCTCTGCGCGCGAAATCTTGCGCTGGCACTGTAACACGCGATTTGTCCCGGACAGCGAGATTTGTCCGTGGCGTGCCCGTGCGACATGAGGCGCCGTAAGCTTGTATTGGCGCAGGACACGGAAACCGACGCCGACTGCATCGTGCATCCCCGTGTCAACTGACTATCGAGCGTACTTTACTTGAATTTTTGTCTCAGGTCAAGGGGTTTCGGTACCGCAATTTCGGATCATACATCGTGAACACATTTTCTAATGGCGTGTCGGGTTGAATATGATGCGAACTGCATAAAATATAGCCGCCATTTTCCCCCAGGACGTTGACCCGCTCGCGGACCTCGGCAATCACCTCCTCGCGCGTCCCGCGCGGCAGCGTCTTGATTATGTCAACGCCGCCGTGAAAACAGAGCTTGCTTCCAAACTCCTGCTTGAGCCGGCGCGAATCCATCCCCTTGGCGTCGGGCTGAATCGGATTGAGCAAATCAATCCCGAGCTCGATCAAATCAGGAATCAGCGGATAGACCGCGCCGTCGCAGTGATACATCACTTTCTTACCATACGAATGAGCGAGGTCAATCAGCTTGCTGTGATGGGGACGAACAAATTCGCGCCACATATTCTTGGAAATCATGAGCGAATTCTGCGTCGCCACGTCGTCATAAAAATACACCATGTCAATGTGGTCGCCCGCCAGGTCGAGCACGCGGCGCGTATTTTCGAGATACACCTCGCTCAGGCGCTCCATGATGTACTTGGCAAATTCGGGCTGGCTGGGCAGGTCCATCAAAAATTCCTGCATCCCCCGCAGCGCCCACGCAATTTCAAAGACGGAACCGATGCGAAACCGCCAATAGTATTCATGCTGTGGGTCGAGGGTGTCCACAACTCCGGGCAGAGGCGAAAAATCCCACCAGTCCGGCGAGGGCCACGGATGCGCTTGCAGCTCTTCCAGCGTTGTGGCATTGGATAAAGGGAACGAGGCAAATTCTTGGTACGACCCAAACTCGTGCTCGACCTTGCGATAGTGGACGCCCCAAATGTCATACCACGTCCCGTCGGGCACATACTGCACCCACATTCGGTTCGGCGTGGAGCGGGCGAGCGAAATCCACCAATCGTCGCGCGCGCCCTCTTTCATAATCGAGCTCGGCGGCGCACAGAACATGTCATACGACAGGAGCCGCACGTCAATCTCAAAATGGCGCATGATCGCCTCTCGCGCCGGCTCGACAAATTCGCGCGCGCCAATGCCGGTCGTGTCGGGCTGAAGTTGCGCGATCAGCTTGTTCCATACTTCCGGGGTGACAAGAAAATCCACGGGAACCCGGTCGGGTTCTCGATGCTGCAACGCCGTTTGGACACGTTCATAGGGAGTCATTTTACTTTCCTTATTTTGTGTTCGACCAACTCAAGAAATTGGCAATGCCAAACGCAATGCCGGTGACAATCGCGATGGCGAGACCGGCGACGAGAGAATCGCCAATGAGAGCAATGGCGATGAGAGAGCCGATGAGCCAGAGCAAAAGCGCGTGCCAATGTTTCATATGGTTCTTTTTTTTCCTTGCTTTTTTCAGCCGTTGATTTGCGATCAACGGACGACCGGCGAAATGCAATCAAAGCGAGGAATCAAATCCCTTGTTTTCGATATCTAGGAATCAGTATTCGGCGGTCTGACGTTCGTCAGCGTTCCACCCGCCCGTATGAGCCCCAAGTAAATCCAATTAAACCCCAGCCAAAAAACCGTCGTCGCCTGGTAGGTTACAAAGAGCGCGACATAGGCGATGCTCAGCGCCAACAGCATCGTTCGAGCGGCGCCCTCTGCGCGCCGGAGCGCACGATACGTTTCGTAGGCAAGCCATCCAAGCCAGGCGAGCAAAAAGAGCGTGCCGGTGATGCCCGTATCGTGAAGGGTCATTAAAAAGAAATTGCTGATCCAGTCGCGGGTCCCCGAGGGCGATGTGTATTTTTGGGCAAAGACATTGACGCCGTTGCCCAGTAAAGGGCTTGCCAAAAAATCATTCCACGCGCGCACATAGGCGTCGAGCCGGAACAGGATCGATTTGCTCGTCAAGAGGCGGAGCACGGAAAGATTTGCCACCGCCTGTCCGCCCCCGGCGAGCGCGCTGTTTGCCATGAGCGCGGCGGCGACGAGCACCAGCGCCGCCCCGCCAATCGCAATCGCCCAGCGCCGCCGCGGGCTGAACACAAGAACGAGGACAAGCCCAAAAACCAAGCCAATCCAGGCGGTCCGCGTCAAACTCAGGGCGACGGTCACGAGCGTGACGAGTGTGCCTCCGGCGAGCCACCCGCGCCACCGCGCAAAATGCGGATCGAGGAGCAGGGTCGCCTGTACCAGGGTCGCCGCCATTGCATACATGCCGAGGGTGTTGGAATCAAAGAGCGTGCCATAGGGAGATTGTGTGGTGAATTGTTCGAGCGAATAAATTTGCACGCCGAGATTCACCCCCAGCGGATAGGCGATCCACGCCGCCAGCCCAAACGCCGAGGCAGCCACACCGGTAATGACGAGCGTCCACACGCCGCGCTTGAACGCCTCAGGCGTGGATGCGACCGCGCGGACCAGCCAATACAAGACAACGCCAAACAGCATCAGCCCCAGGAATTTCAAACTTTCGCGCAACACCGGGGCAAAGAGCAGCGAACTGAACAGGGCGAGGAGCAAATAGATGGCGAGCAGCCAATCGGCGCGCGAAAAAGAGAGCGACCGCCATGAGGGGCGAATGCGCAGCGCCCACGCCAGCACAGTGCCGAGAAAAACAAAATGCTCGATCCTCAGACCCGCGCCCGCCACGTCAAAACGATAGCGGTCCAGCGCGGTGGCGACAATCAACAAAGGGAGTGTGAGCTCGACACGCAGATAACATAGGGCAAACGATAGGATGCTTAGGGCAGCGGGGACCCAGAGCGGGGCATTGACCGTCTGATCTATCTGCAAGAGGGGCGCCGGGGCAAAGCGCCAGCCGAGGTCCGGGAGCTTCATTCCGCTTGAGGGGGGGCGAGGACCGCGCCGAGCGTTTTGACCAAAATGAGCGCATCCAGCAAAACCGATTGGTGCTTTAAATAATACAAATCGTACTGCAGTTTCACCAACGCATCGTTGACCGACCGCCCATAGCGAAAACGGACGGCTGCCCAGCCGGTGATGCCCGGATGCACGACGTGGCGCAAACGATAAAAGGGAATCTCGCGCTGGAGGGTCTCTACAATTTCGGGGCGTTCGGGTCGCGGTCCGACCAGCGCCATTTCGCCCCGCAGAACGTTCCAAAATTGCGGCACTTCGTCCAGTTTGAAACGGCGCAGAAATTTCCCGGCGCGGGTCACCCGCGGGTCATCCTCTTTTGCCCACAACGCCACACCTGGTGGCTCCGCATTCGGCTGCATGGTCCGAAATTTATAAAGGGTAAAGATGCGTCCATTTTTTCCGACGCGCGCTTGGCGTAGGAGGATGGGACCGCGAGCGTCGAGGCGGATGGCGAGCGCAATAAAGGGGAGAATGGGCGCGCTCACCACGAGCGCGACAAGTGCCAGTGTCACGTCGAGCAGGCGCTTTACGATGCCGTTCAAGCCGCGTGTCGCATCCTGGTCCATCGGCAAGAGAACGCTCCACTGTTTGCCCACATGCTCGACCGGAACGCGCCCGGTCAATTCCTCATAGACCGCCGTGAGATTGGCGATCTGTACGCCTTGCTCGCGCCAGGCGACCAGGAGCGCGAGCCAATCGTCGTTCAAATCGTCTTGCGCGCCCACAATCACCTCGTCGAGTGCTGTGACACCGCGCGTCGCGCTCTCGGACGCTCGCCCGGTGGGGTCCAGGACGGCGGCAACGCGATAATAGCCCGATGCATGTTCGCGAATCGCCTGCAAGAGCGCGCCGGTGCTCGCGCCGGCGCCGACCACCACCACACGCCGCGCGAGCGGTCCGCTTCCCATCGCAAATGCAAACAAACCGCGCCAGAGCGAGAGAAGCAGCGCCGCAATGAGCGCAAAAAAGATAATCAGGTGCCGCGGCAGCGTTTGGGGAGCAGCAAAGAAATAGGCGACGAGATAGATCGCCAGCATCCCCGTCACGACACCCAGCGTGGCGCCAATCGCTCGGCGCGGCACGCCCGCCACGCGCAAATCGTACATGTCCATCACCTGTGCGCTGAGAAACCAGATGAGCGACAAAAAGAGGAACCACGCGCTGAAACTGTCCCAGGAGCCGACCGCGAGCCACCAGGTCGAGCGCTGAATCCCAAGCCACAACGCTGCCAGCGCGGCGAGATTGACCAGCACCAAATCGCCCAAAATCAGTGTCCAGCGCAGCTGCGTACGCTGGAGCGAAAAACGCGGGACGCGCGCGGCGGCGGTCGGTGCAAGGGATTCGGTCAGGCGGTTGGGAGACTGCATAGGTGAACGGTCAAGCATACGGGCAAGGACGACGGGTGATGGCACACCGGGTCAAAACATGATCTGGGGGCGGGTCAAGGCATAGTGATGCTTCCAAAAATAGCGCGCCAGACCCATTGCATGAATGAACGAGAGTTTCGAGAGGGTCTGTCGTTTTGTCAGCCGCTGCTCCGTGTGGGTGACCACCGCATCCGGCACATACATGACGCGCCAGCCCTTGCGCCACATCCGGATGCAATAATCCACGTCCTCGGGACCATAGAAAATCCGCTCGTCCAGCGCTCCCACCTCCTCATAGGCGCGGCGGCGCAGGATCTGGCACGCGCCAATGACATAGTCCACGGTGCGCGGCGTCTGATGATCGTACCCGACGAGCAGTTCATCTCCCAGCGCCGCCTCCGCCCATTGCCGCGGAATACGCCGCAGCAGTTTGCTTGCCACCGTCGGCAGTTTCCGGCACGTCAGCTGTAAATTGCCCTGGGCGTCCTGCAGCCGGGGTCCAGCCAAGCCCACATCCTTGTGCTCATCCATAAAGCGCACCAGGTTGACGATGGCATCGCGGTCGACGACAGTATCAATGTCGAGCAGCAAGAGATAGCGTCCCTGCGCCGCTTGCAGCCCCTGGTTGCGCGCCCGCGCGACGCCGAGATTGGTGGGGTTGGAAATGATACGAAGGGCAAGAGAGGCGCGACTAGAGACCTCGAGCGCCACACGCAGCGGCTCTGTCGTCACACCGTGGCTCGACGGCACGGTGTGATCCAGTGTGACGCCATTTTGAATCAGAATAATTTCCGGATTGAGCGACCGGCTTGCTTGGATGATCGCTTGCAGGCATGGCTCTAGAAAATCCAGATCGCGCCAGACGAGGAGGATGATGGAAATATCAAACATCTTGATCTATTCCAACAAGGCAGCCCCTTGCGATGATAGCACGTGCGCGACGCGTTGGGCAGTGGATGCCCAGGTGAATTGCCCGGCGCGCTCCAAGCCGCGCGCAGAGAGGGTCGCGCGCAGTGCGGGATCGGTCAAAATACGTGCCATTGCCTCTGCCACGGCGTTTACGTTGAGCGGGTCAACGGTCAACCCGGCACTTCTGCCCGTCCAGGGCTCGCCCAACACTTCCGGGAGCGCCGAGACATTGGAAACAATCACCGGAGTGCCGCACGCCATTGCTTCGAGCGGCGGCATTCCGAAACCCTCATAGAGGGAAGGATAGACAAAGAGATCTGCCAGAGAGTAAAGGGCAGCCCGGTCACTTTCATTTACAAAGCCAATCAGATGAAAGCCGGTAACGTCGCTCCGGACAATTTCGCTTTCGATCTCGCGCACTCCCCAACCCTGCGCGCCCGCCAGGACCAAATGCTGTTCCAGGTCGAGATGCCGCCGTTTCATGGCAGCAAAGGCTTGCACCAGGCGCGGCAGGTTTTTGCCCGGTTCCAACGTTCCCAGGTAGAGCACGAACCGTTCCGGCAAACGATACACGTCCCGTACGCGCTTTAATGTCTCGTCGTCGGTCACGCGAGACAGATTCGCGGCAGGCGGCGCGACTGCAATTTTTTCTGGCGTCACACCGGCAAAGCGCGAAATTTCGCGCCTGGAATTTTCGGAAATGGTAATGATTGCGTCGGACTGTCGCGCGGCGGCGCGAGACATCCATTTGACATACGCGCTGCGTCCGCGCACGTATTTTTGCACCTCCGGATGTTCCGCAATCATATCATAAATCACCGTGACTTTTTTCCCGCGCCACGCCAGCGGGATGGCGACAGAAGCGGTCAGCAAGAGCTCTATGTTGTGATTCACCAACTGCCAGGGCAAGACAAACTGCTCGTATGCGAGGCGCGCGGCAATCGAATCGGGCAAAGGGATCGTATGCGGCGTGACGTTGGGAGCAGCAATCGCAAAATGATCGGCGGCGCGCGGGGTGACGAAATAAACATACTCGTTCGCCGCATCGCGCTGCACCAATTCGCGCATAACGTTTTGCGTGTAATGCCCTGCCCCGGCGAGTCGGGCGCGAAATGGGAGGAGGTTGACGGCGATGCGCATACCGCGGGAATTATAGGGGGAAACGGGTCTACCAACGAATTGATTCGTCAATGTCGGCTGTGGCGCGCGGTCGGCGCATCGATTGAAAACGTGTCAGGCGTGCATAAAGCATTTCTTAATAGAGAACTCTACCGGTTGATGTATGTGCCAGGAGCTGCTGCCACTGCCCCGCCTGGCGCGCCAGGGTAAATTCTTCAAGCACTCGTGCCCGCCCGCGTTCCCCATACGCGCGGCAGGTGTGCGGGTCGTCCAGGAGAGTGGAAATGCCGGCGGCGAGGGCATCCGCATCGTGCGGCGGCACGAGCAGCCCGGTCAGGCGGTCCTGAACGACCTCCTGCAGTCCCCCGACCTGCGTCGCCACGACGGGCAGTTCGCACGCCATCGCTTCTACGGCGGCAATGCCAAATGCTTCGGCGAGCGAGGGTAGGACAAAAATATCGAGACGGTTCAAGAGCGCGGGAATGTCGCTCCTCATCCCGAGAAAGCGGACGGCGTCCGAGGTGACCCGCGCTTGCAAGCTCGATCGTTCCACACCCTCGCCAATGACCAGGAACTGCGCTCGGGGATATTCGTCGGCGAGTTGGTTCGCCGCGTCCACAAAATAGGCAATACCCTTTTCCGGTGACAAGCGCCCGACGGTCCCCACGACCTGGCGCGGGTCAGAGGGGCGACGCTCGGCGGATGGCAGACGGCGAAAGATGTCTGTATCAACGCCGTTGTAAATGACGGTAAGTTTGTGTTGGGCATCCGGCGCAAGCTCGATGAATTGGCGGCGAATCGCTTGGCTGACGACGACAATGTGATTCGCCCACCCGATCATGCGGCGCACCATGGTGTCGTTCGGCAGGGTTGTATTGTGCTCCCACCAGATGATGGGCACGCGCAAAAGTTGGGCAGCCAAGACACTCGCCAAAAAGGAAAATGCGCCGTTGGCGATCACAAGTTGCGTGCGCGAACGACGCATCGTATTGACCAAGCGCGCCGTGGGGACTATCCGCTGTGCGACATTCCACACGACCGGCTGATTTTTTTCAATCGCACCCAAAGGAAATACTGCGGCTGGGATCCCCAAAACGCGGGTGCGGGCAGCGAGCTCGGCGCCGGGCGGACAGACGACCGCAGGCGCGATGGGAGCGCCGGTCCGCTGCCACTCCTGCAAGAGATTGGTCAGCGCGACCTGTCCCCCCCCCCAAACCGTTTTATGCTCGACGCACAGGACGCGCATACATTACGCCTTGGTCGTGCACACAATCCACGTCTCGCCCAACAGATTCAGAACAGGAATGCGCGCGACAAGAGTTTCAATCTGCTCAATTCTCGCTGCATCCGGTATCACTTGGTAGGCGATCCCGGGCAAGCGAAACTGGGTTGAGACGATCTGGACGGATGCAAAGGCGCGGAGGTACGATTCCAGCTCGCGCTGCGTAAAGGCGCGGTGCACCACGCTGTGCGGGTCCCCGGGTCGTTCCAGATTATGAAAAGGTGGCAAAAGAGCGGGGTTCCACAACCCCGCGATCGCTTCGAGCCAGGTAAGAGGATTCGTATACGACCAGAACATCGGCTGGCGCGAGGGAGTGGACAAGATCACGCGTCCGCCCGGCGCACAGAGGCGCGCCAGTTCGGCGATGCCGGGTTCGACGCTCAAGAGATGCTCCAGGACCTCGGTGCATAGAATCACATCGAATGAGGCATCCCGAAAGGGGAGCGCCTCGACATTCGCGACGGCGAGCGCGGCATTTTCCCCCAGCCGCGCCCGCGCCCGTATGGTCTTGTAATGGGAAATGTCGAGACCACACAATGTCTGAAATTGAGTGGGAAACCGCTTGCGCGTTTCCTGGAGGATATAGCCGTCGCCGCAGCCTGCATCCAGGAAACGCGCGTTTCGGAGGGATGTTGGAATGCAGCTCCACGCCAACTCGTAACGCCTGTGGTCGTAATAACGCGTGCTGGCGGGGAGTTTTGCAAGCAGCCCCTCGCGCGACAGTTGGTCTTGCGCTTCGCGCGAAATGACCGTTTCGACACTCACTTGCCCCACACGTTCGCGTGAACGGGCAAACAGGTTTCGGGCGCGCACGCGGCGCCGGATATAATCGCCAAGCCAAACGAGACCGGCGAGTGCGAGGGCGAGCGATAAAAAGGAACCGGGAGATTTACGCCGCATGTCCCTGCCGCCTCGACAAAATTTCGGAATATAACGTTTCAAAGCGCGCGCCGAGACGGGCATAGCTATAGTCGCGCTCGACAAAGGCGCGTCCGGCGGCACCGAGACGTTGCGCCAGAGCGGGGTCGTCGAGGAGGCGGCTCACCGCGTCCGCGAATGCCTCGGGCGATTCCGCCAACAGCATCTGTTCCCCATCACAGACGCCCAGCCCTTCTGCGCTGTGCGGTGTTGCGACGATGGGTTTGCCCATCGCCATCGCATTCAGCAGTTTGTTTTTCATCCCCGTGCCGCCGCGCAGGGGACTGACAAAGACCGCCGACTGCCACACATACGGGCGCACATCATCCACAAACCCGGTCACAGTCGTCAGCGGATCGTTCACGCCGAGTTGGCGTAATTCCGGGGGCGGATGGGACCCCACAACAGTCAGGCGCAGATTTGAAAACCGGCTGCGCAGGCGAGGCAAGATGCTCGAATGGAAATAGAGCATCGCGTCCACGTTAAAGGCATAGGTGTAGGCGCCCGTAAAGACAACCTCATGCTGTGGGGCAACTTCGGGCGCGGGATGGTAATAGCTCGTGTCCACGCCGTTGGGAATGGCGCGCAATTTTTCGCGCGGCAAAAAAGTATCGAGATAAGCGCGGTCAGGTTCCGCGTTGACCACGTAGGCGTCCGCTCGCTGTGCCATCGCTAACTCATAATTCTTGATCTTGGAAATTTGATACCGCATGAAACGGCGGGCGAGGTTGCGGCGGAGGGACGCGGAGGTGTCAAGGTCGAGTTTGCGCGCTTCGGTGAGCGAAATCGCATCGTGCGGGTCAATGACGAGCGCACCCCGGTACGCTTCGGGCACATATTGCGCGGCAGCGAGCTGGTCTATATGGAGGATGTTGGGCTGAAATTCCGCAAGGGCACGCCGGGCGGTCACACTCATTTGCGAGAAAAACGCAGGCGCGCGATAGCGCATGTGAAAGGGGGGCTGCGGCGACAGCAGATTGCGCACGCGACCCGAAAATTGCAGCTGTGGTGTCGCCGGGACAGGAAACGTGGCATCCAGGAACTGCGCGCCGCCATCCTCTTGCAAAAACTGCTCCCAGCGCGCCGGAGATGACACTCCGCAGACGAGCGCTAGAGTATGCCCCCGCAGTTTCAGCCCGCGCAGCAAATCAAAGACACGCGGCGAGCCGGGGGCACGGGGCGTCGCGGGCACATCAAGCGCAAAAAGCAAAATTTTCACAGAACCTTGCGTCACTACTACGGCGGGTCAGCAAACGCTCTGACCGGCAAGTTGCCCGGCGATCAAGCCGCACGCGCACTCCGTCGGTCACCGTTTTTCATTTGCACACGCGCCCTAGACCAAATGCCGCACATCCAACGCATCCGCATGGTCAACCAGTCCTACCACGTCAATGACGGTTTGAGTTGTCAGGGGCAAGTCGGCATAGAGCGGGGCGCGCTGCCCGAGAACGATCACCTCGCTCGTCAAGACCTCTTGTAACTCCGGGACGAGCAGCGAAGCAATGTGCGGTATGTGTTGTTCGAGATAGGCGCGGTTCGCACCGATAACGCGCGCCAGCGAGAGCTGTGGATCGTGGATGGTGACGTGAAACCCTTTGCCCAGGAGCTGCTCCACGAGCAAGACCATGGGACTCTCGCGCACATCGTCCGTTTGTGCCTTGAAAGCAAGCCCCAGGATGCCGACGTTGGTCTTGTTGGTTGCCAGGATCATGTCGAGGGCGCGGTGAATATGCAGCCGGTTGCTCGGCAGGATACTGTCCAGGAGCGGGAGTTCCACGTCGTTGTGGCGCGCCTGGTACAACAGGGCGCGCGTGTCCTTGCTCAGGCACGAGCCGCCGAACGCAAAGCCCGGCTCGAGATACGCGCGCGACAGGTTGAGCACCGTGTCCTCACAAAAAATATCCATGACGGCGCGGCTGTCCACCCCCTGGCTCACGCACCAGCGTCCAATCTCGTTGGCAAAGACGACTTTGACGGCGTGAAAGGCGTTGCTGGCGTATTTGACCGCTTCTGCCGTCGCGATGGTCGTGACGCGGTGCGGCGCATCCGCCTGCGCATACAGTGCTCGCAGAGCATCTGCATCCGCCTCGCGGTCCGCGCCGATGACGACGAAGGGGGGGGCAAAAAAATCGCGCACGGCGCTGCCCTCGCGCAGAAACTCGGGGTTGACCGCCAGCGGCACATCGCGCCCTGCCCTCGCTGCCAACCGGTCGCGCAGGGCGCGCCCCGTTCCCGGCGGGCAGGTGCTGCGAAGGACGACGAGGACCTCGCGCGAGATCGTGCGGAGCGCCTCTCCAATCTCGTCCACCACGCGTTCGACATGCACGAGATTGACACTTCCGTTGGGCAAGCTCGGCGTGCCGACACAGATCAACGCGATATCGGACTCTGCCATCGCCTCCGCCGCGCGGGTCGTCGCGTGCAGCCGCCCTGCGTGGACATTTTCGGCGATGAGATCGTCGAGCGCCGGCTCGATCAGCGGCGCGTGCCCGCTGTTCACGGCGTCCACTTTTGGGCTCTGGATATCCACTCCGACGACCTGGTGACCCCACTGCGCCAGGCACGCGCCTGTCACACAGCCCACATAGCCCAGACCGAATACGCTTACACGCATAGTGCCTCGCGATAGACTCTCTCTAATCGTGCGACATCGTCCGCCAGCGCATAGTGCTCGAGCACGCGCCGTCGTCCTTGCGTGCCCATCTGTTGCCGTAACGCCGGATCTCCCAGGAGTTGGATCATGCGCTGCGAGAGCGCCCCCGGGTCGCGCGGCGGGACCAGAAAGCCGGTCTCGCCATCCACAATCGTTTCGGAGGGACCGCCGACATTGGTGCTCACAACCGGCACCCCGCACGCCATCGCCTCGATGTTCGCCATGCCGTAGGTTTCAAAGAGCGAAGGACACGCCAGCACGTCGCTCGCATTCAAGAGGCGCGGAATGTCGCGCCGGAAACCCGCCAGCACGACATGACGGCGCAAGCGCGGGTCGTTAGAAATTCTTTCCAATATGGCGCGCTTGTAGGTCTCGGCTTCGGTCGTGGCAAAGGCATTGTCTCCCACGATGAGAAAGCGAGTTTCGGGGCAAGCGTCCAGAGTCTGAAGCGCCGCGTCGAGAAAATATTCGTGTCCTTTGACGTGCTGAAAGCGCGCCAGCAGAATGACGACGGGCGCATCGCGCGGGATCCCGAGTTCATCGCGCACCGTTTCGTCGCGCGGACCGCGAGCAAAGACATTCACATCCACGCCCGACGGCAGCACAGCGATCTTGGCAGCCAGGCGCGGATTGGTTTTGACGAGCTCTTGTTTGATCAACTGGGTGCAGGTCAGGATGCGCGTAAAAAAATGCTCGTAAAAGGTGCTTTTCCAGCCGCGTTCGGCGTGCCACCAACTGGTGCACGTCCAGAGCACCGGAATCCCGAGCCGGCGCGCAAGGGGCGCGGCATAGAATGCCGACTGCGGGTCTTTGACGTGAAGGAGCTGAATGCGGTGCGTTCGCAGGTAGCGGTACAGGACAGGCAAAAAGGACAGGGACAGGCGCGGGAGAACGCCCTTGAGAAAAAAAGGCAAGCGATAGGGAATCACGTCAACCGGAATTCGGGCGGCGACCAGTTCGTCCACAAAGGCACCGGGGTTGCCGCAAACGACGCGCGGCTCCCACAGGCGGCGGTCGAGCGCGGGGAGCTGCGCAAGCCAGATTGCCTCGCCGCCGCCCAAACCGCCCAAATACGAAAGATGCAAAACGGGAACGGGCATGGTGTATCAATGCGTCCCGACGCGGAGGGCACGTGCGCGGGTCGCGAGCAGCTCAAACACCGTGCGGCTGGTGGCGACGCGCAAGCCAAAAGTTAAAAGTAAAAAACTAAAAGCGCCTAACAGAGTCGAAAAGGTGATTTGTACGAACCGCAGCAGCCAGTCGTCCGGTCCCGTTATTTGCCCCACGACACGCGCAGCGAGAAAAGTGACGATGCCGGCGCCGAGCGAGGCAGCGAGAATCTTGGCGCCCTCCACCAGGTCGCGTCCGTAGGTCCGGGTGCGCAGCCAGCGCCAAAAGACCCCCGTGCCGACAATCGTGAAAAAGGAATCGCCGAGGGAGGCAGCCAATGCGACGCCGAACAGACCGAGGGGTCCAATGAGCGCAACTGCAAACAGAATGGTTGTGCCCGTCGAAATGGCGCTGAGAATCAGCGGCAAGAGCCGGGTCTTGAAGGCGGGCATCCCGCGCACGACCAGTCCGCCGACCCCGCGCAACGGGAGTCCCACCACCAAGCCCGCCAGCACTGCCGCGCTGTGCGCGGTGGCAGCCTCATCAAACGCGCCGCGCTGAAAAAGCAGCGCAATCAAGGGCGCGCCGAGGGCGATCAACAGTGCCGAGATGGGCGTGAGCACAAAAAGCACCTGGAGCACGGCGCGGCTCCACCCGGCGTTGGCAGCTGTCTGGTTCTTGCTCGCCACGTTGGCAGCGAAATCGGGCAAATAGGTGGCGCCAAGCGCCGCGCCCAGGAGTGCCATCGGAATATCGGCGAGCCGCTGTCCATAACCCCACGCGGCGACACTGCCTACCCCGAGCGTCGAAATCAAACTGCGCGTGATAAAGAGCTCGACCTGCCAGCTCACCGCGCCAAAGAGATACGAGGGCAGATAGGTCAAAAGATGCCAGGCACGCGGGTTGGTCACATTCAGGCGCAATGCAGTGTCGTGTTTGTGACGCAGCACACGCCATAGCAAAAAAATCTCCAAAACTCCGAGCACGAAGAGCCGCCCCAAAATCATACCCCGTACACCCCACTGCAGCCACTGCACCAGAACGAAAAAGGCGGTGAGATTCAAGAGCGCGAGCAGCAAGGTGTTGAGCGCGGGCGTCGTGAAATCGCGATACGCGTAACAGACCCCCAGCAAAAGTCCCGCCGTCGCATAATAGAGGACGCCGGGCAAAATCAAATTGCTCAATTCGACCGCGAGGGCGCGCGTGTCGGGCGCAAAGCCGGGCGCGAGCAGATACATCAGGACAGGCATCAGCCAGACAAACAGCGGAATGACGAACAGGACAATGCCCAGCACAATGACGAGCAGCGAGAGCGCCATATTCCACGCCTCGCCTTCGCCATACTGCGTGCGCGCGTCGATAAAGAGCGGCGTAAAGATCGTGCTGAGCGAGGCAAGGAGCAGCAGAATTTGCAGTGCCTCCGGAATCGAGACCGCGAGCGTATACGCGTCCATCTGAACGCCCGCGCCAAACTGCCGCGCCATCAGAACGGTTGTGAGAAACTGCAAGACGAGCGCCGCAAAATTCGCCAGCGCAATGAGACCGGTCGCCTTCCAGAGCTTTGCACTATTCATCGGTCGTCCGAACCGTTCCTCGGGTTCGCCGGGCGGACCGACGAACCGTCCGCCGCGTCATTTTCTTGGCTTGATAGATTGCGTGCAGCAGCCGCGCGGCGGGTGCGCCGAAATACTTGTCTGCGTAGGCGATGGTGCTGTTTTCATAGAGCGCGGCGCGCCGGTCGTTCGAAATCTGCCGCGCGCTCGCTTCGGCAAGGTGCGTCACGCGCGCCGAGGGAACATAGCCCACCTGCCAGCCGTTTGCCGCCATGCGTTTGCACCAGTCCACCTCTTCTTTGTACATCACAAAGCGTTCGTCCAGGCAGCCCACCTGCTCCACGACAGCACGGCGCACCATCAAACACGCGCCCGAGAGGGCGTCCACTGTGCGTTCGCGCATACGGTCCCAGTCCGCATAGATGTGGGTCCAATGTTCACGGTTGTTGGGCAATCGCGCGTTCACGCCCAGCGCCTCATAGAGCAACAAACGCAGTGTGGGAAAGCGATTACCGGTGCGCTGGAGCGAACCGTCCGGGAATTCCAATCGCGCGCCCGCCGCACCCCACGACGAATGGCGCTGCAACGCCGCCCGCAGTTCTGACAGCGCCTCCGCGTGCGGCTCACAATCGGGATTGAGCAAGAGCAGGAATTCCCCGCCCGCGCGCCCCAGGCATTGGTTCATGGCGCGGGTATAGCCCAGGTTTTGCGTATTGCAAATGAGAGCTGTGTTCGGAAATGCCGCACGGATCAGGTTTGCCGTGTCGTCGTCCGACGCATTGTCGGCGACAATCACTTCCACCTCGTCCCGCACCGTGCTCGCCGCAAGCGCGTTCAGGCAGCGCACCAGTAGGACAGCCGTATTGTAGCTGACGAGACAGACCGAAATCATGGGCTCTTGCGCTCGTAAATGGTCATGCCGCCGATCTCTCCGCTGCGATGATACAGATCGCGCAGGCGGTTGATCTGGCGAAACAGTTTGTGCGACTGTGCCGGCGTAAAGTTGTTTAACCCATAGCCGCGCGTATCAATGATCAGCGCCGGTTTTTTCGCAAGAATCCGGGCAAAATAGTCCTCCACCACGTCTGCTGTCGCCACTTGCGGGAATTCAAAGATCACCGTGTGCGGAAATTTCGTCGGCGCGCGCCGGTCCGCAAAAAAGAGGAGCCGTGTTTCCAGCCCCCACACCAGCACCGTATCGCGCGGCGTCGTGTGCGAACGGATATATGCCACCATGTTCGAAGGTTGGACTGCGTGCAGTTTTTCCGCCAGGACAATATCATTCTGCAGTGCGGGCAAGCTGAGGACGAGCACACCCGACAGCAAACCCGCCGTGACCCACCGGCGGGTTTGGATCGTATGCGAGTCGAGCCAGAGGAGAATACTCTCTTTGGCGACATGCAAAAACCACGCCATCCACACCGCAAGCACATACAGCAGCGCAATAAAATAGTGGTCGAACGAGCGTCCGCTCGTCGTCACCAGAACGATCTCGATGGGTAGAGCAAGCGCCGAAATGCCGAGCAAGGGGCGCAGCGAAGCGGGGATCCGCCCCCGCGCCCGTAGCAGCGCCACGACCCCTATGATAAAACCGAAACTCCCCAGGACTAACAAGACGGTCGTCGAGAGAAACTGGTACCCCGCTGCGAGCGCATCCACACGACTCGCAATAAACGCAAAGCGGCGCGAATAAATATAGTTAAAGACAAAAACGGTCTGGTACAAATCGCCCAGCCCGCCCTGCAGAGCAGACGGCAGCAGAACCGGCACAGAGACGGCGACAAATCCGACGAGGATGAGGGCAAGGGAGGTCAGGGCGCTTCGCCACGACCGGCGCCGCGCCGCGCGTACGAGAATATAGAGTCCGACCGCCAGACCGATGCCAATTTCGTTGGGCTTGAGCCAAAAAATGAGGGCGAGCAGGGCGCCCAGGAGGATGCCGCGCCACCGGTAGATGCCTTGACGATGGGTCTCGACATCATAGGCGAGCGCGAGACACAGAAACTGCAGTGGGAGCGCAAAAGTCTCGGTGAGATTGCCATCTTCGACGAGCGAGAAAAAAGCGAGCAGCCACACTGCCGTCACCAGCAGCGCAACCAGCTGCCCGGCGGCGCGGCGCAGCACAAGGTAACCCGTTAACGCCGCCGTGCCCACCGCAACCAGTTCCAGCGCCCACACCCCCCAGCGCGAGCCGTTCGTCAGCGCCAGCCCCAGCTCGTTCAGGTAATAGATCAGCGGCGGCTTGTGGTCCCACACATCGCGATACAGCACGGCACCCTCCCGCAGGCGCTGGGCGACGTACAAAAAAACGCCCCCGTCGGGATACACATAGGGCATGTTCGCCGGACTGTGCGGCAGGGTCGCCGCCAGCGCCCCGACAAGGGCGAGCACGATACCGCCGAGATTGCTGGCCCGCGTGCGCACGCCCGCATCCATCCGGCGTACGGAACGCAGGTCGAGCTGCGCCGACACGCTATGGATTGATTTCAACATAGACCGGGTCGCCATAGACGGGCAGTTTGATCACGCCCGTACCATTGTCATTCACAAAAAAGCTGGATCCAAACTGGTCGGTCACGCGGATGCGCTGGGCGTGAAATTTCATCGTCACGCTCGCAGGGTCGGGAGCATAGGGATTGGTGCGCACATACACGACGCGTTTCCGGACGCTGCCGCGCTTGAATCCGAGATTGACCGATTTCTTTTTGATGATCGCGTCCGTCGGCTCGAAATCGCGCAGTTGGGTGATCACCGTCTCGTATGCCAGGTAGGCGGGCTTGGGCACAAACTTGGCATCCACCACTCCGAATTTGTAGAGATAACACTGCTCGCAATCGCTGTCTTTCGAGTCCGCCCACGTCCACCACATGCCCAACCCGATCCGGTAATAGACCAGTTGGGCATAGAGCTCTGTCAAATAGCGCGCTTGCTGGGCGCGCGTAATGCCATAGGGGGGGGGGACGGTCGAACGGGCAGACATTTCCGTGATGATGAGCGGAAAGTCAAACCCGTGCCTGGACATGATATCCTTGAGCGCCGCTGCCTTGGCGCCCAGACCGATTTCCGGAAACTTTTTTTCCCAGTACGCAATGTCGTAATAGAGATAATTGTTAAAGCCAAGCACGTCGGCATATTTTTGTCCGTCGGGCAGAGGATGTGCTTGCATGTACCCGAGGAGGTTGTCCAGGAAATGGTAATTAAAGCAGCAGCCGCCGGGATAGTCGGGCGGAAAGGATTCGGGAGTAAAGTTGTCAAAGGCGAGATTGCCAAACGCGAGCTTGGTGTTTGGGTTCGCCGCATGCATGGCGCTCCACACCGCGCGCATCAACTCGGCATAATCGGCATAATCGGGCTTGCCATTGCCGTCAATGTCGTCTTCGCCAAAACAGCCGCCCGTGGAGGTGTTGGTTGACGAATAGCTGGCATTGTCCGCCTCGTTATAGAGACCCCAATAGGGCACCTGCGGATAGTGCGCCGCCAGCGCGCCCACAAATTCTGCCATCTCGTCGGGATCATAGACCGGTCCGCACGGAGTGCTCGCCGCCCAGGAGGGATTGACAAAGATCATCACATAGGGTTGAAAACCCTCGGCGAGAATGCGGTTGATCGCAAGGTCGGCATGTCCCCAAAAAAAGTGATCGGGAGTAGTGTTGGTCGCCTCGATGTCGTTCCACACCACACTCGTGCGATTAAAACTGATGCCCGCGGCAAGCGCAAGCCCCGCGTTATACGGCGAAAATGCAAACTGCACATCGGCAGTATCGCTCACACCAAATGGAGAATGGGGCGGCGATGCTGTCGTGTACCCCTCCAGGTGCAGCGGCAAGAACACACGTGGCGTCAGTTCCGCATCGGCTGCCCGGAGCGGTTCGCCATTCACGCCGAGGACGACCCATGCCAGCGCGCACAAGAGAACGGCAAGGCGTACATGCCAATTCGGGAGCAGGCGGGGAACAGGAAGGATTCGTCCCCCCTCGCTCACGGATTCACCAGTTGGATATAGACCGGTTTTTTGTCGACCTGGAGGGCAATCCGTCCGTCGCTCTTGTCGTGGTCGTCGTCGGCATTGTCCTGGACGACGCGCCCTCCTCCGAACATGTCCGTCACCTGCAGCGCCCTACCCGAAAAAGTCACCGCGATCGGTTGGTCCGAGACTGACCAGACCACCGCTTTGTTGCTGTCGCCCTGGCTAAAGAGATAGCCCTCGCCGCCCTCGACCTGGAGCGGACCGGTAAATGTTGCGCCCGTCAGCTGGTGGCTCACCGTTTGATACGCATTGTAACTGGGCTTGGGCTGCTGGTCCTGGTCAATCAGACCAAATTTCCAGGTACTGACCGGGGCGGGTTTGGAATCCTCCACGTCCTGAAAGGTCCACCAGACGGCGTGAGCGACACCATTTGCCAGCGCCCGCGTCAAAGTCTTGACGGCAAATTCGCTCTGCTCCTGGTCGCCGACGGTTTTGGAGTTCGACCCCGTCTCGCTCACCACGAGCGGCGCCGAGATTCCCGCATTGCTCATCAGACTGTAAAGTTTGTTGGCTTTGGCGCCGACGCCGACCCCGCCCGCTTGTTTTTCCCAATAGGGACCATAAATGCCGTAAAAGTTGAACGCGAGCATGTCAAAATATTTTTCCCCGGCGGGCGCGGGGTTCGCCTGCATATAACCAAAGAGCTGCTCGAGAAAATGATAGTTAAAGGTCCCGCCTTTGCCGCCGCCTGGATAGCCCGGAGGAGCGGTCGCGGTATCGAAATTGTCAAAGGCGACCGCACCGCTGATCAAAAAGGCGTTCGGATTGGTTTGATGAATCGCGCGCCAGGCGATCTGAAGCATCCCGGCATAGTCCTCGACATCGGGCTTGCCGTTGTTGTTGAGATCCCCCCCGCCAAAGCACCCCCCCCCGGGATGCGTATTATCCGGCTCGTTATACAGCGCCCAGTACCGGATCTTCGGGTACCGCCCGACCAGCGCGCGCACAAAGCGATCGAACGACGGGAGATCGTCCACAGGACCGCACTGTGAACTGGCAACCCATTTCGGATTGTCCAAAATCATGACGAGCGGAGCCAGGTTGTTAGAGAGGAGCGTCTTGAACACCCCATCCGTGCCGTCCCAGTTGTACTCGCCCTGCTTGCGCTCGATCCCGTCCCACTCGGCGCTGATGCGCACGGTCTGCACTCCGCCGAGAATGGCGAGTGCGCGCGCCTTGTCATTATAGAGAATTTCGCCATTGGTATTGACGCCGAAAAAATCATCCTGCGCCGTCGCGGCAGCGGGCTCTGTGGGTTGTTCGACCGGTTGCGCGGTTGGCGGTGCCGCGGTTGGCTCGTCAGTCGGTTCTGTCGTCGGCACAGCACCGGTATCGTCGGTCTGCGAGGCGGCTGGCTCGGTCGTGGGTGCCGGACCGGTGGTAGGCGCAGCGGTCGCATTTTTCGGCGTGGGGCGCAGAGTCGGCGATTGAGCGGTGCGCGGCGTTGGACTCTCACTGCGAGCGATCTTGCCGGGCGCGGCAGTCGGCAGGGCGATGGGAGTAGCAGTGGGTGCGTTGCACGCCAAGAGCGCGCTCAACAACGCATACGCGCAGAGAGTGCGGACAAATCGAATCATAAGAGTGGGATTGCGTAAAAAGAGATTGAGCGGAGCGAGAGAAAAGGGTGTGCGTGGATTTCTTGCCCGGTCCGCGCACACCCTTTTGCGATGGGATGGTTCAAGGGTTGATTTGAACGAACTGCGGTTTGTCGGTCAGGGAAATCGCGATATAGCCGGCGCGCTTGTCGAGATCTTTTTTGCCCCCATCCTTGATCTTTTTTGCCTTGCCGCCCAGATGATCGACGACACGAAGGACATGCGCCTGGAAAGACGCTTTGCGCGGATTCCGCGACCAGGAACATGCCTGGCTGTAATCGGTCTTTTTGATCAAGCTCGCCGACCAGACGACATATTTGATGCTTTTGCCTTGCTTGAACAGGTACGCTTCGACATCCTTGAGACCGGTCTTGTTGGTCATGTTCTTTTTAAAGGCATAGCCGTTCAATTCGGTGGTCAGCGTTTTGAGCGCGGTAAAGGAGGGTTTGGGCTGCGAATTTTGATCCACAATGCCGAATTTGACCGGCGAAGGATCGGGGGAATCGCGATAGGTCCACCACACCACGCCCTTGAGCTTGGACGCCGCGCCCCGCACCAGCGTCATGTCCAGGCAGTGTGCTTGTACAGTCGGTCCCATTGTGCTCGAATTTTCGCCCGTCTCGGTGACAAAGAGCGGCACCAGCGGGATATGGTTCGCATTCATGCGGGCAACAATCGCATTGGCTTTTGCCTGGATACCATATCCCGGCATTTTCGTTTCCCAATAATAGGTGCCGTAGCGGTCATAATAGTTGAACAGCACCATGTCCATGTACTTGGCGCCGTCCGCGAGAGGATGATTCGCCATGTAGGTAAAGAGATCATCCATGAAATGGTAATTAAAGGTGCCGCCATTGCCGCCCCCGGGATAGCCGGGCGGCGCGCTGGTCTTGTCAAAGCTGTCATACGCAAAGGCGCCGGTCGTCACCATCGGCTTGGGCGTCACATCGACCGCTTGCACTGCCTTCCAGGCGAGTGAGAGCATGACGGCATATTCATTAACGTCCTTGACACCATTGTTATTGACACCGCCGGCGCTGTAGGAACCGAAACAGCCCGCGCCGCCCAAAGTGGCATCGGTGCTGCGGTCCATTTCGTTATAGAGCGCCCAGACATGCACCTTGTCTTTGAAATGATCGGCAATCGCATACATGGCAGCGGCGAACGCATCTTTTTGCGTCTGGCTCTTTGTATCGATCGGACCACAGGCGGTATTTGCCGCCCAGACGGGATTGTCTGCCAAATAAATGACCGGCGTCAAGCCCGCGTCCGTAAGGGTGTTCACGGCATTGTCCGCAAAGGTCCAGTTAAAAACGCCCGGCGCGGGTTCGAAATTTTCCCAGCTGATTTCGGCGCGCGTCCAGTTGACCCCGCTGCTTGCCGCCTGGGCAGCCGCATTCGTGTCCCACGAGAGAATGCCTTGCTCGTCGATCCCATAAATGGCAGCCGCGCCCGTGGGGGGGGTGAGCGGTCGAGCCGCCTGCGCCGGTTCCGCATAGCGTCCGGTGAGTACGAGTAACGCCACTAGAGTGCCGAGCAGGAGGAAACAAAGCGAGGGGCGTGACGTGGAAACGTGCATGATAAAACCTCTTTCTTGGTACTATCCGCGATAAAATGGGATAATGAAAAACCCCAAAACAATAATGTTGTAAAGGACCATGGCAACCGTCAAGACACTAAACCAGACCAGATACCGCGCCCGCGGCACCAATGCGCGCGTGCCCAGCAAAAAGAGTGTGGCAAAGGCGATGAGGATCGGAAAGAGATAGCGTCCCTGCGCCCCCGCTTCCCACCCCAACGACCAATTGCGCACTTCCAACCCAATCAAGATTGCAAAGACAAAGACAATGCTCGCCATCAGCACGATCAGCATCGCGCGCTGGTACGAGAGGAGTTTGCGAAAATCGCGCGCCAGGTAAACCACCAGCCCCACCCCTGCCACCACACACAGCGCCGCAAATGCCCAGTAGGCTTGCACGCCGAGGGTGATATTCATCCAACCGAAATGTCCCCACGTGCTGATAAAGATGCGCTTGAAATAGCTCCCAAAGAGGCGGAGCGCATCGGGACGCAGGACTGTCTCGTCGAGTGAAAAGGGGAATTGCTCTGAGGGTAAAAAGAGAAACAAGACGACGATATACTCTGCCAGTTTCGGCACGTGAACGCTGATCCAATTCCACGCCGCGTACAGACCCGCCGCCAGCAGCGAAAGGAAAATGACGACCCCCGCAAAACGGATACTGCGCTGTGCGACGGTCAAGCGTCCTCTGCCCCAATGCAAAAACATATAGACGAGGAAACTGAAACCCAGGATGGGCACGGCATACAGACCGCTGCGCTTGGCGCCCACGGCAACCCCAAAGAGCAAAAACATCGCCAGCACGCGCGGGACCGACAAGCCGAGCCGGAAGGTGCGCGCGACCAACGCCAGGATCCACGCCAGCGCCGCCTCGACCAGGTGATCGTTCATCACCGTGCTGTGCAAAAAGAGATGTTGCGGCAGGAGCATGACAAAGACCGGAATGGCGAGCGCCATTGTCGGATCGGGATTTTCCTTGTTGACAAATATCTCGCGCCCCGCCACATACGCCGCCAACACCGTCAGAATGTTGAGCACGATCGAGAGGAGCCGCATCGCATAGAGCTGCGTGCGCACGCCGCTGCTGCTGAAAATCCGCAGAGGGATCAGATACAAGAGATAGGCGAGCGGCGGTTGATGCAGTTGGTGTGCCGCTTCACCATAGATCGCCGTAAAGTCTTTCGGAAGCTCACCGGGCTTGGTGCGCTTCCACATTGTGACGCCCCACTCCCAATAATTGACCGAATCCATCGAACGAATCACTTCGTTCATCACATTCTTGTCAATATCGGGATAGCCGACAAATCTCCCCTTCTCGTACAACAGCCGGACATACTCGTAATGACCTTTCCAGCACAGTGGGATCCGAAGCTTGGAATTCACGTGACTTGAAGTCGCGGC